>Ga0070699_100005950_pt1 | contig 10652 bp, 10 predicted proteins | sample KBSK1503metaG_FD_65473 | JGI IMG/M metagenome (GOLD analysis project Ga0070699, IMG submission 65473) | Corn, switchgrass and miscanthus rhizosphere microbial communities from Kellogg Biological Station, Michigan, USA - KBS K1-50-3 metaG | ecosystem: Host-associated > Plants > Roots >...
GTCGATCGCGCGATTCTCGAGGGGCAGAGCGAGGGCTTTCTTCGGGTTCACCTTCGCGGGAACAGCGATCGGATTCTGGGAGCGACACTGGTGGCGGAGCATGCGGGCGAGATGATCGGCGAGCTCGCGGTCGCCATGCGCGCCGGTGTCGGCCTGGGCGCCATTGCCAAGACCATTCACCCATATCCTACTCAGAGCGAGGTCTTCCGCAAGGCGGGTGATGCCTGGCGGAGGACGAGATTGACGCCGACCGTGAAGCGCCTGCTCGCCTGGTTTTTTCGTACCGTCAGATAGGGCCAACGACCGGCTTGCCCGGCTCTTTCGTGCCAGCGGGTTTCGACGTATATGGGGTGGGTGCCCTTCTCTCGATTTCGACTGAAAGGTGGTCTCCCATGCTCAAGGAGTTCAAGGCGTTCGCGATGCGCGGTAACGTGCTCGATCTGGCAGTCGGCATCATCATCGGCGGCGCTTTCGGTACCATCGTCAAATCGTTGGTCGACGACGTGATCATGCCGCCGATCGGGCTGGCGTTGGGAAACGTCGACTTCTCTAACCTCTTTGTGCTGCTCAAGGCGGGCCCCAAGGCGTCACCGCCTTATGCCTCGCTGGCCGACGCTCACGCGGCCGGTGCGGTCACCTTGAATTACGGGATCTTCATCAACAGCGTCATCGCCTTCCTCATCGTCGCCTTCGCGGTCTTTCTCGTGGTCCGCGCCGCCAACCGGATGATGCCAAAGGAGGCCGAGGCGGCACCGAGCACCAAGGAATGCCGCTACTGCAACATGGCCATCCCGGTTGGAGCGACGCGTTGTCCGCACTGCACCTCCGACCTGAAGGCAGCCTGATGCAGCCCGCACTCACGACTACCGCATTTACCATCGACGGCTATCGGGTACAGCAGACCCTGGGCGTGGTGCGCGGCATCACCGTCCGCTCGCGATCGATCGTCGGTACCATCGGCGGCTCGCTGCAGACCCTCTTCGGTGGCAACATCACCCTGTTCACCGAGCTCTGCGAGAAGACCCGCTCGGAGGCCTTCGAGATGATGGTGGCGCACGCGGAGGAGCAGGGGGCCAACGCGATCATTGGAATCCGCTACGATGGAACGGAAGTGATGCAGGGGGTGACCGAGGTGCTGTGTTACGGTACTGCCGTGGTGGTAGCGCCGGCCTAGCGGCCTTGCTCGACTTGGAGCGCAGGGGATGGGACTCTAAGGGGCCAACACTTTGCAGTACAAAGTACTTGCTAAGAGCGAAGCCATTCATTATAGTCGTCTCATGACTGCCCCCCAGCGCATTCCTCGAACCTCCGGCGATGCCCCGGCGCTACACGCCCGCGCCATGGACAATCTCTCCTTCATTCGGGAGACCATGGAGCGGGCAACCGCCTTTACCGCTGTGCCCGGCTGGGGAGGCGTGGCCATGGGCGTTACGGCCTTCGCTGCCGGTGCCATTGCTTGGGCCCGGCCCACCCCGTTGGATTGGCTGCTCACCTGGCTCGGCGCGGCGGTCGTCGCCCTCACGATCGGCGGTTTGGCCATGAGGGCCAAGGCCCGTCGGGCCGGCACACCGGTTCTATCCTACTCGGGACGTCGCTTCGTCCTGAGTTTCGTGCCGCCTCTCGTCGTCGGAGGATTGCTCACCGCTGCGCTGGTCCGAGCTGATCTGCATGCCGCCCTCCCGGGTACCTGGCTGCTGCTCTACGGCACCGGCGTCGTGACCGGGGGGGCGTTCTCGGTCCGGGTCGTTCCGCTCATGGGAATCTGTTTCATGCTCTTGGGTGCCGCCGCGCTCTTCGGCCCGGCTTCCTGGGGCGATCCCCTGATGGTGGCCGGCTTCGGCCTGCTGCACATCGTATTTGGTTCGATTATCGCATGGAGGTACGGTGGCTAAGTCCAACCTCGCGCCCCGCGGTCCCGAGGGGAGTGACCGCCATCAGCCGCTGCACGGCGTACGGGGAGGGGGAACCAGCTCGGGCCCGCTCGAGCTCGATCGCCTGATCCATGAGCGCATGCGGCTGGCGATTGTGAGCGCGCTCGCGGTGAACCAGTCCCTCAGCTTCAACGAGCTCAAGCGCCTGCTCGAGACCACCGACGGCAATCTCAGCGTCCACGCCCGCAAGCTGGAAGAGGCGGGCTACATCGATTGCACCAAGTCGTTCGAGGGCCGAGTGCCCAAGACCGAATACCGATTGAACTCGGCCGGGCGGCAGGCGCTGGAGCGCTATCTGGAACACATGGAAGCACTGATTCGACGGACTCGGGAACGCTGATCGGTCTTTTTTTTGAGGAGTTGCTTTATGAAGCAAAGCGCTTCGCAGATCGTTGTGCCCTCCGCCCTCCATGTCGGCATCATCATGGACGGGAACGGGCGCTGGGCCGAGCAACGCGGGAAGCCGCGCGCACTGGGACACCGTGAAGGGGCCGAGGCGGTGCGGAGGTGCGTCGAGGCGGCCCCGGCAGCGGGGATCAGGGTGCTCACGCTCTACGCCTTTTCCGCCGACAACTGGCGGCGGCCTCCCACTGAAGTCGCCTGGCTCATGCGGATCTTCCGCGAGTACCTCCGCGGCGAGGTGACCCGCTGCCTCGAGAACGGCGTTCGGCTCGAGGTGGTCGGCCGGAGGGATCGGATCTCGCGCGGGCTGCGGGCCGCAATCGAAGCGGCGGAGCAGCAGACGACGGGTGGGACCCAACTGCATCTCCGCATTGCGCTGGACTACTCCTCCAGGGACGCGATCCTGCGCGCGGCTCAGTGCCTCCGACCCGATGTGGTGCCCACCCGCGAATCGTTCACCCGGCTGCTCGCCATCGTGGATCACGGCAGCCCCGCGCCCGATCTCGATCTGCTGATTCGAACCGGGGGGGAGCAACGCTTGAGCGACTTTCTCCTGTGGGAAGCGGCCTACGCCGAGCTCCTGTTCCTCGATCGGCTGTGGCCCGACTTCGGGCCGGACGATCTGCGTGCGGCCGTACGCGAGTTCGCCTCGAGAGAGCGTCGTTTTGGGGGTCTCACCGACGCGGCGGCCGGATGATAACGATGAGCGGGCGCACTCGCGAAGGACTGGCGATCCTCACCGCAGGTCTCGCGCTGGGAATCGCCGCGGACGTCCTGGCCCATACGGTGCCCGAGCGTCTCAACGTCGCGGTGGCTCTGGGCGCGCTGGCTCTGGTGTTCGGGTTCATGACCCAGCGCGGGCTGATCTCGTTTCCGCCCCGGCTCGCGCCGATCGGGGTGCCGCTGGGCTTGCTGTGCGTCGCTCTGATCTGGCGGGATTCGCCTACCCTCTTCACCCTCAATCTCGCCGGCGTGGCGGGATTGGTGAGTCTGGCATCTCCCCGGGTCGTGGCGGTGTCCCCCAAACATGCCGGCGTCGCCGATTATGCCTGGGGTGCCGGACAAATGCTCGCCGGCATCACCCTGGGCGGGATTCCCCTGCTCCTCTCGGACATCGAGTGGCGCTCTATTCCTCGTAAGGGCAGGGTGCGAGCCGCGAGTGACGCGGCAGTCGGGCTGGCAGTGGCATTGCCGGTGCTCACGGTGTTCAGCGGTCTGCTCATGGACAGCGATCCCGTCTTCTCCCGGTTGATGAGCGATGCCTTTCGAGTGAAGATCGATTTCCTGGTGGAGCATGGGTTTGCGATTTGCTTCTGGTCGTGGACGGCGGCGGGCCTGCTGCGCGTCTTTACCAAAACCCAGGCCCAGCCGGGCGAATTCGCCCATACCTGGGCAGGTCGACTCCGCCTGGGACAGGTCGGCACAGTCGTGGGGTTGGTCGACCTTCTGTTCCTGGCGTTCGTCGCGGTCCAGTTCCGCTATCTCTTTGGCGGCGCCGACCTGGTCCGCCAGGTAATCGGCTTGAGCTACGCGGAGTATGCCCGCAGTGGATTCTTCGACCTAGTTGCGGTGGTAGCACTCTCGCTCCCGCTGCTCCTCTTCGCTGACTGGAGTCTGGACCGGCAGGATCACCAGGCTGTCCGGATCTTCCGCCAACTGGCCTGTCTGATGTTGGTGCTGCTCAACGTCATGCTCGCCTCGGCGCTGTTTCGCATGCGGCTCTACACGCTGGAGTATGGTCTGACCGAATTGCGGTTCTACACCACTGCCTTCATGGGTTGGCTGGTATTGGTGTTCGGCTGGTTCGCGGCCACCGTGCTACGGGGCAAGCGTCCTCGCTTCGCCTTTGGGGCGCTCACGGCAGCGCTGCTGGTGCTCCTCAGCTTGAATCTGCTCAACCCGGACAGCCTGATCGCCGCCACCAATCTGTCCCGTGCGGCTGCTGGCCGGCCGTTCGATCCTGCCTACACTGCGGCACTGAGCGCCGATGCCCTTCCCACCACCCGGCGCGAGCTCCATACCCTCTCCAGGGGCCAGGCCTGCGTCCTCGCCGCCATCCTCAAGGATCGATGGGATACGGATTTCGCCCGGGCGAACCGTTGGGACATGAGCTATGTCCGTGCCCGCCGAAGCCACTGGCAGGATGGAGCGATGCGGTGTCCGCCTTGGAACCAAACCCAATCTGGCGACGTTTCCCGGCCAACAGGGGTAGCTGAAGGGGGTTTGCGGCCGCAGCTTTAGGCGAAAGGCGGAGGCAGGTGACGTGTGATGAGGTTCTGGGTCGGTTGGACGACTATCTCGACCGGAACCTCTCGCACGCAGAAGTTGGCCGGGTTCACGAGCATCTTGAAGAATGTCTGAGTTGTCTGCAGAGGTACCGCTTCGAGCGTTCGCTGCTCGAGGGAATCAGGTCTCGTCTCCGGCGGATCAGCCTTCCTCCCCACCTTTTGGCCTCCATCAAGCTCCGCCTCGACGCCGCCGGTGAAAGCTGCTAACTCTCCCGTAGAAGGGAACCATTCGTTCCCGAGCGGCATTCTAGGCCGAGTCATCTCACACATCGTCTATATGGCGGTAGCCGCCGTCGGGAGGAGTTGCCGTGGCTGGAGCCGAAGCGAGGCGCCTCGCGCAGGACGCTCGGCGCGAGCGCAACTGGAAGCGCTGGGGGCCCTATCTGGCCGAGCGCCAGTGGGGAACGGTGAGGGAAGATTACTCCGAGTACGGGGAGTGCTGGAATTACTTCCCTCATGATCATGCCAGGAGTCGGGCGTACCGCTGGGGCGAGGATGGCCTCCTGGGCCTCACCGACCGGCAGGGCAGGATGTGCTTCGCCCTGGCATTGTGGAACGGACGGGATCCGATTCTCAAGGAGCGCCTGTTCGGGCTGACGGGCCCCGAGGGCAACCACGGCGAGGACGTGAAGGAGCTGTACTACTACCTCGACTCTACCCCTACCCATTCCTACTGCAAAGCTCTCTACAAGTATCCTCAGGCAGAATACCCCTACGAGGCGCTGGTCCGGATCAACCGGGAACGGGGAAAGCTGGACCCTGAGTTCGAACTGACCGATACCGGCGTGTTCGACGACAACCGCTACTTCGACGTCTTCGCCGAGTACGCCAAAGCCGATACTGACGACGTTCTGATCCGGATCACGGTGGCCAATCGTGGCCCCGAGACCGCGACCCTACACCTGCTGCCTACGCTCTGGTTTCGCAACACCTGGACCTGGGGGCGCCAGGGTGAGGGCTACTGGCCCAAGCCGGCGATCCGCGCATTCGGGCCGAGCAGTCTCGTCGCCGAGCAGGAGAGCCTGGGACGGTATCAGCTCGACGCAGAGCCCGTCGAAGGTACTCCGGACCCTGAGATCCTGTTCACCGAGAACGAAACCAATGTGAGCCGGCTGTACGGCGCGTCGAATCCACAGCCCTACGTCAAGGATGCCTTTCACCGGGCCGTCATCAACGGGGAGCGCGACGCGGTCAACCCCGCGAAACAGGGCAGCAAGGCAGCGTTCCACTACACTCTGTCCGTACCTGCCGGCGGCGAGATGACAGTTCGCCTCCGCCTCCGCGAGGCGGCGCAGAGTCAGGGGACACCATTCGGCGTGGGGTTCGATCGGGTGTTCCGGGACCGCATGGCCGAAGCCGACGAGTTCTACGCTGAACGCATCCCCTCCGGAGCTACCGAGGACGAGCGGCGGGTGATGCGCCAGGGTTACGCCGGGCTGCTCTGGAGCAAGCAGTTCTTCCACTTCGTTACCCAGCACTGGCTGGAGGGTGATCCTTCCCAACCGCCCCCACCGGCGAGCCGGCTGTCGGGGCGCAATGTCGAGTGGCCTCACATCTACAACCGCGACGTGATCTCGATGCCGGACAAGTGGGAGTATCCCTGGTATGCGGCCTGGGATCTGGCCTTTCACATGATCCCGTTTGCGCGAATCGATCCCGAGTTCGCCAAGGAGCAGCTGGTCCTGTTCCTGCGCGAGTGGTACATGCATCCCAACGGGCAGATCCCCGCCTACGAATTCGCCTTCGGGGACGTGAATCCACCGGTGCACGCCTGGGCCTGCTGGCGGGTGTACAAGATGACCGGGCCCAGGGGGCAGCGGGACCGGTTCTTCCTGGAGCGCGTCTTTCAGAAGCTGCTGCTCAACTTCACCTGGTGGGTCAATCGGAAAGATCCCGAGGGGCGCAACCTCTTCGCCGGCGGTTTTCTAGGACTCGACAACATCGGCGTCTTCGATCGCTCGCGCCCACTGCCCACCGGCGGGCATCTCGAACAAGCCGACGGCACCGCCTGGATGGCATTCTACTGCAACACCATGCTCTCCATGGCGCTGGAGCTCGCCAGCGAGGACCCGGCCTATGAGGACGTGGCCTCCAAGTTCTTCGAGCATTTCATCGCTATTGCGGACGCCATGAATCATTTGGGGGGCTCGGGACTGTGGAGCGAGGACGACGGGTTCTACTACGATCAGCTCCACGTGAACGGGCAGCACATTCCGCTGCGGGTCCGTTCGTTGGTCGGGATCCTGCCGCTCATCGCCGTCGAGGTGCTCGACGAGGAGCAGTTCGGCCATCTCGCGGGCTTCAAGCGCCGGATGAACTGGTTTCTGCAGAACCGGCAGGACGTCACCCGCAACATCGCCTGCATGCGCCCGAGGGAGAAGGACGGCCAAGTGCGCAGACTACTTGCGATCCCATCGAAGGATCGGCTGGAGCGGGTGCTGCGCTACCTGCTGGATGAGACCGAGTTTCTCTCGCCCTACGGAGTACGATCCGTCAGCAGGATTCACCAGGACCAGCCATACCACTTCGACGTCATGGGTATGTCATACGACGTGGACTACGTCCCCGGCGAGGGAAACACTGGTCTATTCGGAGGAAACTCCAACTGGCGAGGGCCGATCTGGCTGCCCTGCAATTTCCTATTGCTTGAAGCGCTGGAGCGCTACCACCATTTCTATGGCGAAGACTTGAAGGTCGAATGCCCCAAGGGATCCGGGCGAATGTTGAACCTGCAGGACACCGCGATGGAGCTGCAGGCGCGCCTCGCCCGGATCTTCCTCCAGGACGAGAGCGGGCGGCGCCCGGCCCACGGGGGGGATACCCGCTACGCGACCGATCCTCATTGGAAGAATCTGGTGCTGTTTCACGAGTACTTTCACGGCGACAACGGCCGCGGAGTGGGTGCGAGTCACCAGACCGGCTGGACGGCACTGGTAGTCCGCTGCATCGAAGATCTCGCGCGAGGGCGAGAGCAAGCTGCGACTCAGCCCAGCTCGCGGAGGCCCGCCGCCCTTGCGGGAGCACGCCTATGACCGGACGTATCGCGCTCAACGATCAGACTGAGTGGCTCGAGACTGATGGCCTGGGTGGGTTTGCCTCGGGCACCACCTCCGGGCTCCGTACCCGGCGGTATCACGCGCTGCTACTTACGGCGACGACACCACCGACCGGCCGCATGGTGTTGGTCAACGGGCTGGATGCCTGGGTTCAAGCTCCGTCCAGCGAATCACCCGCGGCGGCTTCGGCACCGGAATTTCTCACTCGGCAACGCTACCAGTCCGGGATCGTGGCCCCGGAACAAGGTGCCACGCTGGAATCCTTTACCAATGATCCCTGGCCCACCTGGGTCTACCGGCTGGCGGGCGGAGGCAAGGTCGAGCAGGAGCTCTTCGTCGCCAACGGGAGCCCCGTAGTGGCATTGCGCTGGAGAGTGGTCGGCAAGCGCCTCCCCCTCGTCCTATCGGTTCGACCCTTTCTCTCCGGCCGCGACTCACACGCGACCCACCAGGAGAACTCCGCTTTTCGGTTTGAGGCCGAGGTAAGTGGGCAAAAGGTTGTCTGGCAATCCTATGAGGGAGTGCCCTCGGTGACTGCCCTCAGCAACGCCAGCTACCTACCCGACCCGCAGTGGTACCGTGGGTTTCTCTACACCGAAGAGCGGGCCCGCGGGCTTGACGCAGTGGAGGATCTGGCCGCACCTGGCGTGTTCTCCTGGAACCTGGCTGAAGGCGACGCGGTGTTACTGTTGGCGGCGGGCGATGCGATCCGGGGCGAGCGGGTCGCCGCGACCCTGTTCGCCAAGCTGCGCCGAGGGGAGCGAGCCCGCCGGGCCCGGTTCGCCTCTCCGCTGGAGCGCGCCGCAGACGCGTATGTCGTGCGTCGCGGAGACGGCAAGACCATCGTGGCCGGCTATCCCTGGTTTACCGATTGGGGGCGGGACACGTTCATCTCGCTTCGCGGTCTGTGTCTCGCCACGGGACGTCTAGGTGAGGCGCGTTCGATTCTGCTCGAATGGGCCGGGTTGGTCTCGGCGGGGATGCTACCGAACCGCTTCGTGGATCAGGGTGACACGCCCGAGTACAACACAGCGGATGCCTCGCTCTGGTACATCATCGCGGTGCATGATTATCTGGCCGCAATGAACGCGCGTGGCTTCAGGGTGGCGGCCGCGCGGGATCAGCGCGAGTTGGGCCGCGCGGTGGAGGCGATCCTGGCCGGCCACGTGCGAGGCGCCCGGTATCGCATCCGCGTGGCTGATGACGGACTCCTCGAGGAAGGGGAGCCAGGCGTTCAGCTCACCTGGATGGATGCCAAGGTGGGCGACTGGGTGGTAACGCCTCGGGTGGGTAAGCCGGTCGAAATCCAAGCACTGTGGCTCAACGCGCTGAGAATTGCCGAGCTGTTTACCCCGGCCTATCGGGCGGTGTACGAGCGGGGAATGGCGACATTCGCCCAGCGGTTCTGGAATGAAGACGGTGGCTACCTCTACGATGTAGTGGACGTAGATCACGAAGCTGGCCGGGCGGACGCGGCCTTTCGTCCCAACCAGATCTTTGCCGTGGGCGGGCTGCCCTATCCGCTCATCGAAGGTGCTCAGGCGCGCCGGATCGTGGACGAGGTGGAGCGGGTGCTCTGGACTCCCATGGGACTGCGCACGTTGGCTCCGGGTTCTCCCGGTTACCAGCCGACCTATCAAGGCGACATGCGCTCTCGCGATGGCGCATACCACCAGGGGACGGTGTGGCCCTGGTTATTGGGCCCGTTCGTGGATGCATGGGTCCGGGTTCGAGGCGACACTATCGAGGCGAGGCAGGAGGCCAGACGGCGGTTCCTTACGCCCCTCTTGGAGCATCTATCCCAGGCGGGTCTGGGGCACGTTTCCGAGATTGCCGACGCAGAGCCTCCCCACACGCCGCGTGGTTGCCCATTCCAGGCATGGTCGGTGGCCGAGGCCCTTCGACTTGATCTGCAGATCCTTGCCGAATCCCGCCCGGCAGCGAGTAGTCAGAGCCTCACCGCCAGCGTGCCATGAGGACGATGACTCGCGCTGGTACCGAACCGCCTGATGGCGGAGGGATCCACACTTCCGTTCTCACCCAACCCAAGTCGGCAAGCCCGGCCCCGAGGTTGCGAGTCGAGTACCTCATCGAGGCAGCGCTGCTCGGGATCTTCATGATCTCGGCGTGCGGCTTCGCTGTGCTGCTGGAGTACCCCTCCTCACCGGTTCACCAGGCCATCGTCAGCGGTGATGTGCGACGGCTCCTCGGTGGCCTGGCCATGGGAACTACGGCGATTCTGCTGATTTACTCCCCGTGGGGCCAGCGTTCGGGGGCCCACTTCAACCCGGCCACGACCCTCACCTTCCTCCGGCTGGGCAAGGTCCCTAGACGGGATGCGGTGGGGTACATGGTGGCCCAGTTCCTGGGCGGCGCCGCGGGTGTGTTGGTGGCATGGGGGCTTCTCGGGGCACGGCTGGAGGATCGGGCCACCAACTTCGCAGTGACCCTGCCCGGTCCGGATGGTGTCGCTGTCGCGTTCCTGGGCGAGATGGCGATCTCGTTCCTGCTGATGGCCGTGATACTAACCGTCTCCAACCATCAACGCTTCGCTCGGTATACTGGCGTCTGCGCCGGCATTCTGGTCGCGCTCTACATCACCGTCGAGGCGCCCCTATCGGGGATGAGCATGAACCCTGCGCGGACCTTGGGCTCGGCCCTGTTTGCCCGAAACTGGACGGCCCTTTGGGTCTATTTTGTGGCCCCTCCCCTGGGCATGCTGGCCGCGGCCGAACTCTATCTCCGCAACCGCGGGAGAAAGGCCGTCTTCTGCGCTAAGCTGCATCACCAGAACCAGAAGCGCTGCATCTTCTGCGAGGCTCGCCTGGCGGGAGTAGCCCAGGAAACCTTTTCTCCTCCGCCGGCATTATAGCCCCCATCGCAGGGCTCACTCGTCTTCTCTCGCACCTCGTCTCATGAAGGAGATCGAAGGATGAAACGCCGCGCCTGGATCGCAGGGTTGGTCGTGCTCGGAG
>Ga0070699_100005951_pt1 | contig 10652 bp, 8 predicted proteins | sample KBSK1503metaG_FD_65473 | JGI IMG/M metagenome (GOLD analysis project Ga0070699, IMG submission 65473) | Corn, switchgrass and miscanthus rhizosphere microbial communities from Kellogg Biological Station, Michigan, USA - KBS K1-50-3 metaG | ecosystem: Host-associated > Plants > Roots >...
TACGCCGGCGCGCGCCAGATCGGACAGCTCAACCTCTCGGTGGATACCACGCTGGACGGTGTGCGTCTGACCGAAGTGATGGTGATCGACCTCCCCTACGGCGACACGACCCGCCAGCTGGCGCGAAGCTCGGACTACTATCTGACGCGCTCCCTCCGGCTCCGGAACTTCACCCGCAATGCATTCGGGGTCGGACCGCGCGAACAGCTGGTCGGGCAGATGAGCACGGATTCGATTCTCGGCCTTTCCAATCTGGAGGGCCCCGACGGCGCGCCGACGGTCCGGATGCGCATGCGGGTTCCGGGCGACGCCCTCCTTCCCGTCATGCTCCCCTATCGCAGCGCGTTCGGCGACCAGCTTCGGGTCGGCGGCAGGTTCATGGCCCCGGCGCTCGATCTGGGCGTTCTCGACACCCGGCCCGTCACCGTGACGGCCACCGCAGAATCCACCTTCATCGTGGCGGACAGCGCCGCGTGGGATTCGGTGGCGGGACGCTGGGTCCCCGCGAGCAGCGACACGCTTCGCGCCTGGCGGTTGCTGCACGATGCCGGTGGAGCGCCGACCGTATCCTGGGTGGACGAGACCGGAGCGCTGGTTCACCAGGAAACGGCCGGGGGACTGACGCTGGTCCGCTCGGCGTTCGAGATCGTCCGGAACAACTACCGGCAGATCCGCACGGCTGAATCGTCGGCCTGGCGGCGCCGCATTCCGGGGATGATCGCGCTATCCGCCTCGGGATTTCGACCCGATACGACCGCGGCGGAGCGAGCGTGGGTGATGTCGGGTGATTCGAGTGCCACGATCACTGGTGCGCCCTATGGCTTCGACGGGGGACGCCAGCGTCTCCGCGGCGATACCGTGACGGTGATGCGCTCCACCGGGGCCGACACGGTGCAGCGAAACGCGCGGACCGCGCGCAACACGCTGGGGCTGTCCTGGGATACTCCGGCTCAGGACGAAGAAATGGCCCCGGCGGCCAGACGCGCCTTGGCCGGGGCGCGATCCCTCCGGGACAGTGCGCAACGGCTGACGGTGTGGGTTGCGCGTGAAATCACCACGGACACATCGGCCGGCGCGGCCGGCACCGCGGGGCAGACACTGCGGACACGGCGCGGCAATGCCGATGGAAAGGCGCGACTCCTGGCAACCCTCGCCAAAGTGAGCGGGATTCCCGCCCGAGTGGTCACCGGCCTGGCGGTGCTGCCGCAGGGCAGTTTCGGCCACGCCTGGGCCGAGATCTGGATGGATGGATGGGTCGCCGCAGACCCCACTTACGGGCACTTTCCGGCTTCAGCCTCCCTGATCCGGCTCCGGGTGGGTGAACGAAGCCATGTCATCGACCTCCTCCCGGTGGCGGCCTCGGCGCGGTTTTTGCCCATTCGAAGGCCTTTATGATCGAGCTGACCAACCTCACCAAGCGCTACGGGCGATTCACCGCCGTGGACGGGATTAATCTCACCATTCCGAAAGGTGAGCTGTACGGCCTGTTGGGTCCCAACGGGGCGGGCAAAACCACCACCATGCGGATGATCGCCGGGATCCTTCAGCCCACGTCAGGCACGGTGAAGATCTCCGGCATCGACATCCAGAAGGACCCGCTGGTCGCGAAGAGCCGGCTCGGCTTCATTCCGGATCGTCCCTTCGTCTACGACAAGCTCACCGGTGTGGAATTCCTTCGCTTCGTGGCCGGCCTCTATGGCCAGGGCGGGGCTGAGATCGAAGACCAGATCGACGAGCTGCTGGAGCTGTTCGAGCTTGCGCCGTGGAAGCACGAGCTGACCGAGTCCTACAGCCACGGCATGCGCCAGAAGCTCATCATCTCGAGCGCGCTGGTGCACCGGCCTGAAGTGATCGTCGTCGACGAGCCGATGATCGGGCTCGATCCCAAGAGCGCGCGACTGCTCAAGGACATGCTCCGGGAATTCGTGACCGGGGGCGGGACCGTGCTGATGAGCACCCACACGCTCGAGATTGCGGAAGCCATGTGCGACCGGATCGCGATCGTCCAGGCGGGCAAGGTGGCTGCTTCGGGCACCATGGAGGATCTCCGCCTGCAGACGTCCTCCGGCGATGTCTCGCTCGAGGAGCTGTTCCTCAAGCTGACGGGAGGCTTCTCGGAGCGCGAGCTCAGTGATCTCTTCCAACGCTGAGGGGATCCGGCAGTCGGCCGGGATCCTCGCCATCCTCAACCCGAAATGGCGGAGCTTTGTCCACCGCCTGAAGAATCATCGGTCCGGCGCGGGTGCGCGGGCCATGCTGCTGATTCTCCTGGGGGGCGCCTTCTGGACCGCGGTGTTCGGCCTGTCCTACCGGATCCTCAAGTACATCAAGAACGTGGAAGAGATCGGCCCGCTCATGGCCGGCAAGATGCTCGCGGTGGCGCTGCTCGCCTTTGCCGCGATTCTGCTCCTCTCCAACCTGGTGACCGCCCTCTCGACGTTCTTCCTGGCGAAGGACCTCGACATGCTGGTGTCCGCGCCGGTGGACTGGATCTGGCTGTACCTGGCCAAGCTGGGCGAGACGCTGGCGCATTCGTCGTGGATGGTCGCGCTGATGATCGTGCCGATCCTCACCGCCTACGGCGCCGTGTTCGACGGCGGGCCGTTCTTCCCCCTGGTGGCGCTGGGCGTGCTCCTGCCGTTTTTTCTGCTGCCTACGGTGATCGGCTCGGTCCTCACGCTGATTCTGGTGAACGTCTTTCCGGCCCGGCGTGCCCGCGACCTGCTGAGCCTCCTGGCCATCGCCGCCGGCGGCGGGCTGGTGCTCTTCCTCCGGCTCCTGCGGCCGGAACAGCTCGCCCGGCCGGAAGGCTACCAGAACCTGATGCAGTTCATCGCACTGCTGCGCGCGCCGAGCCATCCCCTTTTGCCCAGCGAGTGGGCGTCCAGTGCGCTGATGAACTGGTTCCTCAGGATCGGAGACCCGCTCCCGATCCTGCTGCTCTGGAGCACCGCAGCGGCCTTCATCGTGATCGGCGCTTCGCTGCACCGCCGGCTCTACATGGCGGGGTTCACCAAGTCACAGGAGGGCGCCAACTCCAGCGGTACCCGTGCCATCTGGCAGAGTGTCGGCGCGAGCCTGCTCTTCTGGCTTCCGGTGACCCGTCGCGAGTTTATTCTCAAGGATCTGCGGGTGTTCTTCCGTGACGCCACCCAATGGAGCCAGCTCATTCTGCTGGCCGTGCTGCTCCTGGTCTACATCTTCAATATCCGCTCGCTCCCGCTATACACCGGCGAGAAGGTGCCTTTTGTGCTGGTGACCATGGTGGTGTTCCTGAACCAGGGACTGGGTGGCTTCGTGTTGTCGGCCATCGCCGCGCGCTTCATTTTTCCATCGGTTTCGCTGGAGGGCCGGCAGCTCTGGCTGCTCCGGTCCAGCCCGCTGGACCTGCGCGCGATGCTCTGGAGCAAATATTGGGTCGGGACCATCCCGCTGCTGGTCCTGGCGCTGGTCATCGGCATCGTCACCAACCAGATCCTCCAGGCGCCGCCCTTCATGATGGTGCTGAGCATCATCACGACGGTGTGCTACACGCTCGCCGTCGGTGCCCTGGCGCTCGGCATGGGGGTGATCTATCCGCAGTTCGACACCGAAAACGCCGCCCAGATCCCCACCAGCTTCGGCGGGCTGGTCTTCATGATGTCGGCGGTCAGCCTGCTCACCATCATCATCATGGTCGAGGCATGGCCGGTGGCGGAACAGCTGCGAACCTGGCAGCTGGGAGAACCGAGCGGCTTCCCTACCTCGGTTGTGTTCTCGATGATCGCGGTGATGGGGATCTGTGCCCTGGCCATCATCATTCCCCTCCGGCTCGGCCTCAAGCGGTTGGCCGCCATCGAGGTGTAGCACCCCTCCGTTTTTCGTACCGGCTCGCATGATGCCGGTCCCGATCGGGTTGTCCGTCCATCCCACCTTGGCAGCGCCGTACCGGAGCCACATCGGTGCCGGGCGGCTCCACGCCCAAGGAGGGATCGATGTCCACGTTCGCCACCCGCGCGGCCGTCATGGCCGCGCTTTTTGCCGCCACCGCCTGCAGCGACCGCCTCGGACCGTCGGAACCCGGCCGTGACAATCCACGCGCCATCGCGTCGAGTCCGGAAGCGACACTCCAGGGACCGTCGCGACAGCAGGCCACCAACGAGCGGCTGGCTCGCCGCTTTGCGATCGCGCTCCGAGACGACGCGTTCCGAGCAACGGTGGCTCTCTCGCTCAAGGCAAGCACCGTGCGGGAAGGGAAGCTTCACCTGCAGGGGTTCCTCGACGCCGACCGCGGCGTCATGCGGCATCGATTGGCTGAGCTTGCCAACGAGCCGCAAATTGTAATCGACGCCGACCTGAACGGTTCCCCGGCGATCGAGATCTATCTGCCGGTGCCGGAGCACCGGTTGCGGTGGCGCGGCGATTCCGACGTCCTGGTGGCCACGGCTGAGCGGGACGGGGACTCGCCGGTCGCCTTCAACCCGGCCGGAAATCGCCTGCTGCTCGATCCCGACCATCCACCGGACACGCCGGTCATAGCGCTGGGCCGTGCAGAGACAAGATTCACCCAGCCCGGGATCGCGTCCTTGGAATGCGAAACCTGCTTCGAAGATCCCGGAGCCGGTGGATCCGGCACGGGTGGCGGAGGAACCGGCGGCACCACTTCACTTGTAAACGCTGGTCTCTACATGACTTACGCCAAATTCGATCAGACATTTGAGGGTTGGTTGAAGGGTGACCCCGAGTTTGAGGTGCACATGCTCGGGCAGGACGGCAGCTCCAGCGTGATGAAGAGCTATCAGTGCGCCGGCGAGAAAGCGGGCGCCCCCTACCAGTTCGACCAGAACAGCACCGTCTGGAGCGGCTCGGTCCTCCTGTTCAGCCAATCCCAGCTCGACGCCTACAAGGCGCAGCACCCCAGCCAGGCCATCCGGGTGTTCATCGTGGAGGATGATGACGGGGCCTGCGTCATCAAAACGGACTCGGCGCGGGTGGAGCGGCTGTTTCAGCAAATCGTGTCGACGTACGGGGATCTGACCGGTGGGAAGGATTCCGCGATCGTGTCGGTGAAGATATTCAAGAAGGCGTTCTCGCTTCTCAAGCTGGTCAAGAGCTTCTGGTCGGTCATCACGACGCAGGATGATGTGGTCGGCACGGCGATCGAGGACGCCGTCGCGGGGGAAAGCGCCCCCAACGCCAATTGGATCGTGAAGGGCGAGAACACCATCACCCACGGAGCCATCCGGCTCGAAATGCGCTAGGAGCGAAACGTGCGATCATCCATCCGATGGCTTGCCGTCATGCAGGCAGGTCTGGTCTCGGCCGGGGCGGCACAAACCCGTCCCCCCGCGCCGCGAACTCCGTGGTCCGTTGGCTTCTCCATCGGCACCTCGACGTTCAACGGAGCAACCGCCGGCCTGGGCGAAACCGGGGAGGGGCTCGAGTTCACGCCCTATCGTCCGACGATGCTGGGAATTGCCGTGACGTATGGCCGCGAGGGCCTGCGGTTCGGACTTTCCGCAAGGCGGGGTGACGCCGGCATCGGACTCCGGGGCGTGCCGTTCAGTGAGGACAGTCCGACGCCTGACGGGGTGTTGATCATCGCCGAAGGTGCCTACACCGTCGCCACCATGGCCGCCTCGGCCTCTACTCGCCTCGCGAGGCTTCGCGGGGGTCCGGCGCTCCGATCTTCGGTGGGCTTGAACATGGAGCGTTGGACCGCAACGGGAACGTCACCGCGAACGATTCTCGGGCCTCAGGCGGGGCTTTCACTCGAGATCGCGTTGAGTGGCGCCTTTACCGCCACCCTCGAGGGCGAATTGGGATTCACGCCGAAATCCCCATTCAAGGTCTCAGATCTCCCGGAAGGGTTTCGGGAGCGGAGCACCTGGCGGCGAACCTTGATGGCGGGGTTGAGCTGGAGGCTGTGAGCGGGGAGCGGGGAGCGGAACGTGCGAAGCTACGCGGCTACTTTCTTCCCGCAGCCGGCGCAGAACCGGCTTTCCGACGGCAACGGCTGCCCGCAAGTCGCGCAGAACGCAGCTCGGGCCAGGGGGCGGCCACACGAGGAACAGAACAGTGCATCCGGCTCGGGCCGAGGGCCGCAGCCGGGGCAAAGCGGCGGCGCCGGCCTGCCGGTGGCGTGAGCGGAGCGAAGCTGGCTGACTCGAGCGGCCACCAGCGCTTCAGGATCGGCCGTCGCCGCCGCTCCCGCCTCCTCGGCTTGATCCCGGTCCAGCGCCACGAGCGCCTCCTGGCTGTAGCGCTCCTTGAGCATGGCATAGTCCCCGTCGGACAACTTCCCGGTGGCCCGATCGAACTCGATCTCCTTGAGCGCAAGCAGAGCCAGGCCGCTCCGGGTCTCCTCATCGGCAATCGGCTCGGGTGGCATCGAGGGCCCCTGCCGGTCAGCGAGCATCGGCGCAAACACCAGCCACAGGACCAAGGCTCCCATAACCAGCGCGCCTGCCACTTCCAGGGCCATCAGTCCTGCACTCGGCTGAGTTCGCGGCGGAGGCGCTCGCCGTCCTCCGGGTTGGCCGGGTCGCGTACCGGGGCCGGGGAAACCGAAGCCACCGCGGCCAGCTCGGCCAACCGCCGGCTTCGCCGGAGCAGGAAGAAGGCAATGGTCGCCCCGGCGAGCGTCACGGCCACTCCGGGCACCAGGTAGCCTGCCAGGTTGAATCCTTCCGGAATGGGTGCCATCAGGACCTGCTCACCGTATTTCGCAACGAAGGCCGTCACGATCTCGTCGGGACTTTTCCCAGAGGCGTGGAGCGCCAGGACCTCCCGGTGCAGTTGCGGCGAGTAACTGCAGGTGAAATCGGTGGTGCGGCAGGTGTAGATGTCGAGGTTGCAGCCACAGGTGCACTTGAGTCGTCGCTCAACGCCTTTCACGACCGGGTCGTTGTCGGACGCCGTGGCGACCGCGCGGTCCTGCACGACGTCGGGCCGGTAGAGCGGATCGCCAGCCGAGCTGTCGCGTTGCGGCGGGGTCTGCCCGATTCCACCGCGAACGCCGAGCAGGAGTCCTGCTGCGGACAGCGTGGTGCGCCGGATCGCGTCGCGGCGATTCACGATCCGCTCTCCACTCCGGCAAGCGGCGCCTGGTACCCCGCCTGCACATCGCTCCGCTGACGCGGGGTCACGGCCGGCCCACCCGGCCACATGGTGATCAGCCCTCCGGCAATCAGGACCATGGCGCCGATCCAGACCCACATCACGAGGGGGTTGATGGTGATGGCGTAGGTGGCGCGCTCGGTCCCCTGCACCGAGCCGGCGTACACGACGTAGAGATCCTCCTGCAGATTGCTGCGAATGCCAACCTCGGTGGAGGGCTCGAAGGTGTTGCGACCGAAGCTGTCCTGGTGTTGGCGCTTTTCGGAGGTGATTCTCCCGGCGCTCGCGCCGTCCTTTTTGACCGCCAGGGTGGCGGCGGAGACAAAGCGATTGAGCTGGGGATACTGAGAGACCCCCAGATGAGTGAGCTGGTACACATGCCCGAATGGGCTCCGGAGCTCGGTGGTCTCGCCGGTCGAGAGGGTGACTTCCCGGGTGACCTTGAAGGCGTTGCCCGCGAACGCGACGATGTAGATGATGATGCCGACGTGGACGATGTAGCCGCCATACCGGCGACGGTTGCGGGACACCAGGTGCGCCAGCGCTTCGAACGCCGACTCGCCGTGGATCCGGAGCCGCGCGCGGATGCCTCGCCAGAACTCCTGCGTCACCGTGCCGAGCACGAAGCCGGCCAGCCCCCACGCGGTCAGCGCCCACCCGTTGCGGATGCCAACGAGAAGAAGCGCGATCACCACCGCGATTCCGGCCGAGACCGGGACGACGAACTGGCGCCTCAGATTCTCCGGGCTGGCTTTCCTCCAGGCGATGAGGGGGCCGATCCCGGTGAGCGCCACGAGAAACAACCCCAGCGGCACATTGACCCGGTTGAAGAACGGCGGTCCCACCGTGATCTTGGTGCCCCGCACCGCCTCGGATATGATCGGGAACAGCGTGCCCCAAAGCACCGAGAACGCGATCCCCACGAAGGCCAGGTTGTTGAACAGGAAGGCCGCTTCCCTGCTGGCCATGGATTCGAGCCGCGCTTCGGGCTCGAGCAAGGGCCATCGCACGTACAGCAGCGCGAAGGAAAGAATTCCCGCCAGGAGGAGGAAGCTCAGAAAATAAAAACCGACGCTCGATTGCGTGAAGCTGTGCACGCTCGCAATCACGCCGCTCCGGGTGATGAACGTGCCGAAAATGCTCAGCAGGAACGAGGCGACCACCAGCCCCACGTTCCAACGCTTGAGCATTCCCCGTTTTTCCTGGATCATCACCGAGTGCAGGAATGCCGTCATGGTGAGCCAGGGCAGCAGGCTGGCGTTCTCCACCGGATCCCAGGACCAGTAGCCGCCCCAGCCCAGCTCCACGTAGGCCCACCACATGCCCAGCGTGATTCCCGCCGAAAGAAAGAGCCAGGACAGGATGGTCCACTTCCGCATGGCGTGGATCCACCCGGTGTCCAGCCGTTTGGACAAAAGCGAGGCCACCGCAAAGGCGAACGGAATGGTGATGCTGATATAGCCCAGGTACAGCATGGGGGGATGAATGGTCATCCCCGGATTCTGGAGCTGAGGGTTCAGGCCGCGGCCGTCCTCGGGCGTGAACGGCAGCCGGTCAAACGGATTGGCCGCGAACAGCATCGTGATCACGAAGAACGCGATGACGACGTTGGTGATGGCGGCGACGTAGGGGAGCAGACCCTCGTGCCGCCGACTGGTGACCGTCTGGGCGGCGGCGGCGAAGATCGAGAGGATGGTTGCCCAGAAGAGCAGGCTCCCCTTCTGGCCTGCCCAGAACGCGGCAAAAACGTAAGAGGTGGGAAGGTTCCGGGCGGTGTACTGGTAGACGTACTCGATGTTGAAGTCGTGGGTAAAGAGGCCCTTCCAGAGGCAGAGTGCCGCCACCAGGAGCGCGGCGCACACCGCATAGGTCGAGCCGGTCACGCTGCGCTGGAGGTCGGGCCGGTCCTGCCATCGCCCGGTGAGCGCGACGCCCGCCCCCCACACGGCGGTGAGGAGGGCGAGCCAGAGACTGAATTGTCCGAGCAGTGTCACGGGTTTATGCCTTGCCGGACTTCTTGACCTCGGCTTCGTAGCGGGAGCCGCACTTGGCCAGCACTTCGGTGGCGTGGAACACGCCGTCGCGGCCGTACTTTCCCTCGACGATCACTTCGATGTTGCTGGCATCGGTGAAGGTATCGGGGACGAGACCGGTGTAGGTCACCGGGAATTCGCTGGTTCCATCGGTCACCCGGAAGTCGATGGTCCGCGAGTCGCGCCGCACCGAGCCGGGCACCACCTTCGCTCCCACCTTGAGACCGACGTCGTGAAAAGTCGAATCGGTCCGGGTGCGGTCGACCAGCTGCGTGGGAGTCAGGAAATAAATGCCGGTCTCTTTGACACCCGTCACGATCAGGCCGGTCACACCCGCGACTATCACCGCCGCGCCGATCAGGAACTTTGAGCCTGGCTTCATAGACACCTCCACCAGCGGAATATAGCCGCGCGCCGGCGCTGCTGGGCCCCTCGGTCAGCGACTGCTCCTTGCCCAGGAAAGCGCCGTTTCTACCGCCCGCTGCCAGTCGGCGCGGAGCCTGGCTCGCTCGTCCGCCGATGCCCGCGGTGTGAAGACCTGATACGTGTTGGTAGCCACGAACCCTTCCAGCGAGGGCCAGACCCCCAGGGCCAGTCCGGCCAGGGCGGCGGCGCCGAGCGCGGTGGTCTCCACATTGCCCGGCCGTTCCACGGGCCGATCCAGCATGTCGGCCTGAAACTGCATCAGCCAGTCGTTGGCGGCGGCACCTCCGTCCACGCGCAGGCTCGGCAGCTCCAGCCCCGTCGCGCCGAGCATGGTTTCCAGCAGCTCGAGCGACCCGAATGCCATGGCCTCCAGCGCGGCGCGCACCAGGTGGGCTCGGGTGGTTCCCCGGGTGATGCCGGTAATCGTGCCGCGCGCGTCGGGCTCCCAATGCGGACTGCCCAGCCCGACGAACGCCGGGACGAAGCAGACGCCGCCGGTATCGGGGACCGACCTGGCCAGCGCTTCCGACTCCGCCGCGTTCCGAATGATTCCGAGTCCGTCACGGAGCCATTGGAGCGCGGCTCCCGCGATGAAGACGCTCCCTTCCAACGCGAAGCCCCTCCCGCCACGCGGATCGCACGCCGCCGTGGCCAGGAGGCCGGTCGGCGGGGGCGGAGGGGCCGCTCCGGTGTAGAGCAACAGAAATGCGCCGGTGCCATAGGTGTTCTTGACTCGTCCCGGCTCGGCACAGCCTTGCCCGAACAGCGCGGCCTGCTGGTCACCCGCGATGCCGGCGATGGGGAGCGAGACGCCCAGGAGCCCCGAATCGGATTCCCCGCACACACCGCTCGACGGCACCACCACGGGCAACACCGCTTCCGGGATGTTGAACAGGGTGGTCAGATCGCGGTCCCAGCTACCGGGCTGAAGCGCGTAGAGCATGGTGCGGGACGCGTTGGTGGGATCGGTGACGTGGGTACGGCCGCCGGTCAGCCGGGCGATCAGCCAGCTGTCCACGGTCCCGGCGGCCAGCTCACTCCGCTCGGCGCGACGGCGCAAGGCGGTATCCCGGAGCAGCCACTCCAGCTTGGTGG
>Ga0070699_100005953_pt1 | contig 10650 bp, 10 predicted proteins | sample KBSK1503metaG_FD_65473 | JGI IMG/M metagenome (GOLD analysis project Ga0070699, IMG submission 65473) | Corn, switchgrass and miscanthus rhizosphere microbial communities from Kellogg Biological Station, Michigan, USA - KBS K1-50-3 metaG | ecosystem: Host-associated > Plants > Roots >...
AACAGGAGAACAATAAAAAGAATTATGAAAAGCACTTCTGGACGAAACATGATTGGTGCCCTTTCTTTTAGATACCCTCTACCAACTATAGAGATGCACAAACGCACTGATTTGTGACAATCAGCGCGTGAAGAGAGCAACGAAGGCGTAACCAGGCATATTAGCACAATAGTCCTTTTGCGGTTCACGACCTCAAGATGGTATCTATATAATAGCAACATAGGCTCTGCCTATTTTTAAGGAGTACAGTATGGCTGAACGCATCGGTTTTATCGGCCTCGGACTGATGGGCAGACCAATGGCGCACCACCTGCTCACCGCTGGCTACCCGCTCACGGTGTTCAATCGCAGTCGTCCCGCCATTGACGAACTGGCAAGCGCAGGAGCGAGAGCCGCTCACTCACCACGAGAGGTGGCTGTGCAAAGCGATATGGTGATCACCATGTTGCCAGATGGCCCAGATGTCGAGGCCGTCGTCGCAGGGGCTGATGGCCTACGAGAGGGAGCACGTGAAGGGATGCTCTTCATCGACATGAGTACCATCTCACCTCTGGCGACAAAACGTATTGCCGGCATCCTTGAACTGCATGGTGTGCGAGCACTCGACGCCCCTGTGAGCGGAGGCGAAGAGGGGGCCAGGTCCGCCACGCTCTCCATCATGGTCGGTGGAAGCGAGGAGGATTTCCAGCGGGCACAACCGCTCTTTTCCGTCCTAGGGAAAACGATCACCTACTGCGGCCCTGGCGGCTCGGGTCAGACCGTGAAAGCCTGTAATCAGGTGCTCGTCGCCCTCATCATCGAGGCCGTCTCTGAAGCACTCGTGCTGGGCGCAAAGGCGGGCGTAGCACCCGACATCATCCTGAAAGTGCTCAGTGGCGGCCTGGCTCAGAACCGTATCATGGACCTGCGAGGTTCGTCCATGATACGGCATTCGTTCGAGCCTGGAGGCAAAGCGGCTTTTCAGCTCAAAGACCTCAAAATCGTCAAGCAGGTCGCGCAAGAGTACAGCGTCGTTTTGCCGATGGGGACATTGGTCGAGCAACTCTTTACCGCACTCGTCGTCAGTGGCAAGGGTGACCTGGATCATTCGGCGCTCTTGACGGTGATCGAGTCGTTGTCGAATTTCTCACTCACACAGCAGCCCCCTCATCGTTCTGAAAGAAGAGAAGACCGACTGGAGTAGAGCAAACAGATGAGACGTGCAGCGCGGGCAAATGTTCACACGTCATGCACTTTCCATGCTCTGATGAGCGTCGGTTATGGCCTGACTGCCTGGTAGTGAAGTCCAACCACCCCTGCCTGGAACGTCTTTGCTTCTAACAGCTTCAGCTTCATCCAGTCCTTGATGTCTTGAAAGAGCGGGATTCCACCACCTAAGACAATCGGATTGAGAAAGAGGCGGTATTCATCAATCAAGCCCAGATGGATAAACGTATGGGTCAATCTGGGACTCCCGAAGATCATGAGGTCGAGGCCAGGCTGTTGTTTGAGTGATGCGATTTCTTCCGCAATCTGGTCTTTCACCAGCCGTGAATTCTTCCATTCCGCACGAGAGAGCGTTGTTGAAAACACGATTTTGGAGACATTCTCGACCCAGTGAGCGTGTGCGAGGTCGCGTGGCGAGGCCTCTGGGTCCGTGAGCACTGTTGGCCAATAACTCTGCATTCCCAGATAGGTGACACGTCCATAGAGAGCCGTGTCCACGTTCCTGAAGAGAGCGTCGACATAGGGGTTCAGTTCTTCGTCCACGATAGCCCACTCCAATTCTCCGTTTGGTCCTGTCGTGAAGCCATCGAGTGAGACATGCATAAATGAAATGACTTTCCTCATGGTAGACTCCTTTTATTGGGATGATTGGGAACCTTCAACGGTTCTATGATACCCCAGCAAAAGGATCGTGTCTTGAACAAAATGGACAGTGTTATTAACAACAGCTATTGCGGCTTCCTGATCTGAGCGATTTGAGCAGGCGTGTGCCCGATGAAATGCTTGAGTGATCTGGTCATATGCGACTGATCGGCATAGCCAGCCTGATACGCCGTATCAAGGAGCGAAACGCCCTGCTCCAGGAGATCCGCAGCCTGCTTCGCGCGTTCGATCTGCTCAAGAGCTTTGTACGTTAACCCGGTTGCCATCAAGAAACGACGCCTCACCGTGCGCAACGACATCTCCGGCGGTTGGCCGGCTAAGACCGCCTTCACGACTGGATCAGAAACCAGCACATCCTCGCGCACCAGCCTCTCGACAAACGTCTCGACATTTTCATAGTCAGGCAATTGGAAGCTCGAGCCGGCAAGCTCGAAGGATGTTTTCGCGGCGAGAGGCAAAATGGCCCGCTCATCCAGGAGATTTCTGACGGGCACAGAGGGCAGAAAGGTGCCAGGCTGAAAAGTGACGCCAAACCACTCGGTCCCCTCGGCCTGGGTGACAGGAGTCGCTTTGGTCAATGGTCCCTCCACAGAGACGTTGACCCTTCCATTCTGCCTGAGAAAGAGCAGATGCCAACGGGTAGAGGCCGGGCAAACAGGAGCATAATCGCTGCCGGCCCGACCACGCCAGACCGCTTCTATATACGGGGAGTCAGACTCCCTTCCCTCAAAGAGAGAGCTCATATTTCTACCTCCGATGTAGCAGACGTGAACAACATTCCACCTTGTTTCGCGTGTGAACGAGGCCCTGAGTGAGCGTGCGGAATGCGGCAACGCCTGGTCTTTGAGGGCACGTTGAAGCCACACATGCCGTGAGCACGAACAGTGTAGCATACATTCGCAGAAAAAAACTTCTCCGATCTTGCTCTTTGGCCGCGACATCCGCGAAGCTTGGTTTGATCAGCCCAACACATCTATCCCAATTCCTTAAAACCTAAACGGACTGACCACTAATTATGTGAGAATGTGGATAACTATGTGGACAAATGTTCTAAATTGTGGATAACTTCAAGCCGGTACTAGACATTCACCCTTTCCCCTGCTACGATAGAGCAAATCAGCATACTAAGGAAAGGACACTATTTTTATGACACAACTGGAAACCTACATAACGGAGCACGAAAGCCGTTTTCTTGATGATCTGATAGACTGGCTGCGCATTCCTAGCATCAGTACGCTGCCGGAACATGCAGGTGACATTCGCCGGGCCGCGGAGTACGCTGCGGAGCAGTTGAGACAAATAGGCTTCGAGCAGGTGCATTTGATACAGACAGCAGGTCACCCACTCGTTTATGGCGAGTGGCTAAAGGCTCCCGGGAAGCCCACTGTGCTTGTATATGGGCATTATGATGTACAGCCTGTCGATCCGGTTGATTTGTGGGAATCGCCTCCATTCGAGCCGACGATACGCGGGGATAATCTCTATTGTCGCGGGGCTTGCGACGACAAAGGCCAGACGATGCTTGTATTTAAGGCCCTTGAATCACTCATGTCGGTCAATGGCGCGTTACCCGTCAATGTGCGCGTATTGATCGAGGGGGAAGAGGAGGCTGGGGGCGAGTCGATTGACCGCTATGTCAGGACCTACCCGGAACGTCTAAAGTGTGATGTGGCTTTCATTTGTGATACGCATATGCTAACTAAGGATCTCCCCACGCTCATCAACGGCTTGCGCGGTATCATCTACACCGAGGTTGAGGTGCATGGGGCGAGGCATGACCTGCATTCAGGCTCCTACGGTGGCGTTGCGCCCAATCCGCTGCATGCGCTGGCTTTAATCATCGCCGGCCTGAAAGATGCCGGGGGGCATATCCACATTCCGGGGCTGAATGACAAGCTGCGCGAGGCATCGGAGACGGAAAAGGCGTTCTGGCGCGATGATCCGTTGCATCTGAACGGGGAGTTGCTTGAGGAGATGGGCGTCTCGGAGTTCTCAGGCGAGAAAGAGTATCCACCCCTGGAGCGCATCGGGGCACGTCCGACTTTAGAGGTGCATGGCATCGCCGGCGGCTTCATTGGTGAGGGAGCTAAAACGGTGATACCGGCGACCGGGAAAGCCAAGATCAGCCTGCGCCTCCCTGCCGACTTGAAGTCAGATGAGGTATACATGCTCTTCGAGCGGCGTGTAAAAGAGCTTGCTCCGGCAGGGGTAGAGGTCACGGTGCGCAAGATACACGGTGGCGAGGCGGTGATAGTCCCGGTAGATACGCCGCCTATGCAGGCAGCTGCGTCTGCGCTGAAGGAGGTGTTCGGGCGAGAACCTGTTTTCACCCGTGAGGGAGGTTCGATCCCTGTAGCGGCACTGTTTTATGAAATCCTGAATGTGCCGGTGGTGATGATGGGTTTTGGTTTGCCAGACGACAACCTGCACGCACCGAATGAGAAATATTCACTTTCCCAGTTCTTTAAGGGCATTCGCACTGTTGTGCGCTTCTTCCAAAAATTGGGAGAGTGAAAAGTATGTGCTCTCCATCCTTACGGGGAAAACCCTTCCTGTAGGGGCGAGGGTGGTGAAGAGAGGTTGGGCAAGAAAGATATGGGGTATCTTTACAAGGCCTTTATGGTCGCCCGCCGTCTCTTTACTTTAGGCCCTCTTCATCAGCGATCTTCGTCAACTGGTTGCGCAGCTCCCACAGGTCCGGGTAAAACTTATCTTTGAGGGTAAGCTCGAGCATCTCCATGGGCGTGCCCCCGGTGCCAATGGACCCTGGGCCGATCATACGCTGTGCCATCTTGAAATGCTGGGTACGGAAAAGTTGGAATACCTCGTCATAGTCGGTCAGCGCTTCGGCAAAGGCCATCAGCAGGGGATAGCGGTCGGCGTGGATGTAGATGTCCGTGGGGGTGACTTCCTCGTGAGCAAGCACGGCCTGGAAATCATCCCATAAAAGTGGCGAAATCGTCATCAACGCGTGAAATCCCGGAGAGTCTGTACCGGCACCATCGCCAAGCGCTTTGCGGAAAGCGTGAAAATCCCAGGGGCTCATGGTTTCTAACATCCGCATGTTGCTCAGCATCAAGTGCTGAATCTGGATGACGCGCTGTAACAGGCGTAGGGCGGGTGGTACATTGTACTCTTGCAGCAAGTTGCGAATAGTACTCAGCTCAAAAGCGGCCTCTTTCCACCACAGCTCAAATACCTGGTGCACGATCTGAAACTGTAGTTCATCGTGATGCCTTAACTCGTGTTCGGGTTTTTGCAGTGAGAGGAGTTCCTCTGTACGCAGGTAACGCTCGTATGTGCTCTCACCGGGCGCATGCTTTGCCTTATGTATAGTCATGTTCTTTGCCATAAATGTTGCACCTCCTTCTCTGGAATGCGAATAGGGACGACGATGTCCTTTTATATGAAGGATAACACAGAATTAGGGGAGTGAGTAGGGTACAATTATCTAGTGTTTGATAATTTTTTTCAATAAAGTTAGCACGTGGATTCCCATCACTGGTGGTATACTATGTGCGATATTTCTTACCTGGAATGATGAATTTGGAGGTTTGCAACATATGTCTCCGCTACAGGCGGTGATCTTTGATCTTGGCGGCACACTTTTGGATTGGCCTGATTGGAATGAAGATACCAGCAGGCGCTGGGCGCTCTCCTATGATTATCTCACTAGCAAGCTAGCTGGTCATAGCTGGCCAGACCGCGACGCATACGTCCGAGCGATGCTTGAGGCAGAGCAAGCTCACTGGCATCGAGTAGCGCAGGAGCAATGGAGTGGTCCTCCTTCAAGCTTAGTTAGCGAGGGTTTCCGCCACTTGGGCCTGCACACCCGCGAAACAGAACTCCTGACAGCACTCGACGGCTACGCTCGCGCAGTGGATGGTTGGGCAATGGTCTTTCCTGATGCACGCGAGACGCTACAGTTGCTAAGAGAATGTGGCTATCGCATCGGCTTGCTCTCTAACACCTGGTGGGCGGCTGAATGGCATAATACAGATCTTGCTGCTCACGGTCTCATAGATCTGCTCGATGAAGTTGCATACACCTCGGACTTGCCCCACTCAAAGCCGCACCCATCGGTATTCCTGGAAGTGGCTAGACGTCTCAATGTGGAGCCAGGTGCTTGCGTGATGGTGGGCGACCGCATGATCGATGACGTCTCCGGTGCTCTTAGTGTAGGTATGCGGGCAGTGTGGAAGAGAAACGATTATCCCTGGCCCAAGCCGGAACATATAGTCCCCACTGCCACTATTACAGATCTTGCGGAGTTACCAATGCTGCTCCGTGCGTGGGGTGGAAGTTGATCTCTTATGGTACCTGCACCAGGATCACGCCGAGGATCACAAGGGCCAATCCCAGGATCTTCGCGAAAGTAAGGCTCTCGCCAAGCAGGAAATAGGAAAGGATGAGGGTGACGCACGGAATGATGAAATCACCATAAGCGGTGCGGATAGCACCGATGCGGCGGATGAGCCAGAATGTCAAGAAGAAGCCGATGCAACTGCAAAACACGGCAAGGTAAAGTAGAACGCCAAGCGTTGTGCATGTGGGTTGGAATACATACCCGCGTTCGAATACCAGGCTCATGGCAAGCAAGAAGGCGCCGCAGTAGAAGAGCTGCCACGTTGTCAGAACTACCACAGGAATCTCCGGGCCACGGCCACTATATTTGGCCATGCGGATGCCCAGGCCATAGATAACAGTTGTGGCAAGTACAGCCAGTTCTGCGATAAGTGCTGGGCCGCTGCTGGCAAATACTTGAGCGCTTCCCTTGGAGCCGGGCAGGAAAGGGATACGTCCCAGCAAGACGATCAAGACGCCGGCCAATCCAATAACCAGGCTTGCGGCGAGCTTCCAGCCGCGAACTTCTCCAGCGTCGCGCACGGAGAAGATGGAGGTAAAAATAGGCGTGGTAGACCACATAATGGTAAGCACACTGACGGGGGCATAGAGTGCAGAGACAAAGAATATGCTGCTGGGTATACCTACCATCAGAAGCGCAACAAGCAGCACATGCAGGTGTTGTGGCCGCCTGATCCACAGGTTTTTACGTTGTATGAACGCAATGGGGACCATGATACAGCAGGCAATACAAAAGCGTACGCCGGATAAAAGCAATGGTGGGGCATGTTCTACGCCTATTTTGGCGGCAACTGGAAATGATCCCCAGACGAGCACCATTGCGATATAGTTGAATAGGATGACCAGGCGAGCGTCGCGTGCAGTTGTTTTCATACTGTTTCAGTATATACTGGCAAGCTGTGCATTCCAAGATACGGAATAACTACTACTTGCACTTACGTCCTGGGCATACTATGATAGAGCAAATAATGTGTCTAGCAACATTGGAGAAATTTTATGGGAAGTAACCCTTTTTTGGCTTACATCTACATTAATATCGACCCCGTCATTGTGCATATTGGCGCCCTGGCATTGCGCTGGTACGGGCTGATGTATGTCGTTGGCATCCTCATGGGGCTGTGGTTCATACGACGCTATACAGCACGTAAGGGAATCACCTCGGATAAGGTGTACCGCATATTATGGTGGTCCGTGGTGGCAGGCCTGATTGGTGGACGGCTCTACTTTGTCGTCCAACAACCCAATCTTGTCTCGTACTACCTTGCTCAACCCTGGCATATCCTCGCCACCTGGGAAGGCGGGATGGCTTTCTTTGGAGCTATCTTCTTCGTCGTTCCTGTAATCTTCTGGCGGGCCAGAGTCGAGCGTATCAACCCACTGGTAGCACTGGATGCTGGCGGGTTGTTTGCTGCCACCGGGCAGATCTTCGGGCGCATCGGCAACATCATCAATGGCGATATCGTTGGCTATCACAGTACACTGCCCTGGGCGACGGTCTACCAGAATAAAAACAGTTTTTTTTGTATGGGTCTCGCCGATCCAAGTTTATGTGGCAATGTGTCAACGGCAGTGCAGCCTGCGGCTTTCTATGAACTGCTGGCGAATATCGTCTTACTGGCGGTGTTATTTTTCCTCTCACGCCGCCTGCGCCGGCCTGGTGCACTGATCCTGATCTACCTGTTTGGCTACGTGATTACGCAGTTCCTGCTCTTCTTCGTACGCGATAATCTCATTGTGAATTTCCTGGGACTGGATTGGGGTTTGAAACAGGCACAATGGACCTCGCTCGTGGTCTTCATTCTGCTGATACCCGTCACCTACCTGGTCTTGCGCTTCTCGAAGCCAGTGCCAGAGGGCGAAGTTGCTGCGACCTACGGTATTCCCCAGAAGCCCAAGCCTGGTCCTAAGGTGGAGGTGACGACAAAAGAGGAAAGGGCAAAAGGAGAGGAAGAGCAGCCTGGCATAGAGGCAGAAGACGACGTTGAGAACGGAAAACCAGGGGCCGAGGAGGCAGAAGTAAGGATTGAAAGTAAATCTAGCGATTGACAAGTCTAGTTCGATCACTTACGATGAAATGCGCCATTTTCTCACCATAAAATGGCGCCGATTTCTCGAAACCCGCTTCTGGAGCGATACTATCTTTTGCCACCATAAAATGGCGCAAGGCTGAAAAGAGAAGAGAGCTAAAGGATAAACAGGGGTCTGACAGACACTAGCTCATCGCATCTCGGACACTGGTGCGCAGTGAGCGTGTCCGATAACTGAGTGTTTGTTGTAACTTGTGCTACAATGTGGCGCACTCGCTGTGCCTGCGTGAGCGCTGCTTCTCCAGGTTCGGGAAGAAGTGCGGCCCAAAGCTTCAACCTGTGAATCCACGTCCTAGAGTGGCCGCTACACCACCACTTGGCCCGGTTCGGCGGCGCTCGCGCATGGGGACGACTCCGTCTACGCAACCCGGCTCCGCCCGCTTTTCGAAAACGCAGCCAGTAGCAGCGTCCTCCCCTTGTGGTTTATCAAGGGCCGCGTAAAACTCTGTGCTTGAGCACTGGGGATAGAAGCGGCCTCGCTTCGCTTGAACAAGCGTTCCACATATGGTATTATCTAAGCAGTACCGAGACCTCGGAAGAGTGTTTGGGCGTTCCAAGGGAAGTCATTCCGCTTTCAGTAAAAGCACCTAGGAGGATAATCATGCCAACTCGCGCAGAGATTTTGGACACACTTGCGGCATCGCAGACGCAGGTTCTGGCGTTTTTTCACGGGCTGAGTCCGGAAGACCTGGAGCGGCCGGCCACGGCGAGTGACGTGCCCGGAGCAGATCCGTGGCGCGCCAAGGATCATTTGGCTCACCTGGTGAAAAACGAGCGCGACATCCAGCACTTGCTGCGCCGTATCCTCGCCGGCGAGCCGCGAGACGTTTTCTTACGCCTGCAATACCCGGAGGGAATGCCGCTGCCAGGCACGCTGGGCGATCTGAGCGCGCTGACCCCGGAGGAGGAGGAGCGGCTGGGGCTGGCCATCGCCAGCATCAATCAAACCTACCTGAACGCGCACCGTGACGACCGTCTGGAGATGCTCTCAGCGGATTTCCTGGCGGCGCGGCAGGACACCGTGGACCTCCTGCACCAGTTCACCGATGATCAGCTGGCCACCGTGATGCCCACCGTCGGTGGTGACGCGACCGCCGGCGACTTGTTTTCCGGGAGAGCGGGGCATGCGACCGAGCACATTACCTCGATTGAGGAAGGATGGCGTCAGGGCGTGTGACACTCCCCACGGCTGATGCGTATGGGATCTTGGCAAGAATTCGCTGCTCTATTTGGCCTATGTTCAGCACCAGATGACCATCGATGAAGGCAGCAAGTGGGTACGAGACAAACTACAACGAAGCTGGAACAAACTGTGTCCAGAAGCGCAGGAAATCATGCGGGAGCAGTATCACTCTGCGCTCAAGGTATTACCATGATGTTATCTGGACTTTCAAGTTCTGTAGGTACCTGCCACCAGCAAGGGCCAGAGAGAAAAGTACTAACAGCTTCACAGATTTCCTCCTCATCGGGTATGATGAGGAGGAAATCGTCTATGACAGAGTTTGCTGTAGATAAAAGCCCGCTCACTACTACCTCCGTAACTCATTACTTGACAAGACCTAAAACAGTATTGGAGCGCAGACATCAGATACATCGAAGAGCACTTACTGCCAGATCCCAAGCCGGTTTATGTGATCAGTATATTTGAAAACTTCAGTAGAGCGGTTTTGGCTTCAGCCATTTCTCCTACCCAGAACGGATGGGACTTTCTCTCGGTTCTGGCTGAAGCCATCCGCCACTACGGTGCGCCAGAGGCGCTGGTCACAGACGGGGGAGGTCAATTTTACAGTGCCCAGGCTCTTCAACTCTACGACATGCTAGGCATCCGTAAGGAGCGCATCGAGCCTGGGGAGCCATGGCAGAATTATGCCGAGACGCTTTTCTCAATTATGTGGAATACTCTCGCTGTCTTCTGAAAACTCTTCAATAGGAGGGCGCTCGTAGTCCACATAATGCAAGTTATGTGAGAATTTTCCAAATTCCACATAACATACATCCAGCGGCGGCTCGCCGATCACGCTTTCTCGAACGCACGCGCCTGGCCGGAAATCCAGCAGGCGCACCGGACCTGGTGGATCAATTACAATATCGAACGACACTTTGCCCACCGGGAGCGCCAGGATGGGCGACATAGCCCTTCTGAGGTGCTGCGTGGAGTGTTGGGCCGGACATTTCCTGAAGAGGTGCTCTCGCACGCGCTGTACGCCACGCAGTTTACCCGCCAGATTGATCGCCACGGCTTTGTCAGGTTCAAGCATTGGAAATTCTACGGAGAACTGGGGCTTGCTGGTGAGAATATCTCCGTGTGGGTGTACGAGGGCAATCTGAA
>Ga0070699_100005954_pt1 | contig 10648 bp, 9 predicted proteins | sample KBSK1503metaG_FD_65473 | JGI IMG/M metagenome (GOLD analysis project Ga0070699, IMG submission 65473) | Corn, switchgrass and miscanthus rhizosphere microbial communities from Kellogg Biological Station, Michigan, USA - KBS K1-50-3 metaG | ecosystem: Host-associated > Plants > Roots >...
AGCTGCCGGTCGGTGATGTAACGGTCGGCGAGCTTCACCGCCGCGTCGATGGCCTGATCGGTGATCTTTACCCGGTGGTGGGCCTCGTACTTGTGGCGCAACCCGCGGATGATCTCGATCGACTCGGGCACGGTCGGCGCCTTGACGATGACCGGCTGGAACCGACGCTCGAGGGCGCCGTCCTTCTCGATGTACTTCCGGTATTCGTCGAGCGTAGTGGCACCGATCGTCTGGATCTCACCGCGGGAGAGGGCCGGCTTCAGCATGTTCGAGGCGTCGATGGCGCCCTCGGCGGCCCCGGCGCCGATCAGGGTGTGGAGTTCGTCGAGGAAGAGCACGACGTTCTCCGACTGGCGGATCTCTTTCATGACCGCCTTGAGCCGCTCCTCGAACTGCCCGCGGTACTTCGTGCCGGCGACCAGCGCACCCAGATCGAGCTGGAGCAGGCGCTTGTTCACCAGGACGTCGGGCACGTCGTGGGCGACGATCTTCTGCGCGAGGCCCTCGACGATCGCCGTCTTCCCCACCCCCGGCTCTCCGATCAGCACGGGGTTGTTCTTGGTGCGCCGGGCGAGGATCTGGACCACGCGCTCGATCTCGCTCTCGCGCCCGATCACGGGGTCGAGCTTCATCTCGCGGGCGAGCTGCGTGAGATCCCGCGCGAACTCGTCGAGCACCGGAGTCTGCGAGCGCTTCTTGGGTCGCGGGTAGTACTGGTCGCCGAGCAGCGCCAGGGTCTCCTGCCGGACCTCATCGAGGCGGGCCCCCAGTGACTCGAGGATCTTCGCCGCGATCGACTGGCCTTCCTTCATCAGCCCGAGCAGGAGATGCTCGGTGCCGATGTAATTGTGGCCGAGCTGGCGGGCTTCTTCGATCGAGAGCTCGAGGACACGCTTGGCCTGCGGTGTAAACGGGACCTCGCCGAACGTCAGCGTCTTCGGAAACCCGGCGAGCGCCCGCTCGACCTCCGCCTTGACCGTCTCCAGGCGGAGCCCCAGGCGCTGGAGCACTGCCGTCGCGATACCCTCGCCGTCCCGGATGAGCCCGAGCAGGATGTGCTCGGTACCCACGAAGTCGTGCCGGAACCGGCCGGCCTCCTCACGTGCCAGGATAATGACCCGCCGCGCTCGCTCCGTGAACCGTTCAAACACTGATTTCCCTCGCCTGTCGCCCTGCCCCTGATTGAAGACTTTTTCTTTCCCGGACAGCTAGTTACTCGACCTCAGTATAGAGCACGGGAGGGGCCTTCGCTAGCGTTTTATTTCACTTGCCCCGGAAGATCGTGAAACTGCGCGTCAAACGGGCGGGCATGCCCGTCGACCAGGCGGTACCCCCGGTCCGCCTTGCGCGCCAAGTCCTGGTTGTGGGTGGCGATCAAGAAGGCGATTCCCCGCTCGGCCTGGAGGCGGAGGAAGAGATCGTAGACGACCTCGCTCGTCTTCGGGTCCAGGTTGCCGGTGGGCTCGTCCGCCAGGATCAGCCGGGGCTCGTTGATCAGCGCCCGGGCGATCGCCACCCGCTGCTGCTCGCCGCCGGAGAGCTCGCCCGGCCGGTGTCCGAGGCGGTCGCCGATGCCGACGGCGTTGAGCGCCTCCGCGGCAAGGGCGCGCGCCTCGCGCGCAGACTTGCGCAGGAGCAGCGCCGGCAGCATCGCGTTCTCGAGGGCCGTCATCTCGCCGAGGAGGTTGTAGAACTGGAACACGAAGCCGATCTCCTGCCTGCGAAACCTCGCGAGGCCGGCCTCCGAGCGCGCGAAGAGGTCCTCGCCGCCGAACTGGACACGGCCCGCCGTGGGACGGTCGAGGGCGCCCAGGATGTAGAGGAGCGTCGTCTTGCCGATGCCGGAGGCGCCGACGAGGGCGACGGACTCGCCGGGCCGGAGCATCATGTTCACGCCCCGCAGGACCCGCACGACTTCGGGGCCGGTCCGATACTCCTTCTCCAGGTCCTCGGCGACGAGCAACACGTCAGCGTCTGACATCGACGGCCGTCGGGCGGGTCGGGGTGGTCATGCCTACCCCTTCGTCATGACTGACGCTCCGCTTCGCTGATCTCGAAATCATCGGCTCGCCTCGATTGACTCGGGCCTCGCCTCGCGACGGGCTCGCAACTGCCTTCGCCGACGCCGCTCGGCTCGAACTGCGGGCTGCGGCTCGCACGGCAGTCTCGGAGCTTGCGACACGGGCGCCCGCCGGCCGCGCGTCATTCGTAGCGCAGAACCTCGGCGGGCGAGAGGGCGCCCGCCCGCCGCGCCGGAAAGATCGTGGCCAGGAAAGAGATCGCGAGGGTGGCGGTGACGATCAAGACGAAGTCCGAGCCGGACAGCTTCATCGGTAGATAGTCGATCTGGTAGACGTCGCTCGCGAGCCGGATGATCCTGTATGTGTTCTGGATCCACATGAGCCCGAGGCCGACGAGGCTGCCGGTGACGGTCCCCACCACCCCGATCGTCATGCCGACGCTGAAGAACACCGTGGTGATGCTGCCCCCGGGCGCCCCGATCGCCTTCAGGATCCCGATTTCCTTTCGCTTCTCCGCGACCAGCAGGACGAGGTGCCCGATGATCGCGAACGCGGCCACGAGAACGATGATGGTCACGATGACGAAGAGAGCGAGCTTCTCGAGCTGGAGCGCCGCGAACAGGTTCTTGTTCATCTCCATCCAGTCGCGCACCCAGAAGGGCCAGCCCAGCCGGGTCGCGATCGCGCGGCCGATCCGGCGCGCCGCGAACGGGTCGTCGAGCTTCACCTCGACACCGGTCACGCGGTCACCAAGCCCGGCGAACTCCCGCGCCACCGGCAGGGCGACGTAGGCCGTCGTCGAGTCGTACTCGTACATGCCGATCTCGATCGTCCCCGCCACCCGGTAGCGACGCATCCGCGGCAGCATGCCGACCGCCGTCATCGCCCCTTGCGGCGAGATCGCGGTGACGACATCGCCCGGCGCGACCCCGAGGTTGCGCGCCAGTTCCCGGCCGAGCAGAATGTTCGGCTGTCCCCGCTCGAGGGGCGTCAGGTCCCCGATCCTCAGCTGCGACCGGATGTCGGCCGCCATGCCCGCGGCGTTGAAATCCACTCCGCGCAGCAGACCGCCCTGGGCGGTCCCGCCGGGGCCGGTGAACAGGGCTTGTTGGAGCACGAACGGGGTGACCGCCTTCACGCCGGTCATGCCCCGCACGCGGGCGGCCAGCGCGGCGGCGTCGCCGACGCCGCGGCCGCTCGCGTCGAAGATCAGGATGTGCGGATTGGCGGCGATGATCTTGTCGCGGATGCCATCCTGGAAGCCGGTCATCACCGCGACCACGACGATCAGGGCCGCCACCCCGAGAAAGACCCCGCCGATCCCGATCCACACGAACAGCGAGAGGTTCGTGCGCTGCCCCCGCGCGCGCAGGTACCGGAACCCGAGAAAGAGCTCGAACGGCAGCCCGGTCGTCACTGGCCTGCCGACGGAAGCCCGGCCTCGTCCGAGCCAGCCTCGTCTTCGTCGGGCGCGTGCCCCGCCTCCGGGCGGAGGTGCGGGAACAGGATCACCTCCCGGATCGACGGCTGGTTCGTGAACAGCATGACGAGCCGGTCGATCCCGATCCCCTCCCCCGCCGTCGGCGGCATGCCGTACTCGAGGGCGCGGATGAAGTCTTCGTCGAAGCGGTGCGCCTCGTCGTCGCCGCGCTCGCGCAGCGCCGCCTGCTGGAGGAACCGCTCGCGCTGTTCGATCGGATCGTTCAGCTCGGTGTAGGCGTTCGCAAGCTCGCCCTCGGCCACGAAGAGCTCGAAGCGGTCGACGAGGCGGGGATCGTCGCGCTTCCGCTTCGAGAGCGGCGACAGCTCAAGGGGGAAGTCGACCACGAAGGTGGGCTGGAGCAGCGTCGGCTCGACGAGCGACTCGAACAGCTCCTTCCATGCCTGCCCCCGCTCGATGGCGGCCGTGAGCTCGACACCTCGGGCCGCCCCCAGCTCGCGAAGCCGCCCGCTCGGCGTTTCCGGTCCGACCTCGACCCCGAGTGCCTCCGACAGGCCGGCGAAGAACGGCCGGCGCGGCCACGGGGGTGCGAGATCCAGCTCGCGCCCCTGGTACGTGATCCGCGTCCCTCCAAGGAGCGTCTGGGCCAGGTGCACGAAGAGCGTCTCGGTGAGCTCCATCAGGTCGCCGACGTCGGCGTACGCTTGGTAGAACTCGAGCATCGTGAACTCGGGGTTGTGCTGGGTAGACACCCCCTCGTTCCGGAAGTTGCGGTTGATCTCGTACACGCGGTCGTAGCCGCCGACGACGAGCCGCTTGAGGTAAAGCTCGGGCGCGACCCGCAGGTAGAGGTCCATGTCGAGGGCGTTGTGGTGTGTCACGAAGGGCCGCGCGGCGGCACCGCCCGGAATCGGCTGCATCATCGGCGTCTCGACCTCGACGAAGCCCCGCGCGTCCAGAAACTCGCGGATGGCCTTGATGAGCCGTGTCCGCAGCAGGAAGATCTCGCGGCGCGCCGGGCTGACGATGAGGTCGACGTACCGTCGCCGGTAGCGGGTCTCTACATCCTTGAGGCCGTGCCACTTCTCGGGCAGCGGCCGGAGCGACTTCCCGAGGAAGGTGAAGCTCTTGACGGCGATCGTGAGCTCGCCCGTCCGTGTCCGGAACATATCGCCGGTCACGCCGACGAAGTCGCCGATGTCGACGTCGGTGAAGTGTGCAAAGTCGTCGCCAAGCTCATCGGCCCGCGCGTAGAGCTGGATGCGGCCCGTGTAGTCCTGGAGGTGGGCGAAGCATGTCCTGCCGTGCCGCCGCATCGACACGATGCGCCCCGCCACGCAGACGGGACCGAAGCCTTTCAGCTCGTCCTCGCCGGCGCCGCCCAAGCGCGCCGCCAGCGGCCCCGCCCAGTGCGTCACCGGGTAGCGCATGCCGAACGGGTCGACGCCCCTCCCGCGCAGGGCCTCGAGCTTCTCCCGGCGGTGGCGGACCAACTCGTTGCCTTGTGTCCGATCGGTCACGTCGCACGCCCCTCGACGCCCGTGATCCGGATGCCCGCTCGAACCTCGCTCATGCCGCGCGGCCCTGCGCCCAGAGCAAGTACCCCTTGATGAACGGCTCGAGGTCTCCGTCGATCACCGCCTCCACGTTGCCCACCTCCACGCCCGTGCGGTGGTCCTTGATGAGCTGGTAGGGGTGGAACGTGTACGAGCGGATCTGGCTCCCGAAGGCGATCTCCTTCTTCTCGCCGCTCAGCTCGTTCAGCTCCTCGCGTTGCTTCCGCTCGGCCAGCTCGAACAGGCGGGCCCGCAAGATGCGGACGGCGGTGTCGCGGTTACGGAGCTGGGAGCGCTCGTTCTGACACTGCACGACGATCCCGGTCGGGAGGTGGGTGATGCGGACCGCGGAGTCAGCCGTGTTGACGCCCTGGCCGCCCGGGCCGGAGGAGCGGAACACGTCGACGCGGATCTCGTCGTCCCGCACGGTGACTTCGACATCCTCTACCTCGGGGATCACCGACACCGAAGCGAAGCTCGTGTGCCGTCGCTTCTGAGCATCGAAGGGCGAGATCCGCACGAGACGGTGCACGCCGGTCTCGCCCTTGAGATAGCCGTAGGCGTACTCGCCTTTGACGGTGATCGTGGCCGACTTGATCCCCGCCTCCTCCCCCGGCTGCAGGTCCACGACCTCGGCCTTGAAGCCGGCGCGCTCGCACCAGCGGAGGTACATCCGCATGAGGATCTGCGCCCAGTCCTGCGATTCCGTGCCGCCGGCGCCGGGATGAATCGACACGATGGCGTCTTTGGCGTCGTGCGGCCCGCCGAGCATGATCTTCAGCTCGAAGTCCTCGAGGATACGGCGGACCCGCGTCGCGCCCTCCGCGATCTCAGGCGCGACGCTCTCGTCGCCGGTCTCGCCCGCGAGCTCGAGGAGCACGCCGAGCTCCTCGGCCTGCGTCACCAGCTCCTGGAACCGTGCGGCCGTCCGCGCCAGCTCTGATCGCTCCCGCACGAGTTCCTGGGCACGCCGGCCATCGTCCCAGAAGCTGGGTTTCCCCATCTCCGTCTCGATGGTCCGGAGGCGCTCCTCCTTCGCATCGAGGTCAAAGATGCCTCCGCAGATCGGCCAGGCGCCGATCGATCTCGCCGAGGTCCCGCTTGAGCTCACTCAGCATGGCGATCCGGCCGGGCCAGGGCCAGGACGAAGAGCACCCCGGCCGCCGCGATGCACACCCAGACCCACCAGTCACCGAGCCGCGTATAAAGGGTCGTACGGGTGCGGAGGGGAATCCGATCCTCGAGGACGCCGCGCTCGAAGAGGGGGGCGAAGCGGACGATCCGCCCCGAGGGCGCGATGAACGCCGATACGCCCGTGTTCGCCGCGCGCGCGATGGGCACGCGGTGCTCCACGGCGCGCAGAGGGTATACCGCCAGATGCTGTAGCGGACCGCTGGTCCGCCCGAACCACGCGTCGTTAGTCATGTTCACCATGAACCGCGCCCCGCCTCGGACGAACGCCCGAACGAGCTCGGGGAAAATCCCCTCGTAACAGATGACCACCCCGAACGGGGCTGGCGGGCCCGGAAACACGACGGGGCCGGAACCCGGCTCGAGGTCGGCGATGAACTCGGCCCAGCTCCGGACGAAACCGATCACTCCCGACAATGGAACGTACTCCCCAAACGGGACGAGATGCATCTTATCATAGCGGCCGACGAGCCTCGGACCCGAAAGCAAGAACGCGCTGTTGTAATAGCGGGCGGGCGGCTTGTCCGCCACGTCGATCGAGCCCACCAGGATCGGCGCGCCGCCCTCGTCGGAGATGGCTCCCAGTGCCCGCTGGAGGCCACGGTCGCGCCGGAGAAGCGTAGGGGCAGCGGTCTCTGGCCATACGATCAGCCCGGGCCGGTCGCGGGCCGCCCGGCGAGTGAGCTCGAGGTAAATCGCGAGGGTCTCGACCTCGTGGACCGCATCCCACTTGAGAGCCTGCTCGATCGAGGGCTGGACCAGCGCCACCGAGACCTCGAGCGGCGCCGCCGCCTCGCCGAGGCGCATCCAGCCGAAGGCGAGGGTGGCCGCCAGGAGGCACGCGGCCACCGCCGCCCCCACCAGGCCCCGCCGGCGGGCCAGGACGAGGAGGCCGGTCACCGCCGCGTTCACCGCCACGACGACGAAGGACACACCGTAGACGCCGGCCAGCTCGGCCACCTGGATGACCGGCAACACCGAGTACTGTGAGTAGCCGATCAGGCCCCAGGGGAAGCCCCCCATGAGCCAGCCGCGGAGCCACTCGCCCGCGATCCAGAGCGGCGGCGCCGCGAGGAGGGCCTGGCCCGGCCCACGCCGCCACGCGAGCCAGGCCACGCCGAGCGCGACCGCCCCGAAGTAGAGCCCACAGTAGGCCGCGAGGGCCACGATCGGCAGCCAGGTGAGCGGCCAGGGGATCGCGCTGTAGAGACGAAATGTGTGGTCGAGCCACCGGAGGAGAACCACGAAGAAGACCGTCCCGTCGAGCCACCCCACGAGGAATGCGCGGCGGGGTGAGAGCGCGATGGCGGCGACGAGCAGCGGGACGAGCGCGAGCCAGGCGAGCGCGTGGAGGTCGAAGCGCGGAAACGCAAGCGCCAGCGCGCCGCCGCCGAGTGCGACGAGGCCACACGTCGTCGCCGGCGTCCCGAGCCAGCGGGGCGGCTCAGGTGCCACTCTGGAGCCGATCGGCGAGAAACCGGGGAAGCCCTGCCGTGACGATCTTGCGCCGGGCCTCCGTGATGTCGTATGCCACCCGGCGGATCGAGACGCGCCGCGCCGTGCGGTCCCAGATCGCGTAGGTGGCGCGGGGGTCGCGGTCGCGGGGCTGCCCGACGCTGCCGACGTTCACGATGTAGCGGTGGCCGCGCTGGAGCCCGATCTCGACGGCGCCCGCCGCCCGGGCCCGCTCGTCGGCGCCGAGGGACCAGTAGCCGGGCTGGTGGGAATGCCCGACGAAGGCCAGGCGCGTGTCGAACGCCCCGAGCGCAGCGAACCCGTCCGCGGCCGTCAGGATGTATTCCCAGGCGGCGGGGCGTCGGGGGCTCGCGTGGACGAGCGTCGCGTCCCCGAGGCGAGCCGTCAGCGACAGCCCCCGAAGCCAGGCGCGGTGATCGTCGCCGAGGGTGGCCGCCGTCCACTCGAGAGCGGCACGCGCGTACGGATTGAACCACGCGAGCGAGAGCTGGCCGGTCACGCCGTACTCGTGGTTGCCGGCGACCAGGAGCTGCGCGCGCTCGGCGATGAGCTCGATGCACGCGGCGGGATCCGCGCCGTAGCCGACCAGGTCCCCCAGGCAGAGCACGCCGTCGACCCGCCCCCGGCAATCGACGAGCACCGCGCGGAGCGCCTCGAGGTTGCCGTGGATGTCGGACAGAACCGCGTACCGCATTCAGGAGCCGGGCCGGAACTCCTTGCGGATACGGTCAAGGATGCCGTTGATGAATCGGCTCGATTCCTGCGTGCTGAACTTCTTGGCCACCTCGAGCGCTTCGTTGATCGTGACCTTGGGCGGCACGTCCGGCTCCCAGAGGAGCTCGTAAATGCCCTGCCGGAGGATGTTGCGGTCGACGACCGCCATGCGCTCGAGGCTCCAGTGCTCGGTGAACTGTCGGATCAGGTCGTCGATCTTCTGCTGGTGCTCCCGGGTCCCTCGCACGAGCTCCTCCGTGAAAGCCCGGACCTGTTCGTCGGCCGGGTGCCGGGCCCAGAACTCGCCGACGCGCGATGTGCCCCCCGCGTCGTCGTGGAGATCGAGCTCGTAGAGGAACTGGAGCGCCAGCTCGCGCGACTTACGGCGTTTGCCCACGCCCGGCCACCCGCGCGACGAACTCGGCCATTTCCAGGGCGGCGTCCGCGGCTTCCTCGCCGCGGTTTCCCACCTCGCCTCCCGCGCGATCCCAGGCCTGCTCCTCGCTGAGCGCCGTGACCACGCCGAACGTCGCGGGCACGCCCGTCGCCAGGGCCACGCGCTGGATGCCGCTCGCGGCCTCCCGGGCGACGTGGTCCCCGTGCGGGGTCTGACCGCGGATCACGACGCCCACGCAGACGATCGCCGCGTAGCGCCCGGTACGCGCCAGATGCTCCGCCGCCTGTGGCAGCTCGAACGAGCCCGGCACCCAGTACACGTCGACGCGGGTCGCCGGGACGCCGTGGGACGCGAAGGCGCCGGCGGCGCCGTCGACGAGCCGTTTCGTGATCCGCTCGTTGAAGCGGGCGGCGACGATCGCGAAGCGCGGCGCCGCCCGCCGCCGGGGCGAAGGCACGGCCGCTCGGCGCGCGGGGGCGCGACCGGCCATATCAGTCCGACGAGAGCGACGTGAACCGGTGCCCCAGCTTCACGCGCTTGGTGTCGAGGTACCGGCGGTTCGCGTCGGTGGCGGGGATCTCGATGGGGATCTGCTCGACCACCGCCAGTCCGTAGCCCTCGAGCCCCACGATCTTCCTGGGGTTGTTCGTAAGAAGCCGCAGGTTCCTCACGCCGAGGTCAACCAGGATCTGGGCGCCGATGCCGTAGTCTCTGAGGTCGGCTTTGAAGCCGAGCGCCAGGTTCGCCTCCACGGTGTCGAGGCCCTGGTCCTGCAGCTCGTAGGCGCGCATCTTGTTGAGGAGTCCGATCCCCCGCCCCTCCTGCCGCATGTACACGAAGACTCCCCGCTCCTCCGTCCGGATGATCGAGAGCGCCTTCTCCAGCTGCGACCCGCAGTCGCACCGGCGAGAGTGGAAGACGTCCCCGGTGAGGCACTCAGAGTGAACGCGGACGAGCACGGGCGCGTCGCCCGCGACCTCGCCCAGGATGAGCGCCAGCGGCACCCGGCTGTCGACCGTCGTCTCGTAAGCGATCGCGGTGAAGTCGCCGAACTCGGTCGGCAGCCGAGTGGTCGCCACGCGGCGGACGAGCTTCTCCTTGCGGACCCGGTACTCGATCAGGTCCTTGATCGTGATCAGCTTGAGGCGGTGGGTCAGGGCGAGCTTCATCAGCTCGGGCACACGCGCCATGCCGCCGTCCTCATCCATAACCTCGCAGATCACACCGGCCGGGCTGCAGCCGGCGAGCCGGGCGAGGTCGACGGCGGCCTCCGTGTGCCCGGCCCGGCGGAGCACGCCGCCGGACATCGCGCGGAGCGGGAGGATGTGGCCCGGGCGCGTCAGGTCGTCGGCGATCGCGGCCGGGTCGACGAGGGTGGCGATCGTGACGGCCCGATCGCGGGCGGAGGTGCCGGTGGTGACCCCCCGGCGGGCGTCGACCGTCACCGTGAACGCCGTCCCCATCGGGGCCGTGTTCTCGTTCACCATCATCGAGATGTTGAGCGCATCGAGGCGCTCACCGGTCATCGGCACACAGATGAGCCCGCGGCCGTGCTTGGCCATGAAGTTGACGTGCTCCGCGGTGACGCGATCGGCGGCCATGACCAGGTCACCCTCGTTCTCCCGATCCTCGTCGTCGACGACGACGAGGATCCGGCCCGCTCGAACCTCCTCGATCGCTTCGTCGATGGTCGCGAACGCGCTCACGAGACCCCCCGCAGGGACAGCGACCGCAGCAGGTACTTTCCCATGACGTCCATCTCGAGGTTGACGCGATGGCCGGGCCCGACCCGCCCCAGCGTCGTCGCCGCCAGCGTGTAGGGAATCACCATCACCGCGAAGGCCATGTCGTC
>Ga0070699_100005956_pt1 | contig 10646 bp, 7 predicted proteins | sample KBSK1503metaG_FD_65473 | JGI IMG/M metagenome (GOLD analysis project Ga0070699, IMG submission 65473) | Corn, switchgrass and miscanthus rhizosphere microbial communities from Kellogg Biological Station, Michigan, USA - KBS K1-50-3 metaG | ecosystem: Host-associated > Plants > Roots >...
AAACCGAGTGAGCTGCCAGACTGAACTCGCTGATTTGCGACGATTTTTTAAGAATTGGTCGGGGCGAGTGGATTTGAACCACCGACCCCTCGGTCCCGAACCGAGTGCTCTACCAGGCTGAGCCACGCCCCGACATATATAGATGTGTACAACCGCGCCGCCCGGGAAGCGGCGAAGTGCTCATTGTACCATCGTTTGCCTTCGGACGGACGCCAGGATCGCGGTGGCACGCGGCTTGGCCGCCGGACCATTTGGCTGTCGAAGTGCCATGCACTCAGCCGGATTTCGCGCGGTGCTACTTCAGCTCGGTGATCACCGCGCGACCGGTGCCTTTCGCGAGCACCTCCGAATGGACGCGATCACGGAGGTTGAACCGGGCCGTGCCGACCGAGAATTCGTTCGTCGTGCTCTGCCCGTCAGGCGTCGTCGCCTTCAGCGCGCCGTCGGCAAGGTACACGACGACGACGTCCTTGTCGTGGAAATGCATCGGCGTCGCCACATTCGGTGTCCACGAATAGTCCCACACGATGATGCGCTCGGTCTCCAGCACCTTCTTGACGCCGGGACGCGGAAACGCGTTCGGGTAGCCGGACTTGTTCTCGAGCGGCGGCGTGCGCGCGTTCTTGAGATCGATCGCGATCGCGCGGCCGCCGAGGGCGGCGACGTCGGCACGCACGCCGCTCGATTTCACCACGACCTCGCCGGGGCGCGCCACCGACACCCACACGGAGTCGCCCGCGACGCGTGGACCGTTTGGATCCGCGGCGGTCACGTCCCACACGGTCACGCGCTCGTTGTCGATGAGCGGCTTCTCGCCGGCGGTGACGCTGGAAGCAGACGCTGAACTCTTCGCAGGAACGGCTTCGGACGTCAGCAGCGGAACTGACGCGGGAGGACGAGGCCGGCTTCTCAGATACGCGTAGATGTCAGCGAGATCCTGTTCCGACAACACCTTTTCTCTGTACGGCGGCATGTCGCCCTTCGGCGATCGCACGTAGCTGACGAAGCCGCGGAACGGCAGCGGATTCGGCGCGATGCGCGCCCCTGCCGCACCACCGTGCCCTTCGTAGTTGTGGCATTGATAGCAACCGACCTTGACGAAGAGCGTCTTGCCTCTGTCGGCATCACCTTGCGGTGTCGCCGTCGTTTGCAGAAGCACCGCGACCGCGAGAATGGACAGATATTTCATATCGTGGCAGTCGTTCGGCTACACCGGATACCTACTAACGCGGTTGACAGACGACGTCGACGAGCGCCGGCTCGCCGCGTTTGACGACGGCGACGGCGCGGGCGATCGCCGGGCCGAGATCCTTTGGATCCGTGATCGGACCCTCGGCATACATGCCGAGCCCCTGCGCCACCTTCGCGTAGTCGATCGGCGGATCGACGAGCTCGCTGCCGATGCGGCCGCGATCGACACCGCGGCTGTGGCGGTTGCACATCTTCTGCACGTGCATCAGCTCCTGGTGATACGCGCGGTTGTTGTGCATCACGCTGAGCAGCGGAATCCGATGATGCGCGGCTGTCCACAGCACGCCTGGCGCGTACATCAGATCGCCGTCGTTCTGGATGTTCACCGTGAGCCGCCCGTGCTTCTTGTGAGCGAGCGCGGCACCGACGGCCGCGGGCGCGCCGTAGCCGACACCCGCGCCGCCCGAACCTCCAATCCATTGGTATGGCTTGTCGAAGTTCCAGAGACGGCGCGCCCACCCTCCGCCGGTACCGTTGACGAGCGCCCAATCCTCGTTCTTGATCTGCGCCCACAATTCGGCGGACAACCGCGCGGTGCTCACCGGGCTCGCGTCCCAGGCGTAACTCGCCTCGAGCCGCGACCGATCGAGCGAAGCGCTGCCGGCTTCGGCCAGCTTCGCGCCGCGGCTTTCGAACAAACGCTTTCGATCGCCGGTGATCTGCCGCTTTACCGCTTCGATGAGGGATGGCAGCGTCGCCTCGGCGTCCGCGGCGATCGCGACGTCGACTTCTGCGTAGCGCTGGAAATCCTGATAGTTCGACTTCACGTAGAGGTCGCCCGACGTGATGCTGATCAATTTCGCGCCGAGCTTGGTGACCGATCGCGTCGTCCGATTCAGTTGATCGCGATAGGAGTTCACGACGCCCCAGAAGTCCGACAGCTCGAGCCCGAGGATGACGTCGGCGTCCGCGATCGCACGGGCCTGCGACTGGTTCAATGGGTGGCGCGTCGGGAAATTCATCCGCCCGCCCTGATCGATGACGGCGGCCTGCAGCGTTTCGGCGAGCTCGACGAGATGCTTCATCGCGGCTGGTGTACGGGCGACGCGGTCCGCGACGATCACCGGATGTTCGGCAGCTACCAGCAGCCGCGCCACTTCGGCGACCGCGCCCGAGTCGCCCTGCGGCGCGGCCGGAACGGCGAGCTTCGGAATCGCGATCTTGGCATCGCCGGCGAGCGCATGCTCCTGCATCTCCGAGTTGACGACGAGGACGACCGGCGCCATCGGCGGCGTCAGCGCGATCTTGTACGCGCGCACCGCCGATTCGGCGAAGTGCGGGAGCGACATCGGCGTGTCGTCCCACTTCGTGTAGTCGCGCACCATCGCCGCCGCATCCTGCACGCTGTGCGCCCATTCGGCGCCCGGCCGCCTCATCGTCGCATCGAGCTGATTCCCGAGCATGATGTACACGGCCACACGATCGCACCACGCGTTGTAGATGGCCATCGCGGCGTGCTGAAGGCCCACGGTTCCGTGCGCGAACACGCCGATCGGTCTGCCCTCGACCTTTGCATAGCCGTGTCCCATGGCGACCGACGATTCTTCGTGACAGCACGTGATCAATTCCGGCTGCGAGTTGTTGCCGTAGTTGATCACCGACTCGTGCAGACCGCGGAAGCTCGATCCAGGGTTCGCGCAGATGTAGTCGATCCCCAGCGCCTTGAGCACGTCGACCATGAAGTCCGAGCCAGTTCGATCGGCGGTGAGCCCGTCGGCCTCCGGCGGGTTTGTGTTTTCAGCAACCGCGGACATGATCGGCGTCGTCGACGCCGCGGTTCGCTGCGATGCCGACTGCGCTTCGACCGGCACGCCCACTGCTGGCGCGGCCAGCGCTGCGCTCGCGGCCGCGGTCCGCTTCAAGAATCCTCGACGATTCATGTCGTCCTCGCTCATCTCTCTTATCTCGTCGTCGGTTCGCGGTTCGGCAATCTGAACGCGAGCAATTCGCCGGAGTAATTCGCGCCGCTGACGGCGACAACGATGTACTGACGGCCCTCTAGCATGTAGGTCATTGGCGATCCACCCTGCGCAGCGGGCATGTACACCGCGCCGACTTCAGCACCCGTGGCTTTGTCGTACGCGCGCAGCATCGCACCGCGCACCCCCGCCGCGGTCGTGGTTACGCGCGGATCGCCGATGACCACCAACGTCTTCGTCACGATATTGCCGACGTTGCCCGGCTGGCCGGTCTTGGGAATATTCAATCCCTTCAACGCCGGATTGTTTTTGACGTTGTCCGGCGTGTCGCCGTGGGGCACCTGCCACTTGATCTCGCCCTTGTCGAGATCGATGGCGGTGAGGCGCCCGTACGGCGGCTTGATGAGCGGCAGTCCCTGGACGTTGAGACCGCCACCGCCGCCCTCAGGCACCGCCGGCGCGGCCGGCGTGCGCGCGGCCGCGCGATCGCTCGACGATGCGTCGGCGCCCGCACCGCCGCCCGAGCCGAGCGTCGTGCGCATTCCGGCTGTCGCGGATCCCTGGACCCAATCCAGATCGATCTTCGGGTCGGACGGCTTCACGAGGCCCAGCGGCGTCGCGCCCGATTGGGAGTGGACGTACAGAAGGTGCGTCTCGGGGTCGAACGAACCGCCCGGCCAGTTCGTCGCGAACGCGCCCATCAGCGTCGCCAGCGGTCCTTCGAGCTTGCTGACAACCGGCGGTGTGAATATCGGACCGATCCTGTATTTCGACACGATCTTCAGCGCCTCGGCGCGCAGTTCCGGCGTGAAGTCGATCAGTTCGCTCTCGAGCAGGCCCTGCCGGTCGTACGCCGGCGGCTTGGTGACGAACGGTTGCGTCGGCGCGTACCACTCGCCCGGCACGTCGCCTTTCGGCACCGGGCGCTCTTCAATCGGCCAGATCGGTTGACCAGTCACGCGATCGAACACGTAGAGAAACGCCTGCTTGGTCGGCTGCGCCACGGCTTTGACGGTACGGCCATTCACGGTGATATCCGCGAGAATCGGCGCGCACGGGATGTCGAAGTCCCAGATGCCATGGTGCACGAGCTGGTAGTGCCACTTCCGCTGACCCGTTTTCAGATCGACGGCGACGAGGCTTTCGCCGAACAGACCGTTGCCCGGACGGTGGCCGCCGTAGTAATCGCCCGTCGGCAATTCGATCGGCAGATACGCAATCCCGAGCTCCTCGTCGACGGACATCTGTGCCCACACGCCGGCGTTGCCGGTATACGACCAGGAGTCGCGTTCCCACGTGTCGTTGCCGAACTCCCGAAGACCGGGAATCGTGTGGAAGATCCAGAGACGCTTTCCCGTGCGCACGTCGAACCCGCGGACGTAGCCCTTCACGTTCATGCGGCTGCGCGGGACACCGCCCGATCGGTGGGCCGCGCCGACGATGACGACGTCGCGCGCGACGAGCGGCGTCGCGTGCAGCCCGACCTCGCCGGTCACGAGATCGATTTCCTGGTCGTCGTCTTTCTTCAAGTCGACGACCCCGTTGTCGCCGAAGCCCGCCACAGGAACGCCGGTCTTCGCGTTGAGCGCGACGAGGCGATAGCCCGGCGTCACATAGAGGATCCGCGAATCGTTCGCGCCGTCGGACCAATACGCGAGGCCCCGTCCCGAGAGCTGACGCGGGGCCGCCGCGCCGCGCGGCCCCTCGCGTTCGGCGTGCATCCACAACATCTCGCCGGTCGCCGCGTCGAGGGCGACGACGGCGCGCCGCGTGCCGCCGGTCGAGTAGAGAATGCCGCCGACCATCAGCGGCGTGCCTTCGAACTGGAACTCTGGGCGAGGGCCGAGCGAGTCGGTCTTGAATCGCCAGGCGATCTCGAGGTTCTTGAAGTTCGAGGCGTTGATCAGATCGAGCGGTGAGTATCGGGTATTGCCGACGTCGCCGCCGTACGTGCGCCACTCGCCGTTCTTCGCGCCCGTCTGTCCCGAGAGGGCGACGCTCGTGCCGGCGATCACGACCGACAGGCTCGCCAGGGCCGCAGTCCACGCGTAGATCCGCTGTCGCATCATTATTTCACCGTGAAGGTTGTGGTTTCTTTCGCCGTACTGCGCGTGAGCCGATCGTGGACGACGACTTCGAGCTCGTATTCGCCCGAAGGGAACTGGTGCAGCGGCACGCGCTGCATCGCGAACCCTTGCGTCTCCCACGCGATCGGTGGAGGCAGATCGCCGTCGGTCAACTGCTGCGGCAGCGTGCGGTTGAACAACGTCCGCGTGCCGTTCACCGTGCGGTAGAAATTGTAGTCCGCCGTGATGTCTGTGTCGGGCGATCCGTAGTTGCAGATCTGGTACACGACTGAGAGCACATCGTCAGTGCCGAAGATCGGTTTGCCGACGGGCGTCACTTCCGCGCGGCCGAACGTGTACGGATGCTCGACTTGGTCCTTCGCCGCCAGCGCCGATGGCAGCGTTCGAACGCCGGTCACCAGCATGAGGCTGCTCAACCGGAGCTCGAGATTCCAGAAGTCGGGAACGTTGATGGTATGGCGCACGATGGTCGGGCTGCTGGTCTTCGCGCGCGCGCGGTCGATGATGCCGATGAACACGTCGTACTCGCCCGCCGGCACGCCAATGGCGCGCTCGACTACGCGCGAATTGACGTCGAAGAAGTAGTACTCCTCGAACGGGAACACATACGGATCGCGCTGCTTCGATTCGGCGCGCTTCTTCGCCGCTTCGGCCGCCGCCTTTTCCTTCTCGAACTGCCGCTGCTGCATGGCGAGGACGGCAGAGGCCTCGGCAGGCGCCGAAATCGACCGCCGGCCGGAGCTGACCGCCGGTCCGCCGATCGGCATCTCGCCCGCGCCGATCGTCATCGTCTCGGGCGGCCTCGCCGGCAGCGCGCCGCCATGGAGTATCCACTCGCGAATCGACGAGTCCTCTTCGGTCGATCGGTAGCCGTCGTGACGCGAGACGACACGAACGTACATTGCGGCGGACTTCACCGAGTCTGGCAGCGGGCTCAGCGACAGCCTGAACGGGATGTACCCGACTTCGTTTCCCGCCTTGAGCACGTGGGTTGCCCACGGCAGGTTCGCGTCGGACACGACGTCGGTCTCCTGCGCGAGATCGACCGCTTTCAGCAGCGACATCAGGGCGGAGCGCTCGTCGGACGTCAATGGTTTGCGCGCAGGAGAATCGGCGGCTTGTACAGCTGGGGCCGGCGGGAGGAAGGACAGCACGAGCGCGCCGAGACAGAGTCGTAAACGGCTGCGCATGCAGGTAACCTTCGGCGGTTACCTTACTTCAGCGGTTAGGCGATTTCCAGCGCTTTGAGCGCGGTTCGACCGTGACACCTTGGGCGACACGCTCGGCAAGATCTACATAGTCGATCCGTCCAGACAATGCCGATGCGCGCGGCACGCGGTGATTTACCTCATCCGCCGCGTTGCGTAGATCTGTTCGCGTAGGAGTCCTAATCGGGCTCACTGGCTTCTTGCCCTCGGCCATCCTTGCCGCAGATCGTCTTCAATCCTGATGCCGGATGTGAGCTCTTCAACAATCGACAGTGCCTCGTGCGCCGTGAGATCGGGCTGCAGCGGCGTGACCGAGACGTAGCCGTCCCGCACCGCCTGATAATCGGACCGGTCGTGCGGTTCCCACTCGTTCTGACCTTCCTCGATCCAGTAATACGCGCGACCTTTCGGGTCGTGACGCTCGGCGACCGACGTCACGTGATTGCGCTTCGCCTGGACGGTTACGCGATACCCTCTCGGCGGGCCCTTCGGCAGGTTGATGTTGAGAAAGGTTCTCGACGGCAGCGGGCGCCGAAGGATGGCGTCGCCCAGGACCGCGGCGGCGCGCGCCGCAAAGGTGAAATCGTAGTCGCCGCGCGTCTGGCGCAGTGACACGGCGATCGCAGGCACGCCGAGGAGCGCGCCCTCGAGCGCGCCGGCGACCGTGCCCGAATAGGTGATGTCGTCGCCGAGGTTCCAACCTTTGTTGATGCCCGAGACGACGAGGTCCGGAAGGCCCTTGAAGACTTGCGTCACGGCGATGTTGACGCAGTCGGTTGGCGTTCCGTCCACCGCGAATGTCTGTTCCTCGACGGCTTCCAGCCGGAGCGGGTGACGCAGCGTCAGCGCGTGCCCGATCGCGCTCGCTTCCAGGACCGGCGCGACGATCGTCACCGATCCGAGCTCGCTGAGCGCTTTGGCGAGCGCCCGAATGCCTTCGGATCGATAGCCGTCGTCGTTGGTCACGAGAATGCGCCGCATACCAACGTCGATTGTAGCGCAGCGCTTCAGGGCTGCCGCTTGACGGCAACGAACAGCAGCGCGGTCGCCGTGATCGCGAGCGCGGCGCCGACGCCGAACGCCGCAGCCGGTCCGTACGCGCTCCACAGCGCGCCGAATACGACGCTTGCCGCCAGCGCACCGACACCCTGCACGGTGTTGTAGATCCCGAACGCGAAGCCTCGCCGCGCTGCGGGCGCCAAATCGGCGACCAGCGCTTTTTCGGTGCCCTCGGCGAATCCGAAATAGAAGCCGTAGACGAGGAACCACAGCACGAGCGCCTCGAGCGTCGTGGCGACGGCGAAGGCTGCGTACACGACGGCGTAGATGAGCCATCCGAGCGCAATTACGGTCCGGCGTCCGATCCGATCGGACCAGCTGCCGCCGACGACCGACGTCGTCGCTTTGACGACGTGGAGGGCCGCCCACATCAGCGGAACGTACTTCACGCTCCCGGCGACATCGGTCAACTTGAGCAGCAGAAACGCGTCGCTCGAGTTGCCAAGCGTGAACAGCGTGAGAACGAGCATGAACGATGTGAACGCGCGCGGAAGCGCCTGATGCGCGGCCGTCCTGCTGTCAGCGTCATCGATGGCATCCGGCTTCAGGCGTATCGCTGTCGACGCTCCTGTTGAACGTTTCTCTGACGATGGCTCTTCCGGGACCAACAGAATCAGGGAGACGGCGATCGCGCCGGGAATGATCGTCAGCGCAAACAGCATCCGGTACTGATCGGGAAAGAAAAACAGGAAGGCTGACGCGAGCGCGGGACCGATCACCGCACCGGCGTGATCCATGGCACGGTGAAATCCGTACACTTTGCCGCGCGTGTGCGGCGTGGCCCACGTCGCCAGCATCGCGTCGCGCGGCGCGCCGCGGACGCCTTTGCCGACGCGATCCAGCACCCTGACCGTGAAGACCTGCGGCCAGCTTGTCGTCACCGAAATCAGCGGCCGCGCCAGGGATGACACGCTGTAGCCGAACAAGACCAGCGGTCGCTTGCGCGCCGATCGATCGGCGATGCGCCCCGAGAGGATTTTGAGGACGCTGTTTGCCGCTTCCGCCGCTCCTTCCACGATCCCGAGCGACACGGCAGTCGCGCCAAGAATCCGCGTCAGGAAGAACGGAAGAAGCGGATAGATCGCTTCGGTTGCCGAATCGGTCGCGAGGCTCACCCACCCGAGCAACCAGACGGGTTTCGGCAGGCCGAAGAACAACGGTTTATCGCTTCGAATACGGCGCCAGCGGCCCGTCCTGCACCACGGCTACCCAGATGGCTTCCTTCTTATCGTCGTTCTCGCGATAGACAGGGAAACCGCGGTACTCGCCGATCCGTGTGAATCGGTCCGGCGAGTACGCGACCGCCCCGCCGTCGCTATACCACTTGGCGCCGTTGAAACGAATCCAGACGCCGTCAGTCGCACGCGGAGCTGGAACCGATTCGACCGATGTACGCACCGGTCGGCTCGGTTCAGGCGCCGGCAAAGAAGCGGTCACCGTCGGCGTGGCGGTCGCAAACAGTCCAACCGTGCCGACGGCTCGCTCCGGCCTTTGTCCCGGCAAGGCAGCCGGCGCAACAGGAAAAGTTGGAGTCCGGCTGCCTGTCGTTCCGGCGAGCTCGCCATCGCGCCTGCGCTCGTACGCGCGCATCGTCGCGCGGCCGACGGGCACGTACACGAGGCTGAACGGTTCCATCGTCGCGTCGGAGTAAACCGGAACGCCTTCGAACACACCGATCTGAATCATCACGCTGCTATCGAACAGCCGCGTCTCGCTCGTTGGAAAGAACACGAGACCTTGGACGAGGATCGGCCGGTTGCTGATTTGCCACTCGGCGCTTGCGGCCGTGACATCGGGCGGCCGCGTGAGCGACGGCAGCGAGTACACCTGAGCATTTCCCAAAGTGGGAAACAGCACCGCCAAGGTAAGCAGTCCGCCGGCCAGGCACGCACGCATGACGACCTCCCGCACCCTCGCCCTCAATGCGCGTACCAGGCGTTCGGCCGAAGCCGCGGCTCGTGGCTCAAAGCGCAAAGCACGAAGGCGGGCGTTACAATGAATTGATCCATGTCCACACTGGCTGAGGTGCTCGCGCACGAAACGCGCGAAGGTGAATTGTTCGAGCGGCTTCCCGACGGCCGGCTGCGCTGCTACGCGTGCGGTCACTGCTGTCCGCTGCCGGAAGGCGCCATTGGCGTCTGCAAGGTACGGTTCAACGAAGGCGGACGTCTGTTCGTGCCATGGGGCTACGTGGGCGGCGTTCAGTGCGATCCCATCGAGAAGAAGCCGTTCTTTCACGTGCATCCCGGCGCGCTCGCGTACAGCTTCGGCATGCTCGGATGCGATCTCCACTGCTCGTACTGTCAGAACTGGGTGACGTCGCAAGCCCTCCGCGATCCGGCGGCGGTTGCGCCGCCGCTCGGCGCGACGCCTGAGGGACTCGTGGAGGATGCGCTTCGCCTGCACGCGCGCGTGATGGTGAGCACGTACAACGAGCCGCTCATCACGAGCGAATGGGCGGTGGCGGTCTTCAAGGAGGCCAAGGCCGCTGGGCTGACGACGGGATACGTATCGAACGGCAATGGCACGCCGCAAGTGCTCGAATACCTTCGCCCGTGGGTCGACTTGTACAAGGTCGATCTCAAGAGCTTCGACGATCGCCACTACCGTCAGCTCGGCGGACGACTGCAGCCGATCCTCGACACGATTCGGCGGCTTCACGCCATGGAGTTCTGGGTCGAGATCGTGACGCTGCTGATTTCGGGATTCAACGACTCGCGCGACGAGATCGAGCGGCTCACGTCGTTCATCGCGAGCGTGTCGCCGGACATTCCGTGGCATGTCACGGCATTTCACGCCGACTACAAGATGACCGACCCACCGAACACGACCGCGGACATGCTGATCGAAGCCGCGGCGGTCGGCCGCGCGAACGGCTTGCGGTACGTGTATGCCGGCAACCTGCCGGGCCGCGTCGGCGGCCTCGAGGACACGTGCTGCCAGTCGTGCGGCGACGTTCTCGTCGCACGCTACGGCTATCACATCCGGGATTATCGCATCACCGCCGATAGCCGCTGCCCGTCGTGCGCGGCAATCGTGCCCGGGCGCTGGGGCGCGCGATTCGGCGGCCAGATTACCTCGCGGCCTTTCATTCCCGGCACGCGGCGATTTACAATCCTCTC
>Ga0070699_100005957_pt1 | contig 10646 bp, 8 predicted proteins | sample KBSK1503metaG_FD_65473 | JGI IMG/M metagenome (GOLD analysis project Ga0070699, IMG submission 65473) | Corn, switchgrass and miscanthus rhizosphere microbial communities from Kellogg Biological Station, Michigan, USA - KBS K1-50-3 metaG | ecosystem: Host-associated > Plants > Roots >...
CCATTCTTGTCGCGTGGATGTCGAGGTCACCCTTGAGATTGCGCCGAGGTGCCGCACAACTCCTCTTACACATCGGCAGGGGACCTGAACGCTGATCGGCGTTGCTTGACGGGCCACGATCGCCGGGACAAGATACGGCAATTTCGTCTGATCGAAGGGCCAAGGGGTTCTCACGAATGGGGGCGCGACGCATGGTCAACCAATCTCGTCTCGAGCGGCGTGGGCGGTTCGACCGCCGAAGCTTTCTCAGGACCGCGCTGACCGCGGGCGCGATCGCCTCCGTCGGTGTCCCGGGCCGGGAGGCCGGAGCCCAGGCCGGGGGCACCATCACCATCACCATCACCAGCTACGGCGGGCCGTGGGAGGAGTTCATGCGCAGCGCGGTCGTGCCCGCCTTCGAGAAAGAGCACCCTGGCGTCAAGGTCGAGCTCGCCATCGGCTTATCCAAGGACTGGGTGGCGAAGCTGAAAGCAGCGGGCAAGGACAATCCGCCTTATGACATCGTCATCACCAACGAGGTCTGGGCAGCGCCGCTCCGCGCCGAGGGGCGCTACACGAAGTTACCGCCAGAACTCGTGCCGAACCTCAAGAGCGTAGCGCCGAACCTCAGGATCAAGGACGACATGGGAGTACTCGCGCTGGCCGGCCCCATCGGCCTCGCCTATCGCACCGACAAAATCAAAACAGTGCCGAAGGCGTGGAAGGACTTGTGGACCGTGCCCGAGTACAAGGGCAACATCGGCATCTACAACATCGTCAACTCGGCGGGGCAGATGACCGTCTGCCTGACGTCCAAGATCTGGACCGGCGGCGACAAGGATATCGACACAGCCTACAAGAAGATCGCTGAGCTGAAGCCTTTCAAGCAGACGGACTTCTCGGGTGACATGGAGAAGCTGCTCGTCCAGGGCGAAGTGCTGATCGGCATCCTTGACATGCCGGCCGCCGCCCGCCTCCAGAAGTCCGGGGCGCCCATCGGCTGGGTGGCGCCGGCCGAGGGCATGATCATGTTCGAGCAGGACGTGTCGGTCACTGGGGGGTCGAGGAACAAGCCCGCCGCCTTTGCCTTCGTGAACTGGATGCTCAAGCGAGACACGCAGGAAATGTGGCTGCGCAAGTTCTATTGGTTGCCTGCCAACATGCAAGTGAAGATGCCCGACGAGCTCAAACCGATCATGCCGGTCACACAGGCCGACATCCCGAAGATCCTCCAATGGGACTGGCTCTGGATCAACGACCAAAAGCCGAAGCTGATCGACCGCTGGAACCGGGAGATGTCAACCTGAGCGGCGACTGGCGCCGATGTCGGCGATTACGCTGAGGGGCCTGACGAAGCGCTTCGGTAGCGTCGTCGCCGTCGACGACCTCCACCTCGACGTCCAAGACGGCGAGTTGATGGCGCTCCTCGGTCCTTCGGGGTGCGGCAAGACGACGACCCTGCGTGCCATCGCCGGCTTCGAGCTTCCGGACGCCGGCGACATCGACTTCGGCGATCACCGCGTGACCAACCTTCCGCCGGAGCGACGCAACATCGGGATGGTTTTCCAGAACTACGCGTTGTTCCCCCACATGACGGTGGCGCAAAACGTGGCCTTCGGCCTTGAGATGCGCAGGGAGCAGGCGCTGGCCATCCGGTCGCGGGTCGCGACCACGCTCGCCAAAGTCCAGCTCACGGGCCTCGAAGGCCGCTACCCGCGCCAGCTCTCGGGCGGCCAGCAGCAACGCGCTGCGCTTGCGCGGGCGCTCGTCGTCGCCCCCGACGTCTTGCTGCTCGACGAGCCGCTCGCCAACCTCGACGCCAAGCTCCGGGAGGAAATGCGCTTCTACGTGCGCTCACTGCAACAGGAGGTTGGGATTACCACCATCTACGTCACTCACGACCAGGCGGAGGCGATGGTGATCGCCGACCGCATCGCGGTGATGTTCAACGGCCGGATCCACCAGCTCGCGGCACCGCAGGAGATCTACCACCGTCCGCACACATGGATGGTCGCGGAGTTCGTCGGGCTCACCAATTTCATCGAGGGGAAGGTCGTCAGCCAGGAAGACCAGCTGCTCGTCGTAGACACCGCGCTGGGCACGCTGCGCTGCGGCGGCCTGGCGCCGGGCGCGGACGCCAAGACCGAGCGTCTGATGGCGGTGCGGCCTGAGGCGATCCAGCTCAGCGGACGCTCTGGGGGCGGTGTGAGCGGCGACGTGCCAGGACCGCGGGGTGCCGATCCGGCGATGAACCGGCTCCAGGGCGTCGTGCGGGCCCGCGCCTTTCTCGGTAACCTCGTCGATTACCGTGTGGAGGTGGCGTCCGGAGTCGTGCTGCGAGTGCAGGGTGACCCGCACGCGCCGTTCGCGGTTGGCGATTCCGTTAATGTGGCCTTTCAGCCCCGCTCGACGTGGTCGGTGCCGGCGCGCGAGGAGCGCGTGTGCTGATGGGAGCGCGACGCTTCCTGACGAGGAAGCGGCGGTGAGCCCATGACCATCGCCGCCCGAGCGCTGACCGTCGCCCCGACCCGTGTAGTGAGGGAGCGCCGGCGTCCTTGGTTCCTAGTGGTGCCGGCGCTGACGCTCGTCGTGGTCTTCTTCGTGGTCCCCTATGCCAACCTGCTCGTGATGAGCTTCTTTATGCCGGGCAAGGCAGAACCGTATGATGCCATCCCCACGTTCGGCAACTATACGAGCGCCCTCGGTGACTCTTTCCAGTGGTGGATCCTCTGGCGGACGCTCAAGCTCGGCTTCCTTACTACGCTTTTCACGCTGATCCTTGGCTACCCGCTCGCGTACAACCTCGCCCACGCCGGCAGCAAGGTGAAGGGCATGTTGATGGTGCTGCTGCTGTCGCCGTTGCTCGTCGGCGTCGTCATCCGGAGCTTTGGCTGGATGGTGCTGCTGGCCGACAACGGGCTGATCAACTCCCTCGTCAAGCACTGGGGCCTCGCCCCTCACGGGCTCAAGCTCATGTACAACGAGTTCGGGGTGCTGGTCGGCACCGTCCACATTTATCTGCCGTTCATGGTGCTTTCGCTCTCCGGGGCCCTGGAGAACATCCCGCCCGACCTCGAGCTCGCCGCTCGGAGCCTGGGCGCGTCGTCCACCAAGGCGTTCTGGCGCATCGTGTTCCCTCTCTCGCTCCCAGGCGTGTTCGCCGGCTGCTTGCTCGTCTTCGTGCTCGCCGTCAGCTCCTACGTGATCCCGGTGCTGCTCGGCGGCTTCAAGGTGATCACCACGCCGCTGCTCGTCGTGCAAACCGCTGTCGACGTGCACAACTGGCCCGGAGCGGCCGCCCAGGCGGTGATCCTGTTCGCCGCCTCCCTTGCTTGCATCGGGCTGTACTTCAAGCTGATGAACCGAGCCATGCGGGGGCTCTCGGCGTGAACCGCGGTGGGCGGCGGAACCTGTCGGCCGGTGCGGCACACAGATTCCCCCTCGGGATGGGACTCACCAGATGAGGCACCGGCGGCTCGCGCGCGCCGCGTTTCTCGCGCTGATCGCTCTGCTCTATGTCTTCCTCATCGCGCCGATCGTGATCGTCGTTGTCGCTAGTCTCAACGCGGGGCGATTTCTTGTTTTTCCGCCTGAGGGCTTGTCGCTACAGTGGTACGTCAAGTTCATGAATAGCGGGCCGTTCGTCCGCTCGTTCTTCTTCAGCCTCCGCCTGGCTGCGATCACTACCGTCATCACGACCGTCATCGGAACGGCGGCGGCACTCTACGTGGTCCGCCACGCCCGGCGGAACAACGCGCTTCGGATGCTACTGGTGGCGCCGCTGCAGCTCCCGGGGATCATGACGTCGCTGGCGCTCCTGATCTTCTACTACGCCATCGGGCTCGGGGGGACGAGCTACCTCGGCCTCCTCATCGGCCATGTAGTCGTGTGCATGCCGTACGTCTTCCTGACGGTGGCGGCCGTGCTCTACAACTTCGACCGCTCGCTCGAGGAGGCGGCGCGTAGCCTCGGGGCGGGGAGTGCAACGGCGTTTCGGCGGATCACGCTCCCGATCATCAAGGGGGGAGTCATCGCCGGCGCCGTCTTCTCGTTCATCACCTCGTTCGATCAGTTCCCGATCTCGCTGCTGCTGAGCGGTGTCGGCACCACCCCCCTGCCCATCCAGATCTTCGACTATCTGCGCTTCTCCTTCGACCCGACGGCCGCGGCCGTCGGCACCGTGAACATCCTGATCACGCTCGGCGTGGTCATCATCACCGAGCGGCTAGTGGGGCTCGAGTCTCTCTACTTGGGAGGCCGCCAATGACCGCGGCGCGGCGCGACGATCGGTATCGGATCGGCTTTGACATCGGGGGCACCTTCACCGACTTCGTGCTGCTCGACGCGGCGAGCGGGCGGATCCGGATCCACAAGTGCCTGACCACGCCGAAGGACCCGTCGGCTGGTGCTCTCGAGGGGCTGGACGAGTTGCTCCGAGCCGCTGGGCTCACGTTCCCGCAGATCGGTCAGCTCATCCACGGGACGACGCTGGTCACCAACGCCATCATCGAGCGCGCGGGTGCAACGCTGGCGCTCCTCACGACGCGGGGTTTCCGCGACGCGCTCGAGATGGGCATCGAGCAGCGCTACGACATCTACGACCTCTTTCTGCAGTTCCCTGAGCCCTTGGCGCCCCGGGATCTGCGGCGCGAGATCGACGAGCGAATAACCCGGGACGGCGTGATCATCACGCCGATCGACCTCGACCAGGTGCGCCGCGAGGTCGCCGACCTGGTCACGTGCGGGGTGGAGGCCCTGGCCGTCTGCTTCCTCCATTCGTACAAGAACCCGGCCCATGAGCGGGCGGTGAAGGACCTTTTGACGCGCGAGTTCCCGGAGCTCGCGGTGTCGCTCTCGTGCGAGGTCGTGCCCGAGCTGCGCGAGTACGAACGCGGCACCACGACGACCGCGAACGCGTATGTCCAACCTCTGATTGACCGCTACATCGCCCGCCTGGAAGACGCGCTCGCCGAGCGCGGCTTTGGTGGCCGCTTCGCCCTGATGCAATCCTCTGGGGGCACGGCGTCGCCCCGCATGGCGCGCGAGTTCCCCGTGCGATTGCTGGAGTCGGGCCCAGCCGGGGGTGGCCTGGCCACGGCGTTTTTCGGCGATCAGGCAGGACATCGCGACGTGATCTCGTTCGACATGGGCGGCACCACCGCCAAGGCATGCCTCATCCAGGCCGGTAAGCCCGACGTGGCGCCAATGATGGAGGCCGCGCGCGTCCACCGCTTCAAGAAGGGCAGCGGGCTGCCGATTAAGGCGCCCGTGATCGACATGATCGAGATCGGCGCCGGCGGCGGCAGCATCGCCCGGGTGGACCAGCTCGGCCTGCTCAAGGTGGGCCCGCGAAGCGCTGGCGCCGATCCAGGGCCCGCCTGTTACGGTCACGGCGGCAAAGAGCCGACGGTCACCGACGCCAACCTGCTGCTCGGCTACCTTGATCCCGACTTCTTCCTCGGCGGACGCATGGACCTCGACCGGGCGGCGGCGGAGGCGGCGATGGCGCGCGTAGCCGAGCCGCTCCGGCTGTCCACACTAGAGGCGGCGTGGGGCGTCTACACGATCGTCTGCGAGAGCATGGCCGCGGCGGCACGCGTCCACATCGTCGAGAGGGGACGCGATCCTCGACGTTACGCGATGGTCGGATTCGGCGGAGCCGGGCCCGCGCACGCCGCCCGGGTCGCGCGCATCCTCGGCGTCCGCGAGGTCGTGATTCCGCCCGCGTCGGGTGCGGCCGCGGCGCTCGGGTTCCTCGTGGCGCCCATCAGCTTCGAGTTCGTCACCTCGCTGCCCGGCGTGCTCGAGGAGCTGAATCTCGACGCGGTCAACGCGCTGCTCGGTGACCTCGAGGCGAAAGGACGCGCTCTGCTGACCGAGGCCGACGTGGCGCCGGCTGATGTGACGGTCACGCGGCGGGCCGAGATGCGTCTGCTCGGCCAGGTGCATGACATCACAGTCATGCTCCCGGCCGAGTTGCTCGCGCGCGAAAGCCTGGACGCCGTCAAGGCCGCGTTCGCGACCGAGTACACGAGGCTCTACACCCACCTCTACACCGGTACCGTGATCCAGGCGATCAACTGGCGCGTCCTCTGCGCGGGCCCTGCTCCGAACATTCGCGCCGCGGACATCCGCGTCGCTAATCCAGATAGCGTCACGGAACCACGCCTCGATTCAACCTCGCGCGCCCTTGTCAAAGCCAGGCGCCGCGCCTGGTTCGGCGAGTCCGTAGGCTGGGTGGAGACGCCGGTCTACGATCGCTACGCGCTGACGCCGGGCGACGCGCTCGAGGGGCCGGTGATCGTGGAAGAGCCCGAGTCGACGACGGTGGTGCCGCCGGGAGACCGGCTGGCCGTCGACGACGGCCTCAATCTGCGGCTCACTATCGGTCAGAGCACCTCGCCGGAGCCGCTTAGCGCGGCCGCCCCACCGCTCGAGCGGGCGATGGCTCGGATCGAACGTGACCCGATCGGGCTCGAGATCATGTGGAGCCGGCTCGTCAACCTGGTCGAGGAGTGTTGGCTCACCGTCTGGCGGACGGCGTTCTCATTGATCATCGGTGAGGCCCAGGACTTTGCCTGCGAGATCCTCGACGCGCGCGGCAACTCCCTGGCTCACTCGCCCCGCGCGATGCCGGTCTTCAACCTGACGCTGCCCCTCGCGGTCAAGGCGATCCTGGCCCGGTTCCCGGTGGAGACGCTCGAGCCCGGCGACATCCTGACGACCAACGACCCGTGGATCTGCGCAGGCCACCTCTTCGACGTAGCCATCGTCACGCCCGTCTTCCGCGACGGGAAGGTGGTAGCCATCATCGGCACCATCGGCCACGTTACCGACATCGGCGGCACCAAGGACAGCCTGAACGCCCGCGAGATCTACGAGGAGGGCCTTCAGATCCCGCCCATGAAGCTCTACCGCGCGGGCGCGCTGAACGAGGATCTCGTGACTCTGCTCGCCGAGAACGTCCGCAAGAGCGAACAGGTGATCGGCGACATCCACGCGATGGTATCAGCCAACGCGTCGGGCGCTCGGCGGCTGCTCGACTTCATGGCGGAGTACGGCCTCGAGGACCTCGAGGCGCTGGCCACGGTGATCCAGAACCGCGCCGAGGCCGCCATGCGCGAGGCGATCCGCCGCGTGCCCGACGGCGCGTACACGAGCGAGATCTGGAGTGACGGCATGGGCACGCCGCAGCGCATTCCCATCGAGGTCGTCGTGAAGGGCGACGCGATCGCTGTCGACTTCGAGGGCGCGCCACCGCAGGCCCCACGGGGCGGGTCCAACTGCACGTTCGGCTACGCCGCCGCCCACACCACGTACCCGCTCAAGTGCATCCTCTCGCCAGCGGTGCCCGCCAACGCTGGCTCCTACCGCCCGTTCACTGTCACCGCGCCCGAGGGCAGCATCCTGAACTGCACCAAACCGATGGCCGTCAACACGCGCACCCGCACCGGTTGGTACATCGCCCCCAATCTCTTCATGGCTCTCGCGCGCGCGGTGCCGCAGCAGGTCCAAGCGTTCACGGGCCTCCCGGCCTCGCTGCTGGCATACGGTGTTGGCCCAGATGGCCGTGTCTACAACGACCACCTCTTCCAGGGAGGCGGGCAGGGCGCGTCGGCGCGGGGCGATGGGAAGTCGGCGCTGCTCTGGCCGACCAGCGCCGCCAACACCTCGGTTGAGCTGTTCGAGACGCGCACGCCGGTGCTCGTGCTCGCAAAGGCGCTCGTCGCCGACACCGGCGGCGCCGGCCGTCACCGGGGCGGTCTTGGCCAGGTGGTCCGCGTCCGCAAGCTCCTCGACGACGGCCGTCCGACGCTGGCCAGCTTGCACCCTGACGGGGTCATGACGCGGCCGCAGGGCCTCTTCGGTGGTCGCCCGGGTGGCGCCGTGCGCGGTGTGATGCTCGACCCGGCGGGCAGGGTCGTTCACGACTATGGCATCGGCGCGCTCGTGACGCTCTCTGCGCCTAACCAGATCCTCGAGCTTCGGCTGGCTGGCGGCGCCGGGTACGGCGATCCGCTCGATCGTCCGGTGGATGAGGCGCAGCGCGATCTCGACCTTGGCTACGTCACCGCGGAGAGCGCCGAGAGCGACTACGGTTGCGTGCTGGTCAACGGCCGCATCGATTCAGCTGCCACCGCTGCCCGCCGCGTTGTCCTGAAGAGTGAGGGGCGGCCGAGCTGAGCGCGATCAGGTGGCGGGCGCCCTGCCGGGGGGCGTGGCGGACTGCGGAGGCCGGATGAAGGTCGCGGGCGCCCTCAGCCCTCGATGACCTGGGATCCGCGTCAGGTGGACCGGCGATGCTCAGATGGCTTGGGATCCTCACTGGGACACTGCGGTCCGCGGTGCGCACGCGCCGGGAGTTGGCACTAGAGAACCTGGCGCTTCGGCAGCAACTCGCCGTGTGGAAGTCGCGCGAGCCGCGGCCGCGGCTGACGGAGATGGACCGAATCTTCTGGGTTCTGCTGTCGAGATTGTGGACGGGTTGGCGCCAGTCGCTGCAGCTGGTGCGGCCCGCGACGGTGGTCGGCTGGCACCGGCAGGGATTTCGACGCTACTGGGCGTGGAAGAGTCGGCGCCGATCCGGTAGACCCGTAATCAGTACGGAGCTCCGAGATCTGATTCGGCGAATGAGTTACGCCAATCCTCTCTGGGGTGCGCCAAGGATCCACGGCGAGCTACTGAAGCTGGGCGTAACGGTCTCGCAGGCGACGGTGTCGAAGTACATGGTCCGACCTCGACGGCCGCCGTCGCAGGCGTGGCGCACATTTTTGAAGAATCACGCCCAGGATCTAATCGCGTTGGATTTCTTCACGGTGCCCACGGCGACCTTTCGCGTGTTGTTCGTGCTCGTGATGCTGACCCACAGCCGGCGCCGGCTCGTGCATTTCAATGTGACGGAGCATCCGACTGCGGAATGGACGGCGCGGCAACTGCTCGAGGCGTGCGCGCAGGAGGAGGCGCCCCGGTATCTAATTCGGGATCGAGATCAAGTCTATGGAGAACGATTTTCGCGTCAAGCGAAGACGTTGGACATCGGGGAAGTGGTCATAGCGCCGCGCTCGCCGTGGCAAAACGCTTATGCCGAGCGCGTGATCGGCTCGATTCGACGGGAGTGCCTTGACCACGTCGTCGTGATCGGCGAACGGCATCTGATGAGAATCCTGTCGGAGTACGTCGATTACTACAACAGAACGCGGACTCACTTATCCTTGACCAAGGACGCGCCCGAGCCACGGAGGGTGCAGCCGTCGAGCCACGGCGGGGTAGTGGAGGTGTCCCGCGTAGGTGGGCTCCATCACGAATACCTCCGGAGAGCGGCGTGAGCCCGATCGAACGAATAAGTAGAAGGCACAGGCGAGAGGCGGACGCAGCGCTACGCATGGCTCTCGCGGTTGCGGAGTCGATCAAGTTCCCAACACAGATCTGGAAGACGCACGTCGCCCGCGCGAAGCTGACGCGCGCGAGCGGCGACGCGGACTCCGCCTTCAAGTCGGTGGTGGCCGCGCAGGCGATCCTGGATGACTTGAAGCGCGGCGTGCGCGATCCTGAGCTCGCCGCCGCGCTGGCGCGCGAACGTCCGGGTGCCCGACCTCGCTACGTGATAGTGCCGCACAGCAAAGAGACGGCGAACCTACTCACTCGTGAACTCACATTGATGATGAGGCATGCGCGACGTCTGTGGGCAAGCTCGATCGCAGTGTCATCATCGACGGGCGCCGACAGTAGTGCCGGCGCGGCCCGAGCAACCGGACGAATGGCGACAGGCCCGCCGAGCGGCGCCTCTCCCCTCGGGCTTCTTGTCGGAGCGGTGATCGTCGACCATTGGTCATTTTGACGCCACCTCTCTAATGCGGCCGGAGTCATTCACAAAGAGAGCTGAGATGCCAGTCCGCCGCTTCGCCAGGTCCGGCAGACGGTTCCACAGTCTGCGAAACTGCGGGAGGTCTGGCAACGCGACGCTGTATTTGGCCTCGGAATCGCTCATCTGCTGAAGGAGTTCCCCGAGGACTTCGAGGAAGTAGTTCGCCCGCATGGGATCCAGGGAACCTCGGCCCTTCGCCTCGATGACCCAGCGACGACCTGATTGGCGCGCGTCAATGTTGATGCCCTGACTCCTTCCCCAGGTGACCACGACGTTCCAGCCGATCCCCTCAAGCCAAGCCTGTAACTTGCGCTTCACCTCATCCTTAGAAAGCGGGTCTATGACTTCGATCGACTTGCCACCTGAGGCCGGCAATGATTCTCCCTGTGAGACCTCGAGGGGGTGGTTCCCGAGTTTGCCGTCGTAACGACAACGTCGCGCGATAAGGCCCTCGGCCGCGAGTGATCGCGCCATCTTGTTGACTCCCTGCAGGGCCGCGCGAGATCCAAGAAGCCGATTGGTGATCTCCCGATCGGTCAGACCGGGCGCGGAGCGAACTAGGGCCAAGATGCTTTCCTTCAAGGTCGCCACCGCCGCTGCTCCCCTTGCGAGCGGTTGGTTTTGGCCGGGCGCGAATCGCCTCAGGTGCCGGATCGTACCCGTACCAGCTCGCTGAGACGGGCTTCAGCACGAACAGACCTCGAGCACCGGCTTCTCGCTGCGCACCGCCGCGAGCACGACCGCTTCGATCGCCTCTGGTCCTCGCTCAGCCGGTCGAGCAACTCAAACCGGCCGAGCCCGC
>Ga0070699_100005958_pt1 | contig 10646 bp, 12 predicted proteins | sample KBSK1503metaG_FD_65473 | JGI IMG/M metagenome (GOLD analysis project Ga0070699, IMG submission 65473) | Corn, switchgrass and miscanthus rhizosphere microbial communities from Kellogg Biological Station, Michigan, USA - KBS K1-50-3 metaG | ecosystem: Host-associated > Plants > Roots >...
CCCCGGCCGTCGCCTCCCCGGCCGTCGCCTCCCCGGCCGTCGCCTCCCCGGCCGTCGCCTCCCCGGCCGTCGCCTCCCCGGCCGTCGCCTCCCCGGCCGTCGCCTCCCCGGCCGTCCCCTCTCCGGCCGTCGCTTTCCTGGCTGGCCGCGGCGCCCCATCCCTCACTCGCGCACCCTCCAGCTCGGCGAGCCCGCAGCCGAGCAGGACCAGCACCAGCCACGCCCCGATGGTCGCGGCCGCCGCCCCGCCGGCCAGCAGGTACGCCGCCCAGCGGACTTGGCGAGCCCGGCCGGCCTTACCCGCCCGCGCCCAGCTGGGCCTGAGCAGGGTCCAGCCGGCCTGGACCGCGACCGCGGCCACCGCGGCGCCCGCCCCGGCCCCGGCGCCCTTTACCCACAGCGGCGGCGTGCCCGCCAGGAACAGCGCGGACAGCGCGAGGATGCAGGCCAGCCCGGGCAGGATGAAGGCGAGACCGCCGGCCAGCGCGCCCATGCGGCCGCGGACCCGCCAGGCGCAGAAGATCGCCAGCTCGGTGGAGGCCGGCCCCGGCAGCAGGTTGCACGCCGCGATGGCGTCCTCGAACTCCTGCGCGTCCAGCCACTGCCTGCGCTCCACGCACAGCTGCCGCAGCAGCGCGATGTGCGCGGGCGGACCACCGAAGCCGACGCACCCGATCCGTCCCCACTCCCGCACCACGGTACCCAGACCGCCCTGGTGCTCCACGCCTACACCCCGATGCGGGCGAGCAGGAAGCCGATCCTGGTCCGCAACTCGGCCGCCACCCGGCGGAACGCGGCGCGGGCATCCGCGTCGTCCGCCGGGTCGGCGATGCTCCAGTGGATCAGCTGCGGTTGGCCGGGGAACTCCGGGCAGACCTCGCGGACCCGATCGCACAGCGTGATCACGTAGCCGAACCGCTGCCCGGCGAACTCCTCTAGGTGCTTGGACCGGCGCCCGCTGATGTCGATGCCGTGCTCGCGCATGACCCGGACCGCCTCCGGGTGCAGCGGCTTCGGGCGGCTGCCCGCACTGGCCGCCTCGACCCCGTCCCCGGCCAGCTGCCCGAGGATCGCCTCGGCCATCTGCGAGCGGGCACTGTTCCCGGTGCAGAGGAACAGCACCCGGGTCCGCGCCCGGACGGCTCCGGCGGGCTGGTCTTTCATCCCGGGCCCAGGCCCGAGACCGGGATGAAGGGCCAGCCCGGCCTCGGCCAGCAGCTCGCGGCAGCGGGCCAGATCGATGCGGTAGTAGGTGTCCCGGCCGTCGGCCGAACTGCGCCGCGCGGACACCAGGCCGCCCGCGCGGAGCTGGCCCAGGTGGTAAGAGACCAGGCTCTGCGGCTGGCCTAGCAGCCCGGTGAGCTCGCGGACCTGCCGGTCGGTGCGGGCCAGCTCGGTCAGCACCCGCCAGCGCAGCGGATGCCCGGCCAGCCGCAGGAACCCAGGCGGAGCGCTCTGCACACCGGCACAATAGATCAAACTGGTTTGATCAATCAATACCGGCCTGGCCGTCCTGCTTGATTCCGGCATCTGGGTGCGGGTTTATGGTGCTGACGTGAGAGCGGGAGAGGCCGCGCGGCGGGCCGGCGTCAACGCCGCGACCCTGCGCTACTACGAGCGCCGCGGACTGCTGCCCGAGCCAGCCCGCACGCCGAGCGGGCACCGCCACTACGACGAGGACGCGGTGCGCTTCCTCCGCGCCATCAAGGAGGCGCAGGCGATCGGCTTCACCCTGGCCGAGATCGAGGAGTACCTGCGCGTCGCCCGCAGCGGGCCCGCCTCGGCGGCATTGCGGACCCGGGCCGCGGCGAAGATCGACGAGATCGACGCCCGCATCGCCCGTCTGCGGCGGATGCGCGACGAGCTCGCGCGGATCGTCGGCTGCGCGTGCGAGTCGCTGGACCACTGCACCTGCGGCGCTGCGTACCTGGCCCGCCGCGGCCGCGCGGCACCGGTGCGCCCGTCGCCGCTGCACGTCACCAACGGCGACAGCGCCGGGAACACGTTGCGGCAGACCGCGCTGGGCGGCGCGGTGCTGCCCTGGCAGGACGTGCTGCACGAGGGGCCGGTGCCGGCCGGACCCCGGCGCGAGCTACTCCAGGCCCGCGCGGCATTCCTCTCCGCGTGCGGCTGGGGGAGCAGGCGGTCGATCCTGGCCTCGCTGGAGGACCGGGACCGGCAGCTGGTCCAGGCGCTGAAGGACGGGCAGCAGGTGGTGCTGTGGTTCGAGCACGACCTGTACGACCAGCTCCAGCTGGTGGACGCGCTGGCGCTGGCTGCCCCTGACACCCCGGAGCTCGTCGTGGTGGGCTCGTTTCCCGGCCGGCCCGCCTTCCGCGGCCTCGGCGAGCTGACCGCGGACGAGCTCGAGACGCTCTGGCCGGCCCGCGTGCCCGCCAGCCAGGACACGCTGGCCGCGGCGGTCTCGGCCTGGGCTGCCCTGCGCCACCCCGACCCGTCCGCGCTTGCCGCGGCCGCCCGGGCGGACCACCCCGGGCTGCCGTTCCTGGGGCCCGCGCTGCTCCGGCTGCTCGAGGAGCTGCCCGCCCCGGGCGACGGCCTGTCCGGCACCGAACGGCGGGCGCTGCAGGCCATCGCGGCGGGCGCGGCGACGCCGGCCGCCGCCTTCCTGGCCGAACAGGACCTGGAGGCGGCGCCGTTCCTCGGCGACGCCTGGTTCTTCCGCGCGCTCGCCGGCCTGGGGGCCGGCCCGGCCCGGCTAGTCCAGACGCAGGCCGGCGACCCCCTGCCGCCGCCCCCGCCGCTGGGCGACGCCCGCGCCTTCGCCCGGCTGCCGCTCCGACTGACCGGCGCCGGCGAGCGGGTCCTGGACGGCCGTGAGGACCGGGTCGCCCTGCTGGGCCTGGACCGCTGGCTCGGCGGCACGCACCTCACCCCGGGCGCCGCCTGGCACTGGGACCCCGCCGCCCGCCGCCTCATCGGGCCCTAGCCGGACGCCACAACCCGGCCGCGGCAGCCAGGCCGCCAGGTCACGGCACGAGCGCCAGCACGTCGGCCGCGGCAGCCGGAACGCCGCTGACGTACAGCGGCGGCGCCAGCGTGTGCGAGTCGGCCGCGACGATCTTGATGTCGGACAGGCCGATGGCCAGGTCCGCCGGGTCGGCGGCCAGCTTGTCCCGGACGGCAGCGATGGCCCGGGCGAGCGCGTCGGCCGGCGCGCCAGCGTGGTGCCCCACCACCAGGTGCAGGTCGTTGTCGACATCGGCGGGCCGGGCGTGGTAGCGGTGCAGCACCCCCGCCGCGTTCATCTCGCGCCGCAGTTCGTTCAGCGGCAGGGCCGCCCCTTCGACTCCGGCCAGCGAGTCGGCCGGCCATCCCATCAGTACGAACGCCTCACCTTGCACCGAGAAGGTCCGTTCGGCCAGATGCTGGCCCCGGCTGGTGAAGGGGACCGCCTGCCCCGGCCGGAACCCTCCGATCCTGACCCGCAGCGGCACCGCGAAGCGCCCGGCCAGGATGTCCATCACCCGCGGCAGGTCCATCTCCCGCCGCTCGCCCGTGTGTTCCAGCACGTATTCGTTGACGATCCTGCCACCCTCGCGCACGCCGTTGAGCGCGATCAGCGTGGCGTGCACCTGGTCCAGGGTGTACGGGCGGAAGTCCGCGCCGACCTGCTCGGCGATCATCGCCTGCACCCCGGCCAGGAGCTCGCGCAGCCGGCCTGCTTTCGGCCCGTAGAAGGCCACGGCCGAGATGAATCGGCTCCCCATCGCCCTCATCCTGCCATCCGCGGCCGGATAGGTTGAGGACATGAAGTTCGGGCTCATGTACAACACCGGTTTCTGCGGTACCGACCCCGACCAGATGATCGCGGTGGCCCGGCACGCGGAGCAGTGCGGCTTCGAGTCCGTCTACTTTCCGGAGCACATCGCGCTGTACCCGGGCGCGAGCGTCGGGCCGGCCATCTTCCCAGCGGCCACGCCGATCGCCGATCCGCTCGAGTGCCTGGCCTTCGTCGCGGCGGCCACCGAGCGCGTCCTGCTCGGCACCGGCGTCCTGCTCCTGCCCTACCATCAGCCGGTGGTCCTGGCCAAGCGGCTGGCCACGTTGGACGTGCTCTCCAAGGGGCGGATGCGCCTGCTCACCGTGGGCGTGGGCGCCCTGCCCGGCGAGGCCATGGCGGGCGGCGTCGACTTCGCCACCCGCGGGCGCCGCGCGGACGAGGCCATCGACGTGCTGCGGCTGCTCTGGGACGGGGACGAGAACGGAGTCAGCTTCGATGGCAAGTTCTTCTCCTTCACCGGCCTGTGCAGCTTCCCCAAGCCGCTGAGCCGGCTGCCCATCCACGTCGGGGGCTCCAGCCCGGCCGCCGCCCGCCGCGCGGGCCTGCGCGGCGACGGCTACTTCCCCGGCGGCGGGCTCACCGACGCCGAGCGGGCCGCCCAGCTCGACCTGATGCGGGAGACCGCCCGCGCCGCGGGCCGGGACCCGGCCGCGCTGGAGTACACCCGCTGGGGGGCTATCGACATGACCGCCGACGACGTGGCCGCTCACGCCGCCAACGGCACGACCCGCCTCGTCGTCGGCCCCGCGTCAACCGACCTGTCCGAGCAGAAGGACCAGATCTCCGCCTTTGCCGCCCGCCTGGCGTCCTGACTCGCCCACCCCACACCCCCACCACCCCTCGCTCGTACGACTTGAATGCCGCGTTCAAGTCGCTCCAGGGCAATGCCGCTCAGCTTAAGTTGATCTTGAACGGGCGTGCTCAGTGCAAGGCGTTGTCCGTGGTGCCTCAGGGTCTCCAGCGCGCTGCCGTGGCTCCTGATACCGGGCCGGCAGCCCCTTCCTGCGGCATGGGTGCCGCGCTCATGCTGGCCGGGCGCGCAGGCAATGACCCGCGTCGTCCCGGGCACGGGTGCCCGCATCGGGTGCCGCGGCCGGGACGGCGCCCGTGACTGGGTGTCAGCATGACCCCCGGCAGGCGGTGCCGATGGCAGCCGGTGACCCGGCCCGGCCCGGCCGGGCCGGCCCGGCCGGGCCGGGGCCGGCGGGACGGCTGAGGTGGCCCGCCGGGCGGCGGCCAGGATCGCGGATCGGTGCACCCCTGATCAGGGGTGCACCGATCCGCGATGACGCGACCACGCGCGAAAGCCGGCGAATACGCGAGTAAATAACCGACGCGTCGCGATGATGGAAATCCGCGCCGGATTGGCGCCCCGGGCGAAGCCACGCGCAGGCCGCGCGCAGGCGGCGCGCAGGCGGCGCGCAGGCCGCGAGCAGGCCGCGAGCACATGCCGGGCCAGGGCCGGCCGTGCGCCGGCCGGCTAATCCTCCGCTGAGCGAGCCAGGGCCGCCCGGGCCCGCAGGCGCAGCTGGCCGAGGGTATCCCCGGGCCGCCCGGCCAGCACCCTCAGCTCGGCCGCGGACCGGGTGATCTCGTCCGCCTCCTCACCCGCCCGCTCGACCGCTTCGCTGGTGGCCGCGGAGAGCACCACCAGGCTGGCGCCGGTGTCCTTGACCAGCCCGGTCACCTCGGTAACCGGCAGATCGGCCGCCAGGTGATGCACGAGCCAGCGGTCTTCGCGCAGGCACGCCGTGGCCATCAGGGCGGGCAGCCCGTGCCGTTCCCCGGGCGGCGTGGTCACCACCGCGATGCCGCGCGGGCGGCCCTGCGGCTGGTGCGTGCGCGCGGCGATCAGCCGTTCGCAGATGGCGCTGGCCCGGTGCTCGGCCGCGATCGACGCCGCGCCCGAGGCCCAGTCGTCGCCGACCCGCTGCAGCGCGGGCGCGATGATCCGCGAGCACAGATCGGTCAGCGGCACACCACGCGCGAGCCGGGCGAAGAAGTGCCGCGCCATGGTCTCGTCGCCGGACATGATGGCCGCGTGCAACCGGTCGGCCTGGGCCGCCCAGTCGCGCACCCGGATGTGCGGCGGCGGCGCGGTGCCCGACGCGCGGCGCGCCGCGAGGGCGGTGACGTCATTCTCGCTGACGTCGTAGCCGCGGCCGGTCTTCCTGGCCGGGAGGACTCCCTGGCGCACCCACGCGTAGGCGGTCTGGTAGTGCACACCGAGCACGTCGGCGGCGTCGCGTAGCTGCATGAGTGTCTTTCCGTGCTCAAGTACCTGAGGTTTTCATGGTTTAGTGTAATTTAGCATTTATTAGTAAGGCCGACGTCGGCTAATACCTGGCGAGCGCCGCCGACGCCTTGGAGGGGCTGGAAAACACAATGGGACTGACGTACTCCAGTGTGATAGATGCAGGCCGTGACGAGGTGTTCTCCTGGCACACCAGGCCGGGAGCGATCACCAGGCTGACTCCACCATGGCAGCCGGTCACGGTGCTCCGTGAGGCGGGGTCGCTCCGCGGCGGCCGCGCGACCCTGACGCTGCCCGGCGGTCTGCGCTGGGTCGCCGCCCACCAGCCAGACGCCTACGACCCGCCGAACTCCTTGGCCGACTCGCTCACCTCCCTCCCCCTGCCCTGGCGGCATACGCACCAGTTCAGCCCGGCGGGGGAGGGGGCCACGCTGGTGACCGACGTGATCGAGACCCGCTGCCGGCCCGGGTGCTGCGGGTCCACGCTCGTCTACCGGCACCGGCATCTCGCCGCCGACCTGGCCGCGCTGGCCCGCGCCCGCGCCATCCGGCCAGACCCCGATCCGCTGACCGTGGCGGTCACCGGCTCCAGCGGCCTGATCGGCACCGCGCTGACCGCGCTGCTGACCACCAGCGGGCACCTGGTCGTCCCGCTGGTGCGCCGGCTGCCCCGGGCCGGCGAGCGCTACTGGCGGCCGGAAGACCCGGCCGCGGAGCTGCTGGACGGGGTCGACGCGGTGATCCACCTGGCCGGGGCCTCGATCGGCGGCCGGTTCACCGCCGAGCGCAAGAACGAGATCCGCGCCAGCCGGATCCTCCCCACCCGCCGCCTGGCCGAAGTGGCGGCAGCCACCCCAGGGCTGCGGGCGTTCGTCACGGCCTCGGCCATCGGCGGCTACGGCCCGGACCGGGGCGAGGAGGTCCTGACCGAGACCAGCCCGCGCGGTGCTGCCGGTCCCCGGGTTCGGGCCCCGGCTGCTGCTCGGCGCCGAGGGCGCCAGGGAAATCGCCCAGGCCAGCCAGTACGTCCTGCCGGACCTGCTGATCCAGGCGAGGGCACCAGTTCCGCCAGCCGGAACTCGACGGGGCGCTGCGGCACCTGTTCGGCCGCGAGCCGTGACCGAGCGGAGGATCGCCGTCGTCGGCAGCGGCGTGAGCGGAATCACCGCTGGCTATGTGCTGTCACAGACCGGCCACGTGACGCTGTTCGAGGCGGATGACCGCCTCGGCGGCCACGCCGGCACCCACCTGGTGGTGCCGCCCGCGGGACCGCTCCTCACCGAACGGCGCATGGCCGGCCGCCCGCAGTACGCCGGCTACGTCGCCCGGACCAGCGGCTTCATCCCGTGGCCGTCGAAACTTCAGTGGCGCAGCCGCAGGTCCGCCGGGAAGGGCTTGAGGTACGTCTGCTCCGCCAGCCAGGGCAGGCCAAGCGCATAGCGGGCGAGCAGCGCGACCGGCACGCTGAGCGGCTCCTCGCCCCGCCGGTAGGCGTCGATCCTGGCCACCAGGTCGTGCCGATGCGGCCGGTCCAGGTCCCGGCCGATCCGGCTGTAGGCGTGCTGCAGCGCGTTGGCGTTGCGGCCGCGGCTGGCCGGGCTGGCCATCGCGGCCAGGAACAGGTCCCGGTACGCCACCGCGGTCCCGGCGGTCCCGGCCGCGGCCGCCACCCGGCCCGCCGCCCGGTGGCGCGCCGGGTCGTGCGCCAGCAGCTGCAGCTTGTGCCGGGCGTGAAAGGCGACCAGATCCGCGGCCGACCACGGTTCGCCCAGCAGGGCACGCAGCCGGGCCGCGGCGAAGATGCGCTCGGCGAACGCCTCCCGCAGCCCCGGGTCGTTCAGGCGGCCCTCGTCCTCGACCGCCAGCAGCGGGAACGCGCTCAGCACCCGCGCCGCGTACAGCCCGCGGCCGGCGTGGCCGGCGGGGTGCCCGTCCTCGGCGTACCGCGGGATGGCGCGGATGCCGCAGCTGGGCGACTTGGCCTTGAACACGTAGCCGTCCAGGTCCGCGGGCAGCGGCAGGGCCGCCATGGCCGCGGTGTGGTCGGCGGTGCCGCCCCGGTTGACCAGCCGCCCGTCCGCGGTGAGCCGGATCGCCTCGCGCGGGGTCCCCAGGCCGATCGAGACCTCCGGGCAGTACGGCACCCAGTCGACGTACCGGGCGAGCTCGTCGGTGAGGAACCGGTCACGCTTGTGCCCGCCGTTGAACCGGACTTCCTCGCCGAGCAGGCAGCTCGACACCCCCACCCGCGGCCTGCCCCTCATTTCCCTTACCTTAGATGGATACCGCGATCGACCGGTCCGGCGAGTACGTCCGCCGCTACCTGCCGGAACTGGCCGGCCTCGACCCCGCCTGGATCCAGGCGCCGTGGAAGCTGCCCCCGGCCCAGCGGGTGCGGCTGGGCTATCCGGGCGCGATCGTGGAACTGTCCTGAGACACCCGGACCGTTCGGCTCATTTTTGATACCGAACGGTCCGGGTGTCACGCCCATCAGGAGGACCGGGGCATCAGCACGGTGGCCCCCCGGCTGACCGCGGCCGCGGCGCCGACCGCGGCGAACACCGCGAGGGCGGCGAGCGCCAGCCGGCGCACGGCCAGCACGCCGATCAGCACGGCGAACCCGGCCAGCAGCACCACGATGCCGGTGATCAGGGCCGCCTTGTCGTGCCTGCCGAAGTGCGCGATCGCGAACTCCCTGACCGGAACGGGGGTCAGGTTGATAGCCCAGCGCCACGGCCCCCGTCAGCAGTCCGGCTAAGCCCGATGTCTTCATCACGGCGGCCACTCGGGCCTGTCCGCGTAGCAGATTGGTCACTCCTGGAAGTCATTACGAGGTGATGCGGGAGCAATCCGGAGGCCGCTCGGCCTCGAATGGGGTGCATGAGCAGGCCTGATATACGACAGCCGGCGCCGGCGCCGGACTGCGAGCTGGACCTCGCCGCCCAGCTGGCCCTGGTGGCGCGCGGCGACCACCGGGCGTTCGAGCTGGTCTACGGCGAGCTGGCCGGGCCGGTGTACGGCGTGGTCCGGCAGGTGCTGAGAGACCCGGCTCAGTCCGAGGAAGTCGCCCAGGAAGTGCTGCTCGAGATCTGGCGCACGGCGTCCAGGTTCGACCCGGCCCGGGGCAGCGGCGCCGCCTGGGCGCTGACCATCGCGCACCGCCGCGCGGTCGACCGGGTCCGCTCGGAGACCGCCTCCTCGCGCCGGGAGCAGAAAGCCGCGGAGCCGCAGCCGGCCGAGGACGACGTGGCCGAGGTCGTCGAGGCGACGCTGGAGCACCAGCGGGTGCGCCGGTGCATGAGCGGGCTGACTGAGCTGCAGCGCGAGTCGATCAAGCTCGCCTACTACAGCGGATACTCCTACCCGCAGGTCGCGCGGCTGCTCGGGGTCGCCCTCGGCACGGTCAAGACCAGGATCAGGGACGGATTGATCAGGATGCGCGACTGCATGGAGGTGACCTGGTGAAGGTCATCCGCGACGACCTGCACGTGCTCACCGGCAGCTACGTACTGGACGCCATCAGCGAGGCGGAGCGCGAGGAGTTCGAGCGCCACCTGCAGAACTGCCCCACCTGCGACGCCGAGGTCCGCGGACTGCGCGAGACCGCGGCCAGGCTCGCCCTGGCCTGCGCCGTGACGCCGCCGGCCCGGATGGAGCAGCAGGTCCTGGCGGCCACGTACCGGACCAGGCAGCTCCCGCCGCTTCCCGCCGGCCGTCCCCGCCGGGAGCGGCGGGTGCACGCCGTGCGGGTCCTGCGCTTGCCCCGCTGGGTGGCCGTGCTCGCCGCCGCGGCCAGCGTGGCCGCGGCCGTCGCGCTCGGGATCACCCAGCTGTCCGCCCAGCACCAGCTCGACCATGCGCGTGACACCGCGATCGCCCGGGTCGTCACCGCGCCCGACGCCCGCGTCGAGGCCGTCCGGACCAGCGCGGGCGGGAACGTCACCGTGGTCACCTCCGCCGCGCTGCGCGAAGCGGTGGTCAGCACCAGCGGGATGGCCTCGCTGCCGTCCAGCCGCGTCTACCAGGTATGGGTGATGAGCCCGTCCGGCGCGCGTTCTGCGGGCCTGATGCACGGCAGCTCCCTGCTGGCCTCCTCGGTCCGCCCCGGCGACCGCATCGGCATCACCGTCGAGCCCGCCGGCGGCACGTCCAAGCCCACCACCACCCCCATAGCCGTCCTCCCCGTCTAGCCCTAGCCTGGTCCGTATGCTCGTCCCCCCGGTGGTCAGGAACAAAGCGCTGGCCGCCGGGGCGGCCCGCTGGCTCGACGAGCTCCCCGGCCTCATCGCGGGCCTCGAGCGGGACTGGGGGATCACGGTCGGGCCGCCGTACCCCGACGCCACCGAGGCGTTCGTGGCCGAGGCCAGGCCCGCCTCGGTGCTGAAGCTGATGATCCCGCGTGACGGCGACCACGCCAGGAACGAGATCACCGTGCTGCGGCTGGCGGGCGGCTACGGCTGCGTCCAGCTGACGAGCGGGCCGTCCTGGTGCACGGGGACGTGCACCAGTGGAACGTGCTCGAGGCGTCAAGTGATCTCGAGCAGGGCGGCGGCTTCAAGCTGGTCGACCCGGACGGCCTGCTCGCCG
>Ga0070699_100005959_pt1 | contig 10644 bp, 12 predicted proteins | sample KBSK1503metaG_FD_65473 | JGI IMG/M metagenome (GOLD analysis project Ga0070699, IMG submission 65473) | Corn, switchgrass and miscanthus rhizosphere microbial communities from Kellogg Biological Station, Michigan, USA - KBS K1-50-3 metaG | ecosystem: Host-associated > Plants > Roots >...
GTGAAGTACTCCTGGTTCAGCGACCCGGGCGGGAAGTAGTGGTTGCCCTCCAGCCGGATCGTGCGCGGCGCCTCGGCGAGCACCGCCCCGTTCCATACCGCCCGCAGCATGCAGCCGCCCCCGTATCTCGGGTCTCCGCCCGGTCAGGGCTTCGCCTCATCAAACGCGCAGGGCACGGCGGCCTCGGGCGAACTGTCAGCGGGATAACAATGCCTTCCCCTTACGGGCTGCGTGCTCGCCGGCGGTCGCCTCGAGTCCGCAGCCCGTGCAGGGTGACGTCGCACGTGCGCTGTCGTTACGCCTGGCCTGCCGGGGCAGACCCGCCGATCATGCCGCTGCGGCGGAACACCACCGCGAGGACCACGCCGACGACGAGGCCGAACAGCAGGTGGGCGAGGAAGAACGCGGTCTGCGGCACGAACGCCATCAGCGGGTTCACCGACGGGAGCAGCCCCCACCGCATCACGGCGTACACCACGGCGCCGCCGATCACCCCGGCGGCAATCACGCCGCCCGCGGTGCGCATCAGCGGGACCCGCATCATCATCGCGGCGGCGATGACCATCGCGAACGCCACGCCGAGGAACCCCGCGTAGGCGAAGTGCAGCACCGCACCTACGAGTACGTGGGCGGCGGACACCGGCATGGCGCTCATCACCGTGGCCCGCGCGGAAGGCGACAGCATCGACATCAGCCCGGCCACCTGCGCGTTGGTGGCGTGCCCGCTCATCAGCGCGCCCATCTGGGTGACAGTGGCCGCCGGGAGGTGCATGCCCATGAGCATCGGCTGCAGCCGGGAGATCAGCGCCGGGCTGATGTGGCCGCTGGCGGCCGCGGCCATTACCTGCGGGGCGACGGAGGCGGGCAGATGGATGCCCATCAGCGGCATCAGCGTGGGCAGCATCGACGCCGGCGGGGCGATGGTGAAGGCGAACGAGGCCATGCCCACGTTCAGCGGCGTCGCGTAGCCCATCCCGGCGGCGCCCATCACCAGGATCATCACCACGATCATCGCCAGCCCGCCGAGTAGCCCGGCCAGCACGCCCGCTCCGGTCAGCCGCCGGGCCATGGACCCGCCCTCGCCTGTCATCCCCGGCATGCCCCTGCGCAGCACGGTTGTCATGATCAGCTCCTTGATTCTCGGATTCGCGTGAGGCTCCCCGCCGGATCCGCCGGCGGCGGCGCTGCGGTCATTGCACTGCGCCGCCACGCCGCGTGGCGGCGGAGTGTCAGCAGACCGACACTCACCCCGGCTCCGGGCATGTCGCCTGCGGGGCCGCGCGGCTTGTCCGGCCGGGGAATGTCGGCTGGCTGACATACCGCTGCGGCGCGGGCAACGGGGCGGGATACGTTGGCAGCGTGCAGGCTGCGGCGTTCAGAACGGCAGGGGCCCGGTGGGCCGCGGGCGGCATCACCGCGCTCATCCTGGCCGCCGACCAGCTGAGCAAGTCGCTGGTACTCGCCGCCCGCCCCGGCGGCGGGGGCGGGCTGGTCTCGGTCCGGCTAGTGCGGAACACCGGGGCGAGCTTCGGCATCGGGGCCGGGCACCAGCTCCTGATCGTGGCGTCGTCTGCCGCGGTCATCGCAGTCGTCGCGATGCTGCTGGCCCGCGTCCGGAGCCGGCCGGCCGCGCTGTTCCTCACCGTGGTGCTCGGCGGCGCGCTGGGCAACCTCGCCGACCGCCTCTTCCGGTCACCGGGCCTTGGCCGCGGCGCGGTGGTCGACTGGATCCACGTGGCGGGCTATCCCGCCACGTTCAACCTGGCCGACGTCGCCATCCGGGCCGGCGCGGTCGGCGCGGCGGGGGCGTTCCTTGCTGCCGGGGTTCACCTCCGGAACCGGCTGCGCCCACCCCGCTGGCCGAGCCTGCGGCGCGGCGCGGCCGGGAGCGCGCGGGATGGGTGAGCGGGCGTTCATCTCGCTGCGGCGGTCGTTCCCGGTCGACGCGGGCAGCCGGGAGCGGACGCAGGAGCTGCTGGCGGGGCTCGCGGCGGGCCGGTGGCGGCCCGCCGCCTGGGGCCGGTTCACCTGCCGGGCTGCCGTCATGTCATGCCAGGCCGCCGCGCGGCGGCCGAGGGCGGCAGCCGAGGTGACCGTGCTGCACGCCGTCCTCCTGCTGATGGCGCGGGACCGTAGCGGGGCTGCCGGGGCGTGGACCGGGCTGAGCTGGCTCCTGGCCGTCACCCACCTGGGCCTGCTGGGGCAGCGCCGGTCACTGGGCGCGGCGAACGCTGTCACGCTGGCGCGCGGCTGCCTTCCCGCCCTCGCCGCCGGCCGGTGGACCGGCCCTGCCGTGCTGGCGGCCGATGTCCTGGACGGCCAGCTCGCCAGGCGCCGGGGGGAGGCGACCGTGTTCGGCAGCTACGCGGACACGCTCGCCGACGCGGCATTCTGGACCTGGTTCGCCGCCCGGCATGAGTCCAGCCGGACGCTGCGCGCCGCAGCGTTCGCGGCGTGGGCGGCGCCGGCTGCGGCGGTTGCCGTGCTGAGCGTCGCGCGCGGCCAGATGGCCGACGTCCCGCGTCCTGCCCTGGTCCGGCCGGCGGCCCCGCTCGCTGTGCTGCTGGTCGTCCGGGCCTGCGTCAGGCGGCGCGGCTAGCCTCCGGCGCGCTCGGCGGTGATGCGGAGCAGCGGGACCGGCATCTCGCCGCGGAAGAGCACGAGGAACCGGAGGTACCCCAGGGCAATCCGGCGCCGGGCAGCGGACGTTCCGGGCAGGTACAGCGAGGACAGGAACTGGCGGGCATCGTCAGGGCCGCGCAGCCGGCAGCCGAACCGGCGGCGGCTGTCGCCGGTGACCCGCAGGCCGCACTCGCCCAGCAGAAAAGGGATGCGCGGCGTGCCGCGGCCTGCGGGGTAGGCGGGGGCGCGGCCGAGCGCGGCGATCAGCCCGGCGACGGCGGCCCGGTCCGCGGGCCGCAGCGGCCCGGTTGTGGGGATGGTGGCGGCGAGCAGCCCGCCGGGCCGCAGCACGCGGGCGATCTCGGCGACGACCTGCGGGAGCGGCGTGGTCACCATCAGGCTCATCGAGCAGGTCACCGCGTCGACGCTGGCGTCGCGCAGCGGGATCGCCGCCGCGGATGCCCGCAGCAGCGGCCCTGCCCCCGAGGCGCGGGCGGCGGCGAGCTCGGCTCGGGATGTGTCCAGGCCGATCCAGGAACGGCCCGCCAGCATGCGGAACAGGGGCGCGCTGCCGCAGCCGAGGTCCAGGACCCGGCCCCGGGGCGGCACGACCTCGGCGAGCCAGTCATACGGATCGGTGCCGCCGTCGCGCGCCCGGCGCAGCACCCACTCGGTGATCCCCGGGCGTGCGGCGTGGAAGCCCTCGAGGTACCTGTCCCAGGTCATAACCGCCGATGCCCGTTTCAGCGGCCGAGCATGGCCCGCAGCCGCCCGCCGATCCCGCCGCGGCCCGCGGAGCCGCAGCCGCAGTCGGTGCCGTCGCCGTCCTGGCTGCCGTCGCTGACCCGCCGCACCTGGACGCCGTGCCAGAATGCCACGTGGCCGGCGATCTGGGCGGCGGCCGGGCTCGGCTGCGGGTAGTACCAGGCCGCGTCCTTGTTGACCTGACCGTCCACGGTGACGTCGTAGTAGCTGGCGGTGCCCTTCCACGGGCAGGTGCTGGTGGCCGCGCTGGGCGTGAGGAACTCCCGGCGCAGCGACCGCGGCGGGAAGTAGTGGTTGCCCTCCACCTTGACCGTCTGATCGCTTTCGGCGAGCACCGTGCCCTTCCACACTGCCTGGAACATGCCGTCCTCCGCATCAACTGCCGATCGTTTCGCCTACCCAGGAGTAAACGCGCCCGTGAGTGGCGGGCAGGCGGGATTGTCAGCGTGGTGACACGATGGTGGCATGAACATGCCGCTGGTTCCCGGTGCAGGGCCCCTCGCCAGGCTGCTGCCCGGTCACCGGGCCGAGGAGGACGCGCGGATTCGGCAGGCGGCCTGGGTGGCCCGCTGCGTCGGCCGGGGCGAGTCGGCGCCGCTGCGCCCGGAGGACGTGACCGCGCTGGCCGGCATGCTGCAGGTCCGCGAGTTCACCCCAGGCCAGGTGGCGTTCAAGGCGGGGGAGGCGGCGGCGGGGGTGTGGATCGTCCGCGAGGGCCGCGTCGAGCTGTCGGTCGGCTCGGGTTCCCGCCGCTCCGTGGTCGCCATGCTGCGGCCCGGCGACGTCGACGGCGACATCCCGCTGCTGCTGGCGATGCCGATGCCTTATACCGGGCGCGCGCTGACCGATGCCCGCTGCCTGTACCTGCGCAGCGGCGACTTCGAGCAGCTGCTGGCGACCCGGCCGCCGGTCGGGCGGCGCTGGCTGTCGAGCGTGGCGCAGCGGCTGGCCGCCAGCCAGGCCCGGGTGCTCGGCCTGCTCGGCGGGTCGCTGACCGCCCAGGCCGCCCGGCTGCTGGCCGAGGAAGCCGAAGACGGCCGGGTCCCGCTGCCCCAGCGCACCCTGGCGGCGATGCTCGGCGTGCAGCGCCCGTCGCTGAACAAGGTCCTCAAGGAACTGGAACGTGACGGGCTGATCAGCATCAGCTACTCCGCCATCGACATCCTCGACCCGGGCAGGCTCGCCCGCCTCGTGAGGTAAGCACGGCAGGCGAAGCGGCGGCCGTGGGCCGCATCATGTCAGCGAGCAGACAAACCCGGCCTGGCAGCGCCGGGCATGCTGGGCATGTGGACCGCGACTATGACCTGATCGTGATCGGCGGCGGCGCCGCTGGCCTCGCCGCCGCCCAGGCCGGGGCCGCCGAGCGGGCGCGCACACTGGTGGTGGCCGAGGGGGAGCTCGGCGGTGAGTGCACGTTCACCGGCTGCGTGCCGTCCAAGACCCTCATCGAGGCCGCCGCGCGCGGCGCGAGCTTCGCCGAGGCGGCCGCCGCGGTCCGCAAGGCCGTGGCCGCGGTCGCCGCCACCGAGACGGCGGAAGTGCTCGCGCGCCGCGGGATCGAGGTCGTCCGCGGCCGCGCCGCCTTCACCTCGCCCCGGGAGGTCACCGTGGACGGCCGCGTGCTGCGGGCACGGGGCTTCGTCGTGGCCACCGGCTCCCGGCCCGGCGTCCCGCCGGTCCCCGGGCTGACCGGGGTGCCTTACCTGACGAGCGAGAACGTCTTCGGCCTGACCGAGCTGCCGGCCAGCCTGGCCATCCTGGGCGGCGGCGCGGTCGGCTGCGAGCTGGCCCAGGCGTTCGCCCGGCTCGGCAGCCGGGTCACGCTGGTCGAGGCCGCACCCCGGCTGCTGCCGTCCGCCGACCCCGACGCCGCCGAGGTCGTCAGCCGGGTCTTCGCCGCGGAAGGGATCACGCTCCGCACCGGGTCCCCAGTGAAAACCGTAACGAGTATCCCGAACGGGAGCGGCTTCCTGCTCCAGTTGCATGACTCCACGAAGGTCACGGCCGGGAAGCTGCTCGTCGCCGCCGGGCGGACCCCGGCCACCGCCGGGCTTGGCCTCGCCGACGCCGGCATCCGCCTCGACGACCGCAGCGCCCTCGCTGTCAACGGTGCCCTCGCCACCACCGCCCGCGGCATCTACGCGGCCGGGGACGTGACCGGGCTGATGCCGTTCACCCACGCCGCCTACGCGATGGGCCGGATCGCGGCCCGCAACGCCCTGCGCAGGCACCGCCCGCCGGAACGGTTCAGTACAGCAGGGATCCCCTGGGCGGTGTTCACCGACCCTGAAGTCGCCCAGGCCGGCCTGACCGAGGAGCAGGCCGCCGTCCAGGTTCACGGGGCGCGGGTCGCGTACCTGCCGATGCGGGAGGTGGACCGGGCGGTCACCGCCGGGCGGACCGACGGCTTCATCAAGATCATCGCCGGCCCTCGCCGCCTGACGGGCAGCCTCGGCGGCGGCCGGGTGCTGGGCGCCACGATCGTCGCGTCCCGCGCCGGGGACATGATCGGGGAGATCGCGCTGGCGATGCGGGCCGGCATGTTCACCGGCCGGCTCGCCCAGACCACCCACGCCTACCCGACCTGGTCGCTGGCCATCCAGCAGGCAGCGGCCCAGTTCTTCGGCGAGTACGCCGGGCGGGCGGCCCGCCCGGCACGCGCCGGAGACCGGCAGCACCGGTGACCAGCGCCCCGCACTCACGGGGCGCGCCATCTCCGCGCGATCACCGGTCTGTGTCAGCGACAAGACAGTGCTGCGCATGAGTGCTAAGAAGGCGGGGCATGATGCGGCATGATCGGCTGTTTCCAGCGCGCAAGCGTCACCTGCCGCCCGCACCTGGCGGAGACCATCCGGATCACGGTGCTCGTCGGCACCGTGCTGTTCGCGATCAACCAGCTCGACGTGGTGCTGGCCGGGAAGGCGACCTGGGTGACCTGGCTGAAGGCCGCGCTGACGTACCTCGTGCCGTTCCTGGTCGCGAACTACGGGCTGCTGGTCGGCAGCCGCCGCAGTAAACCGCCGGCCGGGAACAGGTGACCTCGTGAGCAGGCAAAGCTGGGCGTCCTCGCGGACGCACGCGCTCCCCAGGACCGTGCGGCAGCGTGAAAGCAGCCAGGCAGCACACTTGTGGTGTCAGCGAGCTGACACTCGGGTCTGTCAGGCGTGGCGGGCTGGCGTTTGATGAGTTATGGATCTGGTGACGGTGTACTGGCGGCCCGGCTGCCCGTACTGCACGCGGCTGCGGCAGGACCTGCGCCTTCTGGGCGTGCCGACCCGGGAGGTCGACATCTGGGCCGACGAGTCAGCCGCCGCGACGGTGCGGGAGCTGGCGGACGGGAACGAGACGGTCCCGACGGTCGTGATCGGCGGGCGCGGTTACGTCAATCCCGCGGCGGCCACGGTCCTGGCCGAGGTGCGCAGGATCAGCCCGGGTTTCGCGCCGGACCAGACCCTGGCCCGCGCCGGGAGGCGGCTGCGGCTGCTCCGCGTCATCCAGTGGGCGCTCATCGCCGCCCTGATCGCAGTGAGCTTCGCGGTGGAAGCGGCCGGGCATGCCGCGCTGAGCTGGGGCCTGGACGGCGTCGCCGTGGCCGTGTACCTGGCCTTCCGGCTGGCTGCCGCAGCGGCGCGGTGACGCGGCGGGCAGCACGTTACCGCTGCCGGCGTGCCCGCCGCTGACCAGGCGGGTCCCGGTCGGCACCATGCCGGCGGACTCGACGGCGATGCCGGCGCTTCCAGCCGGGAGGAAGGTCAAGCCCGGGGCGCGTTCGACGCCTCCCCGCGGGGCGGGTAGCTCTTCCCGGTGAAGAACTCGATGGCCTGCGCGACATCGTCGATGCGGGGACGCGCGGCGGGCATCGAGTTGAGCGCGGCCATGTAGACGGTGCCGTCGGGACGGATGAGGAAGATGCCCGGCTCCGGGTCCTTGATCCCCTTGCTGACGAACAGCCCCACTCGCGCATGGACGCGACATCCTGGCCGTAGGCGACGCGCAGCCGGGTGAGCTTCCAGTCCGCCACGCTCGCCTCCGCGCGCTCTCGCGTATCGCCGCTGACGGCCGCCACGCCCACCCCGAGGCCAGGCAGCCTCTCTACTGCCCGGTCGAGCTGGGCAAGGTAGCCGCGGCAGACCGGGCAGTGCTATCCCCGGTAGAACGCTACGAGGGGGAAGTTGTCCGGGCTCTCGGCGGCCAGGTCAAAGACCCCGCCCCCGGTCAGCGGCAGGCGGAGCGGCGGGGCCGGGGCGGCCGGAACCAGGACTGCATGGGAACTTCCGTTGAGAACCGGCGTGAACAAGACTGCAGGCTGTCCCGCACTGACCGCCTCAACCGTAGCCGGGCAGCCGGCATGGCGCGAAAGTCAGCGACATGACTAACTGCGAGCCGCCCCCCCCGCCGGGCCGTTGCGGCGGCTCGCGGTGACCAGGCCGGGGCTGTCGCCGGTGGTCAGGGCCGTTGCGCACAGCGGGCAGCGGCGGTGACGGCGAGGAGCGGTGAGCTCCGGAGCCGGGCCAGCAGGCCGGGGATGAGGAGGAACCCGGCCCCGGTGGCGGCGCTGGCAGCGGCTGCGGCCACAACCCAGCCGAACGGGGCGGCGGGGAACGGGACGAACGTCCGGTACAGCACGTAGCCGAGGACCGCGACCCCGGCCGCGAGCACGGCCAGCGGCACGGGCCGTCGTCTGGTCCGCCAGGTCCAGGCGAGCGCGGCGATGACGGTGAGCAGGTAGGCGGCGAGGATCAGGTAGGCGCCGTACTGGATGATCAGGGTGGCGGCCCGGGTCGCCGTGGGCTCGGCGCTGAACGCGGCCAGGCCGGCGATGCTAGCCGCCCCGGCGACGGCCAGCGCCCCGGCGGGCGATCCGTGGCGCGCCCAGGTGCGGGTCAGGAACCGGCCGGGGCCGCCGCCGACCTCGCGGCCGAGGGCGTACAGCAGCCGGGCGGCGGCGTTGAGGCAGGCGAGCTGGGCGCCGAACGCGGAGACCAGCCCGGCGGCGTTGACCGCGACCCCGACCGGCGAGCCGAGGTAGGCGCCGGCGACGTGCACCAGCGGGGCCGGGTCGGCGGCAACGGCCGAGGGGCTGGGGTAGGCGCTGTAGACGATCCAGGTGAAGAAGATGTAGATCGCCGCCGCGCCGATCAGCGACCAGGTGACGGCGGCGGGAATGGTGCGGGTGGAGCGGCGTGCCTCTTCCCCGAGGACAGCCGCGCTCTCGAACCCGGAGAACTGGCCGAACACCGCGGTCACGCCGAGTGCCAGCACCGCCAGCGGGACGCCGTGCGGGCTGAACGGGGCGGCGGTGAGCCCGTGATGGCGGTAGCCGCCGGCGGCGAGCACGGCGACGGCCACGGCGGTGATCAGCGCGACCGAGGCGCCCTCGCAGGCCAGGATGACCAGGGAGCTGAACCCGATCGAGGAGAATGCCAGCGCCAGCGCTAGGACTGCGCCGGCCAGCCCGAGCCAGACCCAGCCGGCGTGCAGGCCGAGGGAGGCCAGCAGGGCCTGGGCGATGTCGGCGGTGGCGGCGTAGACCCCGGCGGCGAAGGAGGCGTAGACGAGCAGCAGCAGCCAGGCGGACACGAACCCGTAGCCGGGCCCGAGTGCCGTGCCGTTGAACGCGTACACCGACCCGGCGGTGTTGAACGCGCGGGCGAACACGACGAACGCGTAGGCGACGAAGCCCATCGCCGCCAGGGCGAGGACCTGGGCGAGCGCGCCGGGCTCGCCGACGATCCCGGCGATGATCGCCGGGCCGATGATCACCCCGGCGGTCGGCCCCTGGATGCCGACCGGCAGCGCGGCGGTGCGCAGGAAGTGCAGGCTGCCCCGGCGCAGCGGCTGGCCGGGGGAGGTGTCGGCGGTGGCCTGGTCGACCTGCCGGGCCAGGTCGCCGGGCGTGGTCTGTGCGGTGGTCAACGCGTCACTTTCCGGGAGTCCAGCCTCGCCACGGGCTCGCGGCGCAGGGACGAGGAACCGCTCCCCGGGCCGGAAGGCGCCGGACCGAACGCCGCTGAGCTAGCCGGGACCGGGGCCCGCAAAAGCCGGACGCCGACAACGACCCGCTGCCCGGCTGTGACGGCGACCGCGGCGGCGAACGCCCACGCGATCACCGTGGCGCGCGCGGGCAGCAGGAACAGCAGCGCGTAGACGATCACGGTCTCGGTGCCCTCGGCCAGCCCGCCGCTGAACCGCAGCGACCGCTCATCGCCGAGGGGGGCGCCGCGCCGCTCGGCCAGCGAGGACAGGGCGAGGAACGCGGTGCCGGAGACGTAGTAGGCGGTCAGCAGCGCGACGCAGGCCAGCCTGGCGCCGGGGACGGCGACGGCCAGGCCGAGGACGATCCCGGCGTAGACGCTGAAGTCGGCCACGATGTCCAGGAACCCGCCCGCCTCGGTTGCCTTCCCTGCGGCCCGGGCGGTCGGCCCGTCCAGCCCGTCGAGCACCCGGTTGGCCAGCCACAGCCCGAGCGCGGCCGGCCACGCCTGGAGCGCGGTGGCCGCGCACGCGCCCGCCCCGGCCGCCCACCCGGCGCCGGTCAGCGCGGCCGGAGGCACTCCCGCCGCGGCCAGCCTGGTGCCGGCCCGGCCGAGCACGGGGCTCAGCATCAACCTGACCCGCGTGTCAAGCATCCTCGTGTCCCCCTACCGTGCCGTCCGGGTGCCGGGAACCAGGGCCTCGTGACCGCCGGGGCCGGCGGCGCCGGCGCGCAGCCGGGGAAGCGGCAGCAGCGTGCGCAGGTCCCGGTTCTCGGCCGGGTCGAGGACACCGTGCTGCACGCAGGCGGGCACCAGGGTGCCGTCTTCGGGGTGGGCCATCGCGTAGTGGCAGGCCGCCAGCCGCTCCTGGGTGGCGCGGACCCGCGGGTCAGCGCTGGCCTGGCCGCGCCGCATCAGCTCCCACGCGGGCCGGACGGCGGCGGCGTCCATGAACTGGTGCATCACGTAGCTCACCGGGCGGACCCGGTTCGCTGCCAGCCGGCGCAGCCCGGTCCGGCGTACCGTCCGGGCGGCCCAGCCCGCCGCCAGCGCCAGGATCCGGGGATGCCGGGCGGTGATCAGCGCGATCTTCACGGCGAGCAGCACGGCGGGCGTGCCGGTGAAGCTGACCGGCCCGAAGTAGCGGAAGAACGCGTCCCGTACCGCCAGGTCCCGCGGGTCGCCCCCGTCGAGGACGGGGTACCAGCGGTCCCCGGCCCAGAACCCGTAGGCGACCCGGTTGCAGCGCACGTCCCCGTGCTCGAACACGCGGTAGTCCAGC
>Ga0070699_100005960_pt1 | contig 10641 bp, 9 predicted proteins | sample KBSK1503metaG_FD_65473 | JGI IMG/M metagenome (GOLD analysis project Ga0070699, IMG submission 65473) | Corn, switchgrass and miscanthus rhizosphere microbial communities from Kellogg Biological Station, Michigan, USA - KBS K1-50-3 metaG | ecosystem: Host-associated > Plants > Roots >...
TCGCTCGCGACGCTCTATCACCGCAAACTGATCACGCTCGAAATGGCACTCCTGCGCTCCTCGAGCCCCGACGAGTTGCAGGAGCTCATCAACCGGGGCGCGGGCGTGAACGTTCCGACCCCGGCCGCGGTCGCGGGAAAGAGGAGCTGACGTGCCGAGCTACGCCTGGAAGGGGCGCAACCGCGCCGGGATGGTTCAGGAAGGCGCGATGGTCGCCGAGTCGAAGGAGCTCGCGCTCGCCCAGCTCCGGCGTCAGAACATCGTCGTCACCGGAATCCGGGAGCGCGGCAAGGAGATTTCCCTCACCAAGGCGGGGCGCAAGGTCCCCCCGAAGATCCTGGCCGTCTTCACGCGGCAGTTCTCCGTCATGATCGACGCCGGCCTTCCTCTCGTGCAGTGCCTCGAGATCCTGGCGCTCCAGCAGGAGCACAAGAACTTCCAGAAGATCCTTCTGCAGGTCCGACAGGACGTCGAAGCGGGATCGACGCTCGCCGACGCGATGCGGCGGCACCCGAAAGCTTTCGACAACCTCTACGTCAACATGATCGCGGCCGGCGAGGCGGGCGGTATCCTCGACACGATCCTCCAGAGGCTCTCGGTGTATATCGAGAAGGCGGTGAAGCTGCGGTCGCAGGTTCGCTCCGCTCTCATCTACCCGACCGCGGTCATCGTCATCGCGGCGATCGTCGTCGCGGTCATTCTCCTGAAGGTCATCCCGACGTTCGCCGCCCTCTTCACGAGCCTCGGGGCGGAGCTGCCGTTTCCGACCCGGGTCGTGATCGCGGCCTCGAATTTCCTCGCCCGGTACTTCATCTTCTTCATCCTCGGAATCGCGGCGTTCTCGTACGGCGTCCGCCGCTACTACAAGACCTACCGGGGGCGTCGGGTCATCGACGGACTGCTGCTCAAGATGCCCATCATCGGGATGATCCTGCGCAAGATCGCCGTCGCCCGCTTCTGCCGCACTCTCGCGACGCTCACTTCCTCGGGCGTCCCGATCCTGGAAAGCCTCGACATCACCGCGCGCACCGCGGGCAACGCCATCGTGGAGGACGCGATCCTCGAGACGCGCAAGAGCGTCGAGGGGGGCAAGACGATCGTCGAGCCGCTCAAGGACTCGAACGTCTTTCCCAACATGGTCGTTCAGATGATCGGAGTCGGCGAGCAGACCGGCGCTCTCGACGCCATGCTCAACAAGATCGCCGACTTCTACGAGGATGAGGTGGACGTCGCCGTCCAGGGGCTCGTCAAGCTGATGGAGCCCGTCATGATCTTCATTCTCGGCGTGATCATCGGAGGCATCGTCATCGCGATGTACCTGCCGATGTTCACGTTGATCAACAAGATCGGATAGCCGAGGGCACCCGTTACGGACTCCGCGAGCGGATCGCGAATCTCCGCTTTCCCTCCCGCGAGCCCCGCCGATTCCCTCCGGCGCTCGCTCGTCTGGCTGGCGACCGCGCGCGTTGTCGTGCTGTCGCTGATCCTGATTTCGGCGATCCTCGTGCAGTCGGGCTCCGGGGCCGGCGTGGAGATCTCGTTCCTCTACCGCCTCCTGGCCGCGGCCATTCTCCTTTCCGTTTTTCACTGGACCATCGGACGGGGAATTCCTGCGCGCGCTTCGGCGTGGATCCAGATCCTGGGCGACCTGGCGATCGTGACGCTTCTCGTGTACTCGTCCGGCGGCCCCGACTCGGTGTTCACCTTCCTGTACCTCGTCGTGATCGGCGCCGCGGGCCTCCTCCTCTACCGGATCGGAGCGGTCGTCACCGCGTCGATCGCAGCCATCCTCTACGGATCGATGGTCGAGCTCGTCGCCAACGGCTTGCTGCCGGTGCCCCCTCTCGCCGCGCTGGCGGAGTGGACGGGCCCCCGCGTGCGCTACAACCTGGCCATCACCGTCGTCGGATTCCTCGGCGTCGCTTTCATGGTGGCATACCTCTCCGAGAAGCTCGTGAGCGCGCGCGAGGAGCTCGTCCGCCGGCAGAGAGCGCTCTCGCGGCTCCAGCACCTGTACGCCAGCGTGATTGCGTCGATGTCGTCGGGGCTCCTGACGACCGACTCGTACCAGCGGGTCACGTTCTTGAACGTGCCGGGGGGCGAGATGTTGGGACTGGAGCCTTCCGCCGTGACCGGCCGGTATCTCGCAGACCTTCGCCTCCCGTTTCCCTGCGACTGGGACAGCATTCGCAAGCGTGCCCGCGGGCGTGAGCCTTACCGGGCGGAGACCGAGCTCGACCGGGCGGGAATCCGACGCGTGCTCGGATACTCGCTGAGAGTGCTCGAAGGAGCGGAGGGAGACGAAGGAACACTCATCCTCTTCCAGGATCTGACCGAGGTGAAGAAGCTCGAGGGCCGCGCCCGGTTCAACGAGCAGCTCGCGGCGGTCGGCGAGCTTGCCGCCGGCATCGCGCACGAGATCCGGAACCCGCTCGCTTCGATATCCGGCTCCGTGCAGGTCCTTTCGAATGAGCTGACGGTAGGCTCGACCGAGAGAAGGCTGATGGAGATCATCGTTTCGGAGTCGAACCGCCTATCCGGGATCCTGGAAGAGTTCCTCCGGTTCGTGCGGCCGCAGGAGCGTCGGGTGGCTCTCTTCGATGTGGCCACGACGGTCGCCGAGGTCATGGACATCTTCCGGCTCTCCGACGAGGTCTCCGACGCGCACGAGATCGAAGTAGACGTGCTCCCCGTTTCCTCCATGCTGTCCGGCGATCGCGACCAGATCCGTCAGATCGTTTACAACGTTGCCAAGAACGCGGTCCGCGCGATGGCGGCAGGGGGCACGCTCACCGTCACCGGGCGCGAGGAAAGCGGCGGATACACGATCCAGTTCGCCGACACGGGGCGCGGGATGAGCACCGACGAGCTCTCGCGCCTCTTCACCCCGTTCTCGACCGCCTTCGACGACGGAACGGGTCTCGGCATGGCGATCGTTCGGAGAATCGTAGAAGACCACGGCGGCACGATCGACATCGAATCCCGGCCGGGCGAAGGAACTGCGGTGACGATCCATCTTCCCCGCGACGTCCGCGCGCGCGAGGCCGCTGAGATCACGGCCATTTCCATGGGGGTTGCCGGATGAGTGGACAGCGTCTTCTGATCGTGGACGACGAAGCATCGATCCGCGACATGCTCGCCTTCTTTTTCCACAAGAGGGGATTCGAAGTCATGACCGCGTCGAACTTCACCGAAGGTCAGGCATCGGTGCTTCGTTCGACCCCGGACCTGGTTCTCTGCGACATCAAGATGCCGGACGGCAACGGTCTCGACCTTTTGAAGAAGATCAAGTCCGAGTCGCCCAAGACTCCCGTCATCATGATCACGGCGCATACCTCGACCGCCGACGCGATCGACGCGATGAAAGCCGGCGCGGTCGACTACATCGCGAAGCCTTTCAACGTGGAGGAGCTCGGCCTGATCGTCGACCGCGCTCTCGGGGAGAAGGAGCTCCGCGACGAGAACGTCTACCTGAAGCAGGAGCTCGCTGCGAAGTACACCTTCGCGAACATCATCGGGAAGGGCTCGCGGATGCAGGAGATCTTCCGAACGATCGAGCGGATCGCCCGAGTCTCCTCGACCGTGCTCCTGACGGGCGAGAGCGGTACCGGGAAGGAGCTCATCGCGCGCGCCATCCACTACACGTCGATCCGCAAGGACCGCAAGTTCGTCTCGATCAACTGCGGCGCGTTGCCCGAGCCGCTGCTGGAGTCCGAGCTCTTCGGTCACGAGCGCGGCGCGTTCACCGGCGCCATCAAGGACAAGCGCGGCCTCTTCACCGAAGCGGACCATGGGACGCTCTTCCTCGACGAGATCTCGGAAACGACCTTGACGATGCAGGTCAAGCTCCTGCGCGCGATCCAGGAGAGAGTCATCCGGAAGGTCGGCGGCAACGAGGAAGTCACGATCGACGTGCGCATCATCGCCGCGACCAACAAGGACCTGCACGAGCTCGTCGCGGACGGAAAGTTCCGGGAAGACCTCTTCTACCGGATCAATGTCATCCCGATTGGCCTGCCTCCGCTGCGCGCGCGCCTCGAGGACATCGCGCCGCTCACCCAGTACTTCATCGTCAAGGTCTGCGCCGACCAGAAGATCCCGGAGAAGAAAATCTCGACGGAGGCGATGCGTCTCCTGGAGGCGTATCCCTGGCCCGGCAACGTCCGCGAGCTCGAAAATACCCTCGAGCGCACCGTCGCGCTCGAGCCGGGCCCGCTGATCACGGTCTCCAGCCTTCCCGAGTCGATCGCACTGGGTATCAAGTCGCGGGTGCCGGACTTCGAGAGCCTGCCGCAGGAGGGGATCAACCTCGAGAGCTACCTCGAGGCAGTCGGCAAGCGCCTGATGCGCGAGGCGCTCGACCGGTGCGAAGGGGTCCAGACCAAGGCAGCGGAGCTCCTCCACATGTCGTTCCGGTCCTTCCGCTACTACGCCAAGAAGTACAGTCTCGTGCGAAGAGACGAGATCTACGAAGCCGGCGGAGAGGAGGCTCCCGCTGCCGCCGAAATCGAAGAAGGTGTGTAGCCGGCTGATCGGCCCGATCGTTCTGATACTCGCCACCGCGTGCGGCGGCGCACCTCGAGCGCCGGCGGCGCCCGCGCCCACCGCAGACCCCGTCCCGGGACCCACCGTCGTTCTCCCGTCCGGCGCGGTCTACACGGTCGAGGTCGCGCGCACGCCGGAGGAGGTGACGCAGGGACTGATGTTTCGCGAGAGCCTGCCGGCGAAGAGCGGAATGATCTTCCTTTTCTCAGACGCCGCGCCGCATCAGTTCTGGATGAAGAACACGATGATTCCGCTGGACATCGTCTGGCTCGACGGATCCGGTCGAGTCCTGTTCGTTTCCGCGAACACGCCGCCGTGCCGCGCGGATCCGTGCCCGACATACGGTCCCGAAGTCCCGGCGGCGAACGTCCTGGAGATCGCCGGAGGACTGGCCGCGAAAGAGAAGATCACGGTGGGTTCGATGGTTCGGCTGGTGGGCGTCAAGTAGCGGGCATCGTCGAGCTCCTCACCCCGACCCTCTCCCCTCCTCGTCATCCCGAGGACCGAAGGTCCGAGGGATCCCTCGCTTAGCCTGTCCTGAGCGGAAGCGAAGGGCTCGGGATGACAGGTCCGATTCAGGGCTCGAAGAGAAACAGGCCGTCGCCCGCGGTGCCGACGTAGAGCTGACCTTCGGGCATCGCGAGTGTCGACGCGACGGACAGACCCGGTCGCGGGCTCCGCACGGTCCGCCGCTGGCCCGCCACCTCCCAGACCAGGTTTCCATCCACTTCCTTGACCGGCGAACGCACGGGCGCGGGAGCGGTCTCGCCGCGGTAGTGCTCCAGAAACTTTCCGCCGGAGAGGAGCGTGCGCCGCCGGTTGTCCCACGACGTCCCATCCCAGCGGACCGTTCCGTCTCCGGTCTTGACCTCGAGAATCGGCGTGCCCGCCCTGTCCGCGAGGAGCTCGGCGTTGGTCGGAGCGTCGGGGCTGCCCGGGACGGGATTGAAGTTCTTCCCGTCGGTGGTCCGGAACACCCCCGCAGTCGTCACGAGGACGGGAGAGCCGAACTCCGACGCATAGAGAGCGAGCGGCGTCCCGGCGGGCGCCTTGTCCGGCGCCGACCACCGCTCTCCTCCGTCGAAGGAGACCTTGATTCCGTTGAAGCTCGAGAGCAGAAGAACCGTCGAACCATTCGGTCCACGGAAAACGGCGAGAGACGCCGAAGGCGGCAGGGGGTCGAGCGACAACCGGCGAACGCGCATTCCGTGAGCCTCCCAGACGCCGCTCTCCTGCCCCGCGTACGCGCGGAAGAAGAAGACGCGACTCGGGTCGTTCGGGTCCGGCACGAGATCCGAGACCCGGCCCTCCGCGAGCCCGACGGAACCGGGAACGAGAGTCGATCCCCCGTCGTCGGAGTAGAAGACCCCTTCGCCTTCCGTGCCGACGTACAGCCGGCCGGAGCGGCGGTCGACCTCGAGCGCGGTCACGACGAGGGTCTCCCGAGTAATGCGGGACCACGTTTCTCCCCCATCGGTGGAACGGTGGAGTCCTCCGACGGTGCCGGCATACACCACGTTCTCGCGGTTCGGGTCGCGGCGCACGTTGTGGGAGCGCCGGTTCGTGAAGCCGGTCTTCACGCGGGTCCAGCGGTCGCCGCCGTTCTGGGTCCGATAGACCCAGCCGCAGGTCGAGACCCAGATGTCGTTCGGGTCCTGCGCGGCGAAGTCCCACGCGTAGACGGACGCGTCGAGGACCATTCCCTCGGCGATGCGCGACCACGTTTGACCGCCGTCACGCGTCCGGAAGGCCTGGCGCCAGGTCCCGGCGTAGAGGGTCTTGCGGTCGCCCGGCGCGAAGGCGAGCGACTCGACCTGGTAGAGACCCGGGGTCGTGTCCCCCGTCAGATTCCAGGTTTGGCCGCCGTCTCGGGAAAGGCGGACGCCGTCGTCGCCGCCGACGGCGAGGAGCGGCGGGTTGCCCGGCGCTATGGCGAGCGCGCGCGTCGCCACCGACACTTTCCACTGCGAGAGCACTGTCCAGTTCGCGCCGCGGTCGTCGCTCCTCGCAACGAGACCTCCCTGGTACTGGCCGGCGAGCGTCGCCCAGAGCCGCCCCGGCACTTCTGGGTCCGCGATGAGGCCCGTCGCGATGTAACCCGGAAAGGCCGCCCCCTGGCGCAGCGGCGACCACGTGGAGCCGCCGTCGGTGGAGCCGTAGAAGTTGCCGCGCGACGTGCCGCAGAAGAGCGTACCCGAGGCGAACGGATCGAGCGCGAAAACGTGGACCTCCGCTCCCCACACCGGCAGACGCCACCAGCCCGCGGCCTCCGACCGAGCAGTCGCGAGGAGAAGCACGACCGCGATCAGCAGGTCGAGGCAGAGATTCGGTCGCCGTTTCATCACTTTCTGTTTCGGGGAAAGACGATCAGGACGATTGGCTTGTCGAGGCTCGACTCCCGGTCCTCCGGGGCCAAGGATAACCGGGATTCGCTTCACCGCGGCGGACCGCCGTCACTTCCGCCAGGATCGAGACGGCGATCTCCTCGGGCGTCACCGCGCCGATCGAGAGCCCGATCGGCGCCCGGATCGCCTCGAGGTTTTCCAGCGGAACGCCTTCCTGCGCGAGCCGGGCGAGAACCCCCCGGACCTTGCGGGCCGAACCGATCAGCCCGAGATACTTCGCCGCCGGCGCTCCATCGGCGAGCCACGGACGCAGCGCCGCCAGATCCGTCTCCCAGCACCGGGATACGACGGCGACGTAGCGATCTCTTCCGGGCGCAAGCGTTCCCTGCGGGAGCTCGTAGTCGCGGCTCGTGTGAACCGCTCTCACGCCGGCAGCGAACCGGTCGGGCCGGACGTATTCATCGCGGTCGTCACCGACCAGGACGTCGTATCCAAGATCGACGCCCATCCGAGCAAGCGCTCTGCCAACGTGTCCGCCGCCCAGGATGACCAGCGTCGGGGCCGCTTTCAGGAGCTCAACGGAGACGCGCGCCGAGCCGCCGCAGATCATGTTGGTGGGCTCCCGCGTCTCTCCCGACTCGATCTCGCGCTCGAAGAAGTCGTACCACTTGAGAAACCGCGGCGCGCCGCCTTCGCGGAAGAGCGCTCCGGCGTCGGCGACGACGAGAGCCTCAAACGGGCCGCCGCCGATCGTGCCGCGGAAAGACCCGTCCTCGAAGATCACGAATCGCCGGCCGACGCGCGAAGGACCGGAGCCTTTCGTCTCGACGACCGTCGCGAGAGCGAGGCGGCCGCGCGCTTCGAGCTCGAGGGTGAGCTCCCGGAAGAAGGCGTCGTCGCCGCTCATGACACGGTCATTGTAGCGGTCCGTCGGTTACGATTGTCGTCGATGCAATCCGTTCGCGTGGCGGTGTTTCCGGCGGCCGGGCTCGGCACGCGTTTTCTGCCGGCGACGAAAGCCCAGCCGAAGGAAATGCTTCCCCTCGTCGACCGTCCGCTCGTCCAGTACGTGGTCGAGGAAGCGAAGGCGGCCGGGATCGAGCGGATCGTCATCGTCACCGGACGCGGCAAGAACGCGATCGAAGACCACTTCGACACGTCGTTCGAGCTCGAGAAGATGCTCGAGGAGCGGGGAAAGGACGACCTGCTCGCGATCGTGCGGGAGATCTCGGACCTGATCCCGGTCTCGTACGTCCGGCAGAAGACCGCGCTCGGGCTGGGACACGCGATCCTGCAGGCGAAGGATCTCGTCGGACGGGAGCCGTTCGCGGTGCTCCTGGGGGACGACATCGTGGACTCGCGGGAGCCCTGCATCGGTCAGATGATGCGGGTCTACGAAAAGCGCGGAAACCCGGTCATCGCCATCCAGGAGGTCTCGCCGGAACAGACGCAGCAGTACGGGATCATCGCCGGCGACCGCGAGGGCGACCGGATCGTCCGGATCACGGGGATGGTCGAGAAGCCGGCGCCGGAGAAGGCGCCCTCGAACCTCGCGATCATCGGCCGCTACATCCTTCCGCCCGAGATCTTCGACATCCTCGAAGAGACGGGGTCCGACACGGGCGGCGAGATCCAGCTGACGTCCGGCCTCGCGACGCTTCTCGAGCGGCAGGCGATCGACGGCTATCTCTTCGAAGGGAAACGCTACGACGCGGGCGACAAGCTCGGTTTCCTGAAGGCGACGGTCGAGTTCGCATTGAAGCGGAAAGATCTGGGAGGGGATTTTCGGGAGTACCTGAGGACCCTGGATTTGTCCTGAATCCGAGTCGGTCGGCTACCTTGGCTGGACCTTGGACTTGGGACCCTTTTTCTCGGTCGCCTTCTCTTTCTTCTCGGACTTTTCGGCCTTCTCGGCCTTTTCGGCCTTCTCGGCCTTTTCGGACTTCTCGGCCTTCTCGGCCTTCTCCGACCCTTCCTTCGTGTCGGCGGCCGCTTCCTTCGCCTTCTGTTCGCCTTTGGCGCCCGCGTAATCCGTCACGTACCATCCGCTTCCCTTGAACTGGATCGCGGGAGCGGAGAACGCTTTCTTCAGTTTTCCACCGCAGTGCGGGCAGATCCGGAGGGGCTTCTCGCCCATTCGCTGGATGGCTTCGGTCTTGCGCGGGCAAGACAGGCAGACGTACTCGTAGATCGGCATGTCGTCCGGTGTCAGCGATCAGCCGCCGGCGAGCGGTCCCCCATCCGTTTTCCATTGTAGCTTCCGGACTCCCGCCGGCTCTTTGATTCGCACGAGGTCGAGACAGAAGAACGCGTAGAGAGTCCGTGCGTTCTCCGCCACCGTTGCCGGCCCCCTCTGACACAGGAGTTGCAGCGGTGTCCGTCCGTCGACGAGCTCGCGGAAAGCGGCCTCCTCGGACGTGAAGAGCCGGGCCGGCATCTCGCTCGCCGACCTTTCGAGCACGGACTGCCCCGAACCGAGGCGCTCGATGAACCGACGGACCGCGCTCGCTCGACGGATGCCGTCGACGATCACTTCCGCGATCGGCAGGTCGATTCGGATCGTCTCCTCGTCCCGGCGTGACCCGACCTCGAAGACCACCTCGCCGCTCTCCCAGTCGAACGCGCCCCAGAGGATGGCGCGGACCTGCTCTCCGATCGCGCGATCCAGCGTGGGCTGGTCGAGCAGCTCCAACCGCAGAAGGACCTGGCCGAGACGGATGCCGTCTCCCGCGAGCCGCGCCTCGGCGCTCACGACCGCGTCTTCGGGCAACGTCCCCTGACGGATCAGGTACGTCCCGAGACGAACCTCCGGCTCGTCGGAGGTCGCGAAGACGACGACGCCCGTGTCCAGGTAGATCCGCCGATGTCTCGAGCCGCTCGCGACCCACAGCGAGCCGGGCACCCGGAAGCGTTCGATCGTCGCGAGGATCTCCGGCAGCGGAGTGACCGCGAGGTCGCCGCGATACTCGAACTTCTTCTCCATGAGATGGGTTCCGACCATGGTAACCGAACTGTTTCGGGTCCACGCGGTGCCGGCGTCTACAATCGCCGCGTGATCACGGTGTCCGAGGCGTACGCGATACTCGATCGCGCGGTGGCGCCGGGAGAGACCGAGACGGTCCGGCTCGCCGACGCTCTCGGACGAATTCTCGAAGCCGACGTCGTCTCCGACGTGGACTGGCCCCCGTTCGACACGTCGGCGATGGACGGCTACGCGCTCTCCGCCGGCGAGGCGGGAGGAAACGAGGGACTCCGCGAGCGCCCCGGCCTCGTCGCCGCCGGCGACCCTCCCCCGCAGCCGCTCGCGCCGGGCGAGGCGGTGCGCGTCATGACGGGGGCGCCTCTCCCGGCCGGTGCGGATGCCGTGGTTCCGATCGAGGAAATCCGCCGCGAGGCCGGACGGGTCTCCTTCGAGCGCGCCCCGAGCGAAGGCGCGCACCTCCGGCGAAGGGGAGAGAGCGTCGCACGCGGCACGGTGTTGCTCTCGGAGGCCAGCCGGCTCGACCCGATCGGAATCGCCCTCGCCGCGCTCGCCGGAGCCGATCCCGTGCGCGTGCGGCGGCGGCCGCGGGTCGCGATCGCGACGACCGGAAACGAGCTGGTCGCCGCCCGCGAGACGCCCCGCGGCGGGCAGCTGAGGGACTCGAACGGCCCGATGCTCGACGCTCTCTGCCGGGCGCGGGGCTGGATCGTGATGCCGCGCGAACCGGTCGAAGACGAGCCGGAAGCGGTCGAGCGGCTGTTCACGGAG
>Ga0070699_100005961_pt1 | contig 10640 bp, 10 predicted proteins | sample KBSK1503metaG_FD_65473 | JGI IMG/M metagenome (GOLD analysis project Ga0070699, IMG submission 65473) | Corn, switchgrass and miscanthus rhizosphere microbial communities from Kellogg Biological Station, Michigan, USA - KBS K1-50-3 metaG | ecosystem: Host-associated > Plants > Roots >...
CCTGGTCCTCACCGTGAATCCGGAGATCAGCGAGATCGTCGAGTACCGCGGGCAGTTCAACGAGCGACCCGTGACCTCGACGCGCTCGGCGGCCACGCAGGTGGTGATGAAGAGCGGCGAGACGGTCATGATCGGCGGCCTGATCAAGACGGTGAAGATCAACATCGTCCGAAAAGTGCCGATCCTTGGGGACATCCCGATCCTGGGCCTGCTCTTCAAGCACAAGACCAAGCAGGAGCAGAAAGTGGATCTCATGATCTTCGTCACCCCGCGCCTGATCGGGCACTAGGATGGGAGGGAGGGACCGATGAACCAGCCTCAGCCGCGTGCCCGCGTACTCGTCGTGGACGACGAGCCGGATCTGGTGCGCATTCTCCAGTTCGGACTCAAGGCGGCGGGCTACGAGGTGGACTCCGCCTCCGACGGGCAGGAAGGGTTGAAGAAGGCACGGGAGATGAAGCCAGACATCATCCTCCTCGACCTCATGTTGCCCAAGCTCGACGGATACAAGGTCTGCCGCCTGCTCAAGTTCGACGAGCGGTACAAGCACATCCCGATCATGATCCTCTCCGCGCGAACGCAGGAAGGCGACCAGACGCTGGCGCACGAGATGGGCGCGAACCGCTTCATGACGAAGCCGTACGATTTCCAGGAGATCCTCGGACACATCGAGGCGCTCTTGAAGGCGGCTCCGGCGCGCCAGCCCTAGAATTCCTCCCTTGACCGGGAGCGCTTCGGCCCCGTAGCGTCTCAGGCGAATCGAAGTCCGCCATCCATTCCCCCAAGCCTGGGACGATCCGTGAACCGCGCCACCGACGCCGCACCCGCCCCGAAGGGCACCGAGCCCTCGGGCGCTCCGCAGTTCTTCGCTTCCATCCTCGACACCATCGGCAATACGCCGATCGTCCGGTTGAACAGCATGGCGCGCGACTGCAAGGCGGCCCTCTACGCGAAGCTCGAGTACTTCAACCCGGGCGGGTCGGTGAAGGACCGGATCGCGGTCGCGATCGTGGCCGAAGCGGAAGCGAAGGGACTCCTCAAGGCGGGCGGGACGATCGTCGAAGCCACGTCGGGGAACACCGGTGCGGGGCTCGCGATGGTGGCGGCGGTGAAGGGATACCGAGCGATCCTCTGCATGCCCGACAAGGTGAGCGTCGAGAAGATCAACCTGCTCAAGTCGTTCGGGGCCGAGGTCGTGGTCACGCCCACGGCGGTTCCACCCGACTCGCCAGACTCCTATTATGAGGTGGCCCGGCGACTCGCGCGTGAGATCCCGGGCGCCTACCTCGCGAACCAGTATCACAATCCGACGAACCCCGAGGCGCACTACCGCTCGACCGGACCCGAGATCTGGCGGCAGACCGGCGGGCGGATCGACTATTTCGTCGTGTCGCTCGGCACGGGTGGGACCGTGAGCGGGACGTCGAAGTTCCTGAAGGAGAAGAATCCGAAGATCAAGATCATTGGCGCCGACCCGGTCGGATCGATCCTCAAGGACTACTTCTACACGAAGAAGATGGTGCCCGCGAAAACGTACAAAGTGGAAGGGATCGGCGAGGACTTCATTCCCGGGACGATGGACTTCTCGGTGATCGACGAGGTCGTGCAGGTGAACGACTTCCAATCCCTGAACACCGCGCGCCGGCTCGCCCGGGAAGAGGGGATCCTCGCCGGCGGCTCCGCGGGCACCGCGCTCTACGTGGCCCTGCAGGTGGCGAGGCAGGCCAAGGACGGCGAGGTGGTCGTGGTCCTGATCCCGGACACCGGGGAGCGCTACCTGAGCAAGGTCCACTCCGACGAATGGATGCGCGACAACCGGCTCCTCGACTCGGGCAGCGTCACCGTCGCCGACGTGGTCCGGGGAAAGCGGAACCACATTCCCGTGGTCGTCTCGATCAACTACGACGAATCGGCGGCGCGCGCGCTCGACCTGATCCGCGAATTCAACATCTCGCAGCTCCCCGTGTTGAAGGACGGCAAGGTGGTCGGCTCGGTGTCGGAAGGCGTCTTGCTGCAAAAAGTGTTGGCCGGAACCGCGGCGGGCGACACGCGCCTGGAATACCTGATCGAGAAGGCGCTCCCCACCGTGCCGATGGCCTCGCAGCTCTCCCGGGCGATGAAGCTCCTGGCCGAGAGCAACGCCGCCGTGGTCATCGACGACGCGGGAGCACCCGCCGGCATCCTGACCCGCTTCGACCTCCTCGAGTACATCGCCCCCTAACGAGGCACCCATGGGATTCGCGACCGACGCCATTCATGCCGGGCAGGAGCCCGACCCGACGACCGGCGCCATCATGACGCCGATCTACCAGACCTCCACCTATGTGCAGGAGGAGCTGGGCAAGCACAAGGGCTTCGAATACGCCCGCACGCAGAATCCAACGCGTCTCGCCCTGGAGCGATGCCTCGCGGCCCTCGACAAAGGGGAGCGGGGATTCGCGTTCGCGTCGGGCATGTCGGCCATCGCGGCGGTTCTGAATCTCCTCCGGGCGGGCGACCACGTCGTCTCCTCGAACAACATGTACGGTGGAACCTTCCGCTTCTTCGACCAGGTGATGGCGGGGTACGGCGTGTCGTTCACCTATGTCGATACGTCGGACCTGGCCCAGGTCGCCGCGGCCTTCCGGCCGGAGACGAAGCTCCTCTACGTGGAGACGCCGACCAATCCGTCGATGATCATCTCCGACCTCCGGGCCCTCGCCGCGCTCGCCCGGGAGCGGGGCGCCCTGCTCGCGGTGGACAACACCTTCATGACGTCCTATCACCAGCGCCCGATCGAACTCGGCGCGCACCTCGTCCTCTATTCGACGACCAAGTACATGAATGGGCACAGCGACATGGTCGGGGGCGCCGTCGTCTCGAACGACCCGGCGTCGACCGAGCGGCTGGCCTTCTTGCAGAATGCCGTGGGCGCCGTCCCCGGTCCGATGGATTGCTTCCTGGTCCTCCGCGGCCTCAAGACCCTCGCCGTTCGGATGGACCGGCACGAGTCGAACGCGCGGGCGATCGCGGCCTGGCTCGTGAAGCACCCCAAGCTGAAGAAGGTCTTGTATCCGGGCCTTCCGAACCACCCCGGCCACGAGCTGCAGCGGAAGCAGGCGTGCGGATTCGGCGGCATGATCGCGTTCGAGACGGGGAGCATCGAAGGCGGCGCCCGGGTCCTCAAGGCGACGCGGCTCTTCTCGCTGGCCGAGAGCCTGGGGGGAGTGGAGAGCCTGATCAGCCATCCGGCCACCATGACGCACGCCTCGGTCCCCCAGGCCGAGCGCCTCAAGGCGGGCTTAACTGACGGTCTTGTAAGAATTTCCGTGGGGATCGAGGATCTCGAAGACCTGCTCGCCGATCTCGACCGCGCGCTTCAGGCCCTTTGAGCCAAGTTCTTTCTTGACAGGTCTATCCCCCAATCCGTAGTGTCCGCCCGTTCTCGCCTCCTGGGCGTATCCCCCTTGCGGCGGAGTGACATGGACGAGGGACCAAAGGACGAATAGCAGTTTCACCCGGCACCGCTGCAACTAGTGGTGTTTTGCTTTATGTGGCGACCAGGTCTGAAATCCAGGTAGCGGTACGAGACACCGCAGAAAATGCGGAAGGGAGGTGAGAGACAAGAATGAAGAAGCTTCTGACCGTTACGCTCGTGTTCGTGTTCGCGCTCGCGCTGGTGTTCGCGCTGGGATGTAACAAGAAGGAAGAAACGTCCACCGAGGGTGGCATGGACCAGAGCATGGAGCAGTCGACCCCGCCGGCCATGACGGACTCGATCGCGGCATCGGATACGATCGGTACCGCCCACTAATCCCGGGTCATTCGGTCCCGGCAACGGGCCAACCGCTACTGGGCTTCATTCGGGGGTACGGGCAGCTCGCATATAGTAGCGTGTAACGTGTGGAGGGGAAGCAGGCGCGATCGCGCTTCGCTTCCCCTTTCCTTTCTCGGCAAAGGCGGCGCGGAGGGTGTCGGATGGCGGCGGAGAATTCGTTCGACGTGGTGTCGGACGTGGACTTGATGGAAGCTTCCAACGCCGTGCAGCAGGCGATGAAGGAGATCCGTCAGCGCTTCGATTTCAAGGGGAGCGTGAGCGAGATCACCCTCGAGAAGGAGATCCTAACGCTCCACTCGGACGACGAGTCCCGCCTGAAGGCGGTGATCGACATCCTGCAGGGGAAGCTGGTGAAGCGGGGCGTCTCGCTCCGGGCGCTCGAGTATGGGAAGATCGAGCCCTCGGCGAAGGGGACCGTGCGGCAAACGGTCACGATCCGAAAGGGGATCCCGTCGGAGAAGGCGAAGGAGATCGTGAAGTTCATCAAGGGAATGGGGCTTCGGGTGCAGGCCTCGATCCAAGAGGACCAGGTTCGGGTGGCCGGAAAGAATCGCGACGACCTCCAGCAAGTGATCCAGGCCCTCCGCGGCCATGACTTCGACCTTGATCTCCAGTTCACGAACTATCGCTCGAGCTAGGGCGATCCCCGGCGCGGCGCGAATCGGCGCCGGCCTCCTCGCGGCGACCCTCCTCGCGGGGACCTTCTTCGCGGCGACCTTCCTCGCCGTCCCCGCGCTTGCCCGCGAGTGGCCCGCGCCGACGGGACGGCTCAGCGATTTCGCCGGGGTCGTGGACGCGGCGTCCGCGGACTCGATCGAATCGCTCGCGCTCGAACTCCGCGAGAAGACGGACGCCGAGCTGGCGGTCGCGACCTTCCCGAACTTGGGGGGCGAGGAGATCGAGCCCGCGGCCACCGAGCTCTACCAGGCGTGGGGGATTGGGCGGAAGGGGAAGGACGACGGCGTCCTGATCCTCCTCGCGCGCGAGGAGCGGCGGGTGCGGATCGAAGTGGGCTATGGGCTCGAGGGCCCGCTTCCCGACGGACGCGTGGGCTCGATCATCCGCCTCGTGATGGGACCGGACCTGTCGGCCGATCGTTTCGGCCCCGGGCTCCTCCGCGGCGCGCGCGCGGTCGCGAACGTCATCGCGTCCGAGCACGGGGTGACGCTCACGGGCGGGGGCGGCGTGGAGCCGCCGGCAAAAGGCGGCCAAAGGTCGGCGACGGGCGGGACGTTTCTGCTCCTGCTATTCGTATTCCTCATCTTGATCTCCATCGCGCACGACCGCATGGTGCGCCGCGGGCGGGGGTTCCGCGAATGGCCCGGACGCCGGGGCCCCGGATCGCGCGGCCCGTGGGGCGGGTTCGGCGGATTCGGCGGCGGGTTCGGCGGAGGATGGGGCGGTGGTTTCGGCGGCGGCCGAAGCGGGGGAGGCTTCGGCGGCTTCGGTGGTGGGATGAGCGGCGGGGGCGGCGCGAGCGGCCGCTTCTAACGACGGTTCGACGGGGGATCTCGGCGCATGTGGAAGAAGAAGTTCGATCCCGTTGAAGCGGCCCGGGAAGCGGTCCTGGCGGCGCGACGGGTCATCGGGGACCGGCTCCTGTCGGCGACGCTCTACGGGAGCGCGGCGACCGGCGAATTCCGGCAGGCCCACTCCGACGTGAACATCGCCTTCATCTTCACGGTGCTCGGCGTCCCCGAGCTCGAGGTGATCCGGCGCGCGCACGGCGAATGGGAGAAGCGGAGGGTCGTTCGTCCCCTCCTCCTCTCGACCGCTTCGCTCGACCAGTCGCGCGACACGTTTCCGCTCGAGTACTTGCTCATCCGGGAGCGGCACGTCTCGCTCCATGGTCCGGACCCGTTCGCGTCGATCGCGGTCGACCGAGGCGCCCTTCGGAACCAGGTAGAGCGAGTGCTTCGCGCCCAGGAACTGGGGTTGGCGGTGTCGTACGTCTCCTTCGTCTCGACGCCGGCGGGGGCGAGGCGATGGGCCACCGAGGCGTCGAGCGCCCTCGCGGCCTCGGCGTCGGGCCTCCTCTATCTGACCGAGGGGACCATCCCCAAGACGAGACGGGAAGCCGCGGAGCGATGCGCCGCGCGCTTCGGGATCGATGCGGCCGCGCTCTCGATGCTTCTGACGCGCGAGCGGCACGGCGGAGCAGCGCTCCCGGCGACGCGATTTCTGGAATCGGCTCAGGCGCTCCTTCGGCGCCTGCTCGAGGAAACCGAACGGCTGGACGGCTCGCGCTAGGCGCGCCGCACCCGGCGACCAAACCACAAGGAGGCTGGCATGGCGGGACGTGTGAATCCGTGGGTCGTGGTGGGCGGCGCCCTGGGCGTGATCCTGCTCGGAGCGCTCGTCGTCGGGCTCTACGTGAAATCGACGTACAACGACTTCATCCAGAAGCAGGAGCAGGTGAGAACCGCGTGGGGTCAGGTGGAGAACCAGCTCCAGCGCCGCTACGATCTGATCCCCAACTACGTCGAGACCGTGAAGGGATACGCGAAGCAGGAGACGACCATCTTCACGGCGATCGCCGATGCGCGTGCGCGGATCGGGTCGGCCCAGACCGTGAAGGAGAAGATCGACTCGAACAACGAGCTGTCGGGCGCGCTCGCACGGCTCCTCGTCGTGGTGGAGAACTATCCCCAGCTCAAGTCGACCGAGAACTTCATGCGGCTTCAGGACGAGCTGGCGGGAACCGAGAACCGGATCGCGACCGAGCGGATGAGGTACAACGAGGTTGTGCGGGCCTTCAACGTTCGTGTGCGGCAATTCCCGGCGAACCTCGTCGCCGCCGCGTTCAATTTCGAGCCGAGCCCGCTCTTCGAGGCGCCCGCGGCCGCCAAGACGGCGCCGAAGGTCGCGTTCTGACCGGCGAGCCGCGGCCGCGCCGCGGCCCGCCGATTCTGGTATAGTTCGCGTGCCGCGCCGAGAGGCGCGACGAGTGTGGGATGGGCCTGTCGTTTGGAACAGGCCCGGGAAGTCGGTGAAATTCCGACACGGCCCCGCCACTGTAAGCGGTGACGAGAGCGGCATGACGCCACTGGGAGATCCCGGGAAGGCGCCGCTCGAGGACGACCCGCGAGTCAGGAGACCGGCCCACGCTCTCTCAGGACCCCATCCTTCGAGAGGGAGGACCATGGGACCGCACGCACGCCGCCGCACCCGCTTCGCCCGTCTGGCCTGGATCGTCTGCATCGCCCTGATTTCCGGAATCGCCGTTTCGCCCGCTCGCGCTCAGGACCCGGCGCCATCGGACTCCGCCGGAGCCGACGTCGTCGCGCCACGCTATCGGCTCGACCCGACGGTCGTGACGGCCGAGCGGATCCCGATTCTCCTTTCGAGAGTGCCTTCCGATGTGACCGTGATGGGCCGCGCGCGCCTCGCCTTGGATCAGCCCCTCCAGTTGTCCGACGCGCTCCGCGAGGTGCCGGGGCTCGACGCGCAGCGCTCCGGAAACCTCGGCAAGCTGACCGACATTCGCCTGCGGGGCGCCGATCCCCGCCACACGCTCGTCCTCTTCGACGGCATTCCGCTGAACGGCCCCTGGCTCGGGAGCTTCGACTTCGCCGACCTTCCCGGCGCCGGTTTCGGCCAGGTGGAGGTGATGGGCGGACCCGCGTCCTCGCTCTACGGCTCGGGCGCGGTCGGCGGCGTCATTCAGATCCTGAGCCCGACCGGCCCGGTCGACGAGCGGGTGCGCGCGTTCGCCGAAGTCGGCGAGCAGGCGACGTTCCGCCAGAGCGTCGAGTGGCGCGGCGCCGCGGGAGCCGGGACGGTGGGAGCGCACGTCAGCCGCCTCTCGACGGAGGGAACGGGAGCGCGCGACGCCTACACGGGGCTCACCGGCCGGTTCCACGCCGAGCTGCCCGTGGGCGGCGACCGCCTTCGCTTGAGCGGACTCTTCACGCACGGCCGAAAGGAAATTCCGTACGACTTCCGGTTCGACAATTCCGATTTCCTGTTCCACGAGGTGCTGGACCCGAATCAAAAAGAGACGGACCGGATCGTCGCGGGGAGCGCCTCCTACTCGCGCGCGATCGCGCGCGGGCTCTCGCTCGAGGGCGAAGTCTCCAGCCTTGCCGGGAGGATCGAATTCGACAATGACCCCGACGGCGGCACGAACGACCACGTCCACACCGACCTGGATCAGACGCGCGGGATCGCTTCCGTTCGGGCGCGCGCGGTCCGGGGGCGCGCGCAGGCCGTGTTCGGCGCCGAGTATCGCGGCGAGCAGGTCGATCGGCTCGATGACTCGGAGTTCGGCGGGTTCGGGTCGGTGACGGACGTCGACCGCGGCGTGAACACCCGGGCGCTCTACGCGCAGGCGCACGTGGAGCCGGGCGATCGCGTGCTCCTCGACGCGGGGATCCGGCTCGATGATCACTCGCGCTACGGCGCGACGGGCGTGCCGCGCGTCGCGCTCGGCATCGTCGCGCGGGAAATCGGCGTGAAGTTCCGTGGCGGCTATGGCCGCGCCTTCACCGCGCCGACGCTCACGGACCTCTATTATCCGGGCTACGGCTCGGAGGATCTTCGGCCCGAGCGCTCGCGGACGTGGGAAGCCGGAGCGGACGGCGCCTGGCTCGACGGCCGCGTGGAGGCGCGCGCGACGTGGCACACGACGCGGTTCGTGGACCTGATCCAATCGAACTCCTTCTTCGTCGCCGACAACGTGGGACGCGCGCGCATCGAAGGCGAGGAGGTCTCGCTCCGCGTGACGCCGCATCCGCGGGTCGCGCTTCGCGCCCGCGCCGCGCACCTCGTGGCGAAGCGGCTTGGCGCGCCGGCCGGCTCCGACAACCGCCTCGCCAAGCGGCCGAAGTGGCGGGCCGGCGTGGGCGCCGACCTGGGCCCGGTCCGTGGCGTGACCGCGACCGCGGCGCTCCGGTGGGTCGAATCGATGGTGGATCCGTTCGACTTCTATGATCCCGACGGCCGGTACCTCTCCGGGGACACGCCCGGCTACGCCTCGCTCGACCTGGGCGCCGTCGTCTCGCTGGCGGCGTGGGTCCCGGCGGAGTTTCGGCTCAAGGTCGGAAACGTGCTCGACCGGCAGTACTCCGAAGTGAAGGGATTCCCGGCGCGCGGTCGCGCGCTCACGGTGGGCCTGACGTTCGTGAAATAGGCGGGCGCCGGACCGCCACCCGCACGGGGCTCCGCTCGTATCCGTTGACACGCCCGCGCCGGGGTGATTTCCTTTCGCGCGGCGTCCGGACGTCCGGAGCCCCGCTCCGGCCGCACTTCCTCCTCCTCAACCGATTGCGAAGCCATGACCTACGAGAACATTACCGTCGCCATCCGGGACCGGATCGCGCGCGTCACCGTGAACCGGCCCGAGAAGCTGAACGCCCTCAACGAAAAGACCGTCCGCGAGCTCCACGCCGCCTTCGCCGGCATCAAAGACGATACGGCGGCGGGGGCGGTGATCCTGACCGGCTCGGGCGAGAAGGCGTTCGTCGCGGGCGCCGACATCAAGGAGCTGGCGGAGATGACCCCGCTCGGCGGGGAGGCCTCATCCAGGCTCGGCCAGGCGGCGCTCACCCAAATCGAGAACCTCGGGAAGCCGGTCATCGCCGCGATCAACGGCTTTGCGCTGGGGGGCGGGCTCGAGCTGGCGCTCGCGTGCCACATGCGCTTCGCCTCCGAGAACGCCAAGGTGGGGCTCCCCGAAGTGGGGCTCGGCATCATCCCGGGCTATGGCGGGACCCAGCGGCTGCCGCGCCTCATCGGCCTCGGGCGCGCGCTCGAGCTGATCACGACCGGCCGCATGATCGACGCGGCGGAGGCGTTCCGCCTGGGCCTCGTCAACGCCGTCCTCCCACAGGCGGAGCTGATCGCGCATTGCGAGAAGGTGGCGAACGAGATCCTCGCGAAGGGCCCGATCGCGGTGCGCTGCGCGATGGATGCCGCGATTCAGGGACTCGAGACGGATCTGGAGCACGGCCTCCGTCAGGAATCGATCTACTTCGGACTTCTCTCGGCGACGAGCGACATGCGGGACGGGTTGAAGGCGTTCCTCGAGAAGCGGAAGCCGAACTTCACGGGCGCCTAGGGCCCGGCCCCACCGACCCGACCGCAAGGAGCACGACGTTTCCATGGAACGAGTCGCCATCGTCGCTTCGGTTCGCACGCCCATCGGCAAATTTCTGGGATCGTTCGCCGATCTGCCGGCCGCGGAGCTGGGCGCGATCGCCGTACGCGGGCTCCTCGAGCGCGCGGATGCGGCGGCCGGGGATGCGGACGAGCTGATCTTCGGGTGCGCCCGCCAGGCGGGCGGCGGACCGAACATGGCGCGGCAGGTGCTGATCGCGTCGGGAATTCCGCAAGAACGCCCTGCCTTCACCGTGAACCAGGCGTGCGGATCGGGACTCCAGTCGATCCTCCTCGCTGCGGACCGGATCCGGCTCGGCCGGGCGCGCGTCGTGGTCGCGGGAGGCGCCGAGAACATGACCCGCGTGCCCTATCTCCTCGATCGCGCGCGGCTCGGCTATCGGCTCGGGCACGCGCCCCTCGTGGACGGCATGTACAAGGACGGTTTCCTCGACCCGATCTGCGGCATGCTGATGGGCGAGACCGCGGAGAAGCTGGCCGACATCGATGCGATCACCCGGGAAGAGCAGGACGAGTTCGCGCTCGAGAGCCAGCGCCGCGCGGGCGTCGCGATTCGGGAGAATCGGTTCGACTGGCAGCTCGTTCCGGTTACCGTGAAAGGACGAAAGGGCGACCACGTCGTCACGGCGGATGAGCACCCACGCCCCGACACGACACCCGCGGAGATCGCGAAGCTTCCGCCCGTCTTCCGAACGGGCGGCACGGT
>Ga0070699_100005964_pt1 | contig 10638 bp, 12 predicted proteins | sample KBSK1503metaG_FD_65473 | JGI IMG/M metagenome (GOLD analysis project Ga0070699, IMG submission 65473) | Corn, switchgrass and miscanthus rhizosphere microbial communities from Kellogg Biological Station, Michigan, USA - KBS K1-50-3 metaG | ecosystem: Host-associated > Plants > Roots >...
CACGATCCGAACGTTGTCGGCCGAGCGGCGCGAGCAGGTCCGGGCCGGCGTCCGCCAGGTGGCCGAAGGGATCGCCGCCGCGCACGGCGCGACCGCCGAGGTCGACCTCGAGGCGGGCTATCCCGTGACGGTCAACGACCCCGAGTACACGGCGTTCGTGACCGAGGTCGCCGGTGATCTGCTGGGCAAAGACCGCGTCCAGGAGCTGAAAGCACCGATCATGGGCGGCGAGGACTTCTCGTACGTCCTCGAGGAGGTGCCAGGCGCGATGGCGTTCCTGGGCGGGACGCCGCCCGGGATCGACCCCGAGAAGGGCCCCCAGAACCACTCGAACCTGGTGGTATTCGACGAGGACGCGATGGCCACGGGCGTCGCCCTCTATGCCGCGGTCGCGATCAGGCACCTCGCCCGCGCCTGATCCTCCCCGGACTCAGCTTGAGAGCGCCGCGCCTCAGATCTTGTGCAGGAACCAGAGCCGTGGCGCGACCGCGAAGTTCAGCTGCACGAGCACGATCCAGGCGAGTGCCGGGTAGGTCCCGGTCGGCAGGAGGCTGATCAGGAAGCCGGTTCCGTACAGGAGTTGGGCGATCCCGATCCGGCGCCGGATGGCGGCGCCGACCTCCGGTCTTGTCCCCTCGCGAATGATCCTGGCCCGCTCGGCATAGGTCCAGGTCGCGAACAGGATCGCGCCGGTCACGAGGATGTGCAGCCAGTACAGGCCGAGCGCCAGCCGCAGCCCGATGTTCTCGGCGAGCAGTGACGTGGTGAACGGGAACAGTGCGATGACGGCCAGGAAGAGCAGCTCCAGCCAGGCGAGGTCGCGATTGCCCCGGTCGATGTAGGAGAGCTGCGTCTGCTGGCCGTTCCAGAAGATCCCGAGCGTCAGGAAGCTCAGCAGGTAGGTCACGAACCGCGGAGCAAGCGCGACGAGGGCTTGGCCAAGGTCGCCGTCGCCGGCGCCAGGGCTGAGCGCGGGCACGCGGATCTCGAGGACGATGAGGGTCATGGCGATCGCGAACACGCCGTCGCTCAGGGCGCCGATGCGCTCCAGGCTCCGGTTCGCGATCTGGTTGTAGACGATCCCCATCCACCGCCCTCGCTGAGTCTCCGCGCGGGAGTATCGCATCGCGTTCGTCGCGGACGACAATGGGCACGATGGCCGACCACCCGCCTGTCCGCGATCGACTCGCCGCCGCGCCCCAACGCCTCGCGGCGGCCGCGCGAGCCGCACCCCAGGAGCCGCCTGCTCCCGGCGAATGGACGCCGATCGAGATCGTCCGCCACCTGATCGCCGTGGAGGAGGAGGTCTGGCATCGCCGGCTCCGCCAGCTCGAGACCGAGGAACATCCGCGCTGGCGGTGGGTCGAGCCGGCTCAGTGGCTCGGAGCGCCGGGTGCCAGTCTCGACGGCGTGCTCGCGACGTTTGCCGGCGTTCGGGAGTCGACGCTGGCAATGCTGGACGGGCTGGGCCCGGACGGCTGGTCGAGGACCGGGACGCATGACACGTACGGCGTGCTCGATGTCGCCGGCCTGATGACCGTGGCCGCCGACCACGACGACGAGCACCTCGCGAGCCTCCACCAGTGACGCCGATATCGCCATCGACCGACCGAGCCACCCGACTCGCCCGCGACGCCGCCAACGTCGCCGCTGCCGCGGTGGTCGTCTACGCCTCGCTGTGGCTGCTCTCGACGCAGCTGCCGGCGATCCGGCTGGACTCGCCGTTCGCCGACGACCCCTGGGACGTCTTCGCGAGCTACGCGGCGATCTTCCTGCCGGTGGTGGCGGGGGCCACCTGGATCCGCAGCCTCCGCAACCGCGGCCCGGTCCTGCCGGCCACGACCGCGTGGCGGATCCGCTGGGGCTCGGCCCTGGCCGCCGCCATGGTTCTCGCGGCGGCACTCGCCGATGCTCAGGCGATCGCAACGGTGGGGTTCCCGTTCGGGCTGGATCCCGGCGCTGCCATCCTCACGGTCCTTGTCGCCGTCGCAACGGTGGTCGCGACGACGGCGCTCGTCCTCTCGATCCGGGCCGCGCGCGCGTCGGCGGGACCCAAACCGACGATCGACCCGACCGAGCCCGACATCATCGACGACGCCCTCGTCCTCGCCGCCGATGTCGGCGACCGGCTCGGCATTCGCGCTCCAGTCGAGCGGTTCGCCGGCGCCGTCGAGCGCTTCCTCGACCGCTCGCCCGCGAGTCCCCGCCGTCATCGCTGGTTGTTCGGTGTGGCCGTCGCGCTGCTCGCCGCGATCGCCTTCGACGTCTGGCACGCGATCCGGGAGGGCCCATGGATCAACGGCCAGGTCCCGCTCGTGTTCGGGACGCTGATTGCGGCCGGCGTGCTCGCCGTCTATCTCGGGACGGTGATCCCGCTGCGACTGCTCCGGCCACCACGCCCGTGATCGCTAGGCCGACGCACCCGAGTAGCGGCGCAGCCCGATCCGGAAGAAGGCGCGGCTGACGACGAGCGCGACGACGCCGAACGCCGCCGCCAGGGCCAGCGTGTCGGGCGTGAGCCGCTGGGTCAGCGCCTGGGCCGGGACGGTGACCGCGAACGCGATCGGCACGAGGAAGGTCAGGCTCGCTCGCAGCCACCCAGGGTAGATCGTGACTGGCCAACGGCCGGACTGGTAGAGCCCCTCGAACAGCTCGGCGATCTCGTCGATGCGGACGATCCAGAAGGCGACCGTCGTCACGATCAGCCAGAACGAGTAGATCATCAGCGCGCCGATCAGGAGCGCCACGCCGAAGGCGACCGCCTCGATCGCGCCGAGCGACGCCTGGAGCTGGCCGATCGCGATCCCAAGCACGACGAACCCGACGAGGATGTCCACCGCCTGCCAGATCCGGATCTCGCGGACGCTGGACAGGACCTGGACGTCTTCTGGCTTGGTGAGGACGAAGTCGAACTTGCCCTCGCGGATGTCGGACCGGAGTCGCTCCATGCTCGGCCGGATCACCGTTCCGATCACGCCGCCCATCAGGATGTGAACACCCATAACGGCGAGCAGCTCCGGCCCCGTCCAGCCGTTCAGCGCCGGCGTCTGGCTGAAGATGAGGCCCAGGACTGCGAGCCCGGTCCCGAGCTGGATCGCCGACTGCAGCAGCTGCAGCCAGAAGTTCGCCCGGTACTGGAGGTCGTTGAGCGCTCCGATGCGGAAGAACAGCCAGGCCAGTCGAATGGGTCGCATCGTCGTCTCGTCCCGCCGCTAGCCCGCGACCGCGCTGTAGCGCCGGACCGCGAAGCGCCAGACGACACGGACGAGGATCGAGCCGACCGCGATCCAGAACAGTTGGGCGAGGAGCCCGCCCAGGAGCTGCTCGGTCGACAGGTTGCCGACGAGGGCCTCGATCGGGAAGCCGAACGTCCACTGGAATGGCAGGAGGTTGGCGATCGTCTGCACCCAGTCGGGCATCAGCTGCATCGGCACGAGGCGGCCTGACAGGAGCAGCTCCGCCGCGATGTAGAGCTGGAAGACCGGCCCGACGCGGGTGGTCCAGAACGTGATGAGCCCGAGCGAGGACTGGTTCAGCGAGCGAATGAGGTACGCGCCGAGCAGGGAGACCGCGAACACCGCGACCGCGAGCGGCGACGGGTTCAGGACCGGGTGGAAGACGAGCGCCAGGAAGAACGCGATCGGCAGCCAGAGGAGCACGACGACCGGCTTCCAGCCGAGGAAGAAGCCGAGGTCCTCGACGATCGGGAACAACGGCCGAAGGAGCTGGGCGGACAGCTGGCCCTCGCGGATCCGCTCCTCCCAGCCGTAGGGTGTGAAGACGATGTTGATGTTGCGGACGAGCGTCCAGACGATGTAGTAGGCCGCGAACTGGCCAGCCGTGATGCCCGCCACGGAGCCACCCTGCTGGGCCGCGACGGTCTGCCAGACCACGAGGTAGATGACCGGCTCGGCGACCATCCCGAGCATGTACATGTAGTTCGCGGCCCGGTACTGGATCTGCTGGGCGATGGCGATCTTCGCTTCCTGGACGTAGACGTCGAACAGGCCGCGGACCGGGGAGACAAGGCGGGGAGGAGCGGCGGTCATCGGGTTGCAGCGGGCTCCGGCGTCCGCTCGGAGGCATCCGCGCTCGCCCCGAGAAAGACGGACTCGATCACGTCCTCGATCGGCGGGTCCTCGATCGTCAGGTCCGCGACCGGCAGGTCGTGGAGGAGTCGCGCGGCGACGTCCGGCGCCCGGCCCCGCCCGACGCGGATGCTGACCTTGCCGTCGTCGGAGCCGAGGACCTCGCCGTACGGCGCGAAGTCGACCTGCTCGGGCGCACCTTCCTTCAGCGTGACCGCGATCGTCTTGTCGGCCCCGAAGTCGGCCGCCAGCGTCGCCAGCTCGCCGTCGAACAAGAGCCGCCCGTGGTGGATGACGATGACCCGCTTGCAGAGCGCCTGGACGTCGGCCATGTAGTGGCTCGTCAGCAGGACCGTGGCCCCGTAGCGGTGGTTGTACTCGGCGACGAACGACCGGATCCGCTTCTGCATCGTGACGTCGAGCCCGATCGTCGGCTCGTCGAGGAAGAGGACCTGCGGCCGATGCAGGAGGGCGGCCGCCGTCTCGACCTTCATCCGCTCGCCGAGCGACAGGTTGCGGACCGGCTTGCGGACGAGGTCGCGAAGGTCGAGGAGCTCGATGAACTCGTCGCGGATCTTCCGGAAGTCGTCGGGGTGGAGGCGGTAGATCGCGCGAAGCAGCTCGTAGGAATCGAGCGCCGGAAGGTCCCACTGGAGCTGGTTCCGGTTGCCCATGACCATCGTGATCTGGCGGAGATAGGCAGCCTCCCGCTTCGACGGGACGTGGCCGAGGACGCGGACCTCGCCGGACGTCGGGTAGAGCAGGCCGCTGAGCATCTTGAGCGTCGTCGTCTTGCCCGCGCCGTTCGGGCCGAGGAACCCGACGACCTCGCCCGGCTCGATGTCGAAGCTCACGCCGCTGACGGCTTGGACCTCGTGGTGTTGGCGACGGACGAGGCTGCGAAGAGCAGCCACGACCCCGCCCTCGCGGACGGGCACGCTGAACGTCTTGCGCAGGTCGGCGACGTGGATGGCGGGCTCGGGCACGGAGTCAGGGACCTCGAGGCGGGGAGGGGCTAGGGTACCGCCGACCGAGACGACTCTGCGCCGCGCGCCTGGTGGGCGCACGTTCCTCTCAGGCGCACCGATCAGGGGATTCACGCACGCCACTGAGCTGGGCGTGCCCTTCAGGCGCGAACCCTCAATGGCTGAGCGTGGCTGCCGTGGAAATCCTGCACCGGATGTCGATTTCGCGGCCGACCTCTGCACGGCCGTGCGAGATCTGCGCCTCTCAGGCGCGGCCCCAGGGTTGCGCGCCGACCGGGACTCAGCCGCGAGTCGCGGCCTCCGCGAACGCGGCCATCGACGGGAAGGTCGCGTCCGGTTGGACGACGGCCGGCGGCGTCGCTCCGGACCCGGGACGATCGTGGCGGCGGTCGATCCAGACGGTGTGGAACCCGAGTCGCTTCGCCGGGACGTGGTCGTGGTACAGGCTCTGGGCGACGTGGAGGATTCGGGCCGCCGCGATCCCGCTTCCGTGGAGTCGCTCCCGGAGCACCTCGAAGTTGCGCGGGTTCGGCTTGTAGCTGCCGACCTGCTGCGCGGTGACGACCCAATCGAAATCGACTCCGAGCCGGCGACTCGAAGCAGCGAACAGATCGTCATCGCAATTCGTCAGGATGCCGAGCTTGAAGCGCCGCCGGAGGATCTTGAGCGACCGGGTCGAATCCTCGAACGCCGGCCAGTCGCCGACCGAGCCGCCGAACTCCGACGCGTCGTCGTCGCCGACCTCGACGCCCAGACCCTGACCAACCGCTCGCGCCGCGGCGGCCAGGACCGTTCGATAGGGGAGATACGGCCCGCCCTCGAGCCGGGACTCGACGGCAGCGAAGGCCTCCAGCAGCTGGTCGTCGGTCGCTCCCGGGTCGTGCCGGTCGACGATCTTCCGGAGCCCGGCGACGATGCCGGCCTCCCAGTCGATGAGGGTGCCGTAGCAGTCGAAGGTCAACGCGTCGAAGGCGCCGTAGTCGAGATCGCTCACGTCCGAATTGTCCGGCATCGGCGACGTCACCTGCCGGACGTTGACCCCAGGCACCGGGACCATCCGACTCGCATGTCGGGGCCGATGGTCGGACTGGTCACGGTTGACCTCCGGGTCGACCATGGACGGGAACGGGGGAGGATCGGAGGTCATCACGTGACGCACATGAAGCGCCCCAGCGGTCGCCGCTTCGTGGCGGTCGCCCTCAGTTGTACGGCCCTCGCCGCGGTCTCGCTCGGCACCGCGTTTGCCGCGCGCAACCAGTCATCTGGGGCCGTTGCCGGGAACGGTGGTCTCGACCAGTCTCCGAAGCTGAGGCTGCTCGTCGCGGAGATCGCCGGGCCGGATGACCAGGACCAGGCAGAGGCCCCCGAGGTCGAGACGCCGGAACCCGCGGACACCCCGGAGGCCGCCGAGACGCCCGAGCCGAAGGAAACGCCGGAGGCCGCCGCCACACCAAAGGCGCCGAAGGCGCCCGAAACCGAGCCTGCAGAGACCGAGCAGGATGACCAGGGTGAGGACGCCGACGATCAGGGCGAGAACGAGCAGGGCGACGCCCATGACGGCGCCGTCTCCCAGCATGACTCCGGCGATTCCGGCGACCACGAGTCTGGCGATTCCGGCGACTCGGGCGGCGACTGAGCTCCGACTCAGCCGCGGGCGCCTCCGGTGAAGTTCCAGCTCGCGAGGTGCAGGCTCGGGACGAGGTAGATCGAGTCCCAGCCGCCTAGAAGGAGCGCCCGGTCCGCCGAGATCCCTCGCACGGCGCCCGGGCCAAGGGCGCCTACGAACGACTGCGTGAACCGCAGGTTCGTGACCGGCCGGACAACCTTGCCGTCCTCGATCAGCCACACGCCGTTGCGGGTGAGCCCGGTCACGACCTGCGTCTTCGGATCGAGGATCCGGGTGTACCAGAAATCGGTCACGAGGACGCCGCGCTCGACTCCGGCAACGAGCTCATCGGTCGACTTGCGCCCGGGCTCGACGACGAGGTTCGCGCCGAGCGCGCCCCACGATGAGCCGCCCTCGACGGCGTGGCCGGTGCTGAACGTCTTTGCCGCCTTCGCCGTTCGACGCGTGTGGAGGAGCGCGCTGGTGATCCCATCACGGACGAGGTCGAGCGGCTGCTTGGGCGTGCCCTCGATGTCGAAGGGGATCCCGATCGTGTCGGGATCGGTCACGTCCTCGCGGAGGACGATGGACCGGTCGAACTGTGCCTCGCCGACCTGGGCGAACGAGCGACCCTCCTCGACCGCCTTCCCGTTGAACCCGGCGACCAGCAGGAATGACAGGATGTTGGCGACGCAGTCGGGCTCGAGGACGACCTCGTAGCGGCCCGGCTCCAGGTCGGTCGGGTTCGAGGCGTCGCGGGCCTTGCCGGCCGCCCGCCCTCCGACGACGGCACCGTCGAGGTCGCCAAGACGAACGGAGCCCTGGCGCCCGCTGCCGTCCGCCGTCGGCGTCCGCGCGATCCCGTCGAGGAAGGCCGCCGTGCCGCGGCCCGCCAGGCGCTGGCCGGCGCTATTCGCGAAGGCCAGCCGAACGACGTTCGTCGAGCAGAAGCCGGCCGTCTCGAGGCCGCCGGCGGCGTCGACGAATGCTCGGACCCGGGCCGCTCGGTCGTCCGGCGTCGAGGCCGCGGTCGCCTCGTCCCAGTGGCCAACGACTGGCGCCCCCGCGCGCGAGGCCACCCCCGGCCAGTCCGGGTCGGGCGGTCGGACGCGAGCCGCCTCGAGGACGCCGTCGATCGCCCGTCCGAGTGTTTCGTCATCGGCAGGCCCGTCAACCGACGTGGAGGCGTTCCGGCCATCGTCGACCGCAACGCGGATCAGGACATGGTTGATCTCGGATGCGACGTTCTGGTGGATGAAGCTGGTCGCGAACCGGGTCAAGGCATCGCTGCCCTGGCGGACGGTCACCTCGACCTCGGCGTCCCCCGCCCGGACACGGACCAGCGAGACGACGTGGTCGGCGAGCTCGAGGGCACGGGCCGATCCGGCGTCGGGCGCCTGGACCACGTCGACGGAGCGCTCGGTCGTCGTCATCGTCGCTACCCCCTGACCCCGACCCGGATCCCGCGGAAGCGGGCCGGCACCGATGGGTGGCCGGTGTGGCCGATCTGCTGCGGCTGGCCCTTGCCGCAGTTCGGCGTGCCCCAGAACGTCCACTCGTCGCGGTCGCCGAGCATGTCCATCGAGCCCCAGAAGCGCGGGCTGATGGCCGTGTAGGTCGGGTTCTTGAGCATCCGGGCGCGCTTGCCGTTCTTGATCTCCCAGCCGATCTCGCACCCGAACTGGAAGTTCAGTCGCTTGTCGTCGATCGACCAGGAGCGGTTCGTGTCCATCAGGATCCCGTCGTCCGTCGCGCCGATCATCGACTCCAGGGAATCCTTGCCGGGCAGCAGGCCGATGTTCGTCATCCGGACCATCGGGATCCGGTCGAAGCCGTCGGCGCGGACGGCGCCGCCGGACCGTTCGATGCCGGCCAGGGCGGCGCTGTCTCGGCCGCTGAGCGTCCCGACCCAGATGCCGTCCTTGACGATGTCGACCGGGTGGGCGGGCGTGCCCTCGTCGTCGTAGCCGAAGCTGCCGAGGGCGCCGGGCAGCGTCGCATCGGCGGTGACATTCATCAGCTCCGAGCCGAAGCGAAGGCTGCCCAGCTTGCCGAGCTCCAGCCAGGACGTGCCGGCGAAGGCGGCCTCCCAGCCGAGGATCCGGTCCAGCTCCGTCGCGTGCCCGACCGATTCATGGATCTGGAGCGCCATCTGCTCGCTGCCGAGGATCAGATCCGTCGCGTCCAGCGATGGGCACTGGTCGGCCGTCAGGAGGGCCCGGGCCTCCTCGGCGATGCGGGCGGCGTTGCCCGACAGGTCCAGCTCGCGAACGAGCTCCCAGCCGCGCGTCCCGTATTGGCCGCGAACACCGGGATAGCTCCGTCGCTGGGTCTCGCCTTCACCAACGGCCGTCGCCTGGATCAGGGCACCCGTCTCGACGATGTGCTGGTCGACCGAGGTCCCCTCCGACGACACGAGCCATTTCCGGGTGTCCCAGATGTGGTGACTCGCCTCGGCGAGGTCGGCGCCGTGGTCCAGCATCGTCCGGGTGAGGCCCTCGAGGAGATCGCCCTTGTCGGCCAGGCTGACCGACCATGGGTCTTCTCGGCAGTCGCTCTCCCAGTGCCCCGTGACCGGCTTCTCCGGGGCAAGGCCGAGGTCCTTGCCCCCGACGAGCGTCGACGCGCGGGCGACGGCCGCGGCCTGTTCGCCGGCGCGACGCGCGGCCCTCGACCCGACGTCGGGGACCGCGTAGAAGCCCCAGCTGCTGCCGATCAGCGCCCGCACGCCGACCCCGGCCCGCTCCTCACGATCGAGCGCGTCGGTGATCCCGTTGCGGGCGCTCATCGCCTCGGTCCGGATCTCCATCACCCGGGCGTCGGCGTACGTCGCACCGGCCGCGAGGGCCGCCTCGACGGCCCCCTTCGCGATGTCGTCCATGCCGGCTAGGGTAAGGCGGATCGCCCCGACCCGGCCTTGCAGCCGATACTCCGGGCGTGGACGTGGTCGGGTTAATCGGGGCGGTCATCCTGGCGGTCGTCGCGGCGTGGCTCCTCGTGATCCTCGTCCTGTGGTTGATCCGCCCGCGGGACGTCGGCCTCGTCGAGCTGGCTCGCGTCCTGCCCGACGTCCTCCGCCTCGTCCGCGACCTCCTCTTCGACCGGGCGACGCCGCGGCGCGTTCGGGTGGCTCTGATCGTCCTCGCGGCCTGGCTCGTCAGCCCGATCGATCTCGTGCCCGACTTCATCCCGGTCCTCGGATCGCTCGACGACGTGATCGTGGCGGTCGTCGTCCTCCGCTACGTCCGGCGGCGGCTGGGTGACGAAGGGCTGCGGCGCCGGTGGCGGGGCACGCCGGAAGGTTGGGCGCTGGTCGAGCGGCTGCTGGCCGGGCGACTCGGCAGCTAGTCGGGCTCGACGGCTTCGAGCGCGCCGGCCTCGATGGCACGACGAGCCGCCGTCGGGAGGAGCGCGAGGTCGGCGGAGCGCCGGAGGAAGTCGACGATGATCCCCTCGTCGAGGTCGATCTCCGGAGCGAAGGTGAAGTAACGGAACTGTTTGAGACGCTCCTCGGCGCCATACAGGAGCCGATCCGGATCGGCGAGGAGGACGCCGTTCTGGAAGCCGAGGTGGATGTGGTTCCGTTCGGGCCCGATCCAGGCGAACGTCCGCTTCGCCCGGCGATCCGGCAGTCCGTAGCCGATCCAGCTCCAACCGCTGCGCACCCCTTCGACCGCGCTGGGCACCGCGACCCGGATCAGCTCGCGCAGGCGCAGCCCGGTTTCCCGGATCGCGGGTGGGTATCGCTCGAGGAAGACCTCGACCGGCATGTCCTCGATCACGTCCCGATCCTCGCCGCGGAAGTCGACAGGGCGCGGCAGGTTTGGCCGATCAACCTGCGACGTTCGCCTGGCCGTGGACCTTCGTGGGTCGAACGCGGACGACGAGCTCGCCCTCGACGCCGTTCCGCTTGCCGAACTCTTCGGCTCGGTCGGCGCCCATGTACTTCGCGCCGAGG
>Ga0070699_100005965_pt1 | contig 10638 bp, 4 predicted proteins | sample KBSK1503metaG_FD_65473 | JGI IMG/M metagenome (GOLD analysis project Ga0070699, IMG submission 65473) | Corn, switchgrass and miscanthus rhizosphere microbial communities from Kellogg Biological Station, Michigan, USA - KBS K1-50-3 metaG | ecosystem: Host-associated > Plants > Roots >...
CGCTCAAGGAGTTCCACCACCGCCTGGCCTCGGCGTTGCTGGCGACCGGTGGGGCCGACCCCGAGACCCTGGCGAGGCATTACCTCGGAGCGGGCGATGCGCAGAGCGCCGCCGAGTACGCGGCGGCGGCGGCGGCCAAGGCCTCGGAGGCGCTCGCGTTCGACCGCGCCGCGAGCCTCTACCGCTTCGCGCTCAACCTCCCCGTGGGCACGCCGGCCGAGCGGGCCCGGCTGGAGGTCCTGCTCGGCGATGCGCTCGCCAACGCCGGCCGGGGCGCCGAGGCCGCCCGGGTGTACCTCTCGGCGGCGGAGAAGGCCGGGGCAGGGCTCAGCATCGAGCTTCACCGGCGCGCAGCGCAGCAGCTCTACACGAGCGGTCACATCGCGGAAGGGGAACGCGCCCTGGAAGCCGTGCTCGCGAAGCTCGGCATGAAGCTGCCGAAGACGTCCCGGGTGGCTCTTTTCTCGCTTCTCCTCCGGCGGATTCAGGTCCGGCTCCGCCTCCGCGGCCTGCGGTTCCGGGAGCGCGACGAGACGGAGATTGCGGCCCAGGACCTCCTGCGCATCGACACCTGCTGGGCGGTGGGCGTGGGCCTGAGCACCGTGGACATGGTGCGCGGAGCCGATTTCCAGGCCCGCCACCTCGTGCTCGCGCTTCGTGCCGGCGAGCCGTATCGGGTCGCGCGGGCGCTGGCCATGGAGGGGGCCTACGTGTCGATGGGGGGGAACCGCAGCCGGAAGCGAACCCAGCGTCTGCTCGGAGCGGCTCATGACCTGGCGAAGCGCGTCAACCGTCCCTACGCGATCGGGCTCGCGACGCTGACCGCCGGAAATGCCGCGATGCTCGACGGGCGCTGGCGCGTCGCGCGCACCCTGTGCGAGCAGGCCGAGCAGATCTTCCGCGAAAAGTGTACGGGGGTCGACTGGGAGATGCTGATCACGCAGCTGTGCGGCCTGGCGTCGATGTTCTTCCTGGGCGAGGTGGGCGCGTTCTCGCTACGGCTGCGCGCCCTGCTCGAAGAGGCCGAGGGGCGAGGCAGCCGGCTGCGGGCGGCGTTCCTGCGCACCGGCTTCTGCTCCCACGTCGCGTGGCTGGCGGCGGACGACGCGGAGACGGCCCGGCAGGAGCTGGAGACCGGTCTGAAGGGATGGCGACAGAGCGACCGGTTCGACTATCTGCGGCTGTGGGTCAGGGGCGCGCAGACGGACATCGCCCTTTACTCGGGCGAGGGGCCGGCCGCCTCGGAAGGAGTGGGCAAGGAACTGCGCGCGTCCGCCCGGGCGCTCGAGCGGTTCGTGCAGATGGGCTTCATCCGCGGCATCGACTCCCGTGCGCGGCGCCGGCTCGCGATGGCCGCCCAGACCACGAACGCGGCCGAGCGCGACGACCTCCTCCGTGGGGCCGAGGGCCACGCGCGCGTGATCCTGGGCGAGAGGACGCACTGGGGCGGCCCGCTGGCGCTCCTCCTGCGCGCGGGCGTGGCCGCAACGCGCGGAGAGACGTCAGGCGCGGGGCCGCTGCTCGAGTCGGCGGAAGCGGGTCTGATGGCCGCGGAGATGGCCCTCCATGCCGCCGCGGCTCGGCGCCGGCGCGGCGAGCTGATCGGCGGCGAGGCGGGCCGCGGCCTCGTGGCCGCGGCCGACGCCTGGATGGCCGGCCAGAGCATCAAGAACCCGGAGCGGATGACGGCGATGCTCGCCCCGGGCCGATGGGAACGGATTGCGTGAGGCGACGTCGATCGCGGAGGGCCAGGCGATGAGCACTCGGCGCGAGTTCCTGCAAGAAACGGCGTACGGCGCCGTGAGCGCGCTCGCGGGAATGTCCCGCCGGGCGGATGCCGACCCCGTCGCGGTGAGGGACGAGGGGGATTCCGACATCGGCTCGCTCTACCCGTTCGTCAAGAGTCAGGCCGTCGCCGGGGAGTTCCCACTCTCCTTCCTGCAAAAGGAGTTCGCGGACGTGGCCGCCTGGAAGCGCGTCGCGCGCGGGAAGCTGCTGGATCTGCTGCATTACTCGCCGCCCCCGTGCGACCCCAAGGCCGAAACGGTCGAGCGGGTCGACCGCGGCGACTATTTTCAAGAGAGCGTCTACTTCAACACGACCCCCGACATCCGCGTCCCGGCGTTCGTGCTCGTTCCGAAGAGAGCGAAGCTGCCCGCGCCGGGGATCGTCGCCCTCCACGACCACGGCGGCTTCTACTTCTGGGGCAAGGAAAAGCTGGTGGCGCTGGACGACGAGCACCCGGTTCTCACCGACTTCAAGCGCGAGTACTACGCCGGCCGGAGCATCGCGAGCGAGCTGGCGTGCGCCGGTTACGTGGTCGTCGTGATCGACATGTTCTACTGGGGCGAGCGCCGGATGCTGCTCGCCGACGACGCGCCGGATTGGCGCGCGCGGCCCCGGAGCATCACGAAGGAGCGCATCGAAGCGTTCAACCGGCGCTCCGGCGAGGGGGAGCAGCTCGTCGGGCGGACCATCTTCTCCGCCGGGTTCACGTGGGCGGGCGTCATGTTCTGGGACGACGTTCGCACCGTGGACTACCTCCTCACCCGGCCGGAAGTGGATCCCCGCCGGATCGGCTGCGTGGGGCTGTCGGTGGGCGGAGTGCGCTCCGCTCACCTGGCGGCGCTGGACGATCGGGTCAAGGCGGTGGTGGTCGTCGGCTGGATGACGTCGTTTCCGGCACAGCTCAAGCGCCGCGTTCGGAACACCATCGGCCACACGAAGCTCGTGCCGGGCCTCTACCGGTACCTGGACTATCCCGATGTCGCCTCGCTGGCGATGCCGACGCCGCTGCTGGTCATCAATGGCAGCAAGGACGAGCTGTTCGAGCCCTCAGGCGTCCGCGCCAGCTTCGAAAAGCTCGCGGCCTGCTACAAGAAGGCGGGCGTTCCCGAGCGCGTCCGGACGCGCCTCTACGACACGCCCCACGAGTTCAACGCGGAGATGCAGGTCGAGTCCCTTGACTGGTTGGCGAAGCATCTGCGGGGCGATCGCCGGGCCGATCAAAACTCGTAGTCGATATAGAGCGCACCGCCCGGGGAGAAGATCGGGGCCAGCGAGGGCAAGCCGCGCGTGGCCGGTGAGTGGCTGAGCGCGATCTGGTCGCTGCGCGCCAGCGCGCCCTTCGTCTTGGTCCGCAGCGCGTCGAGCAGCGGGCCGCGGGGTACCTCGGTGCCCTTGGCCGCCTGGCCGTAGCAGCCGGGTTGCGTAGAGCACATGGCCACGCAGCCATCGCGCAGCGCCTTGACCGCGTCGATGGGCGTGGCGTTCGTGCTCCCGTGGTGGCCGACCTTGTAGAAGTCGACGGCACCCAGGAGCCTCTTGCTCTCGGACAACAGTCCGGAGGCGCGGCTGGTCGCGGTGCCACCAAAAAGGAAGTTGGCCCAGTTGCCCCATTGCGCGTCGCCGACAAAGAGCAGGTTCTTCCCCCCCACCGTGAGGTGCACGACGAGGCTTTGATTGTTGATCGTGTTGTCCGCCTTGCGGGCCGCCGCCAGCAGCGCATCGGGCTGCACGGCCTGCACCAGCTGCGCGAGCTCCTTGGCGGAAAAAGGATAGAAGGCGTGGCGATCGTACGCGTCGGCCGGCACGCGCCACCGGTCGCCGAATGGGATCAGCGGCCGCGCTTCCGCCTCCTCCCCGGCCATGCTCAGGTATTCCTCCACCGCGCTGCTCATCTGCGCGACCAGCTTGGGGTCGGTCGGGGGGCCGAGCACCCGGACCGCGAGGCCGGCATCCACCAGGTCCGGCGGCAGCTCGGGCGGGTCGCCCGCCTTGTAGTAGTGGCGCACGGGCGTCGATTTGAATCGGGGCCCCCCGCTCGGCGGCGCTCCGCGCAGGAGCGCGAGCGCGGCGTCGTTCGAGCCGAGGCGTCCTCCCGCCCCGCCGCCCTTCGCCGCGGCCAAGCTCCCGTCCTGCCCCGTGACGTTGTGAACCATCGCCAGGGCCTGACGCGCATCGTCGTCGGCGGCGGCGCGCAGCGCGAGGTGCGGCTCCAGCTTCCGCGCGAGGGCGGTCAGGCTGGCCTGGAAGGCCGTGGCCTTGGCGTTCGCGGGATCGTCCCACCACGACATCCAGATCGCGTCGACGGTGAAGTCCTGGAACTGCTTCGCGCAGGTGGCGAAACCCGAGATGTGGTCGGCATGGCGATGAGTGACGATGATGAGCGAGAGGTGGCTACCGGTCTCCTTGGCCAGGTCGGCGACGCCGTCGCTGATGCTGCCGAGGTCACCGGCGTGCACTCCGCAGTCGACGAGGATGTGCCGCCGTCCCTTGGGCGTCGCCAGGCTGATGAGGAAGAAGTCGCCGAAGCCCACGCGATACATGCGCACGCGCAGCTTGACGTTGCTTGGAGTCATCAGAAGCCCCGGTGCAGGACCGCGAAGTCGATCTGGAATCGCATCTTGCCCCTGGGATCGCTCGCGATGAGCCCACTGCGCTCGTAGAACTCGCGCTGCCGCGCCGTGCGCAACTCTCCCTCGGCCCCATGCAGGTGCTTGGCGATCAGGTAGCGCACGTGCGCGAGCGAGCGGCCGTCATCCCGAGGCCGCGGCCGGGGGATGACCAGCGTCGCCCCGCCGCGCAACGGGAAGCGGCCCAGCTCCGGGGCCGATTTCTCGAACGGCACCTCCCGCGTCTGGGCCAGCTCGACCACCATGTCGATGTGTAGCCGGCCGTTCTGGTCGACGCGAAAAACGGGGTGGAACGACGGTGCGTCGACGGGCAAGCCCGGGTCGAACCCCAGGACCCGGGCGTTCTTCCGGGCGTAGTCACGCAGGATGTTGCCGTCGACGTTGGCTTCGTCCCTCGTCAGGTCGTTCGCATCGCCAAACAGGAGGCCTTCGACGGGGGGCAGGAGGCCCTGGGGGGCGGTGGGCCAGCACAGCGCGTCCTCGGAGAAGAACTCGGCGTCCTCGGGCACGATGCCCCGCAGCCGGAACGCTTGCATGAACGCCTCGCGGATGCCGTCTTCATCCGTCGGGTGGAGGTCGGAGTGCGCGGTGATGATCGCGCGCAGATAGTCACCGAACCTGATGTCGACGGGCGGACAGTAGTCGAGCGCGCGCACACAGATCGAGAAGAACTCCTCGGCCGTGCGGCTGGCTTCGGCCGCCAGCAGGTCGGCGAGCGGCCCCGGCACATCGGCCCTCGTGGAGCCCCCGCCCGCGCGATAGAGCTGGAAGAGGTTGCCCGTGCGCTTCAAGTAGACGGTGAAATAGGCGTCGAACACCGCGGCGACCAGGACCGAGCCGCGATCGTGCGGCTCCTCCTTCTCGGCGTAGTCCTTCGGATCCGGCGGCGTACCGAGGGCGGAGCGCAAGCCGGCGTTCCGTCCGGCCGCGTCGCCGAACTGGCGGGCCATCTCGACGAGAGGATTGCGCTGGGCGATCTGGGCCTGGATCGAGGGCCCCGGCGGTTCTCCCCCCGGGCCCGAGGCGCTCTTCGTCACCGCGGGTTGCAGGTAGGTATCGAAGAGCCGCCCCCCGGTCTTGCCGATGGCGTCGATCAGCACCTCTTTGTGCGAGAAGTGGCGGAAGAGGGCGGCGAGGTCGGCGAACCCCTCGTGGAAGGCGGGGACGTCGATGTTCGTGGGATCCGTGAAGTACGTGCGCATGCCGTCGATCACCGCATGCGTCGTCTCGTGGACGATGATGTCGTGAGAGAGGCAGGTGAACACAGTCTGCCCGGGCAGGTTCCGCCCCGGGTTGGTCTCGCTCGCGCGGAAGTAGCCGAAGAGGATCCCGTGCGCCTGCGGGCTGTAGAAGGCGTTGGCCTGCGCCATCGCGTGCGGGTAGAGCTTCAGGACCCAGATGTCTTCCTCCTGCGCCTCCTTCCTGCTCTTCGCGAGGCGGTCCCCGCGCCGCCAGTGGATGTGCCGGCCGAGGGCCGACTCGAAATGCTGCACGGTCTCCATGACGACCGCATAGAGCATCTGCTGGTGGAAATGGAGATCCGACTCCGACGGATCGAGCCCGCCCTGCAGCAGGATGCGCGTGTCCTCCAGATTCACCGGATCGTAGAAGCACCTGTTGGTGGCGTCATAGTCGACGACCGCGATCCGCGCGCCCGTCGGGCCCGCTTGCACGCGCTCATAGGGCACGGTGAGGGTCATGACGTTGCCCAGATACCGGCCGCGGCTGGGATCGAAGGCGTAGACCTTCAGAGGCCTCGTGGTCGGTAGTGCGATCCGATTCGGTCGCAGGGCGGCCTTCACGGTGGCGCTCTTCGCCTTCGTTCGGCCCTTCACGCGATTGGAAAGCTACGTCTGACCGCTCCGGCCTGTCAATGAAAAATACCAAAACCGTATAGCCTCAGCGGACATGCCGCGTGACTTTTGCGGGGCGCCGGGCGTACATTCGATCCCAGGGCAAAGCCGAGAGGCGGCGACAGGAGGCTTCCATGAAGATGCGGGGAGTCTTGGGCGGGGCCATGCTGGTGGCGGGGCTCGTCGTCGCGATGCCCGTCCGGGCCCAGAACGTGGCGGCGAGCATCCAGGGGAGAGTCACCGATTCCAGCGGCGAGGCCATCCAGGGTGCGCGCGTCACCGTGCGCAACACCGGGACCGGCGACACGCGGGAGATGATCACCGACGCGAGCGGCCGCTACCATGCCCCGCTCCTCTCTCCGGGAGAGTACGAGGTCAAGGTCGCGCTCGCCGGCTTCCAGACCGTCGAGCACCGCGGCATCCGGCTCACCGTCGGGCAAGACGCGGTGGCCGACGTGTCCCTCGAGATCGGGAAGATGACCGAGGAGCTCGTGGTGGCCGGCGACGTCTCCCGGGTCAACCTCACGTCGGGCGCGGTCACCGGCCTGGTGGGGGAGAAGGAGATCCGCGACCTTCCCCTCAATGGCCGCTCGTTCCAGCAGCTCGCGTTGCTGCAGCCGGGCGTGCAGGCGGCCCTCGCCGCCGGCAACGACGTCGTCGGGGGCCGGGCGCCGAAGATCTCCATCAACGGCGCGCGCCCCGAGCAGAACAACTTCCTCCTCGACGGCACCGACATCAACAACGTCTACAACAAGACCCCGGGCTCGGCCGGCGGCGTGCTGCTGGGAGTCGAGGCGGTGCTGGAGTTCCAGGTCCTCACCAACGCCTACTCGGCGGAGTTCGGGCGCTCCGCCGGCGGGGTCATCAACGCCGTCACCCGCTCCGGGGCGAACGAATACCACGGCTCGGTCTTCGAGTTTCACCGCAACTCGGCTCTCGACGCTCGCAACTTCTTCGATCCGCCCAGCCGGGACAAGCCCGACTTCACGCGAAACCAGTTCGGCGCCGCCCTGGGCGGCCCCATAGAGAAGGATCGGACCTTCTTCTTCGCGGCCTACGAGGGGCTCATCGAGCGCCTGGGGGTCACGGGCGTGACGGCCGTCCCCGACGACGCCGCGCGCCGCGGCATCCTGCCCGGCGGCCGGACGGTCACGCTGCACCCGGCCATACCCGCTTACCTTGACCTGCTCTTCCCCCACGCCAACGGCCGCTCGCTGGGCGGGGGCGCCGCCGAGTATCTCTTCACGCGGAACCAACCGACCGACGAGCACTTCTTCCAGGCCCGGTTGGACCACCGGCTCTCGGCCCGCGACACGATGTTCGTGCGCTACACGTACGATCGCGGCGACGTGGACCGCATCGCGCCCGACAAGCCTCCGATCAACATCCAACCGGAGCGCACCCGAAACACCTACGTCACCGTCGAGCAGCAGCACACCTTCTCGGCCGCGCTCCTGAACCTGGTACGCGTGGGCCTCAACCGCTCGGTATCCCTCGCCGACAACCGGCGCACCGTTGACATCCCGGCCTCCATGTCGTGGATCCCGGGAGATCCCTTCGGCTACCTGACCATCCGGGGAATGGTCACCGAGATGGCGGGCGACTTCCGCCTGCCGCGCGACGACCGGCTGAACAACTGGCAGGTCGGCGACACCCTCGTCTGGACGCGCGGGCGCCACTCGGCCCGCGCCGGCGTCCAGGCCCAGTACCTCCAGTTCAATCAGCACACGACGAGCCAGGTGGGAGGGATCGTGAACTTCGCGAACCTGGAGAGCTTCCTCCAGGGGAAGCCCCTGAGCGTGGACTTCGCCGTCCCGGGCAAGATCGATCCCGACCGGCGGTACCGCCAGTGGCTGTTCGCCGCCTTCGTGCAGGACGACGTACGCCTGGGCGCGCGCCTCTCCGCCAACGTCGGCCTCCGCTACGAGTTCGTCACGACCCCGACCGAGGCGGACGGCAAGATCTCGAACCTGCGCAACGTGACCGACCCGGAGCTGACCGTCGGCGGCCCCTGGCACAAGAACCCCTCGCTCAAGAACTTCGCTCCCCGTCTGGGTCTGGCCTGGGACCCGTTCGGCAGCGGCAACACCTCGGTCCGGGGCGGGTTCGGGCTGTTCTACGACGAGATCCTGCCCAAGTACTACTTCTTCTCGGGCAGCCTCAACCCGCCCTTCACCACGCGGACCTCGATCCCCAACCCGCCCTTCCCCAACGTGGTGGCGAACTTCAACTCCAACGCGCGCATCGCGGCCCAGCTCCAGACCGTCAACTACGACCTGCAGACGCCCTACATCATGCAGTTCAACGCGAGCGTGCAACGAGCGCTGCCCGGCGGCTGGGACGTGATGGTGGGCTACGTGGGCTCGCGGGGGAAGAACCTGCTGCGTCTCGGGGACGCCAACCTCGCCCGCGAAACCATGGTCAACGGCGTGAAGGTCTACCTGCCGGGCGGCCGTCGCAACCCGAACTTCACGGGCATCTGGCAGCGGGTGACCGACGCGAAATCGTTCTACAACTCGCTCCAGGTGGCGGTACAGAAGCGCTTCACCCACGGTTGGCGGACGCAGCTCTCGTACACGTTCTCGCGTTCGGTGGACGACTCGAGTGGCATCAACTCGCAGGATTTCTCCAACGTGGTGCAGTACGGCATGGACTGGTACGACCCTCTCCGCGACCGGGGACTGTCGGCGTTCCACGCCAAGCACAACCTGACGTTCAACGGCACCTGGGACCTGCCCTTCGGATGGCAGCTCAACAACATCACGACCGTGCGTAGCGGCCATCCCTTCACCGTCCAGCTCGGGTTCAATCGCTCGGCCAACCTCAACACCACCAGCTTCTCGATGCACGACCGGCCGGACCTCAAGCCCGGCTGCTCCAACAACCCGATCCTGGGCGGCCCCGAGCGCTACTGGGACGTCACCTGCTTCCAGCTCCAGGCCGCCAACACGCGCGGCAACCTGGGGCGCGACACGCTCATCGGGCCGGGACTGGTGTCGGTGGACCTGTCCCTCGTGAAATCCTTCGAGCTGGGCCGGAGCCGCACGCTTCAGCTCCGGGCCGAGTGCTTCAACCTGCCGAACCATCCAAACTTCGCGGTGCCCTCGGGACGGACGGCCTTCACCGGCGTCAACCCCGACGGCTCACCGATCGTGGCCCCCACCTGGGGACGCATCACCTCGACCGTGACCACGTCGCGGCAGATCCAGCTCGGGTTGAAGCTGGCGTTCTAGGGCCGGGCGCCGACGGCCCGCTGCGCGGCCTCGAGCGGGAACCCGAGGTCGAGGCAGGTGCGGGCGCTCGCCTGGAACAAGCGCCGGGCCCGGGCCGGGTCGCCCAGCGCCGCGGCGCGCGCACCGAGCAGGAAGTAGGCGTCCTTCAGCCGCATGAAGTGGCCGTGACGCGCGGCGCGGAGCGCGTCCTCGTCACTGCCCCGGCCGCCGAGCGCCGCCGCCAGCGCCGCGAAGGCGCGGTCGTCCACGTCCTTTCCGGCCGATGCGACTCCATCGGCGACCGCGGCCTGCAACCGATCGAACGCGACGCGGCGCTCGCCGCTGAGGAGGAGGCCGGCCGCGGCGTACAGGCGGTAGATCGGCGGGGCCGCCGGTTCCTTGGCCAGCGCCTGGTCGAACCAGGCGGCCGCTTCGGTGTATCGGCCCTCTTCCATCAGCCTCTCGAAGCGGACGATCGCCGCGTGCGGCTTCGGGCTGGCCGCGGAGGCGAGGAGGGGATCGAGGTCCGCGAACAGCCGTTGCGCGCGCAACAACTGCACGTGGCGGCTCCACATCTCCTGCTTCTCTTCGGGAGAGTTGTCGCCGCGGGCGCTGCGCTCCCGGAGGAGCGCATCGGCCGCCGGCCACTGCCGGCCCGCGAGCGCGAGGAGCCAGCGCGCGTTCCAGACCGCCTCGTAATCGGCGTGCGTGCGCGCCACGGGCGTCAGCCGCTTCGCCGCATCTTCCACCTCGCCCGCCCCGACGGCCGCGACGGCGTAGAGGTAGGGCGTGCTCGGGTCGTGGGCCGGGTTCTTCAGGACCTCGGTCAGCGCCGCCTCGGCCTCCGGATACCGCTCGAGGGCCATGAGGTTGTAGGCCAGGGCGACGTAGGCCCAGGCCAGCCGCGGATCGAGCCGGATGGCTTCCTGGTGCTCGGCCAGCGAGCGCTCGGGATCGTCCATGACCCGGCCGAGCAGGTAATGGCTGGCCGCATCGCTCGGCCGCTGCGTCCGCCGCTCGGCGTACTCGGCCACGAGCCGCGCGCGCCCTCCGCCCTCGAGCACCGCGTCCTGGTAGGCCCGGTGGGCCTCGACGCCGGCGTCGGGACATTGCGCGATCCAGCGCTGCGCGTCGCGGACCGCCTCGTCGGCGCGACCG
>Ga0070699_100005966_pt1 | contig 10637 bp, 11 predicted proteins | sample KBSK1503metaG_FD_65473 | JGI IMG/M metagenome (GOLD analysis project Ga0070699, IMG submission 65473) | Corn, switchgrass and miscanthus rhizosphere microbial communities from Kellogg Biological Station, Michigan, USA - KBS K1-50-3 metaG | ecosystem: Host-associated > Plants > Roots >...
AGCCGAACGCGCCGCCGACATACTGCGAGATGACGCGCACCCGTTCGGGCGGCAGTTTGAAGGCCGTGGCCACGGTATCCCGGATCGGGTGCGGGCCCTGGTTGGCATCGTACAGGGTGACGCTGTCCTCGTTCCACACAGCAACCGTCGTGTGGGGTTCGAGCGGATTGGGGTGCTCGGCTGGTGTCGTATAGACGTAGTCGAGCGAGACGGGAGCCTGTGCAAGCGCGGTCTCGACATCACCGCTCACCGTGTCGCTCTGGTAGAAAGGATTGACGATCTGCGGTGTGTAGAGATCTGTACGATCCGCGCGCAGCTCGACATCATGTGGCTGCTCTTCATAACGGACCACGACGAGTTCAGCAGCCTGCCGCGCAATCTCCAAGGTCTCGGCGACGACGGCCGCCACGAACTGACCGCGGTACGCGATGGCCTCGGATTGGAACACGGCCAGTTTGGCATCGTTAACCGGTGCAAGCTGTGGGGCATTCTCGTGCGAGAGTACGGCGATGACACCGGGCAGCGCACGCGCGGCACTCGCGTCGATCGACACGACTCGGCCCCTGGCGATCGTGCTCTGGACCGGGAAGACGTACGTGACGTGGTCAACCGGGTATTCATAGGCATATTTTGCCGCACCGGTGACCTTCTGAACCCCGTCGATGCGGTTGAGAGGCGCGCCGGTCGCGCGCGTAATGAGATGATCCTTCATTTTTACACTCCCTCCCCTGTCAGGTCAAGCAGCGTCCGCACCAGGGTGTTGCGGGCGAGCGGGACCTTGAATGCGTTGCCGGGTAGGGGCTGCGCCTCGGCCAATTCCGCCTCGGCCGCTCGCCCAAACACTTCCTCGGTGGCTGGTGCGCCGCGCAGCACGGCCTCCGCTTTCGTCGCCCGCCAGGGCCTGGGTGCCACGCCGCCGAGCGCAATGCGCACATCGCGCACCACACCGTCGGCGACGTCGAGTGCGGCAGCCACCGAGACAAGCGCGAAGGAGTAGGAGGCGCGGTCGCGCACCTTGCGATAGTGCGAGCGCGTCGCAAACGCAAGCGGCGGCAGGTCCACAGCCGTGATCAACTCGCCGTGTTGGAGCACGGTGTCCCGCTGCGGCTCCTCGCCCGGCAGGCGGTAGAAGTCCACGAGCGGGATCGTCCGTTCCCCCTGCGGCCCCAGCACGCGTACAACAGCATCAAGGGCCACCAGCGCGACGGCCATGTCAGAGGGATGCGTGGTAATACATGCCTCCGATGCTCCCAGGATGGCGAGTTCGCGGTGATAGCCCTCACGCGCGGGACAGCCGCTGCCCGGGATACGTTTGTTGCAGGGCCTGGTGATGTCCTGGAAGTAGACGCAGCGCGTGCGCTGCAACAGGTTCCCACCGGTGGTGGCCAGGTTGCGCAACTGGCCCGAAGCCCCAGCTAACAGCGCCTGCGCGAGCAAGGGATAGCTTGTGCGAATGGTGCGATCGGCAGCGAGGTCGCTGTTGCGCACCAGGGCGCCGATGCGCACGCCCCCATCGGGGAGCGGTTCGATGCGGTCATAGGGTAGGTGGCTGATCTCGATCAGCAGCTCGGGTTGGCGCACCCCGAGCCTCAGATGGTCGACGAGGTTCGTCCCTCCGGCGAGGAACACACCGCCCGGCTCCTGGCCCAGGAGCGCGACGGCGCTCTCTGCGTCGCTCGCGCGTTCATAGCGAAAAGGATTCATGGCTGTGCCTCCTTTCCTACTTGTTGGGTCCGCAACGGTTCTTGTGCCTGCTGTGCAACCTGCCTGATCGCCGGGACAATATTGGCATAGGCGGCGCAGCGACAGAGATTGCCGCTCATGCGCTCGCGGATCTCCTCATCGTCGAGGGTGACGTGCGAAGCCGTCAGATCAGCGCTCACCGCGCTGGGCCAGCCAGCCTCGGCCTCGCGCAGCATGCCAACCGCCGAGCAAATCTGTCCCGGGGTACAGTAGCCGCATTGGAAGGCGTCATGGTCGATGAACGACTGCTGGAGGGGATGCAGGTGCTCGCCATCGGCCGCCAACCCCTCGACGGTGACGATCTGGTCGTCCGGTCAATCTCTTCAATCCCCGCCAGCACTTCCGCCAGCTGGTGGATCGTCGGCGCGCTCAAGCCCGTCTTGACGTTGACGGTGGAAAGCACGATGGGCAACGCATAGAGCTTCGCCAGCCTGGCGACAGCCACGATGTTGGAGACCAACGTGCGATGATCCATCGAGACGATCGAGCTCACTTGAGGCGGCTGATAGTCGATGATGAGGAGCGCAGCGTTTTTCGGAGTGATCAGGTGGTCTTCCACCTGATCGCGAATCGGTTGACTGGTCATGGTGTTCCTTCCTTGTAGAGAACGCATCGCAATGCTGTGTCAGTGAGCCGACCATGAGGGTCGTCGCATGGTGCCCGGCTGTTCCCGAGACGTTGGTGCCGCTGAAAGAGAAAGAGAGTGAACCGACCCTCGTTCCGCTGTATCAGGAGCTGGTGCTGTTCCATGCTCGTGTCGGTGAAGCGCGTGTCCTCACTTCTTCCAGAAGCTAAGCAGAGTATAGCGAGGAGGGAAGCGGAAGTCACTGTACAACATGTGACATCCCACTGCATATCTCGCTGCATATTGCTTCCTTGTGGTGCGCCCGGCTGGATATGGTAAAACCGGGGAGGCTATTCGGGTTCTCTCGCCACCTCTGGCAGTTCATCTTTAGCATGGGCGTGTGGGAGATGGCCTTCGGGAGCTTCCTGCGCACCCACGCTAAAAATATCAGGGCTGCCAAAGCGGAGAAAGGGAATGGGCAAGACATAAATGAGATCGATAAAGATATAGAAGGCGAGGCTCAGCTCGACATTTAGCAATGAGAGGACTATTGCAAGCGCATAAAATGGGAGCCCAAACAGGTAGCCCCTGGTGATCCTTTGCACTGCTTGTGCGTCGAGGTCTCGACGTACCAGCCGGCGCTTCCACACGGCATACCACCAGATGCTATTAAACAGGATCCCATTCAGGAGGAGAGTCGCACCATAGATGATTGCGGCCGTATGTTGTTCTGTTGGGCTCGTGATATACTTCGTGAGCAGCGCGGTGACAAAGGGAATAAAAGCCATGCACATGAGGAAGAGAGAGTTGATGAACAGTAAAGCGTAATCGACCTGCTGGATATGCCTGAACATATTGTGATGGTTGGCCCAAAAAATGGTGATGACCAGGAAACTCGTGACATAACCTAAATAGGTTGGCCACTGATTCAGTAATGCTGGCAGGAGTCCTGTTTGCACATTTGGCACGTGTACATCCAAGATCAGCAAGGTAATGGCCACAGCTATGACTCCATCACTGAAGGCTTCAATGCGGCCTGTATCACGATCATCGTTGGTTTGTCTCACGTGTTGTGTGTTCATACGAGTTCCTTTCATCGCTGCTTCAAGAGCCCCAATCTTCCCCAAACGTCATCGTCCCGGGGCAAAAGGAATCACCCGCAAGCCTGATGTTCCACAGGTATTATAATATATGAGTTTAGAGGCATCGAATTAGTGGAGTTGCTAGCCACTGGCAGTCAACGTCTCGCTCCTACAGCTGCTCGGGGGCTGGCTTGGCGGCGCCAGAGCGCCACCGCAGTCATGGCAGCCAGGACCATCACCACCAGACCGTAGACATACGTCGTCTCGCGCAGGCTGTAGTGGGTGACCGCGACTCCCGCGATGATGGCCGGGAGGCTGAAAGCGAGATAGGCGACGACATAGATCGAAGCAATCAGTTCGGCGCGCTTGTCTGGCGGAGCCAGCGGCACCAGGCCGCGAAAGACGGCAGAGAACGCCGGAGTGTAGCCGATGCCGGCAATCACGCTGCCAGCATAGAGCCCAACCGGGAAGCCGAGCGCCACCGCAAGCAAGGTGATCTCCACGCCAACGATGAGGACGAATAATGAGCGAATCTCGAGCAGGCGCGGCTCCGCTGCATGAAGCAGGGCGGCAGCCAGCGCGCCTGGACCCATCAAGGCCACAATCACCAACGCGCCGGCCAGCGTGCTGTCGCTGTGGAGCAAGGAGAGCGCCAGCGAGGGCCCCAGCGACAGATAGAGCGCGCTCAGCGCCCACGTCGCGATCAGTGAGGGCATAGAGGCGGCGAACAGGGAGCGAGCAGCGCGCGGCACGCCGATATGTGGTCGCATCGAGGCCAGCTAGCCTGGTCTTCGTTCTGTCACATCCGGCAGGAACGGCATGGAGGCGAGCACGAGCACGAAGAGGGCCAACAGCACCCAGTACACCAGGTGCAGTGGGTCGGGACCATATTGTACCAGCAGGCCCGCCCCCAACGTGCCAGCCGCCAGGCCGCTGATCGGCGCGACACTGCCGACCACGCTCCCCAGGCCCGATCGATCTGGCGGCTGCAGATCAACCAGCCAGGCGCTGATCGCTCCCGCGGCCATCCCCGTCCCCAGCCCTTGCAGGATGTGCGCCGTGAACAGCCATCCTGCGCCGCTGGCGGCGATGAAGGCGAGCACCCCGGCCAGCAGCACCAGCAAGGCCAGCAGCACCACCGGTCGTCGTCCCAGGTGATCGGAGAGGCGCCCCGTGGTCAAGAGCGCCGCCAGCAGCGCCAATGCGTACACGCCGAAGATCGCGGTCAGCGTGATCGAGGAGAAGTGCCATCGTGCTGCATAGACGGCATAGAGCGGTGAAGGGGTACTCGACGCGGCAGACAAGAGCGCCAACAGGGTGGCCAGCAGCCAGAACGAGCCAGCGCGCCCGAACTTCAAGTTCAACTCTTCATGGCCAATCGTTCTCACCTGGCCCTCCTTTCGAGTGCCTCGCGGTCCCACTTTCCCAGTGTGGCACCTGCTTCGTAGGTGCTCTGAAAAAACGCAAGGAGCGCCTGTTCAGGTGAGGAAGCGTTGCGCACCTCCTCATACCGCAAGAGGAATTCTCCCAGTTCGCGACTGTAGAAGGCCTCCTGTGGACGAATGGCGGCGGTCGACAGTCCAGGGGGCTCTGGATAGGTATAGGCGTAAAACGCCGGAGTCGGGAAACCGTCATTGCCGGGCCAGAAGCCACAACTGATCTCTTCATGGGACATCGCTTCCCGCATCATGCGATCGGCTCCGGGTCGCTCGGGGGCGCGCCGACCGGAGAAGAGCGTCACGGCGAGGTCGAAGCTGCCCCAGAAGAAGAGCACAGGACTGCTCTTGCCCACAAACGGGGAGCGGTAGCGCTGCATGACGGTGGCGGTCTGGGTCAGGATGCGCCAGAAACGCTGCGCATAGAGCGGGTCGTAGGAAGCGTGCACCTCGTCGATATCACAGCGAATGGGATTGCTGACTTCGCTGGGCAAGGGGTTGATAGTGACCTGGATGCCCAGCGTATGCAAACAGTCCATGAACTCCCGGTAAAATGCGGCCACCGAACGGGGGATGAGCGGCAACGCCTTAGCGGTTCCCTCGCTGGTACGCATGAAGAGGTTATGTTCGAGGAAGTCAAACGTCACGTCAAAGGTGCTGCCGCGATAGGGAATGGCCGAGGTGGTCAGCCCACGCGGGGTGACGTACAGGGTGACATGCCACCAGTGGTTGAGGAAAGGAGAGAGTTCCAGGCGGACTTTGCCCACGACCTGCGTCCACAGGTGCAGCGTCTGGCAGGTGTCTCTCCATGCCTCATAGGGCAGAGCTGGCCAGAGTGCTGCTCTTTCGCTTTCGCCTGTGTTTTGTGCCGCGTTTATGCTGCTCTCCATCTGGTTTTCTTCTCTTTCCTTTGATCTCTAGTCAGTGTTTCTTCAGTTCCTGAGGCAGCGGTGCATCAGTCGTGGTCTGGACGGCCCCCTGACGTTGACGTACCAGTTCGGCCTGGCACGCCTGGTGGTTGAGTTGCGTGGCGACCAGCACGATGGCGATCAGAACGAGCCCAAGGGCGACGAGGTAGGAGAACCCATAGCCAGAGGCAAGCGAACCAGTCTGCACGGTGCGGGCCGCGGCGAGCGTGGCCAGCAGGGCCAGTCCAACCGCCGCGCCAATCTGCTGGCCGGTGGTCAGCAAGCCCCCGGCCAGGCCCTGCTCACTCCGGTCGACGCCCGTTGTCGCCCCAACGGAGGCGGCCGGCAGGGCTACGGAGAGGCCCAGAGCGCTCAGCAGCACTCCGGGCAACACGTTGACGAGGTAACTGCCCCCCGCTGTCACAAAGGAAAACACGAGCAGGCCAAGGCCCATCGCGGTCAGTCCGAGGAGCAACATGCGCTTGACGCCCAGGCGATCGAGCAGGCGCCGCGTGGCGAAGGTCGACATCAGGACGATGGTGACGGTGGACGGAAGCAAGGCAAGGCCGGTGAGCAGGGCGCTCACCCCAAGCACCCGCTGCAGGTACAACGAGGTGAAGTAGACGTAGGCAGCCAGGACCGCCCCCATCAACACCATGGCTCCCACGGCAGCACGGTGCGAAGGCTCCGAAAAGTAGCTGAACGGCACCATGGGAGCGCTGGTGGTACGCTCGACCAGCACGAACACCACCGCCAGCAGCACCGCGGCTACGAGTGCCAGCAGCGTTCCCGGCGATGCAAAGCCCTGCTGTTGCCCATTGCTGAGCCCATAGATCAGCGCGGCTGCCGATGCAGTCACCAGGGCAGCACCCGGCACGTCGATGCGCTGCCTGGCAGAGGTCGTGTCATCGGGGAGGACGCGCGGGATGAGCAGCAGCAGCACCGCGATGATGGGCAGGTTGACCAGGAAGATCGCACGCCAGCCCAGGTATTGGGTGAGCACTCCCCCGGCAATCACCCCGGTGGACGCCCCTGCGGCGGTGCTGGCCTGCCAGAGGCTGAGTGCCCGGTTGCGTGCCGCTCCCTCCGCATTGCTCGTCGTCAGCAGCGAGAGCGCCGAAGGGGAGATGAACGCCCCTCCAGCACCCTGCACGAAGCGCGAGAGGATCAGCATGAGCGGGGAGAGGGCCAGGCCGCAGATCAGCGAGGCCAGCCCAAAGAGCACGAGGCCCAGCACGAGCAAGCGTCGTCGCCCCAGCAGGTCGCCGAGACGCCCTCCCAGCAGCAGGAGCGATCCGAAGGTCAACGCATAGCCCGTCACTACCCACTGCAAGTCGGCGGCGGCGAAGCCCAATTCCCGCTGGATGGTCGGCAGCGCGACATTGACGATGCTGAAGTCTAACTGGAGCACGAACTGCGCGGCGCAGATCAACCCCAGCGCACTGATCACTGGACGACGGGCAATGGATTGGGAATCCGTCTTCATCGTTTCTCTCCTTTTCCTCACTCCAGGGCCTACCCGGTGGACATGGTACTCAGGAGTTTGCCACGATCCATCGAGAGGCTCTGCTGTCGGCTGTAAGGTGAATGCGTTGCTCGGCCATTGCCACCAGCCAGCGATCAGGTGTCGCGACAACCAGCGTACGGCCTGGCAGGAAGGAGCGGATGCTGGCCAGCATCTGCCTGGCGGTTACGCGATCGACGCGATCTGATCGTTCGGGTCTCAGTCGTGGCTCAAGCGATTCTCAAGACGACCTTCCCGCGCACGCGTCCATGTTCCACCTGCTCCAGGGCCTCGACGGCCTGCTCGAGGGGATAGATGTGATCGATGACCACCTTGAGTTGTCCGGCATCGACCAAGCGCGTAATGCGCCCCAGCAGCTCAGCGCTCGGCTGCCAGGAGAGGAGGGCTGCGTTGATGCCCTGCTCGGCCAACCGGGGCGCCTCGGCAGTCACGATGGTCGTGAGGAGCCTGCCACCGGCCCGTAGGACCTGGCTGATGTGCGAGAGACCCGCCGGATCTCTGGTGGCCACATCCAGCACGGCATCGACTCCCTCTGGAGAGAGCGTGTGGACGGCGCTGACCAGGTCGCCCTGGGTATAGTCGAGGGCCTGCGCCGCGCCCAGGCTGGTGACGTAGTTCGCAGCCTCTGGGCGCGCGGTCGCCAGCACGCGGGCCCCGCGCAGGGCCGCCATCTGGATGGCGTAGGTGCCGATGCCACCGGTGGCCCCCACGATCAGGACGGTCTCACCCGAACCGATCTCCAGCGCGTCCAGGCAGGCCAGCGCGACCTGCGCCGGCATGGGCAAAGCAGCAGCCTCCAAGTAATCGAGCGAGATGGGTTTCGGGGCCACCGCCCCGGAGGCGGAGGTGACCACATAGTCGGCATAGGTGCCCCAGTGGAGCACTCGCTGTGGCATGAACTGGCCGAAGACGTCATCGCCCGGTTGGAACGCGCTCACGCCTGGACCGGCCTGCTCGACGACGCCGGCGCCATCGAAGCCCAGCACTGCGGGAAATTCGGCCGGCCACCACTGCTGGTACGTGCCGTCGCGGGCCCTCCAGTCCATTGCGTTGACGCCGGCCGCGTGCAGCCGGATCAAGATCTCCCCCGCGCCCGGCTGCGGCCTGGGCATCTCTTGTAAATGTGGTTGCGTCTTATAGGCATCAATCGTAATGGCTCGCATCGTTAACTCCCTTCTGGTAGTACATCTATGATAGGAACCCCCAATGGGTCTCGGCTTTTTCCGAGACGCGGGTGGCTGCTGAAAGAGAAAGAGGGGTGAACCGACCTCGCTCCGCTGTATCAGGAGCTGGTGCTGTTCCATGCTTTTGTCGGTGAAGAGCGTGTCCTCACTTCTTCCAGAAGCTAAGCAGAGTATACCGAGGTGGGAAGGTGAATGTCACTGTACAACGTGTGACATCACACTTCATATCTCGCTGCATATTACTTTCCAGTGGTGCACTTGGCTGAATCAGGCGGAGGACATCCCAAATCCGCTGCCACCGATGGCTCTGGCGATCAGGAACAGCTTGAACGAGCTGAGAAGAGCCAGGGGTGAGCCCAGCTGTGGAGCATGAAAGCTCATCTGGGCTAGGCACCAGCCGAGCACCACGAGGAGCATATTGGGTGCCAGGGCGATGACGAGCAGGCCACTAATACCGCTGATTACTCCTGCTGTGAGCTAAGAGCGGTGCATGCCGAAGCGTGATCTCGTGCGCTCGTTCTGCTTCCCCACTCCTGGCATCAGCGCGCATGCGCTCCCATTTGGCATCCGGCAGCACAGACTTTTCCACACGTGGGCCAGTACGTAGCCGCTGGCCATTTCCTGGGCCATTCTGGCTCGTTCATTGAGGTGAGACTGACGCCTGATTGGGCCTATGGGGTGAGCAACTGGAGATGGGGCGTCAATATTTTAAGAGTATTTCCCTGGCTGTAGGACCCACGGGTTGCGCAACGAGATGAAGGAAAGCAGGCAGATGAGAAACATCTTCCAGTCGAGGAGAGGGACTCAGGCGAGCGTGAACAGATCAGAGCGGTTTTTCCGTCTGAGCGGTGATGACGTAGCGATACCGATGCGCCCAATTTCCCAAACCATCGTCATTATACATCGTTCCTTCGTATTGCATGCCACATTTCTGCATCACGCGAGCGGAAGCGGTATTCTCTCGTTCACATTCCGCGTGGATCAGCCTGGTTAAGAGCACCGTAAAGGCATAGGTAAAAGCCGCCTGGAGCGCTTCAGGCATATAGCCCTGTCCCCAGTAGTGCTGGTTGAGAGCGTAGCCACAGCCACATTCGTGCATCCTTTCCTCGGTGGCATAACGGCTCCTGCCAAGAATCAGCCAGCCGATGAGCAGCCCATTGCTCCGTAACGTGATCGCCCAATCATAGGCATCCCGATGGGGGTTGGATGCTCGCTGGATAACTGATGCGAACCATTGGCGCCGCTTCTGTTCATCCCAGGAGGAAAAGTGCATGTTACGGGTAACGGATGGATCGGACAAGAACGCATAGAGCGCATCCCAATCAGAAGGAACGAAGTCTCGCAGGATCAGCCGCTCCGTTTCAATGGTAGGCATCTTCTCTCACGCTTTCTTCCGGTGTGGTGCGCGCTCGGACGACGTTCGATGCTCCTGCCATTGTACGCGAGATTCAGAGCGGTTTCCAAGGGATTCCGCTTGAACAAACCAATCGAGTGCCCCATCTTCCCCTGCGAAGTAGCCGTCAACGGTTATCATCTCGGATGCAATTATTTTTCTCATGTCGATCTCCTTCTCCGCTGCTTGCCAGTTGCAGGCAGATACAGTCTACGACCGGTGAGCGGAAAAAACTTCTTCCATCTTGCTGCTTTTCCAGGCATGGGGACTTTGTTGCGCTTTGGTGGCGCTGCACCCGACTCGCTCTCGCGCAGAAGGGAGGAGATGACACCACATGCGAAGGCCTTTTCCCATTCAGCCCCTTCTCCTGGGCGACTCTCCCGCCTCTGCTCGTGCGCTCTGATACGTAAGAATTCAGCATTCCAGTGAAGTCCATCTCCCTGCAAGTCCAGGCAAGCATCGGTTTGATCAGTCATTACCCGGATTTGGTATGAGAGAACAAGTGAGAAACGCCACTCGTCCAGGAGCTTCTTCCAGCATTGCCGATTGTGCCTCACGCTGTTGGAATAAGAGGATATACCTACTTGCAACTTGCAAGTAGAATATGATCTGTAAGAGAAGGAGAGAAACCATGACCGATCACAAGACCGGAACACGTGAAGAGTGGCTTGCCGCCCGGCTGGAGCTGCTCGAGGCCGAGAAGGAGCTGACGCGGCGCAGCGACGAACTGGCGCGGCGGCGGCAGGAACTGCCCTGGGTCCGAATCGACAAGGAGTACCGCTTCGAGACCGACGAGGGCAC
>Ga0070699_100005967_pt1 | contig 10636 bp, 12 predicted proteins | sample KBSK1503metaG_FD_65473 | JGI IMG/M metagenome (GOLD analysis project Ga0070699, IMG submission 65473) | Corn, switchgrass and miscanthus rhizosphere microbial communities from Kellogg Biological Station, Michigan, USA - KBS K1-50-3 metaG | ecosystem: Host-associated > Plants > Roots >...
GTCGCGCCCAGGCCGAGCAGCAGCGCGAACGCCGAATAAGGATCCATGTTGAACGTGAACGGCAGCAGCATCGCCGTTCCGGTGAGGCCGCCGATGCCGGGAATGATGCCGAGCACGAGCCCCATGATGCAGCCGAGCCCCAGGAACATCAGCCGGTGGGGCTCCATCAGCGTCAGGAAGGCCTTGCCCGCGGAGGCGGCCATGAAGCCGAGCTCCCCCCCGATCATGTCCATCGCTTGCGCCCTCCGCGAGATTCGTCACGCGCGCGCCCGCGACGCATGCGTCGCGCACCGGCGCGCTCGACCCTGCATTCGGCCTTGCAAGGCCAGATCAAGACATCGGAATGAAAGCGTGCATTACGCCAGGTCGAATTCGCATATGACCGCCGCCCCTCTCCGAGTTCGTTGCGATGACCGGGCTCCAAACCCGCATGGCCGTTCGGTTATTTTGTTGCCATGTAAGCAGAAGATCAGGTGATGGGAAAGCCGTTTGCACTTTCCCGAATGCGACGCTTTGGCCTAGGCAGCGCCGTTGCGGCACAGATGCTCCGGCCGTTTGGGCGCTCCCCATGCCGGCCTCAACGCGGCGCGAGCTATCGCGCGGCCTCTGCGTGATCTACTTTCACGTCGATCTGCCCTCGAGCGAGGAGATCGAAATGACCGACGCAGCGCCCTGGCCGACGGAGTTGCGGTTGCACAAGGACCGCAAGGCGCTGACCATCGCCTTCGACAACGGCGAGACGTTCGACCTCAGCGCCGAATATTTGCGCGTCAGGAGCCCGAGCGCCGAGGTGCAGGGCCATTCACCCGACGAGCGCAAGACCGTCGCCGGCAAGAAGGACGTCGCCATTCTGGAGGTCAACCCGATCGGAAATTACGCGGTGCGGCTCGTTTTCGACGACATGCATTCGACCGGCATCTACAGCTGGGACTACCTTCTTGCGCTCGGTCGCAACCGGGAGGCCAATTGGCAGGAGTATCTCGACGACCTCGCCGGCAAAGGTTTGAAGCGCTGACGCGCGCGGAGGACACGAGGATAGATGCGTCTCTGCCGTCCGTCCCCTATCGGTCGTCCCGCATCGGCTACTGCACGATCACCGGCGTGCCGATCCGAACCCGGCTGTAGAGATCGATCACGTCCTCGTTGGTCAAGCGGATGCAGCCCGACGATACCGCTTGGCCGATGCTGTCCGGCTCGTTCGAGCCGTGAATGCGATAGAGGCTCGAGCCGAGATACATCGCGCGTGCGCCGAGCGGGTTGTCGATGCCGCCAGCCATATGGCGTGGCAGGTCCGGCCGGCGATGCAGCATCTGCGAAGGCGGCGTCCAGTCCGGCCACTCCCGCTTGGCGCTGATGTGGCTGACGCCGCTCCAGGCGAAGCCGTCGCGGCCGACCCCGATGGCATAGCTTATGGCCTGGCCGTTGCCGAGCACGAGATAGAGCCGGCGCTGCGCCGTGCTGATGATGATGGTGCCGGGTTTCTGGCTGCCGGGGTAGCTCACCACCGTGCGCGCCGTCGAGGGACCGAACAGGGTGGCGAAAAACGAGCGGCCGCTGCCGCGAACCTGCTGGTCATAGGGATTGGCGGCCGCCGGCGTGATCGAGACGGCGACGAGCATGCCGACGGCGCACGCGCCGCCAGCGAGGAAGCGTGCAAGCATGGCAAAGCCTCGCAAGACGAGTGTTTGAAGCCCGAACCCTTTTACGACGCTTGAGTCTACAAGGGGCGAAGCCGCTGTCGACGATTTAGGCCTACCTGCGCGCAAATTGTGCCGCAGTGTTGCACAAAAGACGCAGAGGCCGCAGTGACCGCTTGCGGCACGGGTCGAGCGGGGCGAGATCGTCGATCTGCCTTCGGCGCCGGAAGATCGCCCGTGCCATCATTCCTTTGATCGCAGTCGAGCTTGGGAAGGCAACGAGAGGACGACTTTGTTGCAGACGTTCGAGTTCGAGACTCTGGTGGCTCCGTCGCGACCCTCCTCCTTGACCACTTTCAAAAAATGACGTGCTGACCCGCCCGATCGGGCTGCAACTGACTGAGCTGCGGCGGTAGATCAATGCCGCAGTGGACGATGCTTTGTCGAACGGCGCTCCTCCCAGCCGCAATATGCCAGCCGTGACGGGACACCAGGACGAAGGACGTATGCGCTTAATATACGTGGCATGCCACTTTGGCGTGCTTGCCTTTCCTTTCGATTGAATAGTTCTATCGAGCCGCACCACGAATGGGAGACCCTTATGGCCGCAATTAATCTAAAAGGTATGGACGTTGACGCGTTGCTTGCACTGCGTGCCGACATTGACAAAAGGCTTAGTCAAAAGCGCAGCGAACTGGAAAAGCAACTTTCTCGCCTAGGCGCTGAAAGCGGCCAAGCTGCGGGTATTTCTCGAGCCGTATTTGGCCGCCGCTCTGCGCTGAAAGGGCGCAAAGTTCCGCCTAAGTATCGCGGGCCTGGCGGCGAGACGTGGGCAGGCCGTGGCGCTCGACCGCGATGGCTCACGGCCCTCATCAAGCAGGGCCGCAAGCTCGACGAGTTCGCGATCGACAAGGCGCTGGCAGCCCGCAAGGGCCGCATGGCCAAGAAAGCCCGCCGTAGGAAAAAGTAGGCCGGCAGTCGTCCAGTTGCGGATGCGTAACTTTGGCGTTTGTTGGCAAAGGAAATTCGATACTTGCAGCAAATAGACCTATTTCATCGGTGGCCGCCTTCGTCACCCCGCGCGTAGCGACGACAGCCTTCGCAGCCTTAGCAGGTGTGCTAGCGCCTTGCGAAGGCGGGAAGATACGGGGCATGATCAGCGAACACGACCGTCAGGTTCTGAGTCGATTGCCGGCCTGGAATCCCACCGGCGACGTTGTTGCGCAACGCCGCGCTTGGGAAGAGTTGGCGACCGTTTACAACCATGATCTTCTGGCAATTGGCGATCTCGAACAAAACGTCGAGCTGCGCGCGGGCCTTCGTGCCGACGTCGCGGTGCCCAAGGGTGCCGGTCGACATCCGGTGGTCATCTACCTGCACGGCGGTGGATGGGCGTTCGGCAGCCCAACCTCGTTTCGCAAGCTGGGGATGCAGTTTGCCGAAGCGGGTTATCTGACGATCATCCTCGACTATCGACTGGCCCCCGAGCATCCGTTCCCGGCAGCACTGGAAGACTCGATGTTCGCCATTGGATGGGCGGCGGACAACGCGCGCCGATGGAACGGCGATGGCCGGCGGATCGCTTCGGCGGCGATTCCGCGGGCGGCAACCTGGCGGTCAGCGCCATCACCTCGAGCGCTCCTAACCTGCGCTCGCCGGTGCGAGGGGCGGTGCTCTTCTACGGTGCATACGATCTCGCGGCGACCGCCGAGCGCAACAGATCGTTGCCCGGACTTCAAGAGCAGTTGCAAACGTACGTTTCGGGCAACGCGGATTTGTTCGATGATCCACGTGTAAGTCCGCTCAGGGCGGTGGCGCCGAGGCCGCGCGTGGGGAAGCTTTACGCGTGCTCGGCGGGGCGCGGCTTTCTAGGACGTATGGTGGGCGCTGTAGGGATTGAACCTACGACCTCTCCCGTGTGAAGGGCCTGCCGACATGTGAGGAATCAATGTCTTAGGCATTTGACAATGGCCTTTCCACGCGCCCTACCCGCGTCGCCGCTTGGGCACTGGCAGAAGGTCCGCCTTGCGGGCCTCCTCACTGATTTGGAGGTGCTCATATCTGTGAGCTGAGACCGGGTCACGCCAAGCCTGGGTAGCAACGAGGCCGGCCGTATCGAGCCCGGCATATCTACGCATCCAGGTCGCCCACGTGTGCCTAAACAGGTGAAAGCCGCACTGTCGCCGCGGGAAGCTCAATCCTACCGCCGCCATCGCCCGCTTGAGCAGCTCGCGGAGCCGGCCGCCGGCGTGGAAGCGGATCAGGCGCTCAGACGGCCGCCGGTCGAGCCCGCGAGGATGGTTCGCGAGAGCGGTCACTAGCTCCGGCGGCAGATGGACCATGCGGGCTTCGCCGTTCTTGGTCTCGGGCAGATAGATCGCTTGGCGGCCCAGGTCCACGTCGCCGATCTTGATCGCCAGCGCCTCGCCGAGCCTCATTCCCGTGTAGCAGAGCAGCCGCAGGAACATTCCGAACTCGGCGCTAAGGACGTCAGCCGCAGCGAAAAGGGCGAATGCCTGCTCTGGCTCAAGCCAGGACACGGATTTCTTGCCGCGCCAGCCCTTCGGGCGCTGAATGCGCTTGTCTATCCCGGCACGCTTTAGAACGGCGCTGACGGGGGTGTAAAACTGGCGATTTCGAGTTTGCGCCGTGGCGTTCGGATAGAGCGCCGCTGCCGCCCGGTCGATCACCATTTGGTCGATGTCGGCTAGGGGCATGTCGCGCAACGAGGCTTCCCCGGTCATTTCGATAATTGGGCTCAGAAAGGTGCGCTCGCCACCGGCCTGAATGTAGGCGAGTGCCGCGGATGCGAACGTCGGCTTAACATTCATGGGCCCTCGCTCGGGAACCGGGTAACGGTATTCCCCGCGCTCGATTTCGGATTTCCATCGCCTGAAGATGACCGTCGCGGCTCGCGCCTGAGAAGTTTGCGTAGATCGGTCAAGACGGATTCCGAGGTAAGTGCCGCGGACGTAGTAGAAGGGGGTCTTGCCCGGACGCGGCGGTTTGAGCTTAAGCGGCATCGTTCTTCCTCCCTCGCGGCGGCGCGAATGCGCTCAAGATCGCCGTCGTCGAAAGTTTTTGTGCGTCCGAGGGGACTGTAGAAGGGCTGGCCCCAGGCATCGAGCGGATGACCGCGCAGCCAATTCTGAAGCCACCGCCGGCTTTTGTGAAGCCGGTTCGCGGCTTCGTCCATGCTGTACACAGGGCGTGGCCTGCAGGAGAGGGTCATCGGAAGTCGTCCAGCGAATCGCCCAGCGGGCCAAGCGCCGGTTTGTTGTGGCGTCGATAGACGGTGACGGTCCCGGTTGGGCTCTCGATTGCCGCAGTGCCTTCTCTCAGTGCCAGCACCGGCCGGCCACGCAGCAGCCAGATCAGTCCGGTTTCATCATAGCGGGAGAGCCGCCGATAGCTTGGGCGTGGCTGATCCGGGACCGGCGCCAAGCCGAACAGATCACGGGCGGTCCAGCCGAGCGCGTCGGCCTGGGTGCCCAATTGGGTAAGGAAGCGGCGACCGTCCTCGACGGCCGCCTCCCAGCGGTCGGCCTCCACATGGTCCGGGCAGCGGGATGCAAGATGCTCCAAGGTGCGACAAAGCCGACCTAAGAGGGTCTGCTTGACGGAAAAACACCTACTTCGGTCACCTTCAAAACCCTCAAAACGCCCCTCAGCGGTTGTGTTCCCATGTGGTACGACCGGCAAAACAGGTTTTGAAGGTTTTGAGGGTTCCTGAGGGTGGCGCTTTTCGAGGCTCCTCGCTCTCAGCTTCGCCAAGTAAGGGTTCATGCCAGGCTCCGTGGATTAATCAGATACTTGACTTTGGGCCGCCCGCCCTGCGTCGCCGCGCTCTGGGTAGATTGGGCGAGGTAGTCAAAGTCCAGGAGTAAGCTCAGCCCCGCCCCGACTTGCTCTCGCTCGGTTAGGTGCGCCCAGCCCCTCTGATGGACATCGCGGGCGGTAAAGCCGTCGTCGAGGTCGCCATTTCGGATGTGCTTCAGGATGGCCTTGGCGGCCGCCAGTTCAGTCTCGGAAGCTGAGCCGTAGAGGCGGCGCGCATGGCTTTCAAAGTAATGCGCGGCCGCGAGCGCCTTGAGCAGCGCGCGGTGAGAAATCGGCCCGGTACCACCGTCTGCCAGGTGGTTGATCAAGGCGAGTGCCGGTACCAACTTTCGGTACTTCGCCAGGTGACCTTCTAGCGCGGGCGAGATCTCGCCGGAGCGCAATCGCCTTTCCAAGTCGGTCCGCCACTCGAGGAAATCTTCGTGTGCCGCTTCCTCGAAGCGCAAACACGGCACTTTATCGAACGGCCCTTTTTCCGCCCCCAGTCTTAGCGCCGCCGCGGTGTCGAGCTTTGCCATTCGCTCGAACGTCTTCCACGCCTTCTCGCGCGCCGCGCTGTTCGGGTATTCGTCAATGTCATGCCACTCGCCTGGCGCGTCGGGCCAAGCAAATACGAAACGCTGGATCAGGCCATCGCCTCCAGCACCTCCCAGATTCGCCGAGCGGATATATTCGACAATGCGCGCCGGCTGCGTGTTTCCGATGACCGAAATACAAACCGCTTCGATATGGCGATGTCCGCGTATGATCCTGTCAAAGGTGTAAGGCTGCGTTCCCGACCAACCCGATAAATAAAAGCCGCGCGCAACTGATTGGTCATCGCGGTCGAGGTGCTTGAGCAATGAGGTCAGTTCGTCACGCTCGACCAGAATGCCGGTCGGGTTGCTTATCAGTAGTTCGCCCAGCCCCTCATAGGTCGTATCGTTTGTTCGGTACCGGACCGGCGTAGGCTCTTTGGGCTCTTCGCCTAAATCGAGATCAATTTCTGCCCTGATGTCCGCCTTCAAGGTTTGCCGCACCAACGTCTTGTTCACCTCCTTGCGGAGCTTGTAAGCATCCAGACCCATGGCGTAGGCTTGCTGCGCGATTTCATTTTCCTTTGCCGCTTCGGCTTCTAGTCGGTGGATGGGCTTTAACGCCTCGCCCATGGCGGGCGACTTGAGCATCCCTGGGCGGCCGATGAACCCGCCCCAAAGATTCGGAGTTTCGGTCCAGTCCGTTCTATCTTGTGGCTTAACACCGATGCGCCGCCCGATGACGCTGCCCAGCGCTGTCTCCGCGGTGATGCCCGGGTAATCTGCCGGGCACTGCAAACGGTTTGCGATGTCGTCAACCCATGGCGCCAGGGCGTCGGGCAAAAACTCGGATTTAAACGGTTCAACGGGAGCAAGGCCGGGAGGGAGGGGTCTGGGCTGCGGCCATTGTTCGTTTCCTGGCTGGCGCCCATCTGGCCCGTACCCGTCACCATCGCGTCCGTTCCCGCCGCCCTTTCTGGTGCGCTCGCGCTTGATTTCGTCGATGTATTTGTCGACGTCGATTGCCGGGCTCATCAGCGTCTGATCCTGTCCAATGTAATGAGGAGCTCATCCGTAACGGCTGGACATCCGGCGCGTACGCTGATCAGCGAGGCCATCAGTTCGCGCAGTTGGTCGGCCGAGAGTTCGGAGAGCCGGCGCCGGCAACTCGGGCGCTCGAAAGCAGGGAGGCCGAGCGTCCGTAGCTCATAGAGCAGCGCCTCGACGGTCGCTCGTGGGGCATCGACACGGCGGCGCCGATATAGCTCGGCCCAGGCGCGCTCGAGCGAGACGCTGCCATCGAGCAGCCGGCGCAACTGCGCGAGCCGTTCGGGCTCGGGCTCGCGGCGACGTTTTTCGTCCGCGCGCCGACATGCCTCCTCGAACGTGTCCTGGTGAGAAACACGGTTATCATCCGTTGCCACACTCACGGGCTGCTCTCCTCTTCCGCGAGGAGATCAAGCACGGCGCCAAGCGGTGAGCTGGCGCGGCCATGGGCATCACGCAGGAGCGCCTTGCGGATGGTTTCGACCGGCACGCCGAACTGAAGCGCAATCGAGCAAACGACGGCAGAGTCCTTTGCGGCCGCATCAATGTCACTGCCCGCGCGACCGTTCCCTAAGAAGATTTCGGCCAAATGGTGGGTGCCGGGAAAATAGGAAACCGTAGCGATGTAACTGTGTGGGCCGCATTCAGAGTTGAACGAGGTTGATGCGCGGCGATTCGGGAGGCGGCTGCGCGCGGCGGTCATGGCGCACCTGCGGCGTTACACGCAGCGGCGCGCGCAACCTCTCGATTTTGCGACGGATTGGGCTCAGAATAGTGGTCAACCAAGGTGCTGTTTTGATTGACCGTCTGAGCCCCAGCGGCCCCTGCTCCACCGGAAAGCATTGCCTCGACCATGTCGGCGATCGGCGTCGCGGCCCGCGCCGAAGTCACCGCGAAACTCTGGGCGCGGCGCGCCTCGTGAGCCGCGGCCTTGCGCCCGCCTGGAGCGGCTCCGGCGGCCGCAATAGAAGATTCGTCGGGAGGAAGTTCGGACATGGACCCACCACAACCGAGGCGACGCGCAAACGAATCACTCGGTCAGATGGGCCAGCTAGCTAATGCGCAAAATGACACAATAAAATTCCGCATGTGCGGAGATTAATGCGGAGACTAGTGCGGAGATTAATGCGGAGATTAATGCGGAGATTAATGCGGAGATTATTCCGAGCGGCGGCCGGCTTTGCCCCACTTGTGGTTCCCAGTAACCCTCTCGGCCTCACGAAGGCAGTTATAGAAGGCCCTTTCCGACAGCCCCATGAATTCCCGGATGGCCGCCTCGCACTGCGCGGGCACAGTACCTTGTGGCGGCAGATCATGACCCCGAAGCAGTCCAATCAGCGACTCGAGACATCTTTTGCGAGCGATCTGACGAAGTGATTTCCCGGTCGGCAGCGCTGTAATCGCCGCTGTCCGCTGCGGAATGGCCGTACCCACCTCCTTCGCGCCGTCAGAACGAAGGCGATCCAGGACCGAAAGCCTCATACCCAAGCGGCTCGCGGCGGGCTCGCGCTCAACTTCGTATTCCGCTAAAGGCAGCGCCTTGAGCCGCTCGATTTCTGCCTCGACCTCAGCGTCTTCGAGAGGCAGGCGCTCAGGGCGAAGCGCCGTAAATACCGCGGCTTCCACCGGAGCAGCCGGCGAGACCCTGAGCGCCCAGAAAACCTTCCCCTTTTTGTTGAAAATCGTTTCCCCGCGTTCCGTCTTGGTTCGCGCCTCGGCTGATACCGAGATCTGTGATGGATCAAATAAGCCGCGCTTTCGCAGATTGTTGATCGCAGCCCCCACTCGCGCCCTACTGTAGCCCGTTGCCGCGCAGAGCGCGGCTCGGGTCGTTTCTGGAACCGCGAGGGCCAGTTTGAAAATCAGCCGCGTGCCCGACTCATAACGTTCGCCACGCGATCGCGGTACTCCGTAAATCCCATCGCTGTAGCGCTCGATCAGGCCAATCCGCGTCATGCTGATCAGCACGTTCACCAAACCCCCGCGGGTGATGGCCCGGTGCCGGCGAAAGGCAGGCAAGACCTCGTCAGCGGACATGCCACGGCCAGTCGTTTCTAAGATCTTGAGCGCCACGTCAAAATCGCGGGATCCCCTTAATTTTCTCAGCCTGGGCAAATGTCGCGGATTTTTACTCATCTCCTCCGCGTATTGCTTGAGGCGATTCATTTTCCAGGCGCCGGTTCTTCGCAGCTGATTGTCCGCTTGCACAATCAAGTCGTCGAGCCATTCGACACGGCGCGAACCGGCCGCCTCGATGAGCAAATTGATGAAGGCGACAAGCTCCGCCGTCGGCGCCGCGGGGCACCATCGCTGCAACATCCCTAGCCACTTCTGCGGGTCAACTGTCGTGGCAGCCTCAGATTGAATTGCCATCACGCCTCCTTAATCCGCGAGCACCCATCGCCCGCGACGACGCACGCACGGGACGCTACGAGCACCAGCCGGAGGGGTAGAACGACCGCCGGGAAGAGGACGGGGACCCCCGTGCGACAGATGCGCACGGGCGGAATTACAACTCTCGCCGGTCGAGACACCCAACCCACTTACCAAAAGCGCGGCGCCGCGCAATACCTTTCCGCTTTTGGTGGCGCCGGCGAGCCACAGGCTGCGATCAGCCTTCTCGGGGCATCCAGCACCGTCCCATCCCTGAGACACGGCTCCAGCAACATCGAAGTCAGCAGCAGATCGCCCGGCCGGTCGAGCAGCTCGCGCCGGATGCCAACGTGACGCCCCAGCACATGGAAGACTACTATTGGGGCGGATATGCTGTGCTTTTCGAAGGCTCTGGCATGTCCTGAAGCGAGCTGTTGACCAAGGCACTCGAAACCAATGGGCGTCTGCCGGCCATCGTGTGCATCCGCTCCGATGGCCTATCCCCGCCTCCAGGTCGAGCCGAGGGTGGCCCGCGTCGCGCGCGAGCCTTCCCTCTACCCGCCGATGCCGGAAGGATCGCTGCGCTAGGTGATCGAGGGAGCGGCACGACTGGCCATGCCGCCCCAGAAGCTGGAGCCGGCGCTCGTCGATGCCACCAGCCAGGATGCGCCGCCACTCGTGGCCTTGCGCGGCAGAGCGATTTGCCCGGATGTCTGCGCCTCCTCCTTCGTGCACCTCCGCAAATTTTGTAAATTCTAAGGTATGGGCCTTTCACTTTCCCCAATCTCTGGCAGCTATTCCTCTCCTGCCGGTAGTTTCGGGGTCAGCGTTATCTTGCCGCCCACTTCAATCCCTTTCCACTTTATGTGCCAATCATATTGGAGGTTGTATCCGAGGGTAAAGGCTTGAAGGAGAAGCCAACCAATAATCAATATATCCTTCCAACGAAGCAGCCACTTGAGCCAGTAGATTAGCCAAGCATTGGCCCGAGTATTCTCAATTACGACCGGCTTCTCGTGCTGACTAAGGGCAGCCGGTAACTGCGCAGGACTAGTAACGAGCAGAACAGCAGGCGAATCCCTGCGGGAACCAGGAAGGCTCCCCAGGAGGCTGTGGCGGCAGACCTTGAGACCGCATGTCGCTCTGGAAAGGTGGTTCTGGCATAGCCTGCTATCCGATTTCACGTTGACCTGGGCCTACCAAGCTAAACATTCAAGGCCGTTT
>Ga0070699_100005968_pt1 | contig 10636 bp, 10 predicted proteins | sample KBSK1503metaG_FD_65473 | JGI IMG/M metagenome (GOLD analysis project Ga0070699, IMG submission 65473) | Corn, switchgrass and miscanthus rhizosphere microbial communities from Kellogg Biological Station, Michigan, USA - KBS K1-50-3 metaG | ecosystem: Host-associated > Plants > Roots >...
GGCTGGAATGGTGATCGCCGTGAATGACCGGCCACTCACCCCGGAAGAACGCCGGGCGGAAATCGGCCGAATAGAACGGTTCGTCAAGAATCCCGAGGAGCTGAAGAAAAAAATCAAGGACGAAAAAGAAGACGCCGATCGCACGGCACGAATCATGAAGGCCCTGCCCGACGCGTTTCTTTACCAACCGGATGGGACTGAAGTGGGCAAGGAAGGCTTGGGCAAGCCCGGCGATGAACTCGTACGTCTGAAATTTCGTCCCAACCCGCGCTACACTCCGCCGTCGCGCGTGGAACTAGTGCTCACCGGCATGGAGGGAACTCTTCTGATCGATGCCAACCAGCATCGCCTTGCCAGAATCGATGGCAAGCTGGTGAAAGAAGTTGGCTTCGGCTGGGGAATTCTCGGGCATCTGAATCCTGGTGGACATTTTCAAGTCGACCAGTCAGACGTGGGATACAACCGCTGGGAAGTCACTCACATGGATCTTGCGATTACCGGTAAGTTACTTTTCTTTAAGAGCCTCAATATCAGGTCGAATGAGACTTATAGTAATTTCCGCCCAGCACCGCCGAACTTAACCTTTGCCCAGGCCGTGGAGTTGTTGAAGAAAGAGGAAGCCGTAGTAGCGCAAAACTATTTCCACCACGAAAACCAACAAAAGTAGGCTCACCTCGCCACGCGGAACGTTTCTTTCCGGACCGTCAGCTCTTCGATCAAATCTTCGCGTATTCGATATCCCGTGCCAGGAATGTCGCCGATTGCGATCGTCCCTTGAGGCGAAACCTCGACCTCCGGTTCCACAATGTCTTCCTTCCAGTAACGCTTGGAGGCCGAAACATCTCCTGGCAGCCGGAAATTGTGCAATGCCGACAGTGCCACATTGTGGGCGCGCCCTATACCCGACTCCAGCATTCCTCCGCACCATACTGGAATGTTGTTGGCCAGGCACAGGTCATGAATCTTTTTAGCCTCGCTGAAACCGCCCACCCGGCCCACTTTAATGTTAATAATGCGGCAGGCGCCGGTCTCGATTGCGGCGGCCGCGTCGCGGACATGGCGGATCGATTCATCCAGACAAATCGCGGTTCGCAGCTCGCGTTGCAGGCGTGCGTGATAGTAGACATCGTCATTCCATAACGGCTGCTCGATCATCAGCAGATTGAATTGATCGAACTTGCGTAAGTGCTCAACATCATCCATGGTGTAAGCGGAATTGGCATCGCAACTCAGCAGAATCTCACTCCATCTTGAGCGGATTCGCTCCAGCACATTTATGTCCCAGCCCGGTTTGACTTTCACTTTAATGCGGCGGTATCCAGAGGCGAGTTCGGTTTCGATTTTCTGCAGCAATTGTTCGACGGAATCCTGAATTCCAATCGAGACTCCACACTGAATCTCGCGGCGCGAGCCTCCGAGAAGCTTCCACAAAGGCTGCTGTTTCTGCTGGGCTTCAGCGTCCCAGAGCGCGTTCTCGACCGCGGCCTTGGCCATTTGATGTCCCCGAACTTTGGCCATCCAATGGACGCTCTCGCGAGCCGATGTTAATGTGCGTCCCAGCACTGCAGGGGCGAGATAGTGCTGGATGACAGGCCATGCGGTCTCGATCCACTCCGAGCTGTAAAAAGGATCTTCCCCGGCGACACATTCGCTCCACCCGTCAATGCCGTCACAATGTGCGGTAAGCAAGAGGATACGACGGCTGTAGACGCGGCCAAAGCTCGTCTCAAAAAAATGGACCAGCGGCATTTGGATCTCGCGCAGCGTGATGGCTTCGAGTTTCATAGGATCAGTGGCTAGTGGCTAGTAAAGCGCGTTTACCTGAGAACTGCGAACTCAGAACTGACAACAGCAAAGCTAAGCCCCCGTTCTGCAGACCACGCCCGTGCTCATCTTTCTTCCCACTGTCCTAACAGAAACTTTCCGTTCCCTTTTTCATGTCGTTCATATCCCAGAACTGCCAGCCCATCTGCGAAGGCTTTCACAAACTCGTCTCGAGTGCGATCTTGTACTTCTCTGGCGCGCTGGCGAGTCGCGGGCGCAGATTTCCATTCGTAGATTTGCGTTGGAATGGAAATTGATTTCACCAGCGTGAACTGGGACTTCTTACCCTTGAGGATGCTTTCGACTCGCTTCGATTTTAGCCACCACTCCGCTACTAGCCGGTCCGTCGGCAGCCCTCCTTGCAGCGGCGACGATGTAATTCCGTACTGGTTGATGTTGTAGCGTCGAGCGATCGCGCCCAACCTTTCAATGTTGAGATAGGCGTTCTTGATCTCCAAAGGATCGAAGGTCCACTCAATCAATTCGTATCCACGGGTGAGCGCGTCGTCACGCTGAAAGAGTTTAATGCGCCGGCCCAGGCCGGCATTGCGATAGGTCTGACGGACGGCGAGCATGTGAGAGTGCAAGTACGAGCGACCGTCGCGGTAGCCAGGGATGGAAAGTCCAAAGCCCACGGCCTCCTTGCCATCGAAGGCGGCGATGATTTGTCCGCCGATTTTTTCAGCGACTACGAACATGCGAAGCGGCACCAAATCCGCATCGCTGAAGTTCCAAACTTCTTTTTGCAGCGCTACGCATGCCCGCATTGCTTCCAGGTCGTGACAAAGGCGGATCACGATCGAATCCGCGCTCACTGTTTCTCTCGCTCCTGTCGCTTCGCCTGTTGCCATAATGATTCCAGTTCTTCCATGCTGGACTGCTCCGGACTGCGACCGGAAGCGCGCAACTGTTCCTCCATCCATTGAAAGCGCCGTTTGAATTTGCGGTTAGTTTTCCTGAGCGCCGACTCCGGATCGAGCGAAAGATATCGGGCGATGTTGACCAGAACGAAAAACAGGTCGCCCACTTCGTCCTCGAGCCGAGCTCTAAGATCTTCCGAGAGTTGTTTGCCGCGCGAGCCAGCCACCCCCGATATCTGCGGGCGCGGGACGGGAGCTGGAACCTGCTCAAGCTCTTTCTGAAGCTCCTGAGTTTCTTCGTGCAATTTCTCGAATAGCCCACCCACATTGGGCCAATCAAAGCCAACGTGCGCGGCGCGGGAACTTAGCTTGTAAGCCTCCAACAATGCCGGAATTCCACTGGAGACGCCGGCCAGGACCGACTGCGAATGCTCGTTGCCTCCTCCGTCTTTCGCACTCTTCCCTCCACCCCCTTCCAAACGCTTCTTTTTTTCTTCCGCCTTGAGCGCCTCCCAATTGCGCAATACATCGGAGGATGTTTCCGCCTTCACATCGCCGAAAACGTGCGGATGACGGTCCACTAGTTTTTGGGATAGTCGATCTAATACCTGGTCGATGGAAAACGAATTTTCTTCGTGGGCCATCTGGGCATAGAACAGAACCTGTAACAATAAGTCGCCGAGTTCGCTGCTCAATTCGTCCCAATCGCGATTGTCGATGGCTTCGAGGACTTCATAAGTCTCTTCCAGGGTGTAAGGCTTGATGGAATCAAAAGTCTGCTCGCGATCCCACGGACACCCTCCCGGGCCACGCAGCCGGGCCATGATCGAAACAGCGCGCTCGAAACGCTCTCCTGTGGTTGGCATGGGCGGAATTCACTTTAAATTACGCACGCCGGAGCCGGCAATCGTGGAGCTGGTGGTCAGCGGCATCCCAAATCACTAATCTCCGGTTACTGACAACCGAGAACTGGCTACTGATCACTGATCTTGTATTTTCATCACTTTGCAATCGGGATTTAGTGTATCCCACGAACCTTTCGCTAGACCAACGTGACCTTCCCTGAAAGCGTTGAATGTAGCAGACTAAGCTTGGGGGAAGTGTGTGTCCGAAGTCCTGAGCGCGTAGCATCTAAGGTGAAACATGATTTCTCCAAGCGCAGCCCGGCCTTCTCTGGAAAGCGAGCGCTTCCACGTAGTGATCATTGGTGGCGGAATCAACGGCGTCGCCATTGCCCGGGAATGTGCGCGGGCCGGGAGACGCACGCTCCTGATCGAGCAGCACGACTTCGCCGCCGGCACCACCAGCCGTTCTACGCGAATCATTCATGGAGGGCTGCGTTATCTGGAGCACGGCGAGATCGGAATGGTTCGTGAGTCCCTACACGAGCGGCAGCGTTTGCTGCGGGAGCGTCCGCACCTGGTGCATCCCGTTCATTTCTTGCTTGCGCTCGGCCAAGGAAGCCGGAGAAGCGCGCTCAGCATCCGCACCGGTCTTTGGTTATATCGCCAGCTCGGAGGCCGGCGGCTGGGAGCAGATCTAAGCAAAATGGATCAGTACAAGCTCGAACGCTTACTCGATGCCGGACGCCGCTGGTCGATTTTCAGTCTCGAAGACGCACAGTGTGAATTTCCTGAACGCCTGGTCGCCGAATGGCTGGTAGAAGCGATCGAAGCCGGGGCAACCGCCCGCAACCACACACAAGTTCTGGCAGTGGACGTCCGCCATGGCCGGGCCAGCGCAGTGTTGATGCGCGACCGTCTGAGCGGAAAAGAGGAGCGCGTCGAAGCCAACTGGATCGTCAACGCCAGCGGCCCTTGGGCCGACCGCGTCTGTCAGCGTTCAGGCATCGACACCAGGAGGTCCATGGTAGGTGGGGTTCGCGGATCGCACATCGTGCTGCCACGCTTCGCAGGAGTCCCCGATGCAGCGGTCTATACCGAAGCAGTGGACGGGCGACCAATCTTCGTCATCCCGTGGAACGACCAAGTACTGGTAGGGACCACCGAAGTTTCGGACAGTGGAGATCCAAGTAAGGTCCATCCTACATCCGATGAGATCGAATATTTGTTGCGTTCCCTGCTCCAACTCTTTTCCCGGGCGAAGTTGTCGTCCCGGGACATACGTTACAGTTTTTCCGGCATACGTCCGCTGCCTTTCACGCCCAAGGCGAAACCTTCCGCAGTCACACGTAAACATTATCTTCACGATCACAGCGATGACGGAGCCGCGCAGATGATTTCCGTAATTGGCGGCAAATTGACGACAGCGGCACAACTGGCGCGAGAATGTGCGCATAAGATTGGTGCCAGGTCCGGTAAGCCGCGTGAGCTGGCTGTCATCTCTGGCGACAATCTGGATCCCGTGCTCGATCAGTGGGTAGTCGAGATTGCGGATGCGGGTGGAATCAGCGGAGACTCGGCACGCGGAATCGTCGAATGGCACGGCAAACGCTCATTGACCATTGCGCGCATGGCCATCAGCAGCGCGGAGCTGCGTGCGCCCCTCTGTCAGCACAGCGAACACATCGTGGCGGAAGCCGTGGATGCCTTGGCCAACGAGTGCGCAGTTACGATGGCAGACGTCCTCCTCCGGCGGGTGCCGGTGGCGCTTGGCGCCTGCTGGTCAGAGATGTGCAGCCGTGATGCCGCCGCTCGTATCGGCGCAGTGATGGGATGGAATGAGCAGCAAGCCGCCGCGGAATTGGAAGCCTTCGAAACCGAGCGCGCCGCTTTCCTTTGCAAACCCTCCGCAAGGAATGGAGTTCTCGAAGCTGCTGCGGACTGATGTAGCGACGCTCAACCTAGGCTGTGGTCACCCGAGTCTTCGGAGCGCTATTTTTCAGGACCAGCGCTGCCACGATGCCGACGACCAGGTAGCCGACCATCTCGATAGTCATGTAAGCCGCGGTATAGTTGGCCGGAAAACCATACCAATTCCAGTAAGAGATATTTGTGGTAATGGCCGCGAGAACGCCCACCAAGGTTACAAATCCCACCCGAGATCCGAAGGTCGTCAACCGCGTGTGCGCCAGCAGAAAGACCACAATAAGGGCCTCGAGGAGTTCGGTAAGAAACTCAGTGGCCAATTGCCCCGGCGTGAGAGCCTTGGCGCCCGGAGGATGGTAAATCAGCAGCCCGGATGGATTGCCGGCCAGCTTCTCGCCGTAGTGTTGCATCCCAGCGTGCTCTTGCTCGCGAGTGGGATTGGCGCCCAGGTCCATTCCCGGAAACATGTACATGCCAGACTTTTCGCCGAGACTGGCATACATGGCGCTCAGCACAGAGGCTTCGTTCGGGATTTCTCTGATTCCGGTTTGTCCTAGCGGCAACATCATGTGGGCCACTGACGTCCACACAAACATGGCGATGCCGCCGAGTATGCCAGCCAGCAGAATGCGCTTAGACATAAACCTCCTCGTTGGTGGGGTATTATGGGCCTTCCCTAGAAAAACGAACGAAGGATCACGAAGGGGGAGAATCGTTGGGGCTTACGCCCGTTGGCGATGGTTCAGATAGTGGGCGGGAACGCGTTCAACTTTGGACGGGCGCAGCGTTCGCACCAGTAGTTGAGTGTCATCGGAAATGACGCCATCGATTCCCCAGCCCGCCAGCCGCACCATCGATCTCTTATCATTGACCGTCCAAGCCAGAATTCTCCTACCGGCTGCTTGAATCTCCTGAACCAAGTCTTCGTCGATCAGTGACTCATGCGCCACCACATACTCGACCGGCAGCTTGTTCCACTGCGCTAGTTGACTCCGCTTTTCGCAAATGATTCCCACATTGACAACGCCGCTGCGGGCTTTCAACTCCATGACCACGTCGGGAATAAAGGAGGAAACTACGAACTCCCGTTCCGGCCGGTGCTCGCGTAATGCGTCCAGAACGATCGTCTCCAAACCTTTTACTTTGAGTTCTATATTCAGAAAAGCGCGGTGTGCGTAGCGCTGCAGCACGTCGTTTAAACTCGGTAAATGGACCAACTGGCGGCGGCTGGCGCGGGAAACCGTAACCCTGCCAACTTTGGGATCGTGACAGACGATCGCGCGATCGGCGCCCGCAAGGCGAACATCAAATTCGAATCCGTCGCAGCCATGTCGCAAGGCGAGATCGAAAGAAGCAAGAGTATTTTCGGGAACAGACCGGGACGCACGTGCGCCGCGATGGCCCAGGAGTAGGGGGAGGTTGGGCATCCGCGTGATTGTACGCGAGAAAAAAAGATTGTCTGTGCAATAAAAAAGGCTGTCTGTGCAATATCGGTGGAAAACTAGTCCAAATCGATGTCGCGGATGGGTTTGCCAGTGTCCGGAGATTCTTTCGCTTTTTTTACAGCTTCTTGGAATTTCTTTTCCAGCAAATCACCCGCGTGCTTTTGGTTCTCCACCGATTGCCGAAATATCGACTCTCGCCGGACGTCTTGCTCTCGCATCGCGCGTGCCGCTTCTTCCATATCTGCGAACATCTTGGGCTTCACTGCAGCGGTGTGGGCGATTACTGCCTTGTCCGCAGGGTCAACCTTCAACACAGCGCTGCAGCAGGGACAAGTCACTTCGAACGCGGGAGCGTCCTTCGCCATGGAAGGAATGATACCCCAAACCGGAGATTTCAGCGGGGCTCCAGCTTGATAGGTAAGATCTTGAACAAGAAGAGCATTTCCCAGCCCAGAAGCAATACTGAAACCACTACCACCAGGACAGCAAGCAATTCGCCGAAGTTGAGGCGTGTCCGATCAGGATCAAGACGCCTTCCCACCAGGCTGAGGATATTGATGGTGGCAAAGCCGAAGACCAGCGCCCAGAGGATGTTGTAGACATCGTTTTTTTTGCTGTTGAACTGCCAGAGAGCTAAGAGCAACCAGTACGGATGGAACGGGTTCACCGTCCATGAGGCAAGCGAGGCGAGACGGGTTGCGCTGGCAGTTGAGGACAGGCCCATGAGCTCGGAACTTCGCCGTTGGAACAGGTGCTACCAAAAGAAAGAGAGATATTACGCTATTCGCCCTGCGAAGTCAGCGAAGGCGGGACTCGATGGGTCAGCGACCGAAGAGTACGAAGCGGCTCGATTTAAAATGGTTGGAATGCCCCACGCTGCCAAGGCAATCTTCTTCGACGTCGGTAACACCCTTCTTTTTCCCGATCGAGAGCGGATTTATACTCCGCTCTATAAGCACAACGTCGTTCCCACTCCAGAGCTTTTGCGTAGCATTGAATGCCGGACAAAGGCCGCGTTCGACGCTCTTTTGCAGCAAGGCGGCGCAGCAGACCATGGTTTTTGGTACATGTTCTACTCCAACCTGTTCGAGGAGCTTGGTTTGCAACAGGACGGACTCCGAGACAGCTTGGTCACCGCCACTCGGGTTTCGGCCAATTGGGGAGCTATGCGCCCGGGAACACGTGAAATTCTCCAAAGAATTGGCAAGCGATCACGTATTGGAGTGATCTCCAACTCCGACGGTAAAATTGCTGCTCTGCTGGAACGCCACGGGATTGCTGACTGCTTCCTGAACATGACAGACTCAGGTTTGGTGGGCCGCGAGAAGCCCCACCCCGCCATCTTTCACGCAGCATTGCGAACTATGAACGTTGCGCCGGAAGAGAGTTTGTATGTTGGCGACCTATACTCGGTTGACTATCTGGGAGCCACCGGCGTTGGCATGCAGGCGATCCTCTTTGATGTCTGCGGAGCCTATCGGGAGATGGATTTGCCAAGGGTAGAGTCGCTCGAGGAGTTGGAGCAAAAGCTGAGTAGCTGACAATCCTGCCGATGTGCGACCAGTTAAAGCGAAATCACTTGATGGTCGAGGCAATCAGGATGAACGGCGTCGTAAAGATTCCGCAGAAGCTGAGTACCCTGACGCGCGACAAAATGAATTCCTGCGATTTCGCGCTCTTGAAGTGCCTTCGCCGGATAGAGAGCGTTGCTGAGCAGCTCAGCGTGCCGTCCTAAAACTTCACTTTGCCGCAATTCAGCCCGAGCCGCGCGGGCCCGCAGTTGGTTGAGTTGGTGATGAATCTTCGAGCTGGCATGGGTGGCAGAATCCACCAAGGTTTGATCAAGACGAGCGAGTGAGTCGCGAATGGCGCCTAATGATTTGTCAACAGCTAAGTCAGCATTATTAAAAGCGGCCTGCACAGCCTGCGGCAGAGTGCGGCTGGCCAGATTCTCGCGTAGATCTTCAGGCCCATGAAAGAGGTCGCGCAACGTTATACCGTAACGTTCGAGTAAAGCTTGAGGTTTTGTTTCCACCAGGGTAGCTGAGAAACGAGGAACAAGAGGAGTGGTGCGCCCAAGAAGCGCCCTGTACACGACATCGGCCTGGGCGAAGTAGGCAACCTCGGACGCGCCCCCGGTGTAGGCAAGCGTCGGCAGCAGATAGTCCTGCACAACCGGCCGTAACAAAACGTTCGGGCTAAACAAGTGCGGAGTGGTCGCGCTGCGGCGCAGCAACTCCACCTGCGAAATGCTTTCTTGTCCAATCACGAAATCCGCAACAGCCGAATCGCGGTCAGCACGCCGATAGACTGGAACGCGCGCTCCGTCCCGCAGTGTAAACAGCAGGGTCGAGGAGGGAGTGACTTTGACCTGTTGGTGGTAGCCGGCTGCCTCGAGAGCCCGTCCACGGGTTAGAACGGCGTCATCGAGCTCGGCTGAACGTTCGATGGCGGCGCCATAGATGGGCTCGGCGATCGCATGCAGCTCGGGATCGGAACCGTCGAGCAGGATCACACCCCAATCGGCGAACAACCTGGTAAACAGCCGGGCGAAGGCACTGCCGAATGTCTCCCCTGGCCGATACGCCTCACGCAGCAAACCTGCAACTTCGGAGTCGCCCAATAACTCCGCCGCGGCATTGACGAGCGATTTGATTTCCTCTCCAAACGTCACCGTACCCACGGGAGCGTCAGGCAGGCCGTGCGTCGTCGCCTCTAATTTCTGTAGAGATCCATCCGTCCGCGGAATGGAAACATGATTGATCTCGGCCAGATCGTGGTCACTGGTCGCCAGCCAGAATACGGGAACACAATCCACACCGGCAGCGGTCGCTTTCTGGGCCAGCTTCACCGCTGTTAGCGCTTTGAAAATAGAGAACAGCGGGCCGCCAAATAATCCTACTTGTTGCCCCGTCACCAGCGCTGAAGAGCCAGCTTGGAGCCGAGTGATGTTTTCCAGCGTCTTTGAGGAAGCGCCCCAGGCTGTGTTCTGTCGCTCAAGCAGTGTTGCCACCCGCTCGCGGCGCTTGGAGTCATATTTCAGTCCGCGCGATTCATCTTTCAGCCACTCTGCGAAATACGGAGAGCGCGGATAAAAGGGTTGGACTTTCGAAGAGTATGCCAGGAAGTCAGCGAACAGCTTGGTGGTGTGCGGAATTTGGCTGAACGGCAGACACTGCGACTTCACCGGCAGTTCTCCTGACATGGTTTCCGCTCTGGTTTCCGCTCTGATCTTTGCTCTGGTCTTCGCTCAAAGACTTGGACGACAAAATTCATGCCATGGTCAACGCCGCACCCCAGAAGAAGTCTTAGTTCAGATGCCAGGAATCACGGCAAGATGCAGTTTAACAGCTAGCACTCAGCATTTAGGATTCAGCCAGCAATGGCAGCACTTAGCACTTAGCATTTGGCCACTCCGGGCCGCGGCGCGCCTTCCTTCCAGGGCTTGGTGAATGATGGTTTACGGGCTGAATGCTGAGTGCTCTGCCTCGAAACCACGCCCGGCCGGAAATGGAGTAAATGCTAAGTGCCAAGTGCTAAGTGCCGACCCCATGCACCTTAGGTTCCGCCGATCCCTTCCAATCATCTAATAGTCTTGTAAAATGAAAGTAGTTCTTTAAAAGGCCAATCCCACCAGTGGGGGCGTCACGGCTTCGACGGAGATGCTTGCGGCCAAGAGGCATGCCGGGGTGCACACACCCGTAATCGCGTGCAAAACAACAATTGCCAACCAAACACT
>Ga0070699_100005969_pt1 | contig 10636 bp, 9 predicted proteins | sample KBSK1503metaG_FD_65473 | JGI IMG/M metagenome (GOLD analysis project Ga0070699, IMG submission 65473) | Corn, switchgrass and miscanthus rhizosphere microbial communities from Kellogg Biological Station, Michigan, USA - KBS K1-50-3 metaG | ecosystem: Host-associated > Plants > Roots >...
GAATCAGCGGCAGCCGCAGGCTCCGCCGCAGCAGCCTCCGCCGCCGGAAGGACCGCCGGAGGGACCGCCAGAAGGACCGACTGCGCGGCCGGACGCGAGCCCGCCCACCGACACCGTCGACAGGAGCTTGACCGTGTCGTCGTGGCCCTGCGGGCAGGTGCACGGAGCCGAGGACTCGGCCATCGGCCGGTTCAGCTCGAACGTGTCACCGCAGGCGCGGCAGCGGTACTCATAGCGGGGCACAGTGCCAGTTTACCCGCCGGGCGCGGCCTTGGTATCCCCCCTGGCCGGGGTGGGCGTGCCGCTGCTCCTTCCCAGGGCGGGGGCGCGAAGGCCCGGTCCGTTCGGGACCATGGCGGCGGAACCGGCCGCGGACGGCACCTTGTCGTCGTAGTAGAACCGCTTGCCGCGCAGCAGCGAGACCAGCGCGCCGGTCAGCGACATGATCGCCGCCGCGGTGAACACGATGACCAGGCCGTGGTGGAACGGCGCCGAGATCAGGTGCGGGAAGAACTGCCTGCCGGTGAGCACGGCGACGTTGTGCGGCGGCAGGTGCGCCAGCGTATGCGACGGCCCCAGCAGGTTCTGGATCGGGTTGTAGCCGAGCAGCGCGGCGAACATCGTGCTCACCGGGGGCAGGTGGCTGACGTGCGCGGCCACTGCGACCGGCACGCCCTGGGCGGTCAGGCCGCTGGTCAGCGTGCGGGGCAGGCTCGAGGCCAGCCCGGCGATCATCAGCGAGAAGAAGATGCCGATGGACAGCGACATGCCGGAGTTCTGGAAGGTCGACCGCATGCCGGAGGCCGAACCCCGGTGCCTGGCCGGCACCGCGCTCATGATCGCCGCGGTGTTGGGGGAGGCGAACAGACCGGAGCCGATCCCGTTGCCGAAGATCAGCAGGGCGAACAGCCAGTAGGAGAAGTTCACCGGCAGCAGCATCAGCCCGCCGAAGCAGATCGCGGCGAGCACGAGCCCGGCGGTGGCGAACGGCCGCGGGCCGTACCGGTCGGACAGCGTGCCCGAGATCGGGCCGGCGATCAGGAACCCCGCGGTGAGCGGCAGCATGTAGATCCCGGCCCACAGCGGGGTGACCGCGAAGTCGTAGCCGTGCAGCGGCAGCCAGATACCGGCCAGCCAGATGACCAGCATGAACTGCAGCCCGCCGCGGGCGATCGAGCCGAGCAGGCTGGCCAGGTTTCCGGCCGCGAACGCCCGGATCTTGAACAGGCTCATCTGGAACATCGGCTCGGCGATCTTGGTCTCGAAGACGCAGAACACGGCCAGCATGGCGGCGCCGCCGACCAGCCCGGTGATGATCCACGGGTTGGTCCACCCGGTCGGGTGCCCGCCGTACGGCTGGATGCCGTAGGTGATCGCGACGAGCAGCGCGCCCAGGCCGGCCACGAACATGACGTTCCCGGCCCAGTCGATCCTGGCCCGCTTGGTAGTGGCGATCTCCCGCAGGCTCTTGTACGCCCAGACCGTGCCGAACAGCCCGAACGGCACATTCACCCAGAACACCAGGCGCCAGTCCCAGGCCGCCAGCAGGCCGCCGAGGAGCAGCCCGACGAACTGCCCGGAGATCCCGGCGATCTGGTTGATGCCCAGCGCCATGCCGCGTTTGTTGGCCGGGAACGCGTCGGTCAGGATCGCGGCCGAGTTCGCCATCAGCATGGCGCCGCCGAAGGCCTGCACGAAGCGCCAGCCGATCAGCCACATCGCTCCGCCGGTACCGGTCAGCGGGTCGAGCGAGAGCGCGACCGAGGCCAGCGTGAAGACCACGAAGCCCAGGTTGTAGATCTTCACCCGGCCGAACATGTCGCCGAGCCGCCCCAGCGTCACCACCAGCACCGACTGGACCAGCAGATAGCCGATGATCATCCAGAGCAGGTAGCTGATGTTGCTGGGGTCGAGCGGGTTCAGGTGGATGCCGCGGAAGATGGCGGGCATCGCGATGATCACGATCGACGCGTCGATCGTCGCCATCGTCATGCTCAGCGTGGTGTTGGACAGGGCGATCCACCTGTACCGGTCCGGCCGCCCGCCGTTCAGCCCGGAGCCGCCGGATGCGCCGTTCACATGGCCTGAGTCAACGCTTTGCCGCACGTTAACCCAGTCTAGCCCCAGACACTTGCTTAATGGCAACTATTAATCTCAGTGGTCTTTCAGACCACGGTCTCGTCGTCGCCGGAGCTCTCCGCGCCGGGGGAGGCGGGGGTGTTCTCCAGGATGTAGTAGAGGGCCACGAGCGCGATCAGCACGAACGCGGCTACGGCGTTGAAGGTCGCGACCACGATGGCAAGCACGTAGAACAGGGCGCCCCCGACGAACCGCACCCGGGCGGGCCAGTGCCGGTCGGGCGGCAGCGGTTGGTAGACGCGCTGGCCGTGCAGCGTCCACTCGAAGATCCCGCCGAAGCCAGCCGACATGCCTAGGAACACCCCGCTGTAGAGCACCATCGCTAGCTGCGCGTCCGAAGTGTTATGCGGGAAATAGCTTGCCTCGGTGGCGGTGGCGAAGGGGATCAGCACCACGAACAGCAGCAGCACCAGGTTGAGGAACAGCAGCGTGCGGTCCACCTTCGTGATGGACCTGACCAGCGCGTGGTGGTTGACCCACACGATGCCGATCATGAAGAAGCTGATCAGGTAGGCCAGGAAGGCCGGCCCCTTCGCGTTCAGCTGGTCCAGGAGAGGGCCGTGCCCAGACCCGTCCACGGTGAGGTTGAGCGAGAGCAGCGTGATGGCCACGGCGAAGACGCCGTCGCTGAACGCCTCGAGCCTGGACCGGTCCATCAGCTCCCCAATCTTCAGCTCGCCGCGGGCCTGGGATCGACCTTGGCCAGGATCTGGTCCACGCAGTCCTGGATGTGGGCCTGCCGGCCCGGCATGTCCCTGCTGGCGAAGTTGTCCAGTATGGCCAGCACCCGGTCCTGGCCGTTGAGGATGTCGAGCTGCTGCTTGGCCATCTCGTGCAGCGCGATCAGGGTTTCGTGGTCGGCGATGGCCCGGCGGTCGCTGGCGGCCTGCGCCCGGTTGGCGCTGACCTGCAGCGAGATCATGATGGACAGCTGCGGCAGGTTCAAGATGGTGAGCAGCAGCGGCCACGGCGTCTTGTCGAACCCGACCACGTTGCCGAGGAAGAGCCAGGCCACGATGCCGACCGTGATGCCGATGAACACGTACATCGAGCCGCAGAACCTGTTCACCACGTCCGCGATCCGGTCCAGGATGCTGGTCCCGCGCACGTGCTGGGACAGCACCAGCCTGGGCTTGTGCTCCTCCGGGTTCTCCCTGATCCTCAGCGCGCGCTCGCGGACATGCTCGGTGGCCTCCTCGATGGCGCGCAGCGCGGCCGCGTCGGTGTGCGGGCGCGGGAGGCGAGGCGATTCGGCGGCCTGGCTCTCAGCAGGCGAGATTGTCTCGGTCATCATGATCCTCCGTGCTGGCAGGCGCCGGTGGCCCGCCGTGACCAGCGAAGTAGGGACTGCCACAACCTAGCGCTCTTTCCCGGGAACCGGCGTGCTCACCGCTTTCCCCCGGCGGCCGGCCGGGTCGCCGAGGACGCCGTTGCCGCTCAGGCGTACCCGGCGGTAACGGACGGTGGCGGATAAGGCTGGGGTGCCCGTAATAGTCTTGGTAGGTGGCGAAGGGAACCAGCCCGCGGGAGGCAGCCAGTTCAGTGGTTCTCGCAGCCCAGGGGCCAGGCGACGAGCTGGTCCCCGCGGGATTTGGGCTGCGGCCCGACCCGGGGACGCGCACGCTGGCCGGCGGGACGGTGATCACGGGCGGTCACCCCATCCGGGTGCTGCGGCTCAGTCCGGCTGGGGCCCGGCATGTGGCCGGCTGGTGGGCGGGCACGCCGGTGCCCGGTAATCCGAAGGCCCGCGCGCTGGCCCGCCGCCTGCTGGACACCGGGATCGCCCATCCGTTGCCGGAGGGGAGCCCGGCGGAGAAGCCGGTGGTGACGGTGGTCGTCCCGGTCCGCGACCGGCACGCCGAGCTGGCCCGGTGCCTGGCCGGGTTGACTGAGGGCCCGCGGGTGATCGTGGTGGACGACGGCTCGGCCGACCCGGCCGCGATCCGGAGCGCGGCGGCCGCGGCCGGGGCCAGCGTGGTGCGGCGGCCGGTCAACGGCGGGCCCGCGGCGGCCAGGAACACCGGCCTGGCCGCGGCGGAGACGCCCCTGGTGGCGTTCCTCGACTCCGACTGCGTGCCCGGTCCCGGCTGGCTGGACGCCCTGCTGCCGCACTTCGCCGATCACGCGGTAGGCGCGGTCGCGCCGCGCATCGTGCCACACGAGGCCGGGCGTACCTGGCTGGCACGGTACGAGGGGGCGAGCTCCACCCTGGACATGGGCAAGCGGCCCAGCATCGTCCGGCCGGGATCGCGCGTGCCGTACGTACCGGGCGCCGCCCTGGTGGTCCGCAAGGAGGCCGCCGGGGGCGGTTTCGCCGAGGACATGCAGGTGGGGGAGGACGTCGACTTCGTCTGGCGGCTGGCCGCCTGCGGCTGGCGGGTGCGCTACGAGCCCGCGGCCACCATGGGGCACCAGCACCGGGTGCGGCTGCGTGAGTGGTTCGCCCGCCGGAAGGACTACGGGACATCAGCGGCCGCGCTCGAGCTCCGGCACCCGGGCGCGGTCCGCCCGCTCTACGCGTCGGCGTGGACCGCGGCCGCCTGGCTGGCGGCGGCGCTCGGCCATCCGGGAGCCGGGGCCGCGGTCACCGGCACCGGTACCGCGCTGCTGGCCCGGCGGCTGGCGCAGGTCACCGGCGAGACCTGGCCTCGCCCGGCTGGTTCGGCCGCGTGGCGGCTGGCCGTCACGCAGGCGGGCGGCGGGACGCTCGCCGCGGCCCGCCCGCTGGGCAGCGCGATCTCCCGGACCTGGTGGCCGGTGGCGCTGCCGGCCGCGATCGCGGTGCGGCGGCTGCGGCTGCCGCTCGCCGTGCTGGTGCTGGCGCCGCCGCTGCTGGACTGGCTGGACCGCAGGCCGCCGCTCGATCCGGCGCGGTACGTGGCCGCCCGGTTGCTCGACGACGCCGGGTACAGCCTGGGGGTGTGGCAGGGGTGCGCGGAACGCCGGACCGTTCGGCCCCTACTTCCTGTGCTGCGCGGGCGTAACCGTCATTTATGAAGGCCCCGGCTGAACTCGGCAGGCACGATGATGTCGTCCGGGGACAGCTCACCGATGGAGGACCGGCCGAGCGCGAGCAGCGTCGAGTCGATGCCGCCGCGGAGCACGTCGAAGACGTTCTTGACGCCGGCGGAGCCGTTGGCGGCCAGCCCCCACAGGTAGGCGCGCCCGACCATGACCGCCCGGGCGCCCAGCGCCAGCGCCTTGACCACATCGCTGCCGCGCCGGATCCCGCCGTCGAGCAGCACCTCGATCTGCCCGGCCACGGCGTCGGCGACGCCGGGCAGCGCCCGGATGGAGGCCGGGGTACCGTCCAGGTTGTTCCCGCCGTGGTTGGACACCGAGATCGCGGTGGCGCCGGCGTCGACGGCGCGGCGGGCGTCGTCGGGTCGCATGACGCCCTTGACCATGAACGGGCCGCCCCACTGCTCGCGCAGCCAGGCGATGTCGTCCCAGGTCGGTGGCGGGGTCTGCATCCACTCGCCGTACACGCCGAAGAACGTGGGCGCCGGCTCGCCCGGGGCGGCCATGTTGGGCACGGTGAGGTCGGGCAGGCCGCCGTGGCGGAGCCAGTCGCGGACATAGGCGGGCCGCGCGATGCCCTCGGGCGCGAAGCGCAGCATGGCGCGCAGATCCATCTTCTCCGGTATCGCCGGGCTGCCCCAGTCCCGGCCGTTGGAGAACGACCAGTCCAGCGTGACGATCAGGCCCTTGGCGCCGGCCTGCCGGGCCCGCTCTATGCGCTGGGTGATCTGGTCCCTGGTGCCTGACCAGTAGGTCTGGAAGAACAGCTTCGGATTGCCCTGCGCCACGGTCTCCACCGGCATGCTGCCGAACGAGCTCAGGCCCATCGCCGTGCCGGCCTCGGCCGTGCCCCGCGCCACGCCCGCCTCGCCCTCGGGGTGCACCGCCTGCACGCCAGTCGGAGACGCGATCACCGGCAGCGCTATCTCCTGCCCGAGCACCGACGTCGCCAGGTCCCGGGCGGCCGGCAGGTTCGCGATCCGCGGCGGCGCGAACCGCAGCTCGCTGAACGCCGCCAGGTTGTCCTGCAGCGTGACGCCCTTCTCGGCCCCGGCCACCAGTGCCATGTACACCGACCTCGGCAACCGCCGCCTCGCCCTCCTGCGCGCCTCCTCGACCGTCTCGAACCACTCGCGTGTGCTTGCCATGTCTCCCTCGCGCGCTGAATTCAAAGCCTGATCGTCTATTTTGACACTCGGTGCCGTAAATATCCAGTGACCATACCCCGTAGTATCCACGTTCATGTCAGCCGAGGGCAGCGGGCTCGCGCGCGGCGAGCACCCCGACCGGATCCGATGGAACGCGAAGTACGCGTCCGGCTTCATGCCGTCCTTCCGCCCTAATCCGCTGGCCCCGCGGGCGCTGGCCCTGGACCTGCCGAAAGGGCCAGTGGCCGACCTGGCCTGCGGCCCCTCAGGCGCGGCGCTGCTGGCCGCGGAACAGGGGCGCCGGGTCACCGCGGTCGACGTGTCGGAGGTGGCGCTCGGGCTGCTCGGCGAGGAGGCCAGGCGGCGCGGACTCGACCACCTGATCACGCTGGTGCACGCGGACCTGTCCGCCTGGACGCCGGAGCCGCGCTCCTACGCGCTGGTGCTGGCCACCGGCTTCTGGCTCCCGGCCGTGTTCGCCGCCGCGGCCGCCGCGGTGGCGGACGGCGGCCTGCTGGCCTGGGAGGCGTACACCGACGACGCCCGCCGGACGCGCCCCGGCCTGCCGCCCGAGTGGTGCCTGGCGCCGGGCGAGCCCGCGTCCCTCTTGCCACCCGAATTCAGCGTCCTGGACCAGAGCGAGATACCCGGCCGCGACCGCCGGCGTCTCCTGGCCCGTCGGGCCCGGTAATTCAGAGAATGTGACGTTCTACCGCCTCTAGGGGTGTGGTCAGATCCCGCCCTCCGACGTATTTGCATCCCAGCCGGGTGACCGGAGGATCGTGGATAGAGGCCGCAGGCAACCGATCACGGGGGCGTGGAGTGTAGTGGGCATGAGACCAGGCGCCGACCGGTACACCCCGGACGATACGGCAGATCGCCCGACGTCATCGGCGGGATCTGGCTTCGCCGAGGCGTACCGGGTGCACCGTCCTGGACTGGTCAAGCTGGCCGCGTTCATCGTCGGTGACCAGGCCACCGGGGAAGACGTCGTCCAGGACGTCTTCGCTCGGCTGCACCAGCGCTGGGACATGCTCGCCGATCCGGGTGACCCGCTCCCTTACCTGCGGACGGCGGTGGTCAACGGCTGCCGCTCGGCGATCAGGCGGCGCGGCCGAGCCCAGCGGCACGCCGGCCATGACTCACCGAGCCCGCCGCTGTCCGCCGAGGAGTCGGTGCTGCTGTCCGAGGACCGGCAGCAGGTGCTGGCCGCGCTGGCCGGGCTCTCCCGTCGACGGCGGGAGGTGCTGGTGCTCCGGTTCTACGTCGGGTTGTCGGAGGCGGAGATAGCCGCCACGCTCGGCATCAGCGCCGGGACCGTCAAGTCCACCGCGGCCCGCGGGCTCGCGGCCCTCGCTCGCGCACTGAGGGAGACCCGATGATTCCGCAGGAAGAGATGGACGCGATCGCGGACCGGCTGACCGACGCGCTCACCGCCGCGGCCGCGATCATGCCCCCGGATGGGGCCCACGCGCTCAGCAGCCCGATACCCGGCCGGCCCGCGTCGCCGGCTTCGGGATCGGTCCGGCGCCGGATGGGCCGCCTGCGCGCCTGGCTGGTTCCCGTCGGCGTCGCGGCCAGCGTCACCGCGATCATCCTGGGCGCCGTGACCCTGGCCGGTCACCCCGGGATGGTCCCGGCTCCGGGAACGGGCCCGGCTCAGGCCCTGGCCAGCGCCGGGCCCGGCATCACCTCCCTGGCCGGGGTGCCGTCCGATCCGGGGGCGCGGACGCCGCCGCCGCCGTTCTACGTGACCATCGTGAGCATGGGGCCCAGCCGAGACGGTCGCGAACTGGTGACTGCGCAGGTCCGCCGGACGAGCGACGGCCAGGTCACCGGGACCGTGCCCGCGCTGCCCGCTGGCTGGACCCTGGGGCGTAGCGTCTCGGTCACCGCTGATGACCGCACCTTCACCGTCGCGGCCGCGACGACCACGGTGTGCCCATCTTCGACCCTGACCCAGACGCGCTTTTACCAGTTCAACGTGACGAGTGCCGGGCACGTCACCGGCCTGCGGGCGGTGGGCAAACCCGTCACCGGCGAGGCGGTCAGCGAGTTCGCCGCGTCACCGGATGGCACCGAGATCGCGTACGCGGAGCAGGGCTGCGCCGCGGCGGCCTCGGCGGCCTTGTACGCGGGCGTCATCCACGTCATGAACTTGACCAGCGGTGCCGTCCGCAGCTGGCACAACACCGTGTCCGCCGCCACCCCGGCCCGGGTCACGACCCAGATCGGGGCGTTGTCCTGGACGGCCAACGGCCGCACCCTGGTGGCCGACTATGAGTGGAAACTGGCGGACGCACCTGCCGACCTGGCTGTCCTTGGCCTGGACGCGACCAGCTCTGGCGGTTCATTGCAAGCTCACAGCCACCTGCTGTTCAGCCAGGGCGACCACTGCACCGTCTGCGTGTACACCGCGCTCACCGGCTCGGACGGATCCACCCTGACCGCAGTAGCGGGGAGTTCTGCGCCGCCGCAGAACCACCGCACCGGGGTGCCCTGGTACCGCCTGTATGTGCTGCGGCTCTCCTTGGTCACCGGGCAGCCCAGCGGCATCTTGTACCGCTCGGCCGCCTCGGTCGGCTCATACGACGACGGGGGACTTGTACCAGTGCTTTCCGCCGACGGCCAGGCACAGCACTGGTTCCTCGTGCTGGATCCAGAGCAGTTCGGCTGGATCTCCGGCGGCAAGCTGGTCCCGCTCCCGATAAAGGCCTCGGCGGGGCTGCGGGCGATTAACTGGTGACCTCGGCGCAGGCCGGGGGCCCATGTAACCCCCATGCCATGCATCGTGAGCAGCAGCGGGTGGTGTTTGTGAGGTAGGGGTGGTCGCGTAGAGTTGGATGATCAGAGCTCGCCGGGCGGACCTTTATGACCGAATCCAGCCCACCTGGGCCATCGCCGGTGCCGCACGACGTGGCGGCGACCAGCGCGGAGAGACGAGCGTCCGGGAAGGGCGCCCGTCGGCGGGTGCCACGGGGCACGCTGGGGTCCTGGAGTGAGGAGGACCGCCGGCACGACCCGCTGAAGACGATCTTGGCCCAGAACCAGATCCGCGTGCCCGAACTGATTCCCCTCCGGCATCAGCGCATGGCTGTCTCTCCATGGAACTACTACCGGGGCGCCGCGGCGGTCATGGCGGGCGACCTGGGCGGCCAGCCCGACAGCGGGTTGATGGTGCAATTGTGCGGCGATGCCCATGTCCTGAACTTCGGCCTGTGGGCTACGCCGGAGCGGAACCTGGCGTTCGACCTGCGCGACTTCGACGAAACCCTGCCCGGCCCGTTTGAGTGGGATGTCAAGCGCTTCGCTGCCAGCCTGGTGGTGGCCGCGCGGGAGAGCCGGGTCAAGCCGGCCCGGGCGGCGGCCGCGGTGACCGCGGGCGTAGAGGCCTATGCCCGGCGCATGCGCCGGTACGCGACGATGCCTGAACTCGGCATCTGGTACGACAGCATGCACGTCGACAACCTGATCGGCTATTTCGAGCCGGCCGACCGCGGGCAGGTCTCGATTCACATCGAGAAGAAGCGCAAGCGCCGCACGAGCCGGGGAGCCTTCGCCAAGCTCACCACGATGGCGCGCGGGCGCCCCAGGATCACCGAGGACCCGCCCATCCGCGTCACGATCGGCGACGACGAGCAGGACTACCTGGTCGACCACCTCCTGGCCGAGTACCGGCTGACCCTGCAAGAGGACCGGCGGAGCCTATTCGACCGGTTCACCGCTGTCGACGTGGTCCGCCAGGTCGTGGGGGTAGGCAGCGTGGGGATGCAGGTCTACCTGGTGCTGCTGGAAGGCAGGACCGGCTAGCCGATTCCGCATTTTTCTGGATATGCCAGCGGCCGGGCGGGAGTTAGGCGGGGGAGGGCTGGTGGCGCTGCGCCCACTGGGTGATGTCGCGGCGCTCGATGGCGGCGGCCATGAGGTCGGGGAAGGCGTCCGGGGTGCAGGCGAACGCGGTCACCCCGAGCCCGGCTAGCGCGGCGGCGTTGTCGCGGTCGTAGCCGGGGGCGCCGTCGTCGGACAGCGCGAGCAGGACGATCACCTGCGTGCCCGCGGCGGTCATGTCCGCGATCCGGCGCAGCATCTGGTTCCGGTTGCCGCCCTCGAACAGGTCGCTGATCAGGATGAAGATCGAGCTGGCCGGGCGGGTGATGAGCTGCTGGCAGTAGGCCACGGCCTGGTTGATGTCGGTGCCGCCGCCGAGCTGGGTGCCGAACAGCACGTCGACCGGGTCGCTGAGCTGATCGGTCAGGTCCGCGACCGAGGTGTCGAAGGCCACCACCGAGGTGCGCAGCGACCGGATCGAGGCCAGCACCGCGCCGAAC
>Ga0070699_100005974_pt1 | contig 10634 bp, 10 predicted proteins | sample KBSK1503metaG_FD_65473 | JGI IMG/M metagenome (GOLD analysis project Ga0070699, IMG submission 65473) | Corn, switchgrass and miscanthus rhizosphere microbial communities from Kellogg Biological Station, Michigan, USA - KBS K1-50-3 metaG | ecosystem: Host-associated > Plants > Roots >...
CCCCGCGCTGCTGCCGAATGCCCGCTGCGTGGCGCAGGTCGGCGACGACCTCGGCGCGCGCATGGCGCATGCCGTGGCAACGGCATTCGCCGAGGATTCGACGCCGGTGGTCGTGCTCGGCGCGGATGTCCCCCACATCCCGGCGGCGTGTCTGCAGGAGGCCGCCGGGATGGTCGGCCCGCGCGTCGTCGTCGGCCCGGCGGAGGACGGGGGCTACTACCTGATCGGGCTCGCCCGGCCGATGCCGGAGCTCTTCGTGAACGTGCCCTGGGGGAGCGATGCGGTGCTCGAGACCACCCGCACCCGCGCCCTTGGGCTCGGCCTGACGATGCATCTGCTGCCCCCTACCTTCGACATCGACGAGCCCGCCGACCTCGAGCGGCTGCGCCAGCTCCTGCAGCAGGGGGTGGTCGCCCTGCCGCGGACTGCCGCGCTGCTCGCAACCATGTGATCGCGCTTCTCGCGCCCTACTTGACAGCTCTTCCGGGGCGGGTGGACACTTCGATCGAGCGACGGCCCGCAGGCACTGGAGGGCGCCATGACGGAAGAATGGCTCGAGGAGGAAGCAGAGTTCCTCGAGAGCTCCGAAGGCACCGTGCGCGTGCTCGATCAGCAGATGATCCGTGAGCCGATCCGCCTGCTGCGGCCCAAACCCCGCGCTCCCCTGGCTCTCGGCCCCGACGACTGCGTCGAGGCGGCCTGGAGTCTGATGCGCGAGCATCGGATCGGGTGCGTCCTGGTGGTGGAGGACGAGAGGCTCGTCGGCATCCTCACCGAGCGGGACCTCCTGATGCGAGTGGACGGGCCGCGGTCGACGCGCCCGCTGCGTGAGGTGATGACGCCCGAGCCCGAGACGCTCTCGCCCGACGACCCGATCGTCTACGCGCTCAACAAGATGAGCGTCGGCGGCTTCCGCCACGTCCCTCTGGTGGACGCGGCGGGGCACCCGGTGGGTGTCGTGTCGGTGAAGGACGTCGTCGACTACATCGTCGACTTCTTCCCCAACGACGTGCTCACGGTGCCGCCGTCACCGGCGCAGCGGGACGTCTGGCACGGACGGGACGGGGGTTAGCGCTCGTTCGGCCGTGACGATCTCTCCGTCGGCGCCCGTCGTCTACAACCCCTACCTTCCGGGTGTCCTCGCCGATCCCTATCCGCACTACCAGCAGCTCCGCACGGAGGCTCCCGTGCACTGGAGCCCCACCGGGTTCTGGGTGTTCACGCGCTATGCCGACGGGGCGGCGATCATCCAGGATCGGAACTTCGTGATGATCGAGCCGCGCGACTGGGACCGGAACGCGGAGTATCGCTACGAGGGAGCTGCGCCCGAGAAGGTCCGGGACAGCCTCGGGCGAATGATGCTCTTCAAGAACGCGCCCGATCACACGCGCCTGCGTAGCCTGGTGAGCAAGGCGTTCACCGTACGGGCCATCGAGGGTCTGCGTGTTCGGATCGGAGCGATCGTCGCCCAGCTGCTCCATCGGGTTCGCGACGCGCGACGGATGGACCTCATCGCCGACCTGGCCTACCCGTTGCCCGCGATGGTGATCGCGGAGATGCTCGGCGTGCCGCCCGAGGACCGGGACGAGTTCCGTCTCTGGTCGCGGGCGCTCGCTCCGACGATCGACCCGATGATCCTCCCGGAGCAGATCGAGGGCGCCGCGGCCGCCATCGACCGCTTCGCCGGGTACTTCTCGGGGCTGATCGCGAAGCGCCGCGCGGAGCCACGCGACGACATTCTCTCCGCGATGATCGCGGCCGAGGAGCAGGGGGACAGGCTCTCGGAGCCCGAGCTGATCGCCAATGCGATGCTCCTCCTCAACGCCGGCCACGAGACGACCACGAACCTGATCGGGAACGGCATGCTGGCGCTCCTCCGCAATCCGGAGGAGCTCGCGCGGCTGCGCCGGGATCCGTCCCTCCTGCCCGGAGCGATCGAGGAGCTGCTGCGTTTCGACAGCCCGGTCCAGATGACCGCCCGCCGGGCCCGCGTCGAGCGCCAGGTCGGCGGCGTGCAGGTGCAGGCGGGACAGCAGGCGATCGTGCTGATCGGCTCCGCGAACCGCGACGCGGCCCGCTTCCCGGATCCCGACCGGCTCGACATCGGCAGGGCCGATGACGAGCACCTCTCCTTCGGCGGCGGACCGCACTACTGCCTCGGGGCAAGCCTCGCGCGGCTTGAGGGGCACGTCGCGCTCGGCGCGCTGATTGCGGATCTTCCCGGGCTTCGGCTTGCAACCGAGGCGCCGGAGTGGCGCGAGACGCTGACGTTGCGGGGACTGAAGGCTCTGCCGGTCGAGTTCTAGCGGTCGCTGCGCGAGAGAGCCGGCGCCCTCCACCTCGCCGATCCGCCATTCCTGGACGGGGCTCGCCGAGTCGTGCTCAAAGAGGCCCCGCATGGGGCGCGTCACGGTCGGCTATCAGGACGGAACGATCTATCCCCTCTGGCTGGTGCGCACGGGGATGCGCCTCGCGCGGCTCTTCGGCGCGCGGTCACTCTGGGTCCAGGACCACTACATGGGCTTCATTCCGGCCAGTGTCTGGAAGCCTGAAATCACCGAGGCGGCCAAGGCGATCCACTCGCCGGATGCCTACTTCGATCCGCTGCAGATCCTGGCACTCACGGCCAGCCGCATCCGCGGCGTCGACGTGGGTACGCTCGTGACCGAGGCCATCCGGAAGCATCCCATGTCGCTGGCGCAGTCGTTCGTCACGCTGGACCACATCTCGCGCGGGCACGCGATCCTCGGCATCGGGAACGGCGAGCGCGAGAACGTCGAGCCGTACGGGCTTCCGTGGGAGAAGCAGGTGGCCCGGCTGGAGGAGGCGCTGACGATCATCCGGCTCCTCTGGGAGAGCCGCGGGCGGCCGGTGTCCTACACGGGCCGCTTCTGGACGCTTCGCGACGCCGTCTTCAACCTGCCGCTCTACAAGGGCCGGCCGCCGCGCATCTGGATCGCCGCGCACGCGCCGCGGATGCTGCGCCTCACCGGGCGCTTCGGCGACGGCTGGGTGCCTGCCGTCCGCGTCGGGGCGGAGGAGTACGGCCGCCGCCTCGGCGCGATCCGCGCGGCGGCGGCCGAGGCCGGGCGGTCCTTCGACCACTTCGTGCCGGGGCAGACGCTCCTCACGGCCATCGGCGAGAGCAAGGCGCAGATCCTCGACCTGGTCATGAAGAGCCGGCTCGGCGCAGCGCTGGCGTTGCTCCTCCCGGCCGAGGCCTGGCGCGCGCACGGCAAGCCGCACCCGCTCGGGGACGACCACAAGGGCTTCATCGACATCGTGCCGCCGCGCGTGACCGACGAGCAGCTCGACCAGGCGGCGCGCGACGTTACCCCGGAGATGATCGACGAGGCGCTGTTCGCCGGCAGCCCGGCGGAGATTTGCGAGCAGGTGCGGCCGCTCGTGGACGCCGGCGCGCGGCACCTGATCATCTCCAACGGCGGTGCGGCGCTCACGGGCGGCAAGCCGATCGACATCGTGCGCCTCGGGAGCCTGATGCGGAAGCTCCGCCGGCTCTGAACCGGTCAGGCGCGGCGGCCTACGAGACGGTCCACGTATCGCCGCGATCGAAGAGCGCGGCGAGATCCGGCGGCGTCTTCGCCTTGGCGGCGGCGACCTGCGCGGCGGCGCCTTCCTCGTAGCAGGGGCGCTCGACGGCGGTGAAGACGCCGATCGGCGTCGGGAAGCGCGGCGGGCCGAGGCGGGCGATGAGATACGCGAGGGCGGGATTCCGCTCGTCGTAGACCAGGATGTCGGCCTCGCTGATCCCGTCGCCGAGCGTCACCACCTCGGGCTGGTAGTCACGGAGTCGGATGCCGCGATCGCGGTTCTTGCCGAAGATGAGCGGTTTCCCGTGCTCGAGGACGAGTGTCGAGTCGGCTTTCGTGGTCTTCTCGGTCACGTCGGCGAAGGCGCCGTCGTTGAACACGTTGCAGTTCTGGAGAATCTCGACGAACGAGCCGCCGCGATGCTGGTGTGCCCGCCGCAGCACCTCCTGGAGGTGCTTCGTCTCGACGTCGACGCTCCGGGCGACGAAGCTCGCGTCGGCCCCGAGCGCGAGCGCGATCGGGTCGAAGGGATGATCGAGCGAGCCGGCGGGCGTCGACTTCGTGACCTTCCCCGGCTCGGACGTGGGCGAGTACTGCCCCTTGGTGAGCCCGTAGATGCGGTTGTTGAAGAGGAGGATGGTCAGGTCGAGGTTGCGGCGCAGCACGTGGATCAGATGGTTGCCGCCGATGGACAGCGCGTCACCGTCGCCCGTGACCACCCACACGGAGAGCTCCGGGCGCGTGATCTTGAGGCCGGTGGCGATGGCCGGCGCCCGCCCGTGGATCGAGTGGAAGCCGTACGTGTTGACGTAGTACGGAAAGCGGCTCGAGCAGCCGATGCCCGAGATGAAGACGAAGTTCTCGCGCGCGACGCCCAGATCCGGCAGCACCTTCTGTACCTGCGACAGGATCGCGTAGTCGCCGCAGCCCGGGCACCAGCGGACGTCCTGATCGGAGACGAAGTCCTTCTTGCCGAGCTTCTGCTCACCCGGTGCCGACACTAGCGACCTCCCTCGAGGAGCCGCATGCTGCGCGTTACGAGCTCGGAGACCTTGAACGGCCTGCCCTGGACCTTGTTGAACCCGATCGCGTCGACGAGGTACTCCGCGCGCACGAGACGCACGAGCTGACCCAGGTTCATCTCGGGCACGAGCACCGTACGATAGCGGCGGAGCACGTCGCCCAGATCCGGCGGCAACGGGTTCATGTGGCGCACGTGCGCGTGGGCGACGCGGTGGCCCGCGGCGCCGAGCTCGGCGGTCGCCTGGCGGATCGCACCGTAGGTACTGCCCCAGCCGAGCAGCAGAAGATCGCCCGTCTCGGGGCCGAAGCACTCCGTGGGCGGGATCTCCCGCGTGATGCCGGCGATCTTGCGCGCGCGGACGCGGATCATCTGTTCGTGGTTCGTCGGGGCGTAGCTGACGTTGCCGGTGAGGTAGTCCTTCTCGAGGCCGCCGATGCGATGCTCGAGACCCGGCGTCCCCGGAATGACCCAGGGGCGCGAGAGCGTCTCCTCGTCGCGGAGGTAGGGGAAGAAGCCGCTCGGATCGCTGCGGAACCGAACCGGGACCTCTGGCAGGGCGCCGCTGTCCGGAAGGAGCCACGGCTCGGCGCCGTTGGCGAGATAGCCGTCGGTGAGCAGGATGACCGGCGTCATGTAGCGCACCGCGATGCGCACCGCCTCGAAGGCCATGTGGAAGCAGTCCGCGGGCGTGGCCGCGGCGAGGATCGGCACCGGCGCCTCGCCGTGGCGGCCGTACATCGCCATCATGAGGTCGGCCTGCTCGGTCTTCGTGGGCATCCCGGTCGAGGGCCCCGCGCGCTGGATGTCGGTGATCACCAGCGGCAGCTCGACGGCGAGCGCGAGCCCGACGGTCTCGGCCTTGAGGTTCATGCCGGGACCGCTCGTCGTCGTGATGGCGATGGAGCCGCCGAACGCCGCGCCGAGCGCGGCGCCGATGCCCGCGATCTCGTCCTCGGCCTGGAACGTGTACACGTCGAACTGCTTCAGGCCCGAGAGCTCGTGCAGGACGTCGCTCGCCGGCGTGATGGGATAGCTACCGAGGAAGAGGGGCCGCCCGGCGCGCTGCGCGGCCGCGATGAAGCCGAGGGCCGTCGCCGTGTTGCCGGTGATGTTGCGGTAGCGGCCGGGCCGGATGGTGGCCGGCTTGATGTCGTAGGAGACCGCGAACAGCTCGGAGTTCTCGGCGAAGGCGTGGCCGGCGCGCAGCGCGCGCAGGTTCGCCTCGACGATCTCCGGCGTCTTCCGGAAGCGGTCGGCGATCCAGGCCTCGGCGGCGGCGATGGGGCGGTGATAGAGCCAGGACGTCATGCCGAGACAGAAGAAGTTGCGGCAGCGGAAGACGGCGCGCGCCGACAGGTTCAGGTCCTTCAGCGCCGCGGTCGTGAGCCGCGTGACGTCGGCCTGGAAGAGCTGGAAGCGCGCGAGCGTTCCGTCCTCGAGCGGATTCTGCTCGTACTCCGCCTTGTTCAGGTTCTGCTCGTTGAACCCTTCGCGGTCGACGATGAGGATGCCCCCCGGCTTGAGGTCGTCGATGTTGACGCGGAGCGCCGCGGGATTCATGGCGACGAGCACGTCGAGATCGTCGCCGGGCGTGAACACCTCGCGCGACGAGAAGTTGAGCTGAAAGGCGCTCACGCCCGCAAGCGTGCCTGCCGGCGCGCGGATCTCGGCAGGGAAATCGGGCAGGGTGGCGAGGTCGTTGCCGGCCAGCGCGGACTCCGTGGTGAACTGCATGCCGGTCACCTGCATGCCGTCCCCTGAGTCGCCCGCGAATCGGATGACGACCGCGTCGCGGGACTCGACGCGCTTGCCTCCGGTGGCTGCCCCGTCAGGCATCCTGTACGAGCGTTGTATCGGGTGGTCAGCGTGGTTGCAATGTCGCCGGTTGACATCTCCATCGTCGTCCCGACGCTGGACGAAGCAACGTCCCTGGCGCAAGCGCTCATCGCAGCGCGACGGCGCGGCGGCGGCGAGCTCATCGTCGCCGACGGTGAGAGCGGTGACGCGACGCGAGACGTCGCCGCTCGTCTCGCGGACAGGGTCGTTCTCGCGCCGCGCGGCCGTGCCGCGCAGATGAACGCGGGTGCCGCAGTCGCTCGCGGTGAGGCGCTGCTCTTCCTGCACGCCGACACGCTGCTGCCGAGCGGGTTTGCCGAGGCGGTAGCACGAGCGCTCGACGATCCGAGCGTCGTCGGGGGCTACTTCGCGGTCGCTCTGGACTCGGTGGGCTGGCGCTACCGTCTGACCAGCCGGCTCATCAGCGAGCGCTCCCGCCTCACCGGCATCGCGACGGGTGACCAGGCGATCTTCGTCCGGCGCGCCGTGTTCCAGGCGCTCGGCGGCTTCGCGCCGCTGCCGTTGATGGAGGACATCGACCTCATGCGGCGCCTCAGGCGTCACGGGCGCGTGGTCGCGCTTCGCGAGACGGTCGTCACCTCCGCGCGCCGCTGGGAGCGGCACGGGTTCTGGCGCACGGTGCTGCTCATGTGGAGCCTCCGGCTCGCCTACTACGCCGGCATCTCCCCGAGCACTCTCGCTCGCTGGTACCGCGACGCGCGTTAGTCGGCGAAGCGGACGGATTCGGCCTGCGGCTTGCCCTTCTTCGGGTTGTGGCCGACGACGAAGCTCACGCGCTGGCCCGGGGCCGGCGCGGGCAGGTCCTCGCACTGGGTCACGTGGAAGAAGATGGAACGGCCCTCGCCATACTGCACGAAGCCGAAGCCCTTCTCCACGAAGAAGCGGTCGATGATGCCCTCCACGCGCTCGCGGCTCGGCGTCGCGAACGACGTGTCGGAGAGGAGCGCGAGCGCCGGTGGCAGCGAATCGTCGGCGGCCGGCTCGGGCTCTGCGGCGGGCCGCCGCGACAGCTCCTCGAGGTGCGCGAGCACCGTCGTGTCACCGGGCGCGAGACGCGCCACCTGCTCGAGGTACCGAACTGCCTCCGCGTTCCGCCCGAGGCGCTCGGCGACCTGGGCGGCGAGGCGCGAGCCCTCCGCGAAGCCCTGATCCCTGCGGCAGTCGAGGGCGCGAGCCACCTGCTCGAGCGCCGCGCGCGGCCGGCCGCACGCCAGCTCGAGACGTGCCAGCTCGAGCCGCACCAGCGGCTCGGCTCCGCGCAGCCCCGCGAGCGCATCGGCGAGCGCGGCCGCCGCCGCGGCCAGGTCGTGCGTGACGCCGAGGTGGAACCGCCCGAGGGCGAGCGCAGCGAAGGCCCCGCGCGGGAGGCCGGCCGCGTGCCGATAGCATCGCTCCGCCTCGGCCTGGTCGCCGCGCAGCTCGTGCGCCCGGCCGAGCCGCTCCCACAGGTAGCTGGACGAGGGGTCGAGGTCTCGTGCCTCGGAGAACGTCGCCAGCGCGACGTCGAGGTCCCCACGCCGCAGCGCCAGCTCGCCGCGGCAGGCGAGGCGGTGCTCGCCACGGATGGCGGGCGGGTTGTTGTGCGCGTCGAGCTCCCAGCAGGTGTCGAGCGCCTCGGCGGCCTGCTCGAACTCCCCGAGGTCGCGATAGCCCCGCGAGAGGTGGAAGAGGACCTGCACCTGCACGCCGCGCCCGCGCTGACGCTGCTCGGACGGGGCGTGCTCCCAGATCTCGCGCGCCCGGACGAGGGCCTCGACCGCCTCCCGGGGGCGGTGGAGCTTCTCGAGGCAGTAGCCGCGACGGAACAGGCAGAGATGGTACGTGGGGAACGACGCCAGCGCCCGGTCGTACCAGCGGAGCGCCTTCGTCCACTTCTTCTTCCGCTGGAAGTACCAGCCGATCGAACAGTGGAAGACGGCCGCGCGGCGCGGTGCCAGCTCGGCGCAGCGCAGCAGGTAGCGCTCGACCTTCTCCTCGTTGCCGAGCATGCCGAAGGAGCGGCCGATCTCGTACAGCAGCTCCGTCGAGTGCCACGTTTCCTCGGCGGGCGTGTCGTCGAGCGCGCCGTAGCGCTCGATGATCGTGTGGTGATCGCCGCGGTCCGCCAGGGAGCGAACCTCCGCGAGAATGGTATCGACTCCCCTATCCCGTCCTGGGAGAGGCTGCATGCGTCACGACCGGCGGGGTGTTTACCAGCGAAATCACTAGATTTCAACGGAGCGCCGGAAGAAATTCCGGGCGCTCACCAGTTGATGAGCGATGACGCGGTGCCCGGCGGCTCGCCCCGGACGACGACCCGCCGCCCGCGGACCTCGATTCGGCCCTCCGCGAAGAGCTGAATGGCGGCAGGGTAGATCTCGTGCTCGACGCCGAGAATGCGATCCCTTAGCGTCGCTTCCGTGTCGTCCGGACGGACGACGACGGCGCCCTGAACGATGATCGGTCCGTGGTCGGCCTCCTCGTCGACGAGGTGGACGGTTGCGCCCGCGAGCTTCGCGCCGTACTCGAGCGCGTCCCGCTGCGCGTGCAGGCCCTTGAAGGCCGGCAGGAGGGCGGGATGGATGTTGATCACGCGCTGCGGGAACGCGTCGAGCAGGACCCGCGTCACCAGACGGTCGAACCCCGCGAGGACGACGAGCTCGATGCCGGCCTCGCGCAGCCTCTCGACCAGCGCCGCGTCGAAGGCCTCGCGCCGGGCGAAGGTCCGGTGGTCGAGGACGCAGGTGTCCACTCCCGCGCCGGCCGCGCGTTCGAGCGCACGCACGCCGGGACGGTTCGAAACGACGATCCCGATGCGGCAGTCCAGCCGCTTCGCAGCCACACGGTCGATGATCGCCTGCAGGTTGGTGCCCGAGCCCGACACCAGCACGCCGACGACGATCACGGGCCTCCTTTAGCGCCCGTCCCGGGACCTCTCAAGCGCTCACGGCGCGCGGCCGACCGTGTAGACGTCCACCCGCGACGCGCCCGCGGCGAGGAGCACCGCGGCGCACGCGTCGGCGGTGGAGCCCGTGGTCAGCACGTCGTCGACGAGCACGACGGCGAGTCCGGCCACCGTCGTCCCCGGGCGCAGCGCGAAGGCATCGGCCAGGTTCCTCCGCCGGGCGACCGCCCCGAGGCCGGGCTGCGCGTGCGTCGCCCGCGTGCGGACCAGGGCGCGGCTCGCGACGGTCAGCTTCCGCATCCGCCCGAGCCGGCGAGCGAGAAGCACCGCTTGGTTGAAGCCGCGCTCGCGCAGGCGAGTGACGTGGAGCGGCACGGGGATCAGCAGGGCGTCCGCCGCGAATGGATAGCGCGCGGCGAGCAGATGCCCGAGCGCGTCCGCGAGCGCTCGCCGCCGCGCATACTTGAGACGTTGGATGGCCACGGCCAACGGCGCCGGCGGATTGAGTCCCGGGCCCGCCGGGCGATACAATGCCGCCGCGCGCGCGCTCGCGAAGCGCGGGGGGTGATGGAGGCAGGACGGGCAGAGGCGTGGCTGCGCGGTCGGTCCGACGGGCACACCGCACCGATCGCACCACGGTGGCTGGGGCGCCGGCATGGCGCGGAGGCAGCGCTCGCAGACACAGGTGCGGCGGTCGAAGCCCAGGCCGGCCCCGCAGACTTCGCAGGACGGTGGAAAGAGCAGGTCCAGGAGCCCGCGGAGCCAACGCGTCGTCATGGGAGTCCCGGGCGGGTGCGCTCACGGTGGGCATGCTCGTCCGTCGTTGCAACCCGGGCGTGATGCCTCGGGAAAGGTGAGGTGTGTATGATGCGATTTCTGATCGGAGTGGTGGTGGGTCTGGCTGTGGCGCACTGGTACTACACGAACGGCGAATCGGTCAGCGCGGCGTTCGAGCAGATGTGGGACTCCGCGTCCGCGGCGCCGGCGCACATGGAGAAGCAGGATCCCGACCGGGGACTGAAGGGCAAACGCTTCTGACCCGACGCATCTCCCGGCTTTACAACACTGGGTGTTCTCCGTAGGGTAACGCGTCGTGTCCCTGAGCGAGCAGCAGCTTGCCGACGACCTGAACCGTGCCATGAAGGCGCGCGACATGCCGCGCGTGTACGTGCTCCGCGGCGTGATCGCCGCGGTGAAGAACCTGAAGGTCGAGCGACGCGGCGCCGCGCTGGCCGAGGCCGATCTGGCGCAGGTCGTGCGGAAGGAGATCCGCAAGCGCGAAGAGGCGGAGGAGTTCGCGCTGAAAGCGGGACGGCAG
>Ga0070699_100005975_pt1 | contig 10634 bp, 5 predicted proteins | sample KBSK1503metaG_FD_65473 | JGI IMG/M metagenome (GOLD analysis project Ga0070699, IMG submission 65473) | Corn, switchgrass and miscanthus rhizosphere microbial communities from Kellogg Biological Station, Michigan, USA - KBS K1-50-3 metaG | ecosystem: Host-associated > Plants > Roots >...
CTGCTCGACGAATCCGACCAGTTCTTCCTCGTGGCGTTCAACCACCGCCCGCGGACGCTGACCGGCTGGACGCACGAGCACGCGGAAGTCGATCGCGCGCTCGCGGCGCTCAAGCCCTCGGGCGGCACGTCGATCTACGACGCGATCGTCGAGTCGCTGCCGCTCATCGATCACCGCAACCGGCAACGCGCGGCGCTGCTCGTCATCTCCGACGGCGCCGACACGGCGAGCACGGCGACGCTCCGCGACGTCCGGACCTCGCTGCTGCGGAGCGACGCGTTCGTCTACGCGGTGGCGATCGACTCGCCCGAGCCGCAGCCGATCAACACGCGGGTCAACGCGCAGGCGCTCCGCGAGATCACGTCGGAGAGCGGCGGGCGCACCGAGATCGTCCAGAGCTCGAGAGATCTCGAAGCGGCCACCTCGCGCATCGCCGAGGAGTTGAACAGCCAGTACGTGCTCGGCTACAACTCGTCGCATCGCGCCGACGGCAAGTTCCACAGCATCCGCGTGAGAGTCGCCGGCGTCGACTACCGCGTCCGCTCGCGCAACGGCTACGTCGCGACGCCGCGCTAGCGACACGTTCTCGCCCAATCGGGACGCTCGCACGCGCGACGATCCCGCGCTGATCGTGATTCAGCGAAGGCCGTGCGCGAGTCCCCGGCGGGCGAACACTTGACTCAGTCAACTAATCGTCCGAGAATGGCCGCGCCATGTCCGTCACGCCGCACCAGCACATCGCCGCCGTCCGCGCGTTCAACCGCTTCTACACGCGCCGGGTCGGCGCGCTCGGCGAGCACCTCCTCGACAGCCCGTACTCGCTGACCGAGATGCGCGTGCTCTACGAGCTCGCCCACCGCGACGATCTGACCGCCACCGACCTGGGACAGGACCTCGGCCTCGACGCCGGCTATTTGAGCCGCATCCTGCGGCGATTCGAGACGCGCGGCCTCGTCGCACGCACGGCGTCCCCGGCCGACGCGCGCCGCAATCTGCTCCACCTGACGCGGCGCGGCCGCATCGAGTTCGCGCCGTACGAAGAGCGCACGCAAAAGGACGTCGGCGATCTGCTCGGCCGCCTCTCGACGACCGGCCAGCGGCGCGTCGTCGATGCGATGCAGACGATCCAGCGCGCGCTGGCGACGCCCCCGGCGGCGCCGGCTTACGTGCTGCGGGCGCATCAACCGGGCGACATCGGATGGGTCGTCGAGCGGCACGGCGAGCTCTACGCGCGCGAGTGGGGCTACAACGCGCGCTTCGAGGCGCTCGTCGCGCGCATCGCCGCCGATTTCCTCGACCACTTCGATCCCGTCCGCGAGCGCTGCTGGATTGCCGAGAAGGACGGCCAGCGCGTGGGGTCGGTGTTTCTCGTCAAGCACTCGGCGACCGTCGCGAAGCTGCGCATGCTGATCGTCGATCCGCACGCGCGCGGCCTCGGCATCGGCCGCCGCCTCGTCGACGAGTGCGTTCGCTTCGCGCGCCAGGCCGGATATCGCAAGATCACGCTCTGGACGCACAGCCAGCTCAAAGCGGCGCGCGCCATCTACCGGCAGGCCGGCTTTCGTTGCGTCCACACGCAGGCCAGTCGCATCTTCGGCCGAAAGCTGGTGGACGAGACATGGGACCTGTCGCTGTAATCGCGCTCGCCGCCGTACAGATTTCGCTGCAGGCGCGGGCCGTCGAGCCCGGCGAGCTCGTCGTCCTCAGCATCGTCTTGCCCGAGCATCGCGACGCCGTTCGCGTCCGCGCGCTCGACCGCGACGCCCCGGCGTATGCCGTCGGCGATCGCCAATGGCGAGCGCTCGTCGGCATCGATCTCGACGTCAAACCGGGCACCTACGTCGTCGCGGTCGACGCAGGCGCCGGGTTGACCGCGAAGACCGATCTCGTCGTCAACCGCCATGCCTTCCCCACGCGGCGTCTGACGGTCGACGAGGGGTTCGTGAACCCGCCGCCCCAGCTGAGCGATCGCATCGCGCAGGAGGCGGCCCTTCTGAGGACCACGTGGCGTCGCGTCACGCCGGAACGCTTCTGGTCCGCGCCGTTCGTGCGTCCGGTGCCGCAGCCGGCCAACAGCCGGTTCGGCACGCGAAGCATCTTCAACGGCCGGCCGCGCGGCGCGCACGGCGGCGCCGATTTCCTCAGCCCCGCCGGCACTCCGATCCACGCGCCGAACGCAGGCCGCGCCGTCATCGCGCGCGATCTGTACTTCACGGGCAACACGGTCGTGATCGATCACGGCCTGGGAATCTTTTCGATGCTTGCGCATCTGTCGGCGATTGACGTGCGCGAGGGCGATCGCGTGGAAGCGGATGACGTCATCGGCCTCGTCGGCGCCACGGGACGCGTGACGGGACCGCATCTCCACTGGGCGGTGCGCGTGAACGGCGCGCGTGTCGATCCGCTGTCAGTGCTCGCGCTGCTTGGAAGCGAACCGTCAGGCCGCTGACGCGTCCGGCCGCCCACCTGCACGCCGATGCGCGGCGAGCCGGCACGCGTCCGCATACGATGACCTAACCGTAGAGATCTGAATCCGCGCTGGTGGATGAGCTGGCGTCGTCTTGCGCGTCACGCGCGGACGGCGGAATGTTGCGGGATTTGACACGGCCCGGTCGCACGGGCATCGCGATCGGCCGCAGAATCGCCGACGCTTTGGTACTCAACTTGCGAACGTCGCCACGCGTATGACGTTCTCCGGGACCACAGCCGGTACGACCGCGACCGACTCCACCATCCGGGTGCTGCGATGGACGTTCCGCCGCGACGAGCAGACCGTCGTCTGCGAGTTGGGGTTGAACTGCGACGATGCGTACGAGCTGCGCGTCGATCCGCCGCGCAATCCCGTCGGGCTGGCAACCGAGATCTTCGACGATGCGACGGCGGCGTTCCAGCGTCATTCGGCGATCGAGCGCGTCCTGATCGGCGATGGCTGGTCGCTCGAACGCTTCGAGTCGGATCGCCGGTTGCGCTAGCGCGTCCGCGCCCGGCCACGAAAATCAGAGACGGATTCGACGTTGTGGCGTCGTTCGCGGCTTGCCTGTCGTTCGAGGGCCGGGAGCCGCACGATGAACGTCGCCCCGTGTCCCTCACCCTCGCTCCGCGCCTCGATTGCACATCTCACGGCCGCGGCGAAATCCGGAGTGCGTCAGACTCGGACGAGCACACCGCGCGCGGTCTGACCGGTTGCCTGCGCGATCGCGGTTGCATAGAGCGCGACTTGACGCCTGTAGCGGTCTTCTCCGGTCGCGGCGAGCTCACGATCGGTTTTGTAGTCGACAACGGTCCACACGCCGTCCTCTTCGAACGCGAGGTCGACGACACCTTCGACGAGCGTGCCGTCGGCGGTGGTGCAGGTGACCGGTGTTTCGCGACGGCAGGCGCCACGCGCGTCAGCGGCGCGCGCGCGCGACAGCAGGTCGTGTGCGAGCAGCCGTGAAACAACTTCCGCGGCCGCGCGCGCCTCGTCTTCTGTCATCGCGAGCAGCTGCGCCTGCACGGCGGCGATGTTGTCGACGATCTCCGGCGATGCATCGAACGGCGCCTGCGCCATGATTTCGTGAACGAGGGCGCCGAAGTCGAGCCCGCCCGGACGCGCGACCGCGCCGCCCAGATTGATGATCGACACCGCCTCCGGGGACCGATACGTCTCCGTCCCCACTCCGTCCCCACTCTGTCCCTGTTCCGTTCCGACTCCGTCCCCACTCCGTCCCTCAACGGTCCTCACCCATTCCTGCACGGTCTGCACCGTCACCGACGCGGCCGCGCCGCGGGCGCGCGCGTCGTGGCGCGCGAGCTGCCATGAGTCGTAGCGCGTCCGTCCGTCCGCGATCACGTGCTTCGGCACGTCCTTGACGATCAGATCCTCGCGCCGGACGCCGAACGGCGCCTCGCCGCCCAACCGAAGCGCCGACGGATCCCACCAGACCACTGAGTACCCGTCCGCCTCAGCAAACGCGTGCTGACCGGGACACACGGTCGACGGCCCGGCCACTTCGTCGTTCGGCCGCAGCAGCACCGAGTCCTTCGATTTGAACGCCGGGCACTTCGGACCGCGCGCCGCCGTGCGGCGCGCCGCGATCGGCGGATAGAGCGCGCGGTTGAGCGGGTTGAGCCAGCCGCCGTCCCACGGCTCGTCGCCGATCGCCGGAACGACCAGCAGGTCTCGCGCGCGCGTGCCCGCGACGTACGCCAGCCTTACGCCTTCGGCCTCGTCGCGCCGCACTTCGATGTCTTCGTGCTCGTGCAGCTCGTGCGGCGCCCACCCGCCGATCTTCATCGCGCACAGCCGCGCCGACGCATCGAGATACCGGCTCGCGTCGGGGCGGCTCATGCGGCACGTGAGATCGGCAAGGATGACGATCGGGAACTCGAGCCCTTTGGCTTTGTGGACCGTCATCAGGCGCACGCCGTCGCTGCCTTCTTCGAGGATCGGCGCTTCGGCCGCTTCGGTCGACGCCGAGTCGCGCAGCTCGTCGATGAAGCCGCGGAACGAGATGCCGCCGCCCGCCTCGTACTGCCGCGCGAGCTCCGCGACGTGCAGCACGTTGGCGAGCGCCTGCTCGCCGGCCGGGCGGAGCATGAAGCCGACGTGCGCGCGCGTCTCCGCCAGGAGGCGTCCGATCGTCTCGGCGACCGGCCGATAGTTGCGCGCGCGGTGCAGCCGCTGCAGCAGCCGCAGCGCTTCGGCAATCGGCACGAGATGCGCCACCCGCTCGCCCGTCAGCGCGAGCTCTTCTCCCGAGTTTCCGCCCAGCTCCCTGGGAATCCTGAACGGATGGAACGGGCCGAACCGGTGGCGGCATTCGAGCAGATGCTCGTCGTCGACGGCGAACAGCGAGCCTTTCAGCGCGGCGAACACCGACAGCTCGTCGTCGGGCCACTCGATCGCGGCGAGCGCGGCGCGCACCGTCTCGACTTCCTCGCGGCCGTGAAACGCCTTTCCGCCGACGAGCAGATGCGGAATGCCGCGCGCTTCGATCGCGTTGATGTAGGGCCGCGTCATGTCATCGGTGAAGCTGACGAATCGCCTGAAGAGAATCGCGATGTGCTTCGGCTCAATCGGCTGCCCTTCGATCGTCCAGCCGTTCCTCGCGTCCACGAGCCATTCGATGAACGCGCCGACCGCATCGGGCAGCGACTCTTCGATCGCTTTGGCCGATGGGCGCAGCGGACCACCGCCGCGTCCGTATGGTTTCGGGACCGCAAGCGCGACGACCGCAGGCTGTCCGGCCGTCGCGGGCCGCGATTCGCCGAGCGGCACGTAGTCCGCCTGCAAAGTCGATCGATTTCCGGTCATCTCGTGCGCGAACGCGGCGTTCACGAAATGCTGGATCTCCGGCACGCTGCGGTAGCTCGTCATCAGGGGCAGGACGCGCCCGCCGCTCGCCTCGAGCCGATCGCGCACGTCCCAGTACGTGCCGACGTCGGTGCCGCGGAATCGATAGATGGCCTGTTTCGGATCGCCGACGATGAACAGTTTTCCCGGCACGTTGTCGGCGAGCAGCTCCAGGATTTCCGCCTGAATCGGATCGGTGTCCTGGAACTCGTCGACGAAGATGCGCGCGAATTTCTGACGGAGGTGGCGGCGAACATCGTCGTGGTCGCGGATCAAATCGCGCGCGCGCACGAGCAGATCGGCGAAGTCGAGAGCGCCCGCAGCCTGCTTCAGGCGCTGATAGCGTTCGGTGGCGCCGCGCAGCTCCTGCTGCAGCGCCGCGGCCAGATCGGCGTCGGCGTCTTTGCGGAACTGCTGCAGATCGGCGAAGAGCGCGTCGCGTGCCGTCAGCACCTCCGTGCGTGTGACATCCTTGCCGAACTTGTAGCCGCTGCCCTTGCGCGTGCGCGAGAAGCCGCGATCACGCGTGAGGAGATCGATGAGCCGCGCCTCCCACCCGTCGAGATCGGTTTGCGCGTGTTCGCTCGCCTGCGATGGGCCCGGGCTGCCGCGGACCGACTGCTCCAGCTCAATCTGACGGCTGAGACGACGGACGCCGTCGGTGTCGATGAACAGGTTGTCGCGATTCGACGACCCGCGCGACGTGAGATCTGCGAGTCGATGAAGCGCCCGCACGAGGCGATCGATCGTCGCCGCGCGATCGAACGGCGGGCGGGTCCACGGTCGCGGAAAGTCGCGCCATTCGGCGAGCGCGCGGCCGGCATTGCGCAGCCGATCGATCGGTCCGTCGGTGTCCCCGGCGAAGCTGCTCCGTCGCAGGGCGCGCCGCACTCCTTCCGGCGGATCGGTGAGCGTCTCCTGCAGCCACGCGCGAAACGCGCGCGTGTAGAGACGGTCGGCCTCGGCCTCCGTCAACACGACGAACAGCGGATCGACCGACGCCTCGACCGGCCGTTCGCGTAACAGCTCCGCGCAAAATCCGTGAATCGTGTTGACGTGCGCTTCCTCGAGCGTGGCGAGCGCCAGCTCGAGGCGCGGGCGCTCGTCGCGGTCGGCGTCGGCGCGCGCGTGCTCGAGCGCTTCACGCAGGCGCAGCTTCAGCTCGCCGGCGGCTTTCTCGGTGAAGGTGACGGCGACGATCTCGATCATCTTCGCGCGGCCCGTCGCGAGCACGCGAAGGATTCGGTTGACGAGCTCCGTCGTCTTGCCCGTGCCGGCTGCGGCTTCGACGACCAGCGTCCTATCGAGATCCTCTTTGATCGCTCGTCGCGCCTCGGCGTCGCCGCGCGAAAACGGCAGAATCGTCGCGGTCATCCTTTACTCTCGCGTGGGGCCCCACGCGCTGACGCCCTCGCGCTGTAGCGCTCGGGCGTATCTGGAACAGAACGTCGCAGACCCTATCTCATCGACCTCAAGGCGATCAGATCCGCGATCTTGTCCTTTGGCTTCTTTCTCACCCGCTCCTCTTCGCGCGGGCCGCACACCGGCCGGAAATCGCACCACGCGCACGCGCGTTCGTCGGGCGCGGCGGGCAGGAGGCCCTGCTCGATCGCGCGATCGATGATTGTCAGCACGGTGAGCGCCTGTGTCCGCGCGTAATCGGTGATCGGCACGACGCATTCGGCGAAGCCGCCGACGGTCGTCGCGAAGTAGAGGCGCGCCGATTCGACGTTCTTCCCGAGCCCGCGCTCGACCACCATGCTGTAGAGAACCGGCTGAAGCACCTTCCCGCCGTCGACGACGAGATCCTGCTTCGATCGATTCTTGCCGGTCTTGTGATCGGTGACGCGAAGCACATCGCGCGTCGGATCGCGCTCGATGAGATCGACCGATCCGCGAAGCACGAACCGGTCGTCGACGAGCACAGGCTGCTCGAGACTGCGTGGATCGCGTCCCTCGTCGTTCAACCCGAAGCTGAACTCGAAGTACTCCGGCCGCCACGGTGCGCCGTCGGCGAGCCTCCGCACCCAGATGCCGAGATCGCGCCAAACCTCGCCGATCTCGTCGTTCCACACGCGATCGATCGCCGGCGCGAGCAGCTCGGCGTACTCGGCGGCGACGCGCCTCACGATGGCGTCGAGCGTGTCGAACGCGTGGGCGAGCCGATCGCGGGTGACCGGCAGCGCGCCGTCGGCGTCCATCGCGCGATAGAACTCCGCCTGAGCCGCGTGGAAGAGGCTGCCGCGCGTCAGCGGATCCATCCGCATCAGCGGCTCGGGCTCGTCCCACGGCTCCAGCTTGTAGATCGTCGACAGCAGAAACTGGTACGGGCACGTGGCAAAGCGCTGAAGCGCCGACAGCGAGTACGGGCGCTGCCGCAGGCGGTTGGCGTCGATCGCCGACCGAATGCCCGGCGCCACTTTCGTCAACCCGTCGCTCGACGACCACGCCGCCTTGTTGCGCGACCAGCGGCTGATGACCGATCGCCGAAGGGCGGCGTTGAGGCCGAGCATGTAGTGGGCGCTCCCCTTGACCGCGTCGCGGTCGACCGTATCGAGCAGCCGGCGCAGCGTCGCGAGGTCGTGCTCGAGGTCGTCGATGGCGCGCTCCGGCTCCTTCGGCGCCGGCCACGCGAGGCTCGCGCCGCCTTCGGCCGCCGCCTCGGCTTCGAGCGCGCGGTAGTCCGGCACGCGTCCGGTGATCGCGCGCATCACGTCGAGCGCATAGAACGACGGCACGCGCGCGCGTGTTTCGGCGACGTCGAGGCGCGGGTATGACAGGTACGCACGCTCGGTCGCCGCACCGATCGCGATTTTCAGGAGCAGCCGCTCGGCGTCGCCTCGGTCCGTCTGGCGGACGAGCGCGGAATCGATCGCCGCACGACGATCGTCGAGCAGCAACGGATCTTCGCGCGGACGCTGCGGGACGACGCGCTCGGCCAGGCCGGGCACGAACACGACGCGGAACGTCCGCCCTCGCGCCTGGTGCGGCGTTCCGATGAACACGCGGCCGTAGCGCCGATCGGGCGGATCCCAATCGAGCGTCGCGAGCCGATCGTGCAGCACGTCGCGCGCCTCCTCGAGCGTCACCGGACCGACGTCCGCCATCGGGCGCAACTCCGCGAGCAGCTGGAGCACGCGAGCCGGCCGCCGCAGCGCGCTCGCGGCGAGCGCGGCGAATCGATCGAGCCAGCCGCCCCACGTCGCCCGCACGGGCCACTGCGCGAGCTCGTCGACGATCGGCAGCGCGAAATTTCTCAGGTGGACGAGATTCCGCAGGTCGCGGCGATATCGCGCGACGCGCGGCGAATCGGGCTCGTCGCGCTGAAGTTCCTCGATCCGGAATCGGTAGTCGGCAGCCAACCCGTCGAGGCGCCGCCGCCAGCGCGCCTGGCCGCCGACCACCGCCGATTCCACGATCAGCTCTTCCCACTTCCACGGCGATCGCAGCGTGCCGGCGACGACGGCGTCGTCGTCGGAATCGATCGGCTCGGCGGGAGAATCAATCGGCGACTCGGCGGGCCGAGCAGGCTCGGTCCCTACATTGTTCGTTGTAGGGGCGGAGCCTGCTCCGCCCGAACCGGAACGGGTCCGGATTTCAGGTACTTGCCCGAGCGAGAGGTACTCGTCGAAACGTTTGGCCGACAACCCGTCGACGGCGCACGAGAGCAACGCGATGAAGGCGCGGCCCGCCGGGTCGGGACGCCGCGTGCCGCGATCGAAGTACGCGGGCACATCGCCGCGCGCGCACGCATGCTCGAGGAGGCCGAGGTACTGCTTCGGCGTGCGGAGAAAGACGGCCATCTCGTCGAAGGGCACGCCCCGCGCCGCCTCGTCGAGAATCCGCCGCACGATTTCGACCGACTCGCGTCCTTCGCCCGGCGCCGAAAACAGCGCGACGTCTCGGGCGCTCTCGCGTTCGGCCGGTCGTTCCGCCTCGAACACGAACCGTCGGAGGTTGATCAAATCCGATCCCGCTTCCGCATCATCGGCGAGCGTTTCGATTGTTCCGCCGAGGGCGGCCAGCGCGTCGAGCGCGAACCGATCGCCGTCGGGCACGGTCGCAAGAACGTCAGGCGACCGGTGAACCAGCGCGGCGGCGAAGTCCTGCTCGGCGCGCGAATCGAGCGGGACGTCGAGCAGCAGGATCGGCAGCCGTGCCCAGCGCACGTCACCCGACCGGCAGGCCTCGGCGGCGAGTAGAAACAAGGCTGCGCGATCGTCGACCGATGCGGTCGCCAGCTGCGCCTCGAAGCGGATGAGGAGGGCGGCGATATCTGCGAGTCCCTGGACGGACCGGGAACCAGGCACCAAGGACCGAGGACCAACTTGGGCGAGCCGCAGCTCGTGCAGCGTGCGTGTGAGGGCCTTCGGAAATCCCGGCAGCGTCGCGACCGGCGCGAAGTACGCGAGCTCGCCGGCGCCGATCGCCTCGAAGACCGCGCGCGCGGCGATCGCTTCGGCGCCGGCGTCGGTGCCGCGGGCGCGGCGGGCGCCTTCGATTCTGGTGGCCGCCGCCTTCGCGGCCAGCTCCGTCAGGCTGAATCGGGTGAGGCCGAACGTCGCGCCGGCGCGGCGTGCGATCGCGCGTGCGAAATCGTCCGCGGCTCCGCGCGATGCGCCGACGATGACGATCTCAGACGCGGAAGGGCGTCGGGCCAGAAAAGCGCGGGCGGCGTTCAGCCGTGCCGCCGCGGACGAGGACGTGACGATGCGAAGCATGTGGCATCTTCTCAACGCGTGGGGCCCCCCCACGCGCCGCGCTGCGGCGCTCGCAAGGCTCGCTGACCTCGCGCGGGCCGCAGGCGCCCGGTCTCCGTGCCGGGTTCTCGAGTGACGACAGCGCACGCTGTCGTGATGTGCAAGAGAATACCACGCGCGGGGAGTTGCGCGTCGGTCACGGTGACGTTCTGTTCTAGATACGCGCGAGGGCTACGGCCCGAGCGCGTCTGCGCGTGACAGCCTTGAGCCGTTGCGAGGCGCGCATGCGCCGAGCAACCGCGGCCGGGGGTGGGGCCCCGGCGCGATAAGTCAAGGTGGGGCCCCACGCGAAATAAGAAAGTGGTAGTACCCACCGTCTTCAGTCACCGTCAGCGGCGCACCGAAGACGCGGCTGAGAAGCGGCGCGGTCAACACGGCCGGCTTCGCGCCGTCGGCCGCGATGCGGCCGCGATCGAGCAGAATAACGCGCCCGATCTCCGGAATGATCTCGTCGGCGTAATGCGTGACGAGGAGCAGGGTCGTGCCGTCGCGCGCCACCTGACGCACGCGCTCCATGAAGCGATGGCGCGACACCACGT
>Ga0070699_100005977_pt1 | contig 10634 bp, 13 predicted proteins | sample KBSK1503metaG_FD_65473 | JGI IMG/M metagenome (GOLD analysis project Ga0070699, IMG submission 65473) | Corn, switchgrass and miscanthus rhizosphere microbial communities from Kellogg Biological Station, Michigan, USA - KBS K1-50-3 metaG | ecosystem: Host-associated > Plants > Roots >...
TTGAGAGTCATGTTTTGATCTGTTCCTTGGTCAATAAAGCACGGATTCGTTCCATCATTTCGACAAGATCCATGCGTTCCTGTTCTGACAATTTCTCGATCATTTGAGAAACCGACTGGTCAGAGTTCTCGTTCAATTTTGAGAATTCCCTTTGTCCCTTTTCAGTCAGCATGATGATATGCAAACGCCTGTCTTCCCGTGCAGGAGTTTTCTTTACCAGCTCCTTTTGAATAAATTTGTCGATGATCCTGCTTAGGTACCCTTCGTCTATATCAATATTCGACCGAATCTTCTTGGCAGTGCATAGTTCGGTATGACTGATTTCATACAACACCCGTCCCTCAGTGAGTGAGAATGGAGTATCGAGGAAATGTTGGTCCAGCAAGCCAATAACATTGGTATAGAAGCGGTTGAAACTTCTGATTTTGTCGATTAATCCCTGGTCGCGTTTCATTTGCCCATCATAGTCAAATCACTTGACTTTGTCAAGTAATTGCTGATTCGAAATTCTTATCTTTCAATCTGTTCAAATGTTTTCGCATGTTGAGGCAAAAATTTATTTTGCTCTGGTAATTAATCGGGAATAGAATCCGTCTATCCATCAACCACGCGAGGAGACAATTTATGAAGCTTTTACCACGGCACTACGGGATTATTATCAGCGGTCTTACTACAGCGTATTTGCACATTTCCCTCTACCCGGTATTTGGTCACTTTGATCCAATTGTACTAAATGGCTTCGGGACGATTGCCTTGTTGCTGGCTTACTTCCTGCCCATTCCATTTTTTCAAAAAAGACATGATACCGTTTTCTGGGCGCTGTTTGGCTACATTGGGCTCACCATTCTGCTGTGGTTGATATTGGGCGACAAGACTTTCCGCCTGGCAACAACCGCCGCTATTGGGTATTATGCCAAGATTGCAGAATTGACTCTGCTGGCTTTTCTATGGCCAGACGGCCCAGAAGTAAGGAAGGCAGCCAAGATGCGAAAGCAGGCTTGATAAGCGTGGGTAGCAACTGCTATGGTCTCAGATTCCATATCCAGGATAATTTGTAGTTGGGAAAGTGATCGGGGAAAGAACTAAACTCCATCCTGCTCCATTGGGAGTGGGGATGATTGTAATAGCAACTTATAATCAAACTATTGTGTATAAATATTTATCCTTCGGGGTAGGAATTGTCTTAGCCATACCCATTCTTGGATTGATCGCGCTTGCAGTTACATTACCGATAACAATATCTGGAGTTGAATATCTACTCGCAAGTTCTGTAATAGTGGCAGGGTTGCTTCTAGCTCCGTGGAAATCCAGGCAGCACCGCATTCTAACGGCTATTGGAGTATTTGTATTGATCCTGATAGCCACTGTAAGAATAATACTTGGCGAACAGAACTCAACCTCAAATCTGAAAATGGTTACGCTGCCACAGGGAGGAGGTACCCGCTGGGTCAGTTATGTGATTGATGAACAAGATAGCCTCATTTTTGGCGAGACGCTGTTTCACTTTATCGGCGGCTCTTCAGCTAGTGAACATGAGTCCATTACCCAGTCAATCTATAAAGATTATGCGGATATGAGGCAGGCACAGAGAATTGTCCCGTCCCCTATTATCAATACCTATCTTGGTCTTCAGCGGCCAGGTGCTTTCGATGCTGTGCTCGTTGAACCCGAAGTGAATCGGCAGCCAGAAATTGGTGTGGTCTTTCTGCATGGATATATGGGCAATGTCACTGCCCAATGTTGGGAAATTGCTCAGCCTGTGAGTCACTTTGGCGCAGTGACAATCTGTCCGTCAACAGAGTGGAGTGGTGAATGGTGGCAGCCAGAAGGTCAAGAAATCATACAGGCCACTTTTGATTATCTGAGAGGACGAGGGATAAAGAATTTCTATTTGGGTGGTTTTTCCAATGGAGGGTTTAGCATTAACCGTTTGGCATCCCAATTTGGGAATGAAGATAATCTGATTGGTTTGTTCTTAATTGATGGCATCTATGACGGGGCCAGTCTTCGAGAAACCGGTCTTCCTATTTTAATCATACAGGGCACCCAGGACGAAAGAGTTCCAGCTGCTGGAGTACGTCAGATTTATGAAACAATTGGAGCTTCGGCAACTTATATTGAAATAGATAGTGATCACTTTCTCATCATGAAGCAACCTGATGAAGTGCAAATTGCTATTCAAACATGGTTGGAAAATCATCAGCCTTACAGATAGTAGGATTTAAAAGCATTTTAGAAAACAGATTTGAGACATGTCCTCAAAAAAGAGATTGGCTGGCAGTGGCAACCGCTGGAGACGACGGCGCTCTAAGTTCAGGCGAAGTACCAGCCACAGGTCAATTGAAGCAAGCCAAGGGTAGAAAAGAAGCGCTGAAAAGGAGTCGAATGAAGTCACTTAACAGGCAATTTCAATAATTCACCGTTGACAAGAAATTTAATTTGAGTATCCTATAGTAGCAAGTCGTCAGTTCCTGCTTCCAGTCAAATTCATGCATCTTCAAAAACAACGGGAGAGTCTATGACCAAGAGAGTTTTCCAATTACTAGTTGTCATTGCAGTTCTGGTTGCATCCTTCGGTTCAGCAGGTAGTGTATTCGCAGGGTCCAACTGTGGTAGTTCCATCACTGTCCAATGGGGTGATACGTTGAGTGGCATCGCGCTGTTATGCGGAACTACGGTGAACGCAATCCGCGCTGCCAACCCGGGTCTCGGTTGGTGGGTTTACGCAGGGCAGGTGTTGTACATTCCAATAGGAAATACACCACCGGTTCAACCGCCCGCTTCCAGTGGCACTTATGTAGTGCAATGGGGGGACACAATGGCAAAGATCGCGGGACGTGTAGGATGTACCCTCGGTTCACTTCTGGCTGCCAATCCGCAAATCTCCAACCCCAGCCTGATCTTTGCTGGACAAGTAATCAACCTGCCGGCTGGTGCCAAACCACCAACGCCTCCACTTCCATCTTGTAACTGTCAGCCAAACCCTCCATCTGATTCACTCACAACTCTTAAGGTCGCCTATCAATATGGGTTGTATATCCGCAGTGAACCGGGCGGGAAGATCATTTCGTCCGCGTTAGACAAGGATGTTTTGTACTACAGAACCAACTCGGTCTTCACGGATCAAAAAGGTAAGGTCTGGGTGGAAGTCAGACTCAACCCACCGGTAAAAGGATATTATATAGGCTGGCTCCTCGTGAAGGATCAGTTTGGAAAATATTTCACAGAACCACATATTGATCCGTAGAAAAGTCCAGTTTTGTAACTCAGCAAACATGCCTCATCGCGAATTTAATCTTAAGAGCCTTTAGCCACGGATTTTTACTGATTTGCACAAAAAGCCGACCCTCTGAACTGGGTCGGCTTTTTGTTTGGCCCAATTTGGGGCAATTAATCAAATTTCGTAACGGTCCGTGTAATCTGTGGCTGAATCCTTGCAATCTTATGATGAACAACCCGAGGTGGAAATCGCCTATATGTTTGCTGAAACACATTGGGGAAAAGGGCTAGGAACTAAAGCAGCTAAAGTACTCATGCACTATGGCTTTGAAGAGTTGAAATTTCCTCGCCTGATTTGTTGCATAGAGGCAGAAAATCTGGCATCCATCAAAATAATGAAAAACCTTGGTATGATTCTTGAAAAAGAAGTGGATACTAGAGAAGGCCCGGAGTTGTTGTTTGCCAAATCCAGATCCTAACTGAAAGTAACCAGTATTTTCTAAAATTAGAGTGATACGCTTTAGGAGCTAACTATGGCAAAACAGGTTGATTTATACAATAGCACCTATGGAAACTTCGAAGAGCAGGTCCTGGCAAAAATCAGGCAGGAGACCTACGGAGAGGATATCGGTCAAAACAGTTGGATCACTACTGATGAATATGACACTTTCTATACGTGGCTCAATCTTTCGGCGAGCGAGCATATTCTGGAAATCGCCAGCGGCTCAGGTGGGCCTGCCTTATACCTCGCGAAAAAATTCAATTGTCGCATTACAGGGCTTGATATTAATGAAGAAGGAATCAAAACTGCAAACCAACAAGCGCAGGCTGCCAAAATCACAGATGCCAAATTTCAGCTTGCGGATGTTGATCAACGCCTGCCTTTTGACGATGGAACTTTTGACGCGGTCATGTGCATAGACTCTGCGAATCACTTCCGTGATCGACTGGGCTTCTTGCGTGAGTGGCAGCGCGTCTTAAAAAAGGGACGGCGGATCCTGTTTACTGATCCTGTTGTTATCACTGGACCCGTTTCCAATGAGGAATTAGCAGCGCGTAGTAGCATTGGTTTTTTCCTGTTTACGCCGCTCGAGATGACGAAACAATATATCCGGGAGGCCGGCCTCAACCTGCTCCGCTGTGAAGATGTGACTGGCAATATCGAGTTGACTTCGGGGCGCTGGCATGCCTCCCGCCACAAACATCGTGAGGACTTGATCAAGATCGAAGGCGAAGAACGATTTGAGGGCTTGCAAAAATTCTTTGCTACAGTTCATAAATTGACCAGCGAACGGCGACTTTCCAGGTTTGTATTCATGGCAGAGAAATAAGGTCAGCACAAAATATCCAACTTGACAGAGCGTATAATCCATACCATCAACCACATAACTTTTAGGAGAGCCGTATGAAAAGTGTTGTCGTGACAGGTGTATCAACAGGGATCGGATGGGGCATTACCAAAGTTCTGATCCAAAAGGGTTTTCGTGTCTTTGGAAGCGTCCGAAAGACACAGGATGCTGAAAGACTTTCGAAGGAGTTTGGAGAAAATTTTATCCCGTTGACTTTTGACGTGACCGATGAACCAGCGGTTCAAGCCGCAGCGCGAGAAGTTCGTGAAAAGCTCAACGGAGAGACTTTGTTTGGACTGGTCAACAATGCTGGGGTCGCTGTAGCAGCTCCGTTGATCTACATCCCCACTGAGGATTTTCGGCACCAGCTCGAAGTGAATCTGGTCAGCGTGTTGATCGTCACCAAGGCGTTCGTTCCATTATTGGGAAGTGACCGCTCCCTGCGCGGAGAACCAGGTCGTATCGTCAACATCAGTTCAGTCGGCGGGAAGCGCGGTGGTCCGTTTCTGGGTCCGTACGTTGCCTCCAAACATGGATTGGAAGGTTTCTCGGAAACTTTGCGGCGGGAACTGATGTTGTATGGCATCGATGTAATCATCATCGGTCCAGGCGCGGTGGCGACACCCATTTGGGATAAGGCTGGCCAAGCAGATATATCCATCTATGAAAAAACTGAGTATTTTGAGGCAGGCCAGCGCTTGTTAAAGTACATGGTCAAAGATGGTAAAAATGGTTATCCCCCAGAAAAAGTTGGTGAGGTGACCTGGCATGCATTGACCACGCCCAAACCGCGGGTGCGGTATGCCGTCGTGCCTGGTAACCCAATCCGAAACTTCATCCAATCGTTAATACCGAAGCGAATGTTGGATAATATCATTGCCAAAAATTTGGGATTCAAATAAATCGTAAAATTCCATGTCTGCAAAAAGTCACATGGACAACGCCGAGCAAGACATTATTCGATGGGCTGAGTCGCAAGCCGAGATTCGCGCAGTCTTACTTACCAGTACGCGCGCAATTCCCACCGCTCGCCGCGATATTTTATCTGACTATGATGTGGTTTTGATCGTCGAAGATATTCAGCCTTTTGTAGATAACCGAACCTGGATTAACCACTTTGGGGACGTACTTGTAGTCTATTGGGATCCAGTCTATCCCGATCCTGTTTTTGGCATCGAAATGATTGCCAACGTGACGCAATACGCTTCGGGACTCAAGATTGACTTTACCCTCCAACCTGTCAGCTTGTTCAAGCTGATTATCGCTGCTCCAGCCCTCCCTGCGGAGTTGGATGCGGGCTATCGCGTCCTGCTCGATAAAGACGGTTTGACCGCATCCATGCTTCCGTCGACAGGTAAAGCTTATATCCCAAAACCTCCGAATGAAGTAACTTACCTAAGATTGATCAATGAATTTTTTAGCGACCCGCCCTATGTTGCCAAGTGTCTCTGGCGTGATGAACTCCTGCCAGCCAAGTGGTGTCTCGACTATGACATGAAGCACGTCTATTTGCGGCAATTTCTAGAATGGCGTGCGGAGATGAATCATCATTGGGCAGTCCCCATAGGGTCTCTTGGCAAAGGATTAAAAAGGTATTTGCCAGCTGATATTTGGATGCAACTGGAGGAGTCTTATACTGGCGCTCGCCTGGAAGATAATTGGGAGGCGCTGCTGAAGACGATTGTGTTATTTCGTCGCGTCGCGGTTGAAGTCGGCACGCATTTGGGTTACAAGTATCCGTATGATTTGGATGAGCGCGTCACCGCGTATGTTGAACATATCAAACAACTTGAACCAAAGTCAATATCCATTCATAATGATAAAAAATCATAACAGGAGACCCATCCATGACCACTGCCCTGCCCCGCGCAAAAGTAAAAAAGAATCAAACCTGGAATGCGGAAAGTGTCTTCTCCTCGCCTGAAGAGTTTGACAAGGAAGTGACAAGTCTTGTTGAAAGTCTCGCATCGATCAAGAAGTTTCAAAGTCATCTTGGCGATAGCCCTGATTCATTCCTTGAAGCCATGGAAATAATCGAAGCGATTTCCAAACGCGCTGCAAAAGTGCAGGTGTATGCCACCATGTCCAGCGCGGTGGATACGGGGAATCAACAAGGCACTGCGATGAGCGGCAAAGCCATGAGCGCGTTGGCTCAAGTGGGCGCGGCGCTGTCGTTTGTAGACCCGGAACTGTTATCTATGGGCGAAGCGAGGTTACGTCAATGGCTGAAAGATGACTCGCGTATGAGGCTCTATGAGCATTACGTCAACGACCTATTCCGCAGGCAGGCTCATGTCCGTAATGCGGAGGTGGAGGAACTGCTCGGTATGTTGCGCGATCCGTTTGGGACGGTCCGCGCTACAGCAAGTATGCTGGCAAATGCCGATTTCCAATTCAAGCCTGCGCGCAATAGCAAAGGCAAGAAAGTAGAGCTGACCCAAAGCACTTTTGACGCCATTCTGAATGGGTCAGATCGTAGGGCACGCCAAACTGCCTGGGAAAATTACAACGATAAATATCTTGAGTACAAGAACACATTGGCAAGTAATCTCGCCGCGTCGATCAAACAGAATGTATTCAATATGAAGGCGCGTAGGTTCAACTCATCGTTGGAGTCTACGCTTTTCAATGGCGATGTCCCCGTGGAGATGTTCCATAATCTCATCAATATCTTCAAGAAAAACCTGCCACTCTGGCACAAGTACTGGCAGATTCGTCGCAAGGCACTGGGGGTGAAGACTTTAAATCCGTATGATGTGTGGGCACCGCTTACAACGAAAAATCATAAAGTTCCATTTGAAAAAGCTGTGGATTGGATCAGCGACGGATTGGAGCCGATGGGCGCTGATTACGTAAACATCATGCGCAAGGGCTGTCTCGAAAATCGCTGGGTGGATTGGTCTCCGAATGGGGGGAAACGTCAGGGTGCGTTTTCGACACGCGTTCCGCAGGATACACACCCTTTCATTTTGATGAGCTACATGGATGATGTGGGCAGCATGAGCACGCTCGCGCACGAATTGGGACATTCGATGCACGCATATTATGCCAGCCGCGCTCAACCGATGATTTACTACACATACCCCTCCATTATTTCGGAGACCGCTTCAAACTTTCATCAAGCCATGACGCGTGCCCATCTGCTCAAGACCAACCCGAATAAATATTTCCAAATTGCTCTGCTCGAAGAAGCTATGGATAACTTCCACCGCTACTTCTTCATCATGCCGACTCTCGCACGCTTCGAACTGGAGACGCATCAGCGCGTGGAAAAAGGTCAGCCGCTTACCTCTGACGCTATGATCGAACTGATGGCGGATCTCTTCAGCGAAGGCTACGGTGGCTATATGAATTTGGATCGTCAGCGCGTGGGCATCACCTGGGGAACGTTCACCACGCATTTGTATATTGATTATTATTCGTTCCAATATGCAATCGGAATCTCCGCTGCCAACGCCATCGCCAAACGGATTCTCGATGGCACGCCAAATGCCGCACAGGATCACATCGGCTTTCTTAAAGTTGGTTCATCGAAATCGCCCATGGAGGTCTACAAAACTGCCGGCGTGGATATGACCACGACACAGCCAATTGAAGATGCATTTGCTGTGTTGGAAGAATATATTGATCGCCTGGGCGTTCTCACAGGCAAATAGAGAAAATTTTATGACCATCAAAGCAATTGTCTTCGATATCGGCGGCGTTTTGGAAATTACTCCAGACCTCGGAATTGATAAGAAATGGGAACAAACTCTTAACCTGCAACCCGGTGAACTGTATCAACAACTGCGTGAGGTGTGGAAAGGTGGAAGTATGGGCACCATCTCTATTCAACAAGTCCATCAGAACGTCGGCGAGATTATGGGTTGGAGCGAAGCACAAGTACACGAGTATATGGGTGATATCTGGAAGGAGTATCTTGGCACCTTAAACATGGAGCTGGCTGAATATTTCCGTAATTTGCGCCCCAAATACCAAACCGCCATTATTAGTAACAGTTTTGTCGGCGCGCGCGAGCAGGAAGCACAACACTATCAATTTGACACAATTTGTGACTTCATCATTTATTCACATGAGGTGGGTTTGCGAAAACCTGATCCACAGATTTTCGCTTTGGCTTGTGAACAGCTGGGTCTGCAACCTCATGAAATCATCTTTGTGGATGATCACCACGAAGTGTATACCTCCGCACAGGAAATGGGCATGCATTGCATTGAGTTTAAAGATAATGCTCAAATCATTACCGAGATCGAAGCTTGTATTCAAGCCAATGGTGGATAACGGCAGCATGAAGTTTCTCGTATAATTCTCTCTGAGAATCATGCCTATAGAACCAACACCAGAAGAGGAATGGTACAAAATGCTGACAGAGGGTGAGCCCATCCCTCGTCGCCTGTATCATCTTAATGGATTGCTTCCGTCAGATCCCCGCTGCAAATTGTGCGCGGCTCCCTTCAAAGGCTGGGGAGGATTTATCATGCACCTGCTGGGTAGGGATCAATCCCGATATAACCCCCGGTTCTGTGAAAAATGCCAGGTATTTGAGCACCCCGGCGGTGCAGAAATTCCTCTGACCATGCTGTTTGCAGATGTAAGAGGCTCAACCACACTGGCAGAGCAAATGAATACGCTGGATTTCAGCAAGCTCATAAATCGTTTTTACACAGCAGCCAGCCATGTGTTGATTCAAACAGATGCAATGGTCGACCGATTGATGGGAGATGAAACAATTGGCTTGTACATTCCCGGCTTCAGTGGACCGGAGCATCCACGCAAGGCAATTGAGGCTGCACAAGAATTGCTTGAACTCACAGGTCATCGTGATTCCAAAGGTCCCTGGCTTCCAGTGGGAATTGGTGTACATACAGGTCAGGCGTTCGTAGGTGTTGTAGGGGATACCGAAGCAACAAGCGATTTCACTGCTCTTGGAGATAACGTCAACATTACTGCCCGGCTTGCCTCTGCGGCTGGAGCTGGTGAAATCCTAATCAGTGATGCAGCTTACTATGCTGCAAATGCGGACCTTGGGAATCTGGAACGCCGCCAACTTGAATTGAAGGGCAAGAGCGAGCCCATCGGCGTTCATGTTTTACACGTACTCTCTTGACAAATAGACAAACTTCGATATAATGACATATAGACGAATGTCGATATGAATTCAATGCCCATTGCCTGCAACATGAATGTTTTCACACCTGTAGAGCGTGAAGCCCATATTCAAAATACACTTCAACTTTACGGAACCGTGCAAGGCATTCGTGAAGCGCCAAATGGGTATGAATTTACTTTCCCATCCAGGACAGAGACGATTACCAAACTGGCTGAATTTATTTCCAACGAAAGATTATGCTGTCCGTTTTTGGAGTTTATAATTAAGATTGAACCAAACGATCAACCGATTTCCCTCATCCTCACAGGACCAGAAGGCACACCTGCGTTCCTGCGTGAGGAGTTCAGTGAAGCATTTGCATGAAAACCACTTTTAATCCCGTCCTCTTCGCCAAAGCCATCTCAGATGACACACGCCAAAAAATCATGGGCGTGTGTTGCTGTTGCGAACTTTCGGTCAGTGAGATTGTGGATAAGCTCGATGTCAGCCAACCCACCGTCTCCCATCATCTTGCCATCCTGCGCGATGCGGGTCTGGTCAATATCCGGGAGGAAGGCAAGCAAACCTTCTATACGCTCAATCAAGATCAGGTGGTCTATTGCTGTGGTCAGCTTATGGTCAAATTTGCGCCTGAAGAAAAAGCTACCCAGATTTTGCTCAAAACCATTTCCTAAGTCTATATTTTTTTCTTCGATATATAGACAAACTTCTATTTGAAAGGAGGTGAAAGCCATGAACGAGTTGGATGTGATCAACAATGACTGCGGATGCGAAGAATGCGAAGGCAGTTGTTGTGGCGGCGGTGGTTGCTGCTAGTTCAAGTCTCTGTCTGGTCCGGAACAGACAGAGAGCACTTATCAGAAAATTTTTTATTCAAATTCATAGATAAACATCTATATAAAAGGAAAACACACTATGACCCAATCCCCTACTCACATCCATGAAGTTGTACGTGA
>Ga0070699_100005981_pt1 | contig 10632 bp, 10 predicted proteins | sample KBSK1503metaG_FD_65473 | JGI IMG/M metagenome (GOLD analysis project Ga0070699, IMG submission 65473) | Corn, switchgrass and miscanthus rhizosphere microbial communities from Kellogg Biological Station, Michigan, USA - KBS K1-50-3 metaG | ecosystem: Host-associated > Plants > Roots >...
CGACCGTATCGCCGTTCCTCTGCATGTATAGCCGGCACGCGGCCTCGACCTGCCGCCCCGTGGATGCGAACGGACCGGTTTTCGGCACGATGAGGCCAATGCCGACCGCGTCGGCGGCGAAGGCACGCATCGGTCGCGATGCCGCCAGGGCACCGGCCGTCGCGAGGAACTGTCGCCGATTCCACGTCTTCGCTTTGCTCATTCGTTTCCCCCTCGCGATCGTCGACATGCAAGCGGGGATGGTAGCCCAACGGCGTTCACTCGCAACGCGATCACGTCTTTCCGCTTGGGGGTATTTCCACGCGTGTAACATGTCGCGTCGGCATTTGCCGCATGTCGTACGACGCGATATCGCGCCGCCGTTCGATCGGCGCGATTCGACGGCACCCATCCTTCAGGATTCTCGATGCCCCACGGTGAAGTGGAGTCCGCCTATGCGTGGACGCGTCTGGCAGTCACGTTGATACTGTCGACGATCGGCGGCGTCGGCATGTGGTCGGTCGTCGTCGCGCTGCCCGCCGTCCAGGCCGAATTCGCCGTCGCGCGCGCGGACGCATCGCTGCCTTACACGCTGACGATGATCTGCTTCGGTCTCGCCGGCATCGGGATGGGCCGGCTGTCCGACCGTTTCGGCATCATGGTCCCGGTCGCGCTCGGCACCGTGCTGCTCGCCGGCGGATACCTCGTCGCGGCGATCGCGCCGAGCCTCTGGTACTACACGCTCGCGCAAGGCCTCCTGATCGGCGCCGGCAGTTCGGCGACGTTCGCGCCGTTGCTCGCGCACACGTCGCTGTGGTTCGTGCGCCGCCGCGGAATTGCCGTCGCGATTTTCGCAAGCGGCAACTATCTCGCGGGAACCGTCTGGCCACCGATCGTCGAGCATTTCATCGCGGCCGACGGCTGGCGCGCCACCTATGTCGGCATCGCGATCTTCTGCACGCTGGCGATGCTGCCGCTGACGCTGCTGCTGCATCGGAAACCGCCGCTCTCCGATGCCCTGGACGCGTCGGCCGTCGCGCGCACGCAATCACCGCAATCGCTCGGTCTGTCGGCGAATGGCCTGCAGGGCATTCTGATCGTCGCCGGACTCGCATGCTGTGTCGCGATGTCGATGCCGCAGGTGCACCTCGTCGCGTACTGCAGCGATCTCGGCTATGGTCCCGCGCGCGGCGCGCAGATGCTGTCGCTGATGCTCGCCTGTGGCATCGTCAGCCGATTGGTGTTCGGCGGCATCTGCGACCGCATCGGCGGATTGCGAACGCTGCTGCTGGGATCGACCTTGCAAGGCATCGCATTGCTGCTGTTCCTGCCGTTCAACGGGCTTGTGTCGCTCTATGTCGTTTCCGCGCTGTTCGGCCTGTTCCAGGGCGGCATCGTCCCGGCGTACGCGATCATCGTCCGCGAATACTTCAGCCGTGCCGAAGCCGGCGCGCGCGTGTCGATCGTCATCACCGCGACGCTCTTCGGGATGGCGCTCGGTGGCTGGATGTCGGGCGAAATCTTCGATCTGACCGGGTCGTATCGCGCGGCATTCATCAACGGGCTCATGTGGAATCTCGTCAACGTGTCGATCGCCACGTGGTTGCTGCGGCGCTCGATCGGCCGGATAGCGCTGGCGCGCGGGGCGTGAGGCCGGCTCGGCGCTTCGCCGATCGTGCGGGAGGCGATGGGGCGCTGAAGCCGCTGCGACGGGTCAGGCGCTCGCTTCTTCGAGTTGCCGCATGTCGACTTCGTCGAGCGAAAGACGTGTTGCCGCGATCAGCGCCTCGAACTGCGCAAGCGACGTCGCGCTCGCAATGGCCGCATCGACGCCCGGCTGCGCCATCAGCCAGGCGAGCGCGACGCTGGCGGGCGCCGAATGGAGACGTGCCGCGACGTCGTCGAGCGCGTCGAGGATGCGCAACCCGCGCTCGTTGAGAAACTTCTTCATCCCCGTGCCGCGCGGGCTTTTGCCGTAATCCGCCTCCGTGCGGTACTTGCCGGTGAGAAAGCCCGCCGCGAGCGAAAAGTAGGTGATCACGCCGATGTCTTCGCGCAGGCACAGATCGCGCAAATCGCCTTCGAACGTCTCGCGGTCGTACAGGTTGTAGGGTGGCTGCAGCGTGTCGTAGCGCGGCAAGCCCTCGCGCGCACTCACGTCGAGCGCTTCCGCCAGGCGCGCGCCGGTGAGATTCGAGGCGCCGATCGCCTTCACCTTCCCCTGCCGAATCAGCCGCGCATATGCATCGAGCGTTTCATCGAACGGCGTCTTTTCGTCGTCCCAATGCGACTGGTAGAGATCGATCGCCTCGACCTGCAGGCGGCGCAGCGATTCGTCCGCCGCCTGCAGGATGTAGTCGCGGCGTAAACAGCGGCCGCCCTGCCCCATGTCGGCACCGACTTTCGTTGCGATCACGACGTCGTCGTGGCGGCCGCGCCGCGCGATCCAGCGTCCGATGACCGTCTCCGATTCGCCGCCCTGGTGGCCGGGTACCCAGCGCGAATACGAGTTGGCGGTGTCGATCAGGTTGCCGCCCGCCTCGACGAAGGCATCGAGCAGCTTGAACGAGGTCGGCTCGTCAGCGGTCCAGCCGAACACATTGCCGCCGAAAGCGAGCGGCGCAATCTGGAAGGCCGTGCGGCCAAACTTGTGCCGTTTCATCGCTTGCCTCCTGCATCGGGCTTGTCGTTCGTGGACCGATACGCGGCGTACCGCGCCTTCGTATCCGCGTTCGGCGGGTATAGCCCCGGAAGCGGAACGCCGCGAGCCACTTCGTCCATGATCCACGTCTCGAGCGCCTCCTGCTCCAGCGCGAGTTCGACGATTTCCTCGACGAGCGCGGCGGGGATGACCACGGCGCCATCGTCGTCGGCGACGATGACGTCATCGGGAAATACGGCCACGCCGCCGCAGCCGATCGGCTCCTGCCAGTTCACGAACGTGAGGCCGGCGACGGAAGGCGGCGCCGCGGCACCCGAGCACCACACGGGCAGTCCCGTTTCGAGCACGCCGTGAACATCGCGCACGACGCCATCGGTGATCAGCGCCGCGACGCCCCGCTGGCGCATGCGCGCACAGAGAATGTCGCCAAAGATGCCGGCGCCGGTAATGCCGCGCGCGTCGACGATCGCGATGCAGCCGGCCGGCATCGCCTCGATGGCCGTGCGCGTCGAAACCGGCTTCGCCCATGATTCGGGTGTGGCCTGATCCTCGCGCGCGGGAATGAAGCGCAGCGTGAATGCGCGGCCGGCGACACGGGCTTGCCCCGTGCGGATCGGGCCCGTGCCGCGCATCCAGACGTTGCGCAACCCTTTTTTCAGCAGCAGCGTGCTGAGCGTCGCGGTGGTGACGCCGCACAGGGCTGCAATCCGCTTTTGATCATGCTCCATTCGCTGCTCCGAACGGCGAAGGTATGAGCGAAATCATACCAGCCGGTACAATGTGCGGTGTCATGTACCGACGGTGAGGAGTGAGCCATGAAGGCGTTCAATGTGGTGCGATTTCGCGTCAAGCCCGGCGAGGAAGCGCGATTCCTCGACGCGCATCGCAATGCGCATCCGGACTTCGCCGGCTATCGCGGCGGTGCGATCATCAAGACGGGTGATCGCTCGTACTGTTTCATCGGGGGCTGGGACGACTTCGACAGTCTGGTCGCGGCGCGCCCGCAGATGATCGCGATGCTCGATACGTTCCGCGACGCGCTCGAGGACCTTGGCGGCACTCTTGGCGTCAGCGATCCCGTTTCGGGTGAAACCGTCGTCGAGCTGCCTGCCCGAACGGCAAGATGACGCGTAGACGCCTTTACCGCTCGAGTGTCGCGCGGTCCCAGCCTCCCAGATCCGCGGCCGCCGCGTAGGTCGAATCGCAGAACGCGCGCAACGCGGCACTTGGCGAGCGAGCGTTGCGAACGTCGTCGTACATCAGCACGTATTCGCCGAGTGTCGAGTCGTAGTACGCCTGCTCGGGCGCTACCGCTCGCTCGCGGAATCCCTCCGGCTCGGGCGATGTGTACGAATAGAACGCCGCATCCGCGATATCGCCGCTGCCCGGCCAGAACCCGACGCTGCTGACCTCGTGCGAATACGCTTCGCGCGTGATGGCGTCGGCGCCCGCCCGCGCCGGCGCGCGCCGGCCGGAGAATCGCGTCACGGCGAGATCGAAGCTGCCCCAGAAGAAATGCACCGGACTGCACTTGCCGATGAAGGTCGAGCGGAATTGATTGAATATACGGTCGACCGTGACGAGGATGCGCCAGAAGCGCTGCGCATGTTCCGGGTCGTACGTCGCGTGCACGTGGTCCTCGTCGAACGGAATCGGATCGGGGATCTCGGCCGGCATGTTCCGGATCGTGACGTCGATTCCGGCCGCGCGCAGCATTTCCATGAACGCGCGATGGAAATCCGCGACGCTGCGCGATTGGAGCGGCATCGTGCGCTCGGTGCCTTCGCTCGTCTCCAGCACCAGCGCATGTCCCAGGAAATCGAACCGGACTTCGAACGCGCGCCCGCGATACGGGATCGCCGACGTCGTGAGCCCGCGCGCACCCACATACAGCGGCACGTTCCACCAATGGTTCACGAGCGGTGTCAACGCAAGACGCACCTTGCCGACGATCTGTGTCCACAAATGCAGCGTCGCACAGGTGTCACGCCACTCGGCCAGTGGCAGCGGCGGCCAGCATTCCGGCCGGTCGTCATGCGATATCGGTTCGTTCATCGAGGATTCCCGAGCAACCGGCGCGCCGCCGACGTACATTCAACATCGTCGCCGCTCATCGTATCGGCCCGGCAGTCCGCTTTCGCGGTCCAAGGCTGCCTCGTATAGCGTACACCGTCGCACCAATGGCGAGCAGCCCGCCGCCGGCGAGCACCGAGGGCAGCGGGAGGCTGAATGCCAGCAATGCGCATCCCGCAAGGCCGCCTGCGGCGATCGCATGCGGCCGGCGACGCTCGTCCCGGCGTAGGGTCAGCGCCGACGCATTCGCGATTGCGTAGTAAACGAGCACTGCGAACGAGCTGAAGCCGATCGCGCCGCGGATATCGACGAGCAGCACGACGGCGGCGACGATCGCGCCGACCAGCAGTTCCGCGCGGTCTGGAACGCGATAGCGCGGATGCACGGATGCCAGGAATGTCGGCAGATCGCCGTTCCCGGCCATCGCGAACGCGGTGCGGCTGACGCCGGCCAGCAGCGACAGCAATACGCCGAGCGATGCGACCGTCGCGCCGATGCGAACCGCCGGCGCCAACGCCGAATATCGACCGCCGGCAATCGCCGCCACGAGCGGCGCGGGCGCGCGCGCAAGTCCCTCGGCGCCGGCGGCGACCAGCGCGGTGACGGCGACCGCGGCATAAACGACGAGTGTGATGCCGAGCGCCAATGGAATCGCGCGCGGGATCGTGCGCGCCGGATCGGCGACTTCCTCGCCGAGCGTGGCAATGCGCGCATAACCGGCGAACGCGAAAAAGAGGAATCCTGCGGCTTGCAGTATTGCGTGCGCGCCGACGGTTATCGTCGGCTTCGCCCGCGACAGTTCCGCCTGCCCGCCGAACGCCGCGGCGAAGACGACGAGCGCGAGACAAGAGAGCACGATGACGACGATGACACGCGTCGCCGCCGCCGTTTTGGCCACGCCGAAATAATTGACGGCGGTCATCGCGACGACCGCCGCGAACGCGAGCGGCCGCGCAAGCGACGGCGCTGCGTAATAGGCAAATGTCAGCGCCATCGCCGCGCAACTCGCGAGCTTGCCCACGACGAAGCCCCATCCGGCGAGGAATCCCCAGAACGCATTCAGCCGCTTTCGACCGTAAACGTAGGTGCCGCCCGATTCCGGATACAGCGACGCGAGGGCGGCCGAGGACGTCGCATTGCAATACGCGACGAGCGCGGCGACGAGCAGGCCGACCAGCAGCCCGGAGCCAGCGGCGTCGGCCGCAGGACCGAGTGCTGCGAAGATGCCGGCGCCGATCATCGCGCCGAGGCCGATCACGACCGCGTCGCCGACGCCAAGCTTCCGCGCAAGGCGGCTCGCCGGCTGTGCTGCAGCCTGCACAACGCGTGCACCACCGTCGTTCGCGCCCGCCGGACGATGCGTCATACTTGCTTCGACGCCAACAGGAGGACGAAATGCCCGAACTCGTCATCGAGCAGCGCAGCCGCGACCTCGGCGGATTCATCGTCGGCCGCGTGCTTCCCTTTGCCAAGCGGCGGATGGTGGGGCCATTCGTCTTCTTCGATCACTTCGGTCCGCTCCATTTCGACGCCGGCATTCCGCGCGGCGTCGATGTGCGGCCGCATCCGCACATCGGGCTGTCGACGCTCTCGTACCTGTTCGAAGGCGAGATCATGCATCGCGACAGCCTGGGCTCCGAGCAAGCCATCCGTCCGGGCGAAGTGAACTGGATGACCGCCGGCCGCGGCATTACGCACTCGGAACGCTTCGAGCGCGCGCGGGCCGAAGGCGGTCCGATGCACGGCATCCAGGCGTGGGTTGCGCTACCGACCGCGCACGAGGAAGTCGAGCCGTCGTTCGCGCACTATGGCGGCGACGACCTGCCGACGTTCGAGGGCAACGGACTGTGGGCACGGCTCGTCGCTGGCGTTGCGTTCGGCGCGCGCGCGAACGTTGCGACCTATTCGCCGCTTTTTTACGTCCACTGGCGGCTGCAACCGGGCGCGCAGGCGGAACTGCCGGCCGAATACCCCGAGCGGGCGGCGTTCGTGGCGCTCGGCACCGTCGAGGTGGATGGCGGCACGTTCGGCCCGGGACAGATGCTGGTCTTCGCGCCCGGAGCACCTGTAGTGTTCACCGCGACGACTGCCGCGACGCTGATGCTGCTCGGCGGCGAGCCGATCGGCGAGCGATTCATCGAGTGGAATTTCGTCTCCTCCTCGAAGGAGCGTATCGAGCAGGCGAAGGCCGACTGGCGCGCCGGGCGCATGAAGCTGCCCGACCGCGACAATCAGGAGTTCATTCCGTTGCCGCCCGATCCTTCGCCGCCCGCCAATCCGATGTCGTAGTCTCCGCAATCCGGCGTCGTAACGCGTCAGTCGGGAAGGGCCGCCCCGACCGACTGACCAGCCCCCGGGGGACAGCGAGCGGAGCGAGCGTGGGGGGATGTTTCATTTCAGCGCGCGCGTTCCAGCGACGGATTCCACCTGCCCTGCCGCGCGAGGCTGTTCATCCGCAACCGGTGATGAAAAGCCTCTTGCGCGGCACCGACATTGTTGCGGTTGCCAAGCCACGCGTGCATCACCGGGTCCTGCAGCGCACGCGCGAACGAAAACGACAGCACCCACGGTGCACGTGAATCGGCCGCGTTCATCGCATTGAGATTCGCGGTCGCTTCCTCGGCGCCCTGCCCGCCGGAGAGAAAGTTGATCGTCGGCACGCTCGCCGGAACCGTCCTGCGCAGCACCTCGAGTGTCGCTGCCGCAACCTCTTCCGGCTTGGCTTTACGCGGACAGTCCTTGCCGGGAACGACCATGTTGGGCTTCAGCACGATGCATTCGGTGGCCACGCGATGCCGGTACAGCGCGTCGAATACGCCGTGCAGCACCGCTTCGGTCACGTCGCGGCAGCGCTCCAGCGTGTGGTCGCCATCGATCAGCACTTCGGGCTCGACGATCGGTACGAGGCCCGCCGCCTGACACACCGCCGCGTAGCGCGCGAGCACCTCGGCGTTCGCCTCGATGCCGAGCGGCGTCGGGTTGCGATCGGTCACGCCGTAGACTTCGCGCCATTTGGTGAAGCGTGCGCCCTGCGCCTTGTACGTCGCGAGGCGCTCGGCCAGCCCGTCGAGTCCCTGCGTGATCAGATCGCCCGGTGCACCGGGAAGCGGCGTCGTCCCCTTGTCGACCTTGATGCCGGGCAATATGCCGCGCTTCGCGAGCACCTGCGGCAGCGGTGTTCCGTCATCTGCCGCCTGCCCGAGCGTCTCCTCGAACAGGATCACGCCGCTCAGGTATTCATCGGCACCGCGCGTCGTCGTCAACAGCGCGCGATAGGCGCGGCGTGATTCGGCATTCGATTCGATGTTCAGCGCGTTGAAGCGCTTGGTGATCGTCGGGATGCTCTCGTCGGCGGCGAGAATGCCCTTGCCGGGCGCGACGATCTTCGCAATCGTCGCCTGGAGTTCGGTCTCGTTGCTCATCATCCACTCCTGCGTTGGTTTGTATGATCCCCGTCAGTTTACCGCGCCTCGCGCATCGGGATCGCCGGCGGAACGTCGAACCGGATGCGCACGCTACACTTCCTTTCGTGGCCGCGCGCTTGCCCTCCTTCGTGTCCCGCTCGTTCGAGTCTTCGCCGCTGCGCAACGCGGCATTCCGCAACTTCTATTTCGGCTCGATCGGCGCGGCGCTCGGCTATACGATGCAGGCGACGATCTCGGCGTGGCTCATGGCGACGCTCACGACATCGGCGCTGATGGTCGCGCTGGTCCAGAGCGCCAGTACGACGCCGACGCTGCTGTTCGGTTTCATCGCCGGGACGCTGGCGGACATCGTCGACCGCCGGCGCGTCATCCTGATCACCCAGGTGCTCCTTTTCAGTGCGAGCCTGCTGCTCGGCACCGCGGCGCTGATCGGCGTCGTCGGACCGATGTCGCTGCTGTTCCTGACCTTCCTCGTGGGCGCCGGTTTTACCTTCTACCTGCCGGCGCAGCAGGCGAGCATCAACGAAATGGTTCCGCGCAGCGAGCTCGCGCGCGCCGTCGCACTCGGCTCGGTAGCGTTCAACGTCGCGCGTGCAGTGGGACCCGCCGCGGCCGGCGCGATCGCGGCCGCATTGAGCTCGGGCACCGCGCTCGTCGTCGGCGCGTTCTTCTTCGTGCCGATGTTCGTCGCGATGCGGCGCACGGTTCCCCGGGAGGTGGCACTCCCGGGCGTTCCTGAGCGGCTGCTCTCCGGCGTGATGAGCGGATTGCGCTACGTGCGGCACTCGGCGCCGATGCGCGCGCTCGTCGTGCGCAACCTTGCATTCAGCGTATGCGCGAGCGCGTTCTGGGCGTTGCTTCCGGTCATCGCGCGCGACCAGCTCGGCCTCGGTGCCGGCGGCTTCGGCCTGCTATCCGCGAGCTTCGGCATCGGCGCGATCGTCGGCGCAATTTCGATCCCCGGACTGCTGCTCCGGCAAACGATGAACAAGGTCGTCACCTCGGGCGCGCAGTTGTGGGCGGTCGCGACGCTTCTCGTGGCGCTCACCGGCATCACCGCGCTCGCGCTCGTCGGCGCGTTTTGCGCGGGGATGGCGTGGGTGTACGTGTTCGCGAGCCTGTCGGCCGGCACGCAGAGCAGCGCTCCGGCGTGGGTGCGTGCGCGTGCGGTATCGATGAATATCGTCGCGACGCAGGGATGTCTTGCCATCGGCAGCGCCGTCTGGGGCGCGCTCGCGTCCGGCGTGGACACGCACTGGGCGCTCGGCGCCTCCGCGGTGGCGGTCATCGTGCTGCAATGGGTCTATCGCCGCGTGCGGGTGGAGATGGGACAGGAGGCCGACGTCGTCCCGGGCGTCCGCTTGCCGGAGCTCGCCATCGCCGCCGAGCCTCTACCGGACGACGGACCGGTGCTGATCCAGCTCGAATACCGGATCGATCCCGATCAGCGCGATGCTTTCCTCAAGGCAATCCAGAAGGTCGGACCGACGCGCCGGCGCAATGGCGCAACGAGCTGGCGCGTGTTTCGCGATCTCGGCGAGGAAGGCCGGTTCGTCGAGCGCTACGTCATCGCATCGTGGGCGGAATACGTGCGGCTTCGCGCGCGCATGACGATGGCGGACAGCCGGTTGCAGCAGCGCGTCGCCGAGTTGCAGCGTGCCGACGTGCCGATTCGCGTCTCGCGGCTGATTGGCCTCACGCCGGAGAGCAGCGGATTGTCCGGACGATGACGCGCCATGCACCGCGTTCGTGGCGTGCGGCCCCGGCGACGGTATCGGCGTGTCGATGAGCCTGCCCGAGATTGCTGCGCTGCTCGCGTTCCTGCTCGGCGGCTGGGTCCTGTGGGACACGCTGAAGGCGCGCGAGACAGCGAACGCCGCGATGCGCGCCGCGTGCGCGGAACGCGGGTTCCTGTTCCTCGACGATACGGTTTCGCTGCGGTCCGTTCGTCCTGCGCGCGATGACGATGGGCACGTGCGGCTGCAGCGCGTTTACCGTTTCCAGTACAGCGACACCGGACACAACCGGCGCGATGGATCGATCACGCTGCTCGGCGAAACCGTCGTCGCGCTGAACCTCGTCGCCGCTGCGCCGCCACGTGACGCATTGCACTGACGCGAATCAGATCGGCGGCACCGATCCATTCTTTCCGACGCTGATACGGCTGGCGGCGAGCTGGCCGTCGGCACCGCGCTGCGCCGTCACGATCACGTGCTCGCCGGCGGACAACGATGAGCGGTTGCCCGATTCAGTGGTGACGACCGGCACGCCGTCGGGCACGACGATGGTCTGCTCGCCGCCGGCGTACGTGAGCTGCAGCGTGCGTCCGTTGCCTGCCGTGCCGACTTTCGCGACGGTGGCGTTCGTCATCGTGCTTCGTGTCGCCGATTTCGCCGGCGACACGCGCGCGACGGTGGCATTGGTCATCGTGCTGCCCGGCAGCGCGGCCATCGGCCGATGACCTTCAGCGGTGCCGCGCATCGATTCGGGAAA
>Ga0070699_100005985_pt1 | contig 10630 bp, 10 predicted proteins | sample KBSK1503metaG_FD_65473 | JGI IMG/M metagenome (GOLD analysis project Ga0070699, IMG submission 65473) | Corn, switchgrass and miscanthus rhizosphere microbial communities from Kellogg Biological Station, Michigan, USA - KBS K1-50-3 metaG | ecosystem: Host-associated > Plants > Roots >...
GACGATGATCCTGGCCACGAACACGGACGGGATGGGCTCCTACGTCCCGCAGGCTCTCTGGAGCGTCCGCGTTGATCTGAGGGAGGTCCCCCAAGACGAGTACGACACCTTGACGCAGGGCGACTTTGTTATCGTGACCGGCGTACTTGTCGATGACAGTTGGCTCGCTGGGACATCTGTTGAGCGAGCCCTTGGAAGCTGATTCGCCGTAACACCGGAAGGCCGCAGTAGGGCGGCGGCACCGTATCATCACGTTGCACCGTCGGTCATGATGCGGCGAGACCTCGACGACCATCCCGGCCGACCACGCGCGCGCCGCCAAACGCTACCTTGCCGTTCGCCATTCGGTCACCTCGCTCGTGGATGCTAAGTGCGCGACGCCGATTCGTCCGTGCGGACGGTAGATCGGGACTCCGGGAGTTGTCTAGGTGACGGGACGGTAATCGCGCGCCGGGGGTTGTACTCAGGGAGCGGTGGACTCGGACCCATTGGGGATCGGAGTACCGGCGGGGGATTGAATGAACAGACGTGACGCGATTCGAGCACTGTTCGTGACCCTGTTTCCCTCGCCGGGGTCTTGCCGATCCCGGTATTGGGCCAGACGCGTGTTCGGCGCACTGTTTTCGTCACTGGTGCCCCCGAACGAACGCTCGAGGATTGGATCAAGAGTTTCCGCGAGGGAATCAAGGACCTGGCATATCAGGAGGGACGCAACAGCACGCTCGACTTCCGTTACGGAGGCGTCTCCCGCGAACACACCGATCGGCTGGTGGCCGACGCGGTCGCCGGCAAGCCCGACCTCATCATCACGCAAGCCGGCGCGGCCCACACGGCCGCGGCATTGACAAAGACGATTCCGATCATCGTCATCTACGACCTGATGGACGGCGGCTTAGTGGAAAGTCTGGCTCGTCCGGGGGGAAACATCACGGGCATTCAACTCATGGCGCTCGATCTTGGTGGGCAAGCGCGTCGGAGTCCTCAAGGAAATCGCGCCTTCTATAAAGCGATTAGCCGTCATCGCGTCCCCCAATCATCCAGGCGTGCACCGAGAGCGCGATGTGTCTATTGACCGGGAACGGCTGCGCCAGACCGTCACGCGTCTTCAGGCCGAGCTCACTCGGCTGACGGAGGCCCTCGGGAGTTTCGCTCGCCTCAACTCGCCCCGCCTGCTCGAGTTGATGTGACGGCGTAAGAGATCGGTTATGGGTTTGAATCCGGTAAGTCTTTCGCTCTTGACGCCAGGTTGTTCCGTCTCGTATTCTGTAATTTTCGGGCGATCTACCACAGCCGGTGCACTAGGAGAGGTTGATGAAGAAGGAAGCGAGAGGTCGCGGGGCGCGCAGTGCCCGAGAAGCGCACTCCGCCGAGAGCACGAACGCGGGCAGCAAGCCCGAGGTCCCGCAGGACCTCGCCATGATCGTCTGGCTGCTGGCCCCCGAGCGAATCGAAACGTTGCGCCGCCAGCTCATCGATGGCACAGCCGGCAGCATCGAGCCGCTGCTCTGGGAGCTCGCATATAGCGGGCCGTGCGAGCCAGAAGGGGATCAGATTAGGTGGATCACTTTCGAGCAGTTGAAGCAGGAATGGGCCGCCGAGGTAGCTCAGGAACGGCGGCGGGCCACAGAACGAAAAGGCCGCAAAGCTCGGTAGCGCAGGCGACGGAGCAATCGCGGGCATGGCACGCATCAAGTGGAATAACGTAGATTCGGACGTCCGCCGGATGGCCCGGGAGCTCGTGGAGGACCCCGAGTACCGAGCGGCGCTGCAGCGCAGGCTTGCCGACGGCAAGGCGCCCAGGATGATGCGCCTCCTGTTGCAGTGGCCGGACCAAAGAGCCCGTGATCCACAGGAACTGCGGCGCGGCAAGCCCCCGCTCACCGTCGTTATGAAGTTCCTGCCCGGGGATCCCGCGGGCGACTCCATGCGCGAGCAGACCCAGCGAATGATCGAAGCCAAGGAGGAGGAGGCTCGGGCCCGGCAAGCGGAGGACGCCCGGGCCCAGCAGGCGGCCCGCGATAAGCCGGCGGCCCTACAGCCAGACAATCCGTCCGACCCCGACGAGCTGGAAGTTGTCGACCCCGCGGACTACGACCTCCCGGACTACAGGGATCCGTGACCATCCGGGCGCAATTCCGCGCCGATGGCCGGGCCTAATTCCAGTTCCGAGGAGGATCTCATGGATCAGCAGGCTGGCACCCCAGACCCCAACGCAGAATCCGGTGCACCCGCCGGGCACCTTCGCCCGGTGCCGTCGAATGACCCCGCCGCCCCGCCGCGCAAGAAGCGAACCGGGCCGAAGACGCCCCAGGGCAAGGCGCGCGTGAGCCGCAACGCGATGGGCTTCGGCATCCACTCGCCCGCGCCGCTGATCCCCGGAGAGAGCCGTGAAGAGTGGGAGAAGCACCGCGCGGGCATGCTCGCGAGCGTCGAGCCTGCGAACTACTTAGAGACGTTCCTCGCCGAACGCATGGTGTCGGCGTCTTGGGTCCTGATGAACCGCGTGACCGCCTACGAGGTGGCCGAGTTCACCCGGGCCAACAAGGGGAGCGAGGTCTTTCGCCTACCGCCCGCCAACGAACTCGACAAGGTCCAGCGCTACGAGGCCCGCCTGACCAAGCAGTTCTATAACGCTATGCATGAAGTCGAAGCGCTGCAAAAGCAGCGCCGCGGCGAAGCCGCGCCGCTGGCCCGCCTGGACGTGCAGGGAGTGTCCGAGCCGTAGACCGGGCACAACAACCCGAGCGTCAGCATCACGATGCCGCTGGGGAGCGGCCCTGCGGGGCTGCTCCCCGGGTGGCACCCCGCTGGCGGAGGTCACCGGGCGCCCATAACGCGGGGTGGACAGCCGAAACTACAAAACAAATCAAAAATTATGATTCCAAATCGTAGTAACTAACTGAAAAATAAGGAGGGATGGCGCATGCCGGCAGGCCCCGCGGTTGACACCGACAGGCTGCACGAGACGATTCACGCGAGTATGTCGGCCCAACCCTGGAGACCTCAGGAGTACGCGTTCGACGAGATGCTGGTGCAGCTCTAGGATGATCTGGCGAGTCCTCGGCCATCTGCTCACCTTGCGACGCACTCGACCCGGCTCCCCCGTCACGCGGGGCGGCGGTTCACTGGCGGCGACAGGTCGGCCGATCATCCATCACAGGCGCGGGCGAGCTGGCGCGGCTCGCGGGCCAAGCGCTGCAGGTTGCGCTCCGCCACCTCGAGCAGGACGACGTCGGGTCGGTGACGTGCGACGACCTCGCCGTCGAATCGTCCGGTTTCCGGGACCAGCACGGTCTCGAAGTGCCGGGCGAGGAAGTCGGCCAGCAGCGGCGCGAAGGAGTCGCCCTCGAGCAGGAGGCGTCCCGTCCCCTGGGGGTTCGTGAGCATCCGGCCGCCGCCGACCAGGACGTCGGATGAGACCGCCGGCACCTCCGGCCGGGGTAGCAAGATGACGTCGTGGTCCGGGAAGCGCCCGGGAGAGAAGAGCATCCGTACGGCGAGGTCCCCGCCCTCGTAGCGCTGGACCACGACGTCGTAATGCGCGAGCGACGCCAGCTCCGGCCGGCTCACCCGACGGGCTCGCGCGAGCGCCTGGACGATCTTCCAGTACGCGTGAAAGGCCCCGAGCTGATTCCAGTGCGTCTCAGTCTTGTTGTAGAGCCGGGGCCCCGGGGCGACCTTCGCCGCCCGCAGCTCCGGGCGCGGGTCGATCACCATCTCGGACACGGAGGGATCGAGCCGCTGGAGGAGATCGTCGAGCCGCGTCGAGGTCGGGGATGCCCGATCGCCCAGCAGGTACTCGGGATAGATGCTCTGCTTGTTCGGCGCCACGACCACGAGCGCCGAGCGCTCGCAGGCGGCCAGGCGCTCGCGGATCGTCTGCAGGTGGATGCCGATCCGTCGAATCTCCTCGGACGCGAGGCGCAGGTGGCCGCGAGCGTCAGCCATGGTGACCGGGACCTTGTCGCCGTCGTCCGGCCAGAACATCCACCCGTCGAGGCCGAACACCACCTCGCGCGCCGTCGCGCGCTGCAGGACACCCACGTGGAACCCCGTGCCGATCCGGATGAGCACGAGCCGCAGGCCGATGCGATCGGCGAACCAGGAATCGAAGGCGGTGAAGAAGTCGGTTCTGAACTGAGTCGGCAGGTCATGTCGCCCTCGCATGCTCGGCGTGCCGGGACCGAGCCACGGGCCGTCGATCCCGAGGAGCAGGACAGGCATCACGGCCAGAGCGAAGAAGAGCACCACCGCGAGAGGCCGCACCAGGGACCGGATCAGGCTCGGCGGTGTCGACATCAGAACCGGAAGTAGATGAAGGGGTTGTGCTGCTCCACGGCCATGGTCGCCAGCGCCAGGACCATCGCGGCCCCGACCAGCACCGCCCGCGCCAGGCCGATGCCGGGGGTCTCCGCCCCGCCGTCCCTCTGCTCGATGGACGCCCGCAGGCGAGGCCAGACGGGAAAGGCCAGGCACCCGGCCATCACGATCAGCCCCAGCATCGGGACGGAGAGGTAGGTCGCGGCCGGTAGTGCGTCCGCGGCCTCGGGTGTGCCGCCGAGCAGACGCCGGAGCATCTCGAGGGCCGCGCCCAGGGTCGGGGCCCGGAAGAAGACCCACCCGATCATGACCACGAGCAGGACGTATGCCCGCCGCGCCCACGACGGCGAGATCGCCATGGCCTGACGGAACCGGTCGAGCCGCTCGATCCAGAGGAACAGCCCGTGCCACATTCCCCACGCGATGAAGTTCCAGCTGGCCCCGTGCCAGACCCCGGTGAGCAGGAACACGATCCAGAGGTTACGCACGGTCGCCCACGCGCTGCCACGGCTGCCCCCGAGCGGGATGTACACATAGTCGCGGAACCACGACGAGAGGGAGATGTGCCAGCGCCGCCAGAAGTCCTGCATCGAGGTGGCGGCGTACGGGTACGCGAAGTTCTCCGGGAAGCGGAACCCGAACAGCCGCGCCAGCCCGATGGCCATGTCGGAGTAGCCGGAGAAGTCGAAGTAGATCTGGAGCGTGTAGCCGACGACGCCGAGCCAGGCCGTGCCCATCGAGAGCTGGCTGGCCGGGATGGCGAAGACCTGGTCGGCGATCGCGCCCACCGGGTTCGCCACGAGGAGCTTCTTGGCCAATCCCGCGGTGAAGCGGGCGACACCCGCGTCGACGTCATCGAAGGTGACCCGCCGGCTCTCGAGCTGGCCCGCGATCTGACGGTAGCGGATGATCGGACCGGCGATGAGCTGCGGGAAGTTGACGATGTAGAGCGTGAAGGCGGCCAGGGAGCGCTGCGCGGGCACCACGCCACGGAAGACGTCGACGAGATAGGAGATCAGGTGAAAGGTGAAGAAGGAGATGCCGAGGGGCAGCGAGATGCGAGGTTCGGGGAGTCGGTAGGCCGAGACCACGCCGGCGAGCGCGTTGACGTTCTCGACCAGGAACCCGGCGTACTTGAAGACGATGAGGACGAGGAGATTCAGGGCCACGGCGGCCGTGATCAGGCGGCGCCGCCGGGAGCCCTCGGCGGCCTCGAATAGGAGCCCGAGGCGAAAGTTTACGATCACGGAGAGCGCGACGAGCACCAGCGCCCCCGGATCTCCCCATCCGTAGAAGACGAGGCTCGCGCTGACGAGGAGCGGATTGCTCGCCGAGCGGGGCAGGACGAGGTAGAGCGCCCCGACCAAAGGGAGAAACAGGCAGACGAACGTCAGACTGCTGAAGACCATCGCCCTATGGAGAGAGCCGCTGCCACAGCCGCTCGAGGCACGGCGGGGTGGCGTGCTGCATGTCATAGAACTCCGCCTCGCCGCACGGGATGACCGCCGGATCCGACGTGTCGAGGAACCGGGCGCCCACCTGCGCCGCGAGCCGGGCGAGGAAGACCGCCGTCGAGTCCAGCGCGGCGCGGTGGCGGGGGTCGCGACGCAGCGCCTCCCAGGCCGCCGGGTGGTACGGCGGCGTGAAGACGACGAGCTCGACGCCTCGCGCCCGCATCTCCCGCCACAGCCGCTCGAGAGAGACCGCGGCCTCGGAGTTCCAGCGGAAATTCACGAGCCCGTAAGGGCCAGTCCTCACGTGGCGCACGACGGCCTCTCGAACCTGGGCTGGCGTCGGGTCCGACGAAGAAGATGGACGGATGATGCTGCCGTCGGCGCGGATGGCCTGCTGCCCATCGGTGGCCGACTCCGGGACGAGATCGCCGGCGAGCGCCCGAAGCAGGTCATCGCCGCGCCGCTTTCCGCGTGCCACCGTGCGCTCGAGATCACGGAGGGATACCTGCAGCACCGTGTAGGAGACGAGCTCCTTGGCCTGATCCCAGCCCCCGAGCATTCCCTCGAGCGGGGGCCACCGGGTCCAGCGGCTCGCCGTCGGACCGCCGAGGAAGCGCGAGACCTCGGGAGCCAGGGCATGCCACAGACTTTGCTCGTGGTTGGCGTTGAGTACCCAGGCGTCGACCCCGAACACCGCGACGTCGGGCCGGATGTTCCGCTTCTCGAGCAGTGACCACAGGCCGACGTAGTCCTCGACGACGGCCGCGGACATGGCCAGGTTGTAGAACTCGCCCGGGGCGACGTGGACGAGAGTCCCCGAGATCTCGCGGACGCGGCTCGAGCCGAACACGGCCACGCGGGGACGTTCGATGACCTCGAGCCTGGCCTTCTGCAACCGTCGTTCGTCCACGAACCCACCGAAGACCATGGCGAGCCCTGGTCGGAGGGTCCCCGCGGCCGCCCGGAGACGCGCGTCCTGCCGGGCCTGATCGAGCGTGGCAACGCCGTTGACTGTGATGACCAGTGCGAGGGAGGCAAGCACCGTGACCGCGAACCAGCGCATGCGGTTAGAACTGGAAATAGAGAAACTTCGAGCCGTAGTTCATGAGGAGGAGCGCCGCCGCGGTGGTGAGGCCGAGCCCGATCTGAGGCACCCGGCCGAGCCGCTCCAGCGGTAGCTCGAGGCTGTTCGGGCAGGCCCGCACGATGACGATCCCGATCGCCACCAAGCCGAAGAGCGGCGCGACGTCGGCCGTCCACGGGCCGGCCAGGCCGTGGAGACCGGCCAGCCCGGCGAACCATTCGCTCGCCTGCGTGAAGCTGTGAGATCGGAACAAGACCCAGCCGAGGGTGACGAGGAGGAACGTCACGTTGCGGCGCCAGAAGGTCGTCAGCGCCCGATCCCAGCCGGGCAGCGAGTGGTGGGCCACCAGCAGGGCGCCATGCCACGCCCCCCACGCGGCGAACGTCCAGCTCGCCCCGTGCCAGAGTCCTCCGAGCACCATGGTCGCCATGAGATTGAAGCGGTGGCGTGCGGCCGAGCACCGGTTCCCGCCGAGGGGAATATAGAGATAGTCGCGGAGCCATGAGGAGAGAGTCATGTGCCAGCGCCGCCAGAAGTCGCTGGGCGAGACCGCTTTGTAGGGGCTATTGAAGTTCTGGGGTAGCTCGATGCCGAAGAGCCGGGCGAGCCCGATGGCCATGTCCGAGTAACCGCTGAAATCGAAGTAGATCTGCAGAGCATAGCCGAGGAGTGCCAGCCAGGCCCGGGTGAGGTCGAGGTCATGGGGACTGACAAGGAGAGGATCGACCAGGTTGCCCAGCCGGTCCGCGATCAGCACCTTCTTGGCAAGGCCGATGCTGAAGAGCAGGATACCGGCTCGCCAGCGCGGCTCGATCCCGGTCGTCGCGATGCGCGCGAGGGCCGGGATGAGCTGATGATGACGCGTGAGCGGGCCCGCGACCAGGTGAGGGAAGAAGCTCACGAAGGCCGCGAACCGGATGAAGTTCCGCTCAGCCGGCGCTTCCCCGCGCCAGACGTCGATGATGTACGAGAGCGTCTGGAACGTGTAAAAGCTGATTCCGGCCGGCAGGATCACCTCGAACCAGCGGAACGCGGCTGCCGACGACTCGAGCCCGAGGAGGACGAGGGCCTGCTCCGCGGTGCGCACGAGGAGGCCCGAGTACTTGAAGTACGCGAGCATGCCCAGGTTGCCGGCCAGCGACAACCCGAGCAGCCACGCCCGGCGCCGTGGCTGCACCTCCCGCTGGATGGCGATGGCGACGCCGTAGTCGATCGTGGTGGTCATGAGCATCGGGATCACGAACCACCAGTGCCCCGCGAACGCGTAGAAGACCACGCTGGCGGCCACGATCCAGTGGAGCAGTGACTGGCCTCGGAGGCGGAGAGCGACGGCCAGGACCGGGGGGAGGAAGAGGACGAGGAACTCGAGGGAGCTGAAGAGCACCGCTCAGAAAGGGCACACGACGACGCGATCCGGTTCGATGTGCTTCACGCTGCCAAGCCTATCTCACCATATCGCGGCTCACGCAAGAGCATCGGAGGGGGTGACCCGGGGTGGCGGTCAGCGGCGGCGCAGGAGCAAGTGGGGGCCGCTCTGGGCGACGACCGCGTAGCTCAGCGCCGATCGGCCGGCGGTGACGATGGTCACGTGGTCGCCCTCGCGCTCGAGCGTGACGTCCGGAAGGTCGCGCCACGGATAGGTATTCAGATTGACCAACGCGTACTCGGTGCGCTCGATCGCGGTCGGGAAAACCGTAGCCAGGCGGCGCTCACTCAGATGCGCCACATACCGATCCTGGGCGGCGATCGAGGCGGCCGGTGGCACCTGCGCCAGCACCGTGTAGGCCGCCCGTTGCTCGGCATTGGGCCACCAGCGGGCCACGGCCAGCTCGTTGGCCAGCGACGATGCGAGCACCAGGCTCACCACGACGGCCGCGACCAGGATGCGGACCGGAGAGCGTCCGCCCCTGCGCGTGGCCAGCCGCGTGTACCCGGCGACCGCCGCGAGGATCAGGAACGGCAGGACGAAGGCCTGGTACTGGGTGCGGTGATTGTAAAGGGTGGCATCGCTGCTGAGCAAGTTCTGGGCGAGGGCCGGAAGTGCTCCCATGAGATCCCACCCGCCGAGCAGCGGCAGGAAGCCGAGGGGCGCCAGCAGCGCCATGAGGTACACCAGCCGCCCACCGGTGAGATGTCCGCCGATCGTGCGAAGCGGATGCGTGACGGTGGTGACGATGATCTCGCCGAGGGAATAACCCAGATGCCGGTAGCGCCAGAGGTGCACGTAGGGCTCGTGGCGAAAATGGGGGATGACCCAGCGAACGTCGACCACCAGCAGCGTGAGGGCACCGAGGGCCGTCGTCCCGCCAGCGAGCCAGCGGCGCTGGCCCAGGGCGAGCCACGCGCCGAGACCGATGACCGGGAGGGCCGCGTCCTCCCGGCACATGAGGGTGAGGACGATGGCCCCCGCGAAGGGCCATGGGCGTCCGACTTCGGCGAAGTAGATCGCCGTCAGCAGCAGGGGGATGGCGAGCGCGGCGGCGTGGAAGTCGCGCACGTTGATGCCATGGAGCGATGGATTGACCAGGTAGAGGATGGCGAAGGCGGCCGCGGGCCGCCCGTCCTCGAGCCGATGTCGCGCGATGCCGAAGACCGGAAGCGCGCCCAGCGCCAGGATCAGCGACTGGCCGACGAGGAGCACGGGGGCGCTGGGCATCAGCCAGGCCGCGGGGACGAAGAGGTACACGATCGGGGAGAGGTGATCGCCCCACGCGTGCATCTCGGGCAGGCTCACGTAGGGGCCGTTGCCCCGGGCCAGATTCCAGGTGAGCTGCACGTAGTAGCCGAGGTCCAGCGCGTGAGTGCGGAAGGTCAGGTGGCGGGTAACCGTGACGAAGGAGAATATCGACGCGTAGAGTGCGATGCCGACGGCGACGACCCGCCGGGGCTCGAGCTCGGGCACCCGGACCGGGGCAACCAGGAGCCGGAGCGCGACGGTTCCGAGCAGGACCAGGAAGGCGTGTTCGGGCCGGGCGAAGAGAGAGGCCGACCAGCCCGACCAGAAGAGAAGGGCGCCCGCCAGCCAGGTGCCCGCGGCCAGCGCGGTCAGATCGAGCAGGCGAGCCGCGGTCAAGATCTGGCCGGGATCGGCTGGTTCCTCATGCGACACATCATAGGATGGGCTCTGCGGACGTCCGCCAAGGAAAACTGTCTCCGGCCGGGTCCTGGCGGTCAACCGGCTGAGGACACTGCCGATGCGCAACTCGCTCTGGCATTCCTTACCGGGTCGCCTACCTCGGGGAGCGGCCTCGGAACCAGGAGACGATGCGGTTCCGATGGTAGTAGAGCGGTAAGGCCAGCGCCACCACGACGGCCGTCAGGAGAATAGCCTGGAGGTAGTCTCCGGCTGCCGTATGGGCGCCCTGAGCGGACGGGACCCAGGTTCCCGGGATGCGGCCGAGAGTCGAGACCAGCGTGAAAACCCAGAGGGACATCGGTCTGATCCCAAAGAGGTAGCAGACCATGTCCTTTGGCAGGCCCGGGATGAGGTAGATGATGAAGCAGAGGATGGCGCCCTCGGCCTCGACGATGAATCCCATCTTGTCCCAGGTCTCCTGGCTGACCAGGGAGCGCACGTAGTGAGCGCCAAGCCAGCGGCCCACGCCGAAGGCGGCCACCGAGCCCAGGGTCAACCCGAGGGTCGAGTAGACGAGCCCCAGCCACTCGCCGAAGAGATAGCCGCCGAGGATCCCGGTGATCTCGCCGGGAAGGGGGCGATGATGACCTGAAGGGCCTGGAGCACGATGAAGATGACGGGCGCCAGGCCCCCCCC
>Ga0070699_100005987_pt1 | contig 10630 bp, 8 predicted proteins | sample KBSK1503metaG_FD_65473 | JGI IMG/M metagenome (GOLD analysis project Ga0070699, IMG submission 65473) | Corn, switchgrass and miscanthus rhizosphere microbial communities from Kellogg Biological Station, Michigan, USA - KBS K1-50-3 metaG | ecosystem: Host-associated > Plants > Roots >...
GTCAAGGTGGACCCGGACATCCCGTGGCAGGCGGTCGCGCTGGTCTCGTGCGGCGTGGCCACCGGGTTCGGCTCGGCGGTCAACCGCGCGGGCGTCCGTCCCGGCGATACCGTGGCCGTCCTGGGCATCGGCGGCGTCGGCATCAACGCGGTCCAGGGCGCGCGGGTGGCCGGGGCCCGGCGGATCATCGCGGTCGACCCGGTCGAGTTCAAGCGCGAGCAGGCCCAGCGGTTCGGCGCCACCCACGTCTACGCCTCGCTGGACGAGGCCATCGCCGGAGTCGGCGCCCTGACATGGGGCCAGATGTGCGACTCGGTGATCTGCACCTTCGGCGTCATGCGCGGCGAGCTGCTCGAGCCCGCGCTCACGCTGACGGCCAAGGGCGGCACATGCGTGATCACTTCGGTGGCACCCCTCGCCCAGGCGCAAGCCGATGTCAACCTGTTCATGCTGGCGATGATGAACAAGGAGATCAAGGGCTGCCTCTACGGATCGGAGAGCCCCCGGGTCCAGATCCCCAGGCTGCTCAGCCTCTACCGCGACGGCGTCCTGAGGCTCGACGAGCTGATCACCCAGACGTACCGGCTCGATCAGATCAACGACGGCTACGCGGACATCGAGGCCGGACGGGTCCTGCGCGGGGTCATCACGTTCTGACGGTCGGCGAGCTGCCGCCGCTCACCGCCGGATCGCGCGCAGGACGCCGGTGACCATCGGCAGGGTGAACTCGCCCGACGAGGTCTCCGGGCGCGCGCTCAGGTAGGCGCGGATCTGGTCGAGGATCTGCGCCCGCTCGGCCTCGGGCATGACCAGCAGCCGTGAATGGGTCGCGATGGTGGCGACCAGGAAGTCCGCCGTGCGGCGCTGGCCATGCGGGAACTCGGCGCGCTCCGGGGTCTCGAACAGGTCCGGCACCTCGCGCTGCGCCACTCGTGCCTCCTCGCCCGCCATGCGCCAGCTGGTGAGCGTCACCCTCGCGGTACCCCCGCTGACCGCGTCGAAGCCGGCCACCCACTCCTCGCGGTCGTCATCGACGTTCCACAGCCCGGCGAGCACGCCGCCGCGGACGAGGACGCGCGCGATCTCCGGGGCGGCCAGCTTCATGTCGAACCAGTGCATGGCCTGCCCGGCGACGACGGCGTCGACGGACGCGTCCGGGAGCGGGATGGCCTCGGCCCGGCCGGAGAGCGAGCGCACGCCAGGCATCTCGCGGCGGAACTCGGCCAGCATCGCGGGGTCGGGCTCGACGGCTGTCACATCGGCACCGAGGCTCACCAGCGTGGCGGTGAGCTTGCCCGTGCCCGCGCCGAGGTCGAGCACGCGGGGTGCGGGCCCGGCGGGAGCCAGCGCCCAGCGCACCGCGGCCTCCGCGTAGTCGGGGCGGTACTCGGCGTAGGCTTCCGCCGCTGCGCCAAACGATGACCCGCGCCGCGTGCGTTCGTCCGGTTCCACCGTTTTTACTCTACCTCCGGACAGGTCGTCCGCGACGGCCGCCCGGCCGGCCGGAATCACGCCGATCTTCGGCGGACGCAACTTGCTGCCATACCCACGTCCCCCGTGAATAACCCTCCATGGCTGAGATCGCCGGCCTAACGGCCGCGAGAATACGACGGCGTTCCGCGATCTCGACGAATTCGTGACCGAGCGGATAGCCCGCTTCATCACCGGACGGCATGCACAGGGCCGTGCGGAACGCCTCCCATCGGGCGGACAATCCCAAGGTGACCGTGGTCCCGCGGGATGATCAGACCGAAGGTGCGCCCGAGGTTGTGCGGCGTGAAAACGTGGAATACTCACCGACCGTGGCTTGGTTTTCTGGGCTCAGCCGGAGAATGGTCGCCCTGATCGCGGCAGGCGTCCTTCTCGTGCTCGTCGCGCTGGGGTATCTGCTCCTGGCCGGTCACGAACACGCGGCGAATCGGATCGAAAGCGACGAGCACGCCTACGAGAATTGGATCAACGGGTTCGCGGCCGGCCTCGGTGACCGGCCCGCGGTGGTGATCCTGGAGCCGGACACGCTCGCTGGGCTGAGCGCCTGCCGGGACAACGCCCAGCGGCAGGCCCAGCTGCAGATGCTGTCGTACGCCGTCAAGACCCTCCAGACCAAGAGCGACCAGGTGTACCTGGATGCGGGCCACTCGAACTGGGTGCCGTCTGGCCAGATGGCGGCGCGCCTCCGGGCCGCCGATATCGCTCAGGCCTACGGGTTCGCACTGAACGTGTCCAACTACGACACGACCGATCGGGAAATCGGCTATGCCACCGCGTTGGATCGGGATCTGGGGATGGCCAAGCGGTTCGTCGTCGACACCAGCCGCAACGGGGAGGGCATCGCTGGTGGAGGGGCTGATCCGGCCGCCGGCTCGATTCCGCGGGCTCTGCCGCGCGCCAGCGGGGGCGCACTGACGAGTCATCTCTTCACCGACCCTGACACGCTGGCGGCCAACTGGGTTCGGGCCCATCCCGGCGACCCCCGGGCGCGCGAGATCGCACAGCGCATCGCGAGCCAGCCGACAGCAAAGTGGTTCGGCGCATGGAGCGGCAACATCACCGCTGCGGTGTCGGGCTACACTGACGCCGCGTCCGGAGAGCACAAGGTCCCGGTCCTGGTCGCGTACGACCTCCCCCATCTCGACTGCGGCCGCAGCAGCGCCGGCGCAGCGAGACTGTGGTGCAATCCCCCCGGACGGCAGCTTGGCTCGGCCCCGCAGGTGCTCGATGGCCGCGGCGACATGGGCCTCTGGATCAAGGCACCCGGTGAGTCCGATGGCGACTGCGGCGCTGGTGCGGGAACCCAGTCGGGCGAGTTCTCACCCCGCCTCGCCGCGGAGTTGATCACCGGGAGCCGTAAGTAGCCGGGGGGCGGCGTCGGCCGACGCCTAGCTGGAGGCGGTGCCAGGCCGCACGATCACCTTGTCATAGTGGTTTGCGAAGAAGTCGACGAAGGCCACTGCCTCGGGTATGCCGCCCATGTTAGTGCTGGTTGCCGACAGCAGCGCAGTAGTCTCGCGGCCACGCGTGAGATATACGGTAAACCGCTGGCTGGCGGGCAGTCCCCGGATATCGACGATGACTTCATCGATCCCGGGAAGGGCGCGGATCTGGGCATCGCCGGTTCCGGACGCACCCTGCACCTCGATGGGCCGGTTCTCGATGCGCATGCCCAGGCCCTGACGGCCCAGGTGCGCGGTGCTGCCCGGGCTGGAGCGGGCGACGTAGACCAGGGCCATCGGCGACTGCCCGATGCGCATGGTGTCGATCACTTTCATGGACCTGGTGTCGATCACGTCCACGGCGTCGGAGTACTGCAACGCCACATACACGCGGGTGTTGTCCGGGCTGGGCCAGATACCGTGCGGACCAAGACCGTGGTCACGGATGCGCTTCACCAGAGTCGGCGGGCCGCCGGCGGCGGAGCGGCGATAGACCAGGGTCTCCCCCAGATCGCCCACGGTCATGTAGGCATAGCTGACGCCGTTCACCGTGACGAAGTTGGGATGGTTCGTGCGCGGCCCGGTGTTCAGGACCGCCTCAACCTTGTAGGTCTGCGCGTTGACGACGGTGGTGGTCTTGCCGTTGGTGGGCATGCCCAGCCAGATCTCCTTGCCGTCCGGCGAGATCGCCTCGTCGGAGGAGCCACCGGCGTGGCTGGGGACCGCCACGTGCTGGATGATCCTGCGGGTGGCCACGTCGATGACGTCGAACGAAGACGCGCGCAGGTGGTTGACATAGGCCAGCCGGCCATCCGGGCTGAACACCACCTTCGAAGGCCCGTCCTCGGAATGGATCCGGTCGACAACCCGGCCGTGCCGCCAGTCGATGACCGCCACGGTGTCCACGCCTCGCTCGGCGACCCACAGTTCGTTTCCGTCAGGGGAGAAGAATCCTTCGTGCGGGGCGCGGTCAAGGTAGATGGTGTGCAGCACCTGGTTGGTGGCGGTATCGATGACCTGGACAGCGCTGGTGGTCACGTCGATGACATCGAGGTAGCGGCCATCGCGGGAGAACCCGAGGCCGTGGACATCGATCTGCCCGTTATACATCGGGCCCAGAACATCCGCGCCAGTGTCCAGGCGCGGTTTTCCCAGCGCGATCGTTCCCAGCACGCTGTCCGTCTTCGGATTGATCACGGTGACCGTGTTGGAGTCCTGGTCTGCGGTATATACCCGGTCGTTGGCCGAAATCGGCTGCGCGCCCGGCAAGGCGGGGGCCTGAACCGGGTGCGAGGACAGCGGCCGGAACTCCTCAGCCTGCGGCAGCGACCCGCAGGCGGGCAGAACCCCGGCCAGGCCGATCACCGTCATCGCCACCGCCATCCCCGACTTCCGGTCGCGGTACAGGCGGCAGCGATGAAGCAACACCCTTCCTGTCTTGCGCGTCTTCATTGTTGCTCCCCGTTTGGCTTTGCCCGGACAATGAATTTGCCGGAGACCTGGCCAGAATGGAGGCGTAACGTTAACTCCGTGGACGGTAACCGCCCCCTGACGGCTCCCGTGCACGGCACGTAATTCCACGGTAACCAGCGCCAGGCGAGGTCGCAACCGCGAGACGGCGACCCAGGCGCAGCACCTGCAATGCCTGACAGGCCGCTTCTTATGGAGATCTCTGCCAGGGGTTTACCGGGGAAGGTGAGGGGGACGCTGCACAGATACACCACCAGGTTCGTTTCTGGAGGTGACCATGACCGGACAAACGCCGCCCGAGCAGCAGGACAGGCGGGACGGCGGGGGGTGTCCGGCGGGTGGCTTCGGGCGGCGGTCCTTCCTCCAGGGGGCAGCCGCCACGGGCTTTGCCGCGACCGTGGCCGGGAACCGCTCCCCGCCTGCAGGCAGGAAGCAGGGCACTCTGGATGCACCGGCATTCGCCGGAGAGCCGCAGAACGCCGCCGCTGTCCCGTTCTACGGCGAGCACCAGGCGGGTATCGTCAACCCTCCTCCCGATCAGCGGCAGGCGGTCGCGACCTTTTCCGCCTTCGACGTGACCGCCGCCAGCCGCGGGGAACTCACCGACCTGTTCCGCACGCTGACCGCGCAGGCCGCCTTCCTCACCGCGGGCGGCAGGGCGCCGACCGCGCCCCCTGGCTCACCGCAGCCAGACGACGGCGTCATGGGCCCCCAGGTCCCCGCGGACGCTCTGACCGTCACCGTCGGTGCGGGCGCTAGCTTGTTCGATGGCCGCTACGGGCTGGGTGAGCGAAAGCCCGTTCAGCTGGTCACCATGACACCCTTCCGCCACGACAACCTCAGCCCCGCGCTGTCCGACGGGGACCTGCTGATACAGCTGTGCGCCGGGAGCCGTGACACAGCGGTCCACGCGCTACTGGACATCATCTTCCATACCAGGGGCGCCATGACGCCACGCTGGAGCATCAACGGCCTGCGCGCACCGCCACGGCCCGTGGGCGTCTCCCGGGACTTTTTCGGTTTCAAGGACGGCATCGCCAACCCCGACCCCACGAGCACCGCTCAGATGAACCAGTGGGTCTGGGTGCAGCCGGACACCGCCGAGCCCGCCTGGGCGACCGGCGGCACCTACCAGGTCGTGCGCATCGTCCGCTTCGACGTGCAGCAGTGGCAGGGGGTGCCGCTCGCCCAGCAGGAGCGGATCTTCGGCCGCCGCAAGGTCAGCGGCGCCCCGATGTATGCCCTGGACGCGAACGCCTCCGACCTGCTCGATCCCGTCTACACCAATGACCCGCACGGGCTGATCACCCCGCTGCACTCCCACATCCGGCTCGCCAACCCGCAGACCCCGCAGACCGCCGCCACAAGCACCATCCTGCGCCGCAGCTACGAATACCAGCACAGCCCCGATACCGGCGGGACCCCCGATGTGGGGCACGCGTTCTGCTGCTTCCAGCGCCACCTCAACACCTACATCGCCATGCAGACCCGGCTGGAAGACGAGCTGCTGGTGCCCTACATCACCCCGCGAGGCGGAGGCTACTTCTTCGCCCTGCCCGGCGTGCGGAATGACCGGGACTACTACGCTCGCGGGCTGCTGACCTGACCGGTACCCGCGTACTGGAGCCACGATGCACCACCAGCACAGGAAGGCGCTCCGGCCGGTACTGGGCGCAGGCACCGGGATCCTGCTGACGTCCGGCCTGCTCGTCGCCTGCGGCACCGGCCCGGTCTCAGGCCCGGCGGGTGCCACGACCGCCCACACCGCCGGCGGGCACGTGTACGTGACGAACCACCTCGACAACACGCTTTCCGTGATCAATAGCCAGACGAACCGGGTCACCGCGACCGTTCCCGCGGGCACAGCGCCCGAGGGCGTGGCGGTGACCCCGGACCACGGGCACGTCTACATCGCCGACAACGGATCAGGCCAGGTATCGGTGCTAGACACCCGGACCGACAAGATCACCGCCACCGTGCCAGTCGGGAAGGCCCCCAGCGGGGTCGGTCTGAGCCCCGATGGCCGTCACCTGTACGTGGCCAACGGCGGTTCCGACAGCGTATCGGTGCTCGACACCCGGACCAACCGGGTCACCGCGACCATTCCCGTCGGCAGGTCGCCAGTGAGCGTCGCGGTCACCCGCGACGGCACCACCGCCTACGTTGCCAATGAAGGGTCGGCGAGCCTTTCGGTCATCAGCACCCGCACCAGCCGGGTCATCCGCGCCCTGCCCGCGGGCCAGTACCCGGTAGCCGTCGCTGTCGCCCCGGATGGGGACTCGGCCTACGTCGCCAACGAGGTGAATGCGAGCGTCTCAGTCGTATCGGCCCGTACCGGCACGATCACCGCGACCGTGCCAACCGGACAGGGCCCGTTCGGCGTGACGCTCGCACCCAGCGGCCAGTCAGCGTACGCTGCCATCCTCGGCCCGGGCAACGTGTCCGCGATCAGCACCCGGACCCACCGCATCCGGGGAACCGTTAACGTGGGCCCCCCGCAAACCGACCCGTTCAACATCGCTGTCACCTCCAGCGCCGTCTACGTCACCGACCAGGGAGCGGGCACCCTCACGGTCATCGACCCGAAAGCCCTCAAGGTCGCCGCAACCATCACGGTCGGCAACAGCCCCTACGGCGTGGCGGTAGACCCGTAGCCGATGAAGATCAGGGTCAGCTAGGGGGTCATCCGGATGGACCGCACGGCCCGGCGGCGGCAGGCTGGAGCCATGAGCACTGTGCCAGCGGCCTGGGGCCCGGCGATGACCGTCGTCGAGATGCGGCGCGTGTCGAAGGTCTACGGGGCCGGGCCTGCCCGGGTGCAGGCGCTGTGCGACGTGGACCTGACTGTGGCGGCCGGGACGATGGTGGCCGTGATGGGGCAGAGCGGCTCGGGCAAGAGCGCGCTGCTGAGCATCGCCGGGAGCCTGGAGGACCCGACGAGCGGCGAGGTCCTGGTCGGCGGCACGAGCCTGGCGGCGCTGTCGCGCAGCCACCGGGCCCGGCTGCGACGCCGCTCGGTCGGGTACGTGTTCCAGGACTTCAACCTGCTGCCCGGACTCACCGCCGCGGAGAACGTGTCGTTGCCGCTGGAGCTCGACGGCCTGTCCCCGAGGAAGGCGCGCGGCGTCGGCGCTGACGCGCTGGAGGAACTCGGCCTCGGCGAGAAGGCGGCCCGGTTCCCCGGCGAGCTGTCCGGCGGCGAGCGGCAGCGGGTGGCGATCGCCCGCGCGGTGGTGGGGGAGCGCCGCCTGATCCTCGCCGACGAGCCGGCCGGCGCGCTCGACTCGCGGGGCGGCGAGGCGGTCATGCGCCTGATCCGCGCGGCCTGCCGGCGGGGCGTGGCCGCCGTGGTCGTGACCCACGACGCGCAGCTGGCCTCATGGGCCGACCAGGTGGTGTTCCTGCGTGACGGCCGCGTGATCGACCAGACCGCCCCGCTGCCGGGCCCCGAGTCGCTCCTGCCGCGGGGTTAGGGCGCCGCCGACGTCCCCGGGGTCAAATATTGGGGGTTTCCGTAATAGAGCCAGGTGGCCGGCCAAGCCTATGGTCACGGCATGGTCTGCCTGATGCTGATCGGGTGGGCAGCGGGTGCGTTACGAGCCGGCCTGTGCTAGAGGTGACGACATGACAGTCTCTGCCAGGCCTGCACGAGTGTGGCTGCCTGGCGTGCTTAGCTTGCTGGCGCTGCTCGGGTCGGCGCCGGGCGCGTTAGGGGCAGAAGCGAGCACGGCCTCGGCCGCGGCGCCACCGGGGCGACAATTCGTACCAGCCCCCGGTCAGTCCAGCGCCTCCAGGGCGTGTCTTGCCCCTCGGCGACGAGCTGCTGGGCCGTGGGCAACTACACGACCGCCGGCGGGGCGCACGTCAACGAGGTCCTGCACTGGAACGGTAGAAGGTGGTCCCGGGTCCCGGTGCCAAGCCCCGGCGGCACCACGGGCGGCTTCAGCGGGCTCGGCCGCGTCATCTGCGTGTCGCCCGCCAGCTGCTGGGCCGTCGGCGAGTTCATCAAGCCGCGCGGGCCCGGGCTCAACCAGGTCCTGCACTGGGACGGACGGAGGTGGTCGCTGGTCCCCAGCCCTGACCCGGGCGGCACCGCGCCGGGCTCCTCCAGCGCGCTCCTCGGCGTCCGCTGCACGGCGCCGGGCACCTGCTGGGCCGTCGGCGCGTACGTCCGGGGCCGCGGCGCCCCGGCCCTGAACCAGGTCCTGCGCTGGAACGGACGGAGGTGGTCGCTGGTCCCCAGCCCCGACCCGGGCGGCAAGGCCGCGGGTGACATCAGCGAGCTCACCGACATCCGCTGCACCTCGCCCGCCAGCTGCTGGGCCGTTGGCGACTACGGCAGCTCGGTCATCGACCTGAACCAGGTCCTGCACTGGAACGGGAGGAAATGGTCGCGGGTTCCCGCCCCCGATCCGGGCGGCACCGCCAGCGGTGACTTCAGCGCGCTCAACGCCGTGTCCTGCCCCTCCACGGCCAGCTGCTGGGCCGTCGGCGGCTACGGCAGCAGTGGCAGCTCGTTCACCGCCCTCAACGAGGTCTTGCACTGGAACGGGAGGAGGTGGTCGCTCGCCCTCAGTCCCGACCCCGACGGCACCGGTCCGGGCGCGGGCAACTTCCTGAGCGATGTTGTCTGCACCTCAACCGCGAACTGCTGGGCCGTCGGCAGCTACGGGAGCATCAGGGGCAGCGGCGTAATCCTGAACGAGGCCCTGCACTGGGACGGCAGAACGTGGTCGCAGGCCCCGACGCCGAACCCGGCAGGGACGGCCAGCGGCGCCCTGAACTTCCTGCGTGGCGTCCGCTGCACGTCCCCCGCCAGCTGCTGGGCCGTCGGTCGCGACGCGCCGGCCGGCCAGTCCGACCGTAATCAGGCGCTGCGCTGGAACGGGACCAGGTGGACCGGATAGGCGAAAGGTGTGACGCCATGGTCACCACCGCCAGGCCCGTCCGGTCGTGGGTTTCTGGACTGATTGCGTGCCTGGTCCTGCTCGGGTCGGCCACGGGCGGGTCAGGAACGGCGGCGAGCGCGGCACCGGCCGACCGACCGGCCATACCCGCCCCTGGCCAGTCCAGCCTCCTTAGGCGCGTCGCCTGCCCGTCGCCGGCGAGCTGCTGGGCGGTGGGCAGCTACACGACCGTGAGCGGAGCGCTAGTCGACCAGATCTTGCACTGGAACGGCAGGCGGTGGTCCCAGTTCCCCGCCCCTAGCCCGGGCGGGTCCAGCCAGCTCCGCGACGTCTCCTGTATCTCGCCCGTCGCCTGCTGGGCCATCGGGCGTTTCAACAAGCCCGGCGGCCCCGTGCTCAACCAGGTCCTGCGCTGGGACGGGCGGAGGTGGTCGCTGGTCCGCACTCCCGACCCCGGCCGCACCGGGGCGGCCGCTGAGGACATCCTGGGCGGGGTCGCGTGCGCCTCGACCGCAAGCTGCTGGGCCGTCGGCTTCTTCGCGGTCGTGAGCGTCCAGGGCTTGGTCGAGAACCAGGTCCTGTTCTGGAACGGGAGAACGTGGTTCATCGACGTGGTGCCGAACCCCGCCGGGACGGCCAGCGGCGATAACAACGCCCTGCATGGTGTCCGCTGCACGTCCCGCGTCAGCTGCTGGGCCGTCGGGTCCGACGCGCCCACCGGCCAGTCCGAGCGGAACCAGATCCTGCACCTGTCATAGCCGGCCGAGGCCGAGGAAGCTGGCGAAGTTGTCGCCGAGCAGGCCGTCGATCTTGTGCTGCGGGATCGGGTCCAGGGCGAGCGCGGCGGCCTCCTCGTTGACCGAGCGCACCTTCTCCGCCAGCACGACCGGGTCGTACAGGAACCCCGGGTAGTCGGTGCCGAAGAACAGTTTCTCCAGCGGCACGAACATCGGCTCGCACCGCTGCAGCAGCAGGAACAGATCCCGCCGGGTGACGCTCGCCAGCAGGTAGGACAGCTCGCCGTAGAAGTTCGGGTGCTTGGTCAACAGGAACAGCGCCTCGTCGACCCACGGGTGCCCGCAGTGCGCGATGATCACGCGCAGATCGCGGAAGCACCGGCCGACGTCATCCAGCAGGGCGGGCCGGCCGAGCTCCAGCGCCGCGTCGATCCGGGTCGACCCCGCCTGGTGGATCATCACGGGGATGCCGAGCTCGCCCGCCGCCTGGTAGACGGGGAACGCGAGGTCGCGGTCGGCCGGCGACCAGTGCTGGTACATGGGGTACAGCTTCAGCCCGGCCAGGCCGAGCTCGGCCACGGCC
>Ga0070699_100005988_pt1 | contig 10629 bp, 10 predicted proteins | sample KBSK1503metaG_FD_65473 | JGI IMG/M metagenome (GOLD analysis project Ga0070699, IMG submission 65473) | Corn, switchgrass and miscanthus rhizosphere microbial communities from Kellogg Biological Station, Michigan, USA - KBS K1-50-3 metaG | ecosystem: Host-associated > Plants > Roots >...
TGGTCGGCAGCTTCTTCGTCGACGACATCGCGCTCGAAGTGGAACGCACTCACTATCCCACACAGCCTGTCGGCAGGCCGCTGCCGCTGACGCGCGCGCTCGTCGAAGGCGTGAAAACGGCCTTGCTTGTAGTCTTGGTCTATCTCGTCGCGCTGCCGTTCCTCCTCTTCGCCGGCTTCGGCGTCGTCATTTTCTTTCTGGCCAGCGCCTATTTGCTCGGCCGCGAATATTTCGAGTTGGCAGCCATGCGCCACCAACCCGTCGTCGAGGCCAAAGAACTGCGCAAAATGAACCAGAGCACGGTCTTTCTCGCCGGCATGTTCATCGCGGCCTTCGTGTCGATCCCGATCGTCAATCTCGCCACGCCGCTGTTCGGCATGGCTTTCATGGTGCACGTGCATCAGCGGATCATGGACGACAAGCGGCCGACGCTAGACGACAGACGACCCACTATGGAAAAAGCGCGATAGACGCGTTTGTCCTTTTCCTGTCCTCTATCGGCTGCACTCCGTTGGCGGTCATTTGTCCGCCAGCTTCGTCACCGCGACCCCTACCGTGCCGTCGGCCTCCGCAATCACGCGCAGCGTTTTGGCGTCGAACTCGATGCCGACGAGCCGCAGATCGGTGACGGCGGCATCGACGCGAACGCCGTCTGCGCTCTTGCGAAAATCGGCGATCGCCGCGTCGATGCTCTTGCGAGCATTCGCCGCGAGCGGCACGAGATCGACCACCGCGTTCTCCGCCAGCGCCTGTTCCAGATAAGGCACCGCGGTGCGCGCCGCCGTGCCCAGCAAGCCGAAGGCGGCCTCCGACTCGACATCGAGCGCGATGTCGTTTAGGCGCAGCGTCTGATGGGCACGATCGAGCACCGGCCGACCCCACACGTGAACCGTTGCCTCGGCGCCGAGACCGAACCAGCTCTTGTTCTCGTTCGCCTTGACGCGCAGCGAGAGCAGCAGCCGGTCACCCGATGCCGCCAGATTCAAGCTCCGGATCGTGGCGCTGAACGCGCTGCTCTTGTCGTCGGGAAAAGTTTTTCCCTTTAGTTGCGCCTCGAGCAACCGATTCACTTCGGCGAACGGAATATCGATCGGCACCGCGATATTGACTCGACCCTGCTCGATCTGCGGGACGAGCTCCAATTGCGCCGGGAACGGGCAATTGGGCTTGGTCTCGTTGGGCACGATCCGCGTCTGCGCTTCGACGCCGATGGTCAGCGTGAGCGCGCTGCCGTCAATGTGTGGCTGCCCGGCGAAGGCTCGCGTGGGACGAAGCTCCAGCCATAGATTGGGCATACCGGCCGCCGCCGCGCCGAGCGAGATCGAGCGGCACATCTTGGCCCACTCGCGCCGTGCCGCCAGCTCGAGAAAGGGATCATCGCGCAGGCGCGCCTGTAACACCGTCACCTGTTCGTTGACGGCGCGATCGATGAACGGCTTGAGCTCGTTCGATACGCTCAGCTTCACGCCCAGGATCGCCAGAGAGGCATCCGCGAGCGCAACTTGAGGCGTGAGGTTGGGCTCCACCCGCCATGCCGGCAGCAGCGACGGGCGCGCCGTCAGCGTGACGTTGCCATGGAGATCGGCTCGCTGATCGAGCGTCTTACCCTGCAGGTTCTGCATCCCTTGTCCGAGCCGGCCGCCGAGCAGGCCGCCAAGCGCACCCGCGAGATTGCCCGCGTCGCCGGAGATTTGCCCGGTTGCTCGGAACGTTCCGGAGAGCGCGGTCGACACCACGAGCGCATCCGGCCGGCCGCTGACGGCGAGCGGGCTGCGCGCGACCGTCCAGTCGATCTCGGCGTTGGACAGCAACTGCGGCAGCGAGTTGTCGCGCTTGCCCGCAAGATTGCGCGGCGCCGCTGTTTCCAGTGCGCCATGGATCGCGGAGAGTGCAATGGCCGCGGGCGTCACGATCACCGAGTTGCGGGCGACCGGCGTCAGCGGCGGCACCTCGACCAGCGCCGGCCGCTGGTCCTTCGGGCCTGGCGAAAGCCAGTTCAATGCGAAGACCGCGGCGCCGAACGAGACGATGGCGACCACGGCGCCGATGGCGATCTTGGCCCAGGACAGATGCATGCTGGCCACGTCCTCCTAATTGCGGCCGAATCTATTTGACCATCGATCGTGGTGCCAGCAAGGCGGGCCCGGGGGCCAGTCGTCAGTGCTGGGATGAGCGCTGATTGACCACTGTTTTCCCCGGCCACTTGCAGAGGTCGGCGATCAGGCACTTCTCGCAGAGGGGCCGACGCGCCAGGCAGACATAGCGCCCGTGCAGGATCAGCCAGTGGTGGGCATGGCGTTTGTATTTCGCCGGCACCACGCGGTCGAGCTTGGTCTCGACCTCAAGCGGCGTCTTACCGGCTGCCATACCGGTTCGATTGCCGACGCGGAAGATGTGGGTGTCGACGGCGATGGTGGCCTCACCAAAGGCGACGTTGAGCACGACATTCGCGGTCTTGCGGCCGACCCCGGGCAGAGCTTCCAGCGCCTCACGCGTGCGCGGGACCTCGCCCCCATGCTCGTGCACGATTTTCTTCGACAGGGCGATGAGATTCTTCGCCTTGGTGCGGAAGAGGCCGATGGTCTTGATCAAGTCCTGCAAGCGCTCCTCGCCGAGCGCGGCCATCTTTTCCGGCGTGTCGGCGGCGGCAAATAACGCGGGCGTCGCCTTGTTGACGCCGGCGTCGGTCGCCTGCGCCGAGAGCACCACGGCAACCAGCAGCGTGAACGGGTTGATGTGTCTAAGCTCGCCTTTGGGCTCGGGGCGAGCGGCCTTAAAACGGCGGAACGCTTCCTCGATCTCGGCGGTTGTCCATTGCGGCAGCGCGCCGGCCGCGGCCGCGTGGTCGGCGGCCGAACGCTTGGCCGGACTTTTGACTTTAGCCGGCGTGCGGGCGCGGGGCTGGCGCAGGCTCTGCGCCGTTCTCCGAGGCGCCTTGCGGGCGGTTCTGCGGGCCACCCTGCGAGGTGTCTTGCGAGCCATAGTTCCGGTATAGTGAGCTCCATGGCACCCGACAACGACCCCACCCAAGAACCCGCGATCTTTTCGGCCGTGCTCACGCCGCACCGCTCGCTCAGCCGCAAAGGCTTTTTCGCATTGATGCTAGTAGCGGGCGGAGCAAGCCTGGTGATGGGAACGACATTTCTCCTCGCCGGCGCCTGGCCGGTGTTCGGCTTCTGCGGGCTCGACGTGATGCTGCTCTATTTGGCGTTCAAGGTGAGCTACCGCCGCGCCAGAGCCTACGAGCAGGTTACCGTCACGCCCTCCGAGCTCACCGTGCGTCAGGTCAGTCACCGCGGCCGGATCAGCGAATGGACGCTCAATCCGCTCTGGGTTCGGCTCGACCGCGTGGTGCACGCGGAGTTCGGCATCGAGCGGCTGTTCTTGGTTTCGCACGGGCGGCGACTTGCGATCGCGGGCTGCCTCGGACCGCAGGAGAAAGAGAGCTTCGCGCTGGCGCTCTCGGCGGCGCTCGGCGAGGCCAAGCGTGGACCAACCCGGACAGTATTCGATTAAGCAATTTGCGCGCAGAAACCGGGTGGTCGGGCCATCGACCGCGGCCTAGGTAGGGAGCAAACGATGGAGGCGACCATGCTCTCTCCCGATCGTGTTCGCGATCATGAGCCGCTCAGCCCCGCCGCCGCAGACTACGACGTCGTGCGCCGGGCCATCGCGTTCGTCTCCGAGCACTGGCGCGCGCAGCCGGAGATCGATGCCATCGCGGCGGCAGCCGGGGTGAGCGCCAGCGATCTGCATCGCCTGTTCCGCCGCTGGGCGGGCATCACGCCCAAGGCCTTCCTGCAGGCACTCACGCTCGACCACGCGCGCAGGCTGCTGCGGGACTCCGCGAGCGTACTCGATACCACGTTCGAGGTGGGCCTATCCGGGCCGGGTCGGCTGCACGATCTCTTCGTCACTCACGAGGCGATGTCGCCGGGCGAATGGAAGTCGGGCGGGAGCGGGCTGACCATGTCCTATGGCTTTCATCCGTCCCCGTTCGGTACCGCGCTGGTGATGACGGCTCCGCGGGGGCTTGCCGGGCTCGCGTTCGCCGATCCCGGCGAGGAACAGGCCGCGCTCGCCGACATGAAAGGCCGCTGGCCGAAGGCGAACATGGTCGAGGACCGCGTACGTACGGCGCCGCTCGCACGCCGCATCTTCGATAGCAGGCTGTGGCGGGCCGACCGGCCGCTGCGGGTGGTGCTCATTGGGACCGACTTCGAGGTGCGGGTGTGGGAAACCTTGCTGCGGATTCCCATGGGCCGGGCGATGACCTACTCCGGCATCGCGGCGAAGCTCGGCGCCAGCAAAGCCGCCCGCGCCGTGGGCGCCGCGGTCGGCAAGAATCCGGTCTCGTTCGTGGTGCCCTGCCATCGCGTGCTGGGCAAGAGCGGCGACGTCACCGGCTATCACTGGGGCCTCACGCGCAAACGCGCGATGCTGGGCTGGGAAGCGGCCAAAGTGGTAAGCTGATATGAAGGAGTCGTAGGGTAAGCAGCGGCCGGGGCTATTGCCTAACGCAAGACTTCCGCGACGTTCAATGCCGGCGTGGCCGCGCGCGCGAAATCGCCTTTGCGATAGGCCGCAAGCGCTTCCGCGTTCTGCTGATCCATGAAGTCGGCGAGCTTGGCATAGGTCACGCAGCGCACTTCCGGCAGGCCACAGACCGCGCGCGCGAACGATTTGAGCGCCTCGTTATAAGCGCCGCCGCCGTAATTCATGAAATGATGCCCGATGTGCAGCGGCGCGCGGTTTCCGGCGTAATTGGTCTTGAAGTAGCGGAGATAGGTTTGCAGCGTCTGTTCTCGCACCGCCTGGTAACGACGCGGATCGTAGACGGCGCGGGACTGCGCCACGAAAAAATTGTAGTCCATCGACAGCGTGCCCTTGCCCGAGCCTTGGATCTTCAGCATCGCCAAATTGAACCGCCACACTCCGTCGATCTTCTCCGGCCAGGCATTGGCAAAGCTGACCCCGCTGGTGTCGTAGCGGAAGCCGTGCGCCTTGAGGGCGCCATATAAGCCCGCGCCCGTGGCGAGATAGGGCGCGCGGAAACCGATCACATCCGTGACAGCAAATGCGAATTTCGACTCGGCGAGCCCGCTGTTCGGCCCAACATTCTTCAAGACACCGCTGAACGCCCTAAATTCCTTCTCCCAATCACGCACCGACCACGCGGAACCGTTGCGACCGCGTGCGAGGCGATCTCGTGGCCGCTGCGCTAAAGAGCGTTCGCGTATTCGACGCGTTTGCGAACCTGTTCGGGCGAGCCGCCGAAGCTGATGCGGGAATAGCCCCGCCGCTGATGCGGCCCTTCATAGATGTTCCTGCTGTCGTCGGCGATGAAATTGCTGCCGCTGACGAAGAAGGTGAAGTGAAGTCGGTCGCCGTCCCTGTTCAGCTCGGCAGCGAAGTCGGTGAGTTCCTGCCAGCGCTCGAGCTCGGTGCAATTGTCGAACGCCATGACGATGAATTGCGGCGGGCGATCGACGCCCGCCTGCGCTGGCGCAAGGGCGCCAAAGGTCACGAGCGTCGCCACTGCGGCGACGAGTCGTCCGGCGGTCAATTCAGCCCCCCGACCGAAAGTGACAGCGATTCAGTGGCAGTTTATCCGATCTCGGGGTCGAATTGATTGCCGTCCATGGGATTGACCACGGCGCCGAGCAGAAATCGCGCCGGTGTGACACGAAAAGCACGGTTTCGCATTGCCACCGATCCGCGGCGAGCGGCCGCGCTGGTTGACGATGGTGTCGCAATCCCACACAACCACTCGACGCGCCGTCGTTGCGCGCGGCTGCAATTTCAGCAACGCCGGTGAGGCACGGGGACCGTGGAGATGCAGAAGCGCCGTCCGGTGATGCTGGTCGTACTTGACGGCTGGGGCTGGCGCGAGGAGGCGGCCGATAACGCCATCCGCCAGGCGCGGACTCCCAGCTTCGACCACTTGTGGGCGACCTGCCCGCACGCCTTCTTGCATACGTCGGGCGAGGATGTCGGCCTGCCATCGGGGCAGATGGGCAATTCCGAGGTCGGGCACCTCAACATCGGCGCCGGCCGTCTCGTGCTGCAGGATTTGCCCCGCATCAACGCGGCGATTGCTGGCGGCGATATCGAACGGGCGCCTGCGCTCAAAAGCCTGATCGAACGCCTGCGGCAGACCGGCGGCACCTGCCACGTCATGGGCTTGGTGTCCCCGGGGGGCGTGCACTCGCACCGGGATCATGCCGCGGCGCTCGCAAGCGTTCTCGCTGCCGCCTCGGTGCCGACGCTCGTCCATGCCTTTACCGACGGCCGCGACACGCCGCCGCGATCGGCGGGGGAGGACATTGCGCGCCTCCTCGCGGCGCTGCCGCGATCCGTTCCGATCGCGACGGTCAGCGGTCGCTACTACGCCATGGATCGCGACAAGCGCTGGGACCGCGTGGCCAAGGCCTACCATGCGATCGCTGCCGCCGAAGGGCCGCACTTCGCAACCGCTGGCGCGGTTATCGCGGATGCCTATGCGCACGACATCAGCGACGAATTCGTGGTGCCGGCGGTGGTCGGCGACTATCGCGGCATGCGCGACGGCGATGGCGTGCTTTGCTTCAACTTCCGCGCCGACCGCGTGCGCGAGATTCTTACCGCGCTCCTCGATCCGACCTTTGCCAGCTTTGCGCGCCGGCGCACGGTCCGCATCGCCGTCGCGGTCGGCATGACGCAATACAGCGAGCAGCTCGATGCGTTCCTGCAGACGATCTTCCCGCCGCAGAGTCTAGCGCATGTTCTCGGCCAAGTCGTCGCCGATGCAGGCCGCACGCAGTTGCGAATGGCCGAGACGGAGAAGTATCCGCACGTCACCTATTTCCTCAACGGCGGCGAGGAGAGGCTCTATCCCGGCGAGGACCGCATCATGGTTCCCTCGCCGAAGGTTGCGACCTACGACCTCAAGCCCGAGATGTCGGCGCCGGAATTGACGGATAAGGCGGTGGAGGCGATCGGTTCCCATCGATACGACCTGATCGTGTTGAATTACGCCAATCCCGACATGGTCGGGCACACCGGCAGCTTGGCAGCCGGGGTCAAGGCGGTCGAGGCGGTCGAGGCCGGCCTCGGTCGCATCGCGCAGGCAATCGGAAAGGCCGGCGGTGCTTTGCTGGTCACCGCCGACCACGGCAATTGCGAACAGATGCGCGATCCCGACACCGGCGGCCCGCACACCTCCCACACCACCAATCCGGTGCCGGTCCTGCTGCTGGGCGGCGGCAACGTGTCCGTGGCGTCAGGGCGGCTCGCGGACGTCGCGCCCACCTTGCTCGAGCTGATGGGTCTTCCCCAGCCCGGCGAGATGACGGGTCGATCCCTGCTGCGCGGGATCCAAACGCGCGATCAGCCGTCACTGAGGCCCAGCACGTCGGCCATCGAATAAAGCCCCGGCTTGCGCCCGCGCGCCCAGAGCGCGGCGTGCAGTGCGCCGCGAGCGAAAATCATGCGATCCTCGGCCTTGTGTACGAGTTCGATGCGCTCGGCCGGCCCGGCAAAGATCACGGTGTGATCGCCCACGACCGAGCCGCCGCGCAGCGAGGCAAAGCCGATATCGCCGGCGCAGCGTGCGCCGGTTACGCCGTCGCGGCCGCGCACCGAGCGCTGGTCGAGGTCGACGCGGCGACCTTCGGCCGCCGCGCGGCCAAGCATCAGCGCCGTGCCTGAAGGCGCGTCGACCTTTTTGTTGTGGTGCATTTCGAAGATTTCGATGTCGAAATCCTCATCGAGCGTTTTCGCCACCTGCTTGACCAGCGCCGCCAGCAGGTTGACCCCCATGCTCATGTTGCCGGACTTGACGATCACGGCGCGCTTTGCCGCCTGCTCGATCAGCTTTTCATTCTCGCCCGTGAGCCCGGTGGTACCGATGACGTGGACGCAGCCCTTGCGCGCCGTATGCTCGGCGAAAGCGAGGGTAGCGGCGGGGACGGTGAAGTCGATGAGCCCGTCCGCCTGGGCGAGCAGCGGCTCGACGTCGGTCGTGACCGCCACGCCGTTTTTCCCCAGCCCGGCAAGCTCGCCCGCGTCGCGGCCGATGACCGCCGAGGAGGCCGCCTCCACCGCGCCGGCTAGGACTGCTCCGTCCGTTGCCGCGATGGCATGGACGAGGGTGCGCCCCATGCGGCCGCCGGCCCCAGCCACGATCAGCCGCATGTCGGACATGGCATCTTATCATTTCCGTTGATTCGATTGAGGATTCTGGCCGCTTGTCGCAATTTGTCGCAAGTCCGGAAACACTCATTGCGTCGCTGGTGGATCGAAGACGACACGGTGCGGCCGTTGTCTCGATCTCGCGGACACTGCCGCCAGCGCACGCGCTCGCACGACGGTGTTGGGGTTGTCGGTGTCGATACGCAAGGGCCTGCCAGCCAGCATCTTGCCGGCGACATAACGTCCCTCAACTCGGCTGTCGTCAACCGATCAAGCGCGGCGTCGAAGTCGGCGCCGGGGTCGTCGCTGTTCATCCGAGCCGCCAGACGTAGGATCTCGTCAAGTTCGATCATGATACTGCCCTCACCGCCTTTTCCATTCGGGCCATCGCGGCACTGTCGGCCTCGGGGTTTTTGAACAGGTGACCATATGTGTCATACGTCATCGTGATTGAGCTATGGCCCACGACGGTTTGAACCTGCTTAGGCGTCCAGCCAAGGCTCTCAATAAACAGGCTCGCCCCGAAATGCCGGCACGCGTGGAAACCGTACTTCGCCTTGCCGCGCTCGTCGACCACGCCGGCCTCGACCTGTAGCGGCTTCCAAAATCGATTTTCCAAGTCCTGCGCCCACTGCGGCCGGCCGAGAGAGTTGGGGAATACGAGATTGGCATCGCCCTTCGGGCATCGCAACTTCCATTCCTTCAGGGCGTTCACGGTCGAGGGCGTGAGCGGGATGTCGCGCTTGCCTGCCGCGCTCTTGGGCGCATCGGCCTGGCACCAGGCGTCGATCCGCTGCCTGATGTGAGCCACGCCAGCGGCGAGATCAACGTCGCTCCACCGCAATCCTCTCAACTCGCCGATTCTCATTGCAGTGAAGCAGAGCATCAAAACGAATGCGCGACGGTCAGCCGGCGTGCGCTCGATCAAGGCGTTTACTTCCTGCTTCGACGGAAAGTCGTGGCCCGGCCGCAACGGCCCCTTGCACGCGCGCCGTTTGTCCGTAGCGACCTTGGCCGGCGTGGCGACGTTCTGAGCGACCAGGCCCTCGCGCTGGGCGCAGGTGATGGCGCTTTTGAGCGAGACCAGAACCTTACGCCGCATCACGCTCGACCTGTCGGCGTCGCGCAACTTGTCGAGGAAGTTGTTCACGGCCGGCAATGTAAGCGTCGCCAGCTTGGTGGCGCCGATGAACGGCACGATATGATGCTTGATATGCTGCGACCGCTGGCGCAGCGTGCCGCGTTCGAGCCCTTCGGCCTCGCCGTGAGCAATCCAGCGCGCGCACGCCTCGGCCACGGTGATCGAGGCAGAGGCCGCGGTGTGAGTGCCGGCGGCAACCTCTGACCGAGCGCCGACTAACCAGGCGTCGGCCTCGCGCCTGGTGGTGAAGGTCTTGAGCCGGCGCGTGCCGCTCTGATCTTTGTAGTCGGCAATCCACGCCTCGCGGATCTCGCCTGCGGGCGTCTTCCACGAACGTCGTCTAATCTTCGCCATTGTCATCTACCTCCGGGTCATCAAGTGAATTGTGCATCGGTGGACTCCTCTTTCGCTCGGATTGCGTCTCGTACCTGCTTAAGAAGCGGGGCGACGGGGACAACAGTGTGCGTTCGAGGCACCGGCGCATGGCCTCGGAGCAAAAAGGTCCCCAACTCAGAGGCTTCCCTGAGGGCAGTGAGCGGCGTACCATCGTCGAACGCGGTGACGACAAAAAAAAGCTCGTCCGTCAGGTTCTCGGGGACCGCAAGAAGGTCCCGAAATAAAACGCGCAGTGCAATCGCCCGCGGTGCCGGCATCGCAGCCAGGCCAGTTAGCGCGTCGAGCAGCACCGCATCCATGAGCGCGCCGCGGTCGAAGCGCCGGCGATAACCGGTGCCCGGATGCTGGTCGCCGATTGGCCTGAGGTATCCAGCCCGCGCCCAGTTGCGAACCCGATCTAGAACCGGTGCCAGCGGGCGACCGCGGGCGACGGCACGGGCGAGGTCCGAGACGCTGTAGGTGTCATCCATAGAGATGAGAGAGTAGCGGATACTCTTACCTCTTGCAAGCCTCCCCAAAATAAGGTAGAGAGTTGAGAGTAAGTTCTACTCTCGCGCCATATGAGGTTCTGCAGTGGAAAATCAAGTACTTAGTGACGATATGCTCGTCGGTTCTCAGGCCATGGCCGAATACATTGGCGAAGACCCGCGCAAGACTTTTTACCTTCTGCAAAAGAAACAGCTTCCCGCGTTTAAGCTACCAGGGAGTTCAATCTGGAGGGCGCGCAAGTCCACGTTGCAGAAGCACCATTGAGCGGCTCGAGCAGGGCGGGGGACGGTGATGGGCACGGCCGAGCTTTCGCAACGTAATCGACGAGCATCTACACGATCTCGACCCGGCTCGCGTGCGAGCACGCCGCCGCTTGGCCTATGTGCTGCGCAGTCGCCGCTTCGCCTATGCGGAGGCTGGACAGCCCCGGC
>Ga0070699_100005989_pt1 | contig 10628 bp, 8 predicted proteins | sample KBSK1503metaG_FD_65473 | JGI IMG/M metagenome (GOLD analysis project Ga0070699, IMG submission 65473) | Corn, switchgrass and miscanthus rhizosphere microbial communities from Kellogg Biological Station, Michigan, USA - KBS K1-50-3 metaG | ecosystem: Host-associated > Plants > Roots >...
TGGAGAAGCGAAGGGATCTGGGTGAGCTGCCGCGGGGAGCTGAAGGCCCGGCGGAAGCCGAGCCGGCTCGCTTCCACCAGCCGGCGCTCGATGCCTCCCACCGGGCGGATTTCCCCGCCCAGCCCGATCTCTCCCAGATAGATCGAGTCGGCCGGTGTGGGGCTATTGTGGAGACTCGAGAGCAAAGCGGCCGCGACGGCCAGATCGGCCCCCGGCTCCCGAAGCTTGACGCCGGCGGAGACCTGTACGAACACGTCGAGCTGCGCGAAACTGGTTCCGGCCCGTCGCTCGAGCACCGCGAGCAGAACGGCAAGTCGCTTCGGGTCGATGCCGGTCGCGACCCGCTGCGGCGTGCCGTACCCCGAGGGCGCGGCGAGCGCCTGGATCTCGACGAGCACCGGTCGGGTTCCTTCCATGAGCGCGGTGACCGCACTGCCGCTGGTGCCCTCCGACCGCGCCGCGAGGAATACCGCGGAGGGATTCGGCACCGCGAGCAGCCCCCGCTCGGTCATGGAGAACACGCCCAGCTCGTCCACCGAACCGAATCGGTTCTTGGTGGCCCGAAGCAGCCGGTAGTCGAGCGAGCTCTCGCCCTCGAAGTAGAGCACGGTGTCGACGATATGCTCGAGGGTCTTGGGTCCCGCGATCGTCCCGCCCTTCGTCACGTGCCCCACCACGAAAACCGCCGTGCCGCTTTCCTTGGCAAACCGCATGAGGTGCGCGGCACACTCGCGCACCTGGCCCACGCTGCCCGGAGCGCTCTCGAGCAGGTCGGTGTACACCGTCTGAATCGAATCGAGGACCAGCAGCTCCGCCCGGGTGTCGCGGGCCGCGGTGAGGATGGCGTCGAGCCGGGTTTCTCCCAGCACCAGCACCGGCCCCGCGTCCTCGAGCAGCCGGTCGGCCCGGAGGCGAATCTGTTCCGGCGATTCTTCGCCGCTGGCGTACAGGACGTGGCGGCCGCCGGCGCGGAGCCGCGCCGCCGTCTGCAGGAGGAGCGTGGACTTGCCGATGCCGGGCTCGCCGCCGATCAGCGCCATGGACCCCGGCACGATGCCGCCCCCCATGACGAAGTCGAATTCCGGAATGCCGGTGGTCCACCGGATCAGCCGCGACTGCTCGACATCCGCGAGCGCCTGCGGAACCGGGGCGGTCGTTGTTGCGCCTTTGCGCCGTTGCGCCTTGGCGCCTGACGCCACCTCCAGCGGCTCCTCCGCAATCGTATTCCACTCTCCACACGACTCGCAGCGCCCCGCCCACTTGGAATGGTCGTGTCCGCACTCGGCGCAACGGTACACGGACCGGGGACGGGCCATGTCAGTTGTTGTCCCGGTCGGCGTGACTGTCAAACCGGGTGAACGCCTTGTGGAATTGCAGCTTGAGGTTCCCGGTCGGCCCGTTGCGATGCTTGGCCAGGTGAATATCGGCAAGGCCCTCGATGTTCTGCCCCGCCGTCTCGGCCTTTTCGCGAAGATCCTTGTACATCTCGGGCCGGTGAATGAAGATGACGACGTCGGCGTCCTGCTCGATGGCCCCGGAGTCGCGGAGGTCGGACAGCATCGGGGTCTTGTCACCACCGCGCTGCTCGGAGGCGCGCGAGAGCTGCGAGAGGGCGATGACCGGCACCTCGAGCTCGCGCGCCAGCGCCTTGAGTGAGCGCGAAATGTCGGAGATTTCCTGGACCCGGTTGTCGGAATACTCCGGACTCCGCATCAGCTGCAGGTAGTCGACCACGATGAGCCCGACCTCGACTTCCGCGCGGAGCCGCCGCGCCTTGCCCCGCATTTCGAGCAGCGTGAGCGAGGGGCTGTCGTCGATCCAGATGGGACATTGCTGCAGTATGCCGGAGGCGCGCGCGAGCTTGGGGTAGTCGGAATCCCGGATACGCCCCTGTCGCACCGCCTGGCTGTCGATCATCGCTTCCGCACAGAGCATGCGCTGCACCAGGGAGTCCTTGGACATTTCGAGCGAGAAGATCGCCACGCCGTGCCCCTTGTGCGCCGCGTTGGTGGCGATGTTCAGACAGAACGCCGTCTTGCCCATGGACGGCCGCGCGGCGACGATAATGAGCTCGGAGCGCTGGAAGCCCGAGGTCAGGCCGTCCAAATCTGCGAAGCCGCTCGGCACCCCGGTAACCGCAGTACCGCTGCGATGGAGCGTTTCGATGCGCTCCATCGTCGGCCACAACATTTCCTTGATCCGGACGAAGCCGTCGGTCCTGCGCTCCTGCGAGATCCGGAAGATCCGCCCCTCGGCCTGGTCGAGCAGCTCGTTGGCGCCGAGCCGTCCCTCATACGCCTGCTGGATGATGCCGGTGGACGCCTCGATCAGGCGGCGAAGAATCGATTTTTCACGGAGGATCTTCGCGTGGTGCTCGAGATTGGCGGGTGTGGCCACCGAGTCCACCAGCTCGGCGAGATATTCGACGCCGCCCGCGGAGTCGAGCTCGTTGCGGCGCAGGAGCTCATCGCGGAGCGTGACGTGATCGATGACGACCCGCTGCTCGGTGAGCGCCACCATCGCCCGAAACAGGCGGCGGTGCGCTTCGCGGTAGAAGGCCGAGTGGTCGAGCAGCTCCGCCGCCCGGAGCGCGGCGTCCTGATCCAGGAGCATGGCGCCGAGCACCGCCTGTTCCGCATCGGGGCTCCAGGGCGCCGAGCGGAGGCTCTGTTCAACGGTCGAGAAGCTGTCGGGCGATACGGATGTCATCCCAGGTGGGCTTCTTCCAATTCGGGTTCCTGAGGAGTGCCGCCGGGTGATAGGTCACGACCAGCGGAATGCCGCGGTAGGAATGTACTCTCCCGCGCAACTCCGTGAGACTCTTCTTCACTCGCAGCATGGCCTCGGCGGCGGTGGCCCCCAGCGCCACCAGCGCCCTCGGCTCGATGAGCTCGATCTGTCGCTCCAGATACCCCCAGCACGCGGTCATTTCGTCGGGAAGCGGCTTGCGATTCTGGGGAGGCCGGCATTTGACGACGTTAGCGATGAACACGTCCTCGCGTTTGAGCTCGATCGCCTCGATGATCTGAGTCAGCAGCTCGCCGGCACGGCCGACGAAGGGCCGCCCAGTCTCGTCTTCCGTCTGCCCCGGCCCTTCACCCACGAACATCAGTTGTGCCTTCGGGTTTCCCTCTCCCGGTACCGTCCGCTTGCGCCCTTCGCAGAGAAAGCACTTTCGGCAGGCCGCAATCGTGACGGCGACCTCCTCCAGCGTATTCCAGGGTGACGGCGTCGCGAGCAGTCCCGCCTCGGGGCCCGGAACGATGATGCCGGGGGTGGTGGGGACTGGCGGCGCATCGGTAGACCAGTGCTTCGCAGGGCGGCTGGGCGGTTGCGAAGGGCGCCTGGCCGGTTGGGCGGTTGGGCGGGAGGCATGGTCTTCACCTCCCGCCCTCCCGCCCTCCCGCCCTACCGCCTGCTCCTTACCGCCCTCCCGCCCTATCGCCTCGGGTTCATCGCCCAACCGCCCAGCAGCCTCAGAAAGAATGATCTCGTTCCCCCCAAGGGCCCTCTGCAGTGCCAGGTACTTCGATCGCGCATCAGACAAGCAACGCCTCCACCCGGTCGAGAATGCTTTCGGCCACGCTGGCCTTGGACGCGAGTGTCAACTCCCACTGCATGCCACCCTTCCCCACGATCGTGACGCGATTGGTGTCCACCTCGAATCCGGCACCGGGCTCCAAGGCATCGTTGACCACGATCAGGTCCAGCGCCTTCCGCTCGAGCTTGGCCCGACCTTTCGCGATCGCGTCGCCCGTCTCGAGCGCAAAGCCCACCACGAGACCGCCGGGTTTCCGCCGCGCCCGCGTGGCCGCCAGGATATCGCCGGTGGGCTCGAATTCGACGTGCATCCCGCCGTCCTGTCGTGGCCGCTTGACAGGGCCGGGGTTGGTGGGACGATAGTCCGCCGGCGCGGCGGCCATGATGAGCACATCGGCCGAAGGGAGGACATCCGCCACCGCGCGCTCCAACTCCTGCGTGGTGTCGATTCGCTCGAGTGTGATCCCTTCGGGCTCCGGTTCCGCCGACGGCCCGGTGATCAGGTGTACATTCGCCCCGCGGTACCAGGCGGCTTGTGCCAGCCGGAAGCCCATCTTGCCGCTCGAGCGGTTGGTCACGATGCGCACGGGGTCGAGCGGTTCACGTGTCGGCCCCGCGGTCACGATGATCCGTTTGCCGGCGAGCGGGCCCCCGTTGCGCAGCAGGCGCATTGCGTGATGAAGGATCGACTCCGGCTCGCTCATGCGTCCCGGCTGATCGGACGGTCCCTCCGCCAGGGCCCCCGTGGCGGGGCCGACGATCCCGATCCCCCGCTCGCGGAGGAGTGCCAGGTTCCTGGCGGTTGGCGGCGCGGCGTACATGGCGTCATTCATCGTCGGGGCGACCAGCACTGGGCCGCTCCGCGCGAGCAGGAGCGCCGTGAGTGCGTCGTCGGCGAGTCCCAGCGCCATGCGGGCCAGGAGGTGCGCCGTGGCCGGCGCCACGATGACCAGGTCGGAGTCACGCGCCAGCCGGATGTGGTCGAGCGCCCGGCCCGGCTCCCAGAGGGAAGTCAGGACCGGGCGCCCGGTCAGCGCTTCGAAGGTGGCCGGCCGAACGAACTCGGCCGCGCCGGCGGTGAGGACCGCATCCACCCGGGCACCGGCCTCGGTGAGTCGCCGGGCGAGAAAGCAGCTCTTGTAGGCGGCGATCCCGCCCGACACGCCGAGGACGACGTGCCGGCCGGTCCACACGGGGCTAGACCTCGGAGCGGCGGCGGCGCAGCTCTCGAAAATTCAGCTCGCCGGACACGAGCTTCCGCATCGAGAGCGTGGTCAGCTTCATCGCCCGCTCATTCTCCGCCCATTGCACCTGACGGTCCTTGGGGAACTCGTTCAGGTACCGCGCGAACCGCGCGGCCACCAGGATCGCCCGGTACTTGGTGCCGGCGTTCCGCGCGGCATCGGGTGGCGTGAAGATTTCCATTCGTGCTCCTTCCCGGGGCCTTCCGGCCCGTGAACCGTTAGTGCAGTCCGGCGAGATCGCGCCGGAGATTGGTGATGACAGCGTCGAGGTTCGTCAGCCGGCGAACCCGCCGCGCTTCCACATCCAGAATGGCGGCTACTTGCGAGACCGCGTCCACGACATCGTCATTCACGACGACGTACTCGTACTCGCGCGCGGCGCCGAGCTCTTCGGCCGCTATCGCCAGCCGTTTCGCCACCGTGGCCGGGTCCTCCGTCTTCCGGCCTCGCAGCCGCTGGGCGAGCACCGCCGCCGAGGGCGGGAGGACGAAGACCTGAACCGCATCGGGAAACCGGTTCCGCACCTGCCGGGAGCCCGCAACCTCGATGTCGAGCACCACGTGTTTGCCTGACGCGAGACCGCGGTCGATCTCGGCGTGCAGCGTCCCGTAGAGGTTCCCTCCGTACTCGGCCCACTCCACGAATTCGCCCGCCGCGACCCGCCGCTCGAATTCTGCGCGGTCGAGAAAAAAGTAGTGGCGGCCGTTTTCTTCTCCGGGGCGTATGGCGCGTGTCGTCGCCGATACCGAGTACGTCACATCGTCGCGCGCCTCGAGGAGATGGCGCGCGATCGTGGACTTTCCGCCTCCCGAAGGCGACGAAAGCACGAGAAGGAACGGTGCTACTCCAAGTTCTCGAGCTGTTCCCGGAATCGCTCCAGCTCTCCCTTCATTGCCACCACGGCATGCTGCATGGCCGCATCGTTGGCCTTCGAGCCGATCGTATTGACTTCGCGCCCCAGCTCCTGCGCCAGGAACCCCAGTTGCTTGCCGACCGGTCCGTCGGTGGACAACGCGCCGACACAGGCGTCGAGGTGCGCACCCAGCCGCACCAGCTCTTCGGTGATATCGACTCGCTCGGCGAGGAACGCGATTTCCTGGGCCAGGCGCTGTTCGTCGACGGCCCGGCCGTCGAGGAGCTGTGCCACGGCGGTACGGAGCCGGTCCTGCTCCCGCGCCAGCCTGGCGGGCGCCAGGAGTCGCACCCGGTCGCGCTCGGCCGCGATGAGTTCCAGACGCCCGCGGAGCTCATGCGCCAGTGCGGCGCCCTCGCGCCGGCGCGCTTCCCGGCATTGCCGCGCCGCATCCGCCACGACCGGCTCGACGTCGCTCCATGCCACCGGAGCGGTGCCGGAATCCCGGCTCACGAAGACGTTCGGTTGCCGGGCGACGAGCTCGAGCGAGAGATCGCCGGCGTCATTGCCCATGAGCTGCTGCAGCTCGCGGAGCCTCGCGACCACTTCCCTGGCCCGTTCGGCATCGAGGACGAGTCCTCCGGCGGATTCCGCCGGCGGACTGGCCCAGCGCAGCTGGATCGTGACATGCCCGCGCTCGAAGTCGCGGCGGAGCCGTTCCCGAAGCTCACCTTCCAGCGTGGCGAGATCGGTGGTCAGCTTGGCGGCGAGGTTGAAGAATCGGTGGTTGACGGTCCGAATCTCCACCCGCAGCACTCCCCCCGCGACCGGAGCTTCAGCCGCACCAAACCCGGTCATGCTGAGAGGCATAGCCTTTGAAGATAACGTGTTAGCGCAGAGATTGGAGGCCCGGAGTTGGGGATTGGGAGTTGGGGTCTGGGGACCTTCCCCAACCCCCATCTCCCAGCTCCCAACCCCTAATTCACAAACTCCCACCTCACCCCAAACGTGCTCGCATACCCCGGCACGCCGAGCCTCGGGACATAGCCCAGCTCATCGCGCGCCCCAAGCAGGTTATACCGGTCGTAATAGGCGGTGAAGGCGCCGATCTGGAGGCCGATATAGGCGCGCATCTGGGTCGAGCCCCGGAGGGTGACGGCGTTGCCGCTCGCGTCGTGGGCCAGCACGCCGGTCCCCCAGCTCTCCATCGTGGCCTGGAGCTTCAGGTTGAATATCCCGCTCCGGAAGGTCGGCAGGAATTTGCTCTGGATCGTTGCGTTGATAATCGAATGCGTCGGCGGCTGACCTTCCGGGCGCGTACCCCGGGGCGAGCTGTACCATCCGTCGAGGATCACCCACTGCAGAGGAGCGAGCCGGGCGTTCAGGGTAATCCAGTTGGTCCGTCCGCTCGGGGAGATGGTCGCGAGCTCGGGGTATTGCGCATAGCCGCCAGGTTGAAATCCGGTGTTCGACGTGTAGCCGACCTCCACGTCGGCGCGCCGGCTCCGCCATGAGCCGATCACGCTGCGGTCGTCCAGGTCGTGCGGAAGGTCGCGGCGGACCGATGGAAAGGAGAGTCCGTATCCCTTTCGCCACACCGCGCTCACCGAGAAGCCCATAGGGAGGAGCAGACCTGCCCGGCCGGTGATCCAGCTGTTGACGCGCCCCAGGTCGTGCCGGAGGTAGACCGCGTCCACCGCCGCGGTGAACCAGCGGTTGGGCGCGAGGCCGCCACGCAGGCGGATCTCGAGGGGAGTCCACGTCGAGCGCCAGAACAGGGAGCCCTCCAGGCTGGCCGCGGGCAAGCGGTATGCTGCGATCACTCCTGCCTGGGTGACGCTCCGGCGATGTTCCTCCAGGGCATACGTCGTATCCGTTTTGACTACGTTGCCGCTGTCATCCAGCGAATCGGTGAGCACGCGAGTCGAGTCCATCTGGATTTCGTCGGACCAGCCGGTGCGCGCCACGATGAGATCGAGCCGGGGGCCGAGCCCGCTCGGCCCTCCGCGGGAAAGGAAAACCCGTGCCGAGAGGTCGGTGCGCGTACCGGCCCGCGCGAGGCTGATCGTGTCCGATGGCGTCACGCTCGAGACCACCGCTTCGCGGTTGGGAGAATTTCTGAGGTACTGGAGCACCGCGCCGAACCGGTCGGACGGGATGTAGTCCAGGCGAATGAGCCCCTGGGTGTTGCGATAGTTGCCGGACACGCTCGGTTGTGCAGGCACCGACAGGTGATCGAAGGCCGCCGTGCCTCCCAGACCGCCGCGGCCCCGCTGCTCCAGGATTCCCTGATAGCGGGCGATCTCGAGATCGCCGCTGGCGATGCCGATGCGGCTGAACGGCACGCTCCGGTCGTGACGGTGGGTGAAGAGCAGGACCCGGAGGAGTCCCGGCAGCCGCTCGATCTCGATCCGGTCGATGAAACTGAGCGGCAGCATCGACGGATCGACCATCAGCGAATCCTGCCCCATCGGGAGATAGGGGATTCCGTCCAGGAGGTATTCGACCGAGCTGGCGCCATGCGCCTGATAGGCGGGCAGCTCGGGCCGGCCTGCCCATCCGCCCCGGAGCAGGAAGACCCCGGGCACCTTGGTCAGCACGTCGCTGACCGTTTCGGCGTTGTGCCACACGATCGAGTCGCGTCCGAAGACCAGGCGGGTGGCGGCGGGAAGCATCGTCCCCGCCCCGATGCGCGGAGGAATCGGAATCAGGCGCCGTGCGTCCTGCTGCGCCTTGAGGAATTGCGCGGTGTAATCGGTAGTGTCGCGAGCCAGTGAATCTGCGCGCGTCGTATCGGCCACCTGGGCAGCGAGCGGGGCGATCCCCGCGGCGAGCAGGAATGCCGCCGTGAGGAGTCGGTGCGTCACACTCGCGCGAGCAGGAACTCGCTGAACAGGCGGACGCCCATACCGGTGGGTCCCTTGCCCATCGCGGGATCATCCCGGTCACTGTACGCGGTCCCGGCGATATCCAGATGCGCCCAGGGAAAGCTGTCGGCGAACTCGCGCAGGAACCACGCGGCGGAAATGCTTCCGGCCGCCCGCCCACCGGTGTTCTTGACATCTGCGATTTCGGACTTGTTCAGCTCGCGATAGTCGTCCCAGAGCGGAAGCTCCCAGGCGCGCTCATGGGCTCGCTGGCCGGCCGCGAGCAGATCGCGCACCAGCGTGGCGTCGCTGCCCAACAGACCCGCCGCAGAATTCCCCAGGGCAATGCTGATCGCGCCGGTGAGCGTCGCGATATCGACGACGCAGGCGGGAGCGAAGCGGCGCGCGTAGGACAGCGCGTCGGCCAGGAGAAGCCGCCCCTCGGCGTCGGTATTCACGATCTCGATCGTCTTTCCGAGCTGACTGATGACGACGTCCCCCGGCTTGATGGCCGTCCCGGACGGCATGTTCTCCGCGGACGGGATCAGGCCGACGACATGAAGGCGGGGCCGCAGCCGGCCCAGCATCTCGAAGGTGCCGAGCACCGCGGCGGCGCCCGACATGTCGTACTTCATGTCCTCCATGCCCTGCGCCGGCTTGATGGATATGCCGCCGGTATCGAAGGAGACGCCTTTCCCGATCAGCACCACGGGAGGCCCCTCGGCGCCCTTGTACTCGAGCACGATGAATCGCGGATCCTCGGCGCTCCCCTGGGCGATCGCGAGCAACGCCCCCATCTGTTCCTTCTCGATGGCGGCCTTGTCGAGCACCGTCACCTCCACGCCGAGCCGCGGACCCATCTCGGCGGCAATTTCACCGATTCTGCGCGGCGGCAGATGATTGCCCGGCAGCACCTGGATCCCCCGGCACGCGAGATGGCCGGCCGCGATCCCTGCCCCGATCACATGTCCGGCCCGCACCGCGTCCGCATCGGCCGGCGCAAGAATATCGAGGCGCTCGTAGGCCGGTTTCTTCTCCTCGGGCGCGAGTTTCAGTTTGATGAAATGCCAGGCCCCCTGCGCGCCGCCTTCTGCCACCACCTGCCCGATGTCCTTCGGCTGGAGATTTCCGCGCCCTTCCGGAGCAAGGAATACCGCGGCGCTCGGCACGCCCAGGGTTCGCGCGCGGCGGCTGCCGATGGCAGTACCCCGCCGGACTGCGGTGCGGCTCGTTTCCCCCGGCGCACCGAGGCCGACCAGCAGCAGACGCGGCCTTGCCCCTTCTGCATACAAGAGCGCCGTTTCATCCTTTTTCCCGGTAAAGTCTCCCGCGCCATAGCAGCGCGCGATGACGCCTCCGCTCGCCTTGTCCACCGGGACGAGCGACGCGGGCATCGCGCCCTGGGGCACGAGCAAGATGAGCAGAGGTGTCGCGTGAGCTTCCGGCGCTGCGGAGATGACCTGGCTCTCGAAGGTCATGGAGGTCCGGTTGGGGGGTGGAAGAAACTAATAGTGCCATGCTTCTCATGCCCGAGGCGAGAGTCGAACTCGCACGGGGTTGCCCCCGGCGGATTTTGAGTCCGCTGCGTCTGCCATTCCGCCACTCGGGCCGGCCCCAATTATAACGTCGTGAACGACGAAGGGCCGCCGGAGCGGCCCTCGAGTGCGCACGGTGGCGCGGCGGGTTACGGGCGGCGATTCGGCCGAAACGGACCTGCCGCTGGCGGACGGCCCTGCTGCAGCTCCTGCACCCGCTGCATCAAGCGATCCCGCATCATGAGGTACTGTCCCCGCTGAACCGGATTGAGTATCGCGGCGAGCTCGCGCATTTCGTCCTTGAACGTTTGCGCGTAGGCCACCCGGTGGGCGGTGAGGGCATCCACCAGCCTGGCGACACTGTCGGCGTTGGCCGCGACGCCGGGACGCAGCTGAAACGCGAGCGCCTGCCGCATCCTCCGTTCGTCCTGCTCCATGCCGCGGCGCCTGGCGGCAAGACTGCCCAGGGTGACGCGGACTTTCATGGCCTGTTCATCGCTGAGGCCCAGCTCCTCGCGAAGCCGTTCCCCGAACCGCTGTTCGATGGCCAGCCGAAGCCGCTCCGCCTTTGCCGGGTCGTTGAGCGTAT
>Ga0070699_100005990_pt1 | contig 10627 bp, 13 predicted proteins | sample KBSK1503metaG_FD_65473 | JGI IMG/M metagenome (GOLD analysis project Ga0070699, IMG submission 65473) | Corn, switchgrass and miscanthus rhizosphere microbial communities from Kellogg Biological Station, Michigan, USA - KBS K1-50-3 metaG | ecosystem: Host-associated > Plants > Roots >...
ACACGCTCGGCTACGGCAACATCGTCTCGCTCGCGATCAATCGCTCCCTGCTCGGCAAGCTGCCGTATGACGTGGAGCGCGACCTCACCCTGGTGTCGAACGTTACGCACGTGTTCAACCTGCTGGTCGTCAACAACGACTTGCCGGTGCATTCGGTGGCCGAGCTCATCGCCTACGCCAAGCGATACCCCGGCAAGCTGACCAATGGCTCCTCCGGCAACGGCACCACGGGCCATCTCGGCGGCGAGCTCTTCAAGGTGATGACCGGCACGCAGATCGTGCATGTGCCGTACAAGGGAAGCCCGCAGGCGATCAACGACCTCATGGCCGGACAGATCCAGGTGATGTTCGATAACGTGCCCTCGATCGGCCCGCATGTGAAAGCCGGGCGCGTGCGCGGCCTTGGCGTCTCCGCGCCGTCACGGGCGCGATCGTTTCCGGACATCCCGACAATTGCGCAGGCCGGGGTGCCGGGATACGAGACGAATTCCTGGGGCGGCGTCATCGGTCCGGCGCGGCTGCCGCGTGAAGTGGTTCTTAAACTGAGCCGCGAGATAAAGGCGGCGCTTGCCACTTCCTTGGTGATGGAGCGCTACGCGCAGCTCGACAGCGAGATCGACGGCGGCACGCCGGAGGAATTCCTCGCGCTCGTTCGGCGCGAGACGCCGAAATGGGCCGACGTCGTGCGCCGCTCCGGCGCGAAGATCGACTGACCAACGAGGACCACGCCATGGCTCCGGATTCGATGACGCCGGCGGCGCACGCCGCGCAATCCGACACGTTCCTGCGCCGCATTTTGGGCGGCGTGTCGGTCTTCAGCATGCTGATGACGGTTCCACAGGTGTGGACGATCTGGGCAAGCCATCAGGCAAGCGGCGTCTCCGCCTTGTCATGGAGCGCGTACCTGCTGTCCGCGCTGCTGTGGTTTTGGTATGGCCTGCAGCAAGGCGACAAAAACATTTACCTGCCCTGCATCGGCTGGATCGGCCTCGACGCCGGCGTGATCATCGGGGCGCTCTACTATGCCTAGCCCTGCCGATGGTGGTGTCGAAATAGCGGCCGGCCGGACGTCATTGTCGTAGCGGCGCGAAATTGCCCGCGAGGACCTGCCAAGGAGACCGACCATGGAATACTTGCTACTCATTTACGGAAACGAGAGTGCGATGCTCAGCGCGCCGGAGGAAGCATCGAGCCAGAGGCATGCGGCCTACATGGCCTACACGGAGGCGATGAAGAAAGCGGGCGTGCTGCGCGGCGGCAACCGGCTGCGACCGACGAGCGACGCCACCACGGTACGGGCGCCGGGCGGCAAGCAAAGCGTGCTGAACGGCCCGTTTGCCGAGACCAAGGAGCAGCTCGGCGGCTATTACATGATCGACGTTCCCGATCTCGATGCGGCGCTCGCCTGGGCCAAGCGCTGCCCCGGTACTGCGCACGGCTCGATCGAGGTGCGCCCCGTCTGGCAGATGTAGCGCAAGCCGCGGAGGCCGTGGCGCGCGCGAGCTACGGCAAGCTGGTTGCCTTCCTCGCCGCGCGCACGCGCGATGTCGCCGGCGCCGAGGATGCGCTCGCCGAGGCATTCGCCAGCGCGCTCGCCGAATGGCCGGCGAAAGGCATCCCGCGCACGCCCGAGGCTTGGCTGCTCACCGTGGCTCGACGAAAGCTGATCGATGCCGCGCGCCGGCGACAGACCGGCGAAGCCGCGGCGCCGACGCTGCTGCTGCTTGCCGACGAGCTCGCCGATGCGGCGGACGGTGATGCGCCCATTCCCGACGAGCGCCTGAGGCTGATGTTCGCCTGCGCGCATCCGGCGATCGACGCCGGCGTGCGCGCGCCGCTCGTTCTGCAGGCGGTGCTCGGCTTCGACGCCGCGACGATCGGCTCCGCCTTCCTGGTCTCGCCCGCGGCGATGGGCCAGCGCCTGGTGCGCGCGAAAAACCGCATCCGCGATGCCGGCATTCCGTTTCGCGTGCCGGAGCGCGAGGCGCTCGCCGAGCGCCTCGATGCCGTGCTCGAGGCGATCTACGCCATCTTCACCGAGGGCTGGTCCGATCCGGCGGGTACGCAGGCGCGCTCGCGCGAGCTCGCCGACGAGGGCATCTGGCTCGGCCGATTGGTCGCTTCGCTCCTGCCACAGGAGCCCGAGGTGCTCGGCCTGCTCTCGCTCATGCTGCATGCGCATGCGCGTCGCGATGCCCGACGCGGCGCACGCGGCGAGTTCGTGCCGCTCGCGGCGCAGGAGCCGACGCGCTGGGACGCCGCGCTCATCGACGAAGCCGAGGGACTGCTCATGCGCGCAAGCCGCATGAAGGCGCCAGGCCGCTTTCAGCTTGAGGCCGCCGTGCAATCGGCCCACGCCGCGCGGCGCAGGAGCGGCAGGACCGATTGGGCGGCGATCGTCGAGCTCTACGACGCGCTTCTGCGCGCCACCGGCTCGGTCGTCGTTGCCATCAATCGCGCCGTCGCGATCGCTGAAGCGCGCGGCGCTGCCGAGGGATTGGCAGCGCTCGATGCGCTACAAGCGGATGCGCGCCTCACGCAGTATCAGCCGTACTGGGCGGCACGCGCGGCGCTTCTCGCGCGCAGGGGGAGCGCCGGCGCGGCGGCCGAAGCGTATCGGCGCGCGATCGGCCTGGAATCGGATCCGGCGGTGCGCGCCTTCCTTCAGCGCCAGCTCAGCTATTTCACCTGAACGACGTAGAGCCTGATCTCGCTCTTGCCGATGTTCTTCGTCGTGAAAGCGGGGCTCGCCTCGTTGATCCGTACCTGCCCCGTCTTGTACGTTACTTTTTCCTTTCTGCCGTCGGCATAGGTGCGCTCGAGCGTACCGCCGGCGAGCGCGCGCACCACGCGGGTGGAAGTGGCCGGAATGGATTTGTTTTCTGCGCCTGGCGCGAAGCTGACCTCGTAGGCGCGCACCTTGGCGTTCTCCTGGAGCACTTTCATCGTGGCCTTGGACGCCCCTTTGTCCATCTTTTTGTCCTGCGCGAGCGCCTGCTGGGCGAACAATCCTGACAGGACGAGCGCGGCCGCAGCCGCTGATGCCGTAACGAGCCTTCTCACGTTGTCTCCCTTGGCCCGCCGAGGATGGCGGAGTGCGGTCATTCTAGGCTGCGACAAGTAGACGTTGCTGGAATGCGCGAGCGCGATATATCGTTCACCTCGTAGTTCCCTACCTAGGAGGGTTCCATGAGCTTCTCGCGTATCGCGCTAGCAGGCATCTTCTTGATTTCCATCGGCACAGCAGCGCAGGCGCAGGACATGACGTTCTTCGTGACGAGCGTCGGCAAGGGCAACGGGGCGGATCTCGGCGGCCTGGACGGGGCCGACGCGCATTGCAACGCGCTCGCCAAGGCCGCGGGCTCCAAGCACACGAACTGGAAGGCTTACCTGAGCACGTGGCTTCCCGGCGGCGACGCGGGCGTCAACGCGCGCGATCGCGTCGGCAAGGGTCCCTGGGCCAATGCGAAGGGCGTCGTCATCGCGAAGAACCTGGACGATCTGCACTCCGACCACAACAACCTGACGAAGCAGACCGCGCTCAGCGAGAAAGGCGAGCTGATCAAAGGCCGCGGCGATACGCCGAACGAGCACGACATCCTCACCGGCTCCGATCCGTCGGGCCGCTTCTCCACGGCGGGCGGCGATACCACCTGCGGCAACTGGACGAAGAGCGGCGACGGCTCGGCGATCGTCGGGCATAGCGACCGCGAGGGCCTCAAGGACACGTGGCACATGAAGTCCTGGAACTCTTCGCACGGCTCGCGCGGCTGCAGCCAGGAGCAGCTCAAGGCCTCGGGCGGCGCCGGACTTCTCTACTGTTTCGTGCCGAACTAGGGCCTCGCTACATCTCCGAGAGCGGCAGCGCGCGCGCCGCCGCCACCTGCCGGCGCTTCATGAGCGCGATGACGCGCGCGAGCTCGGCGTGCAGCGCGCGCAGTCGCACCGTCGGCAGCCCCGATAGCGCCTGCTGCAGCACGCCGATCAGGGGGCGCGGGGCGCCGGCGAGCAGGCGCACGCCCTTCCTGCTCGCGTAGAGCTGCACGGCACGCAAGTCGCGGCCACCGCGCGCGCGCGCGACGAGACCCCGCGCCTCGAGCGCGCGCAGCAGGTTGCTCGCGGTGGACTGATGGATGGCGAGCGCGCGTGCCAGCTCGCCGACCCGGGCGCCGGGCTGGCTCGCGATTTGCGCGAGCGCCCAGAGCTGCGCGCCGCTGAGCCCCGCGCGGCGCTCGACGTCCTGGTAGTGGCGCCGGATGGATTTGACGATGACGCGGAATTGCTCGAGCACGTCGAGCATCCGGCGGCGCTGCAAGCTCTTGAGGGCCTTCGCGCGCGTGCGCTTATTCATGTTTGTCCAAATATAATTTGGAGCATAATCGGGTTTCTGGCCCAACAGAGGGAGAACCAAGCATGAAGACCAGTTTTGCCGCAGTCCTTGTCGCCGTGCTCGCCGGCTGTGCCACGCAGTCGGGCGAGCAGTCCTCGAGCGCTTCCAGCTCGCAGCCCGCGCCGGCCCCGGCGCCGAGCGCGCGGTCGGCCCCGGCGACTAGCATCGCCAGCGTGCGCGCCTCGGAAAAAATGGCGCCGCAGACGCGCAGCGTCTACTACGAGTTCGACAAGGCGGACATCAAACCCGAGGCGGTGAAGGTGATCGAAGCGAACGCCCAGTACCTGCGCGATCACCAGACGAAGATCCGCGTCGAAGGCAACGCCGACGAGCGCGGCAGCCGCGAGTACAACCTCGCGCTCGGCCAGCGCCGCGCCGACGCCGTGATGAAGCGTATGACGCTCCTCGGCATCCCCGGCGATCGCATCGAGACCGTGAGCTACGGCAAGGAGAAGCCGAAGGCCACCGGCCACGACGAATCCGCCTGGTCCGAGAACCGCAGAAGCGACATCGTCTACCGCTAGAGCGGCGGCGGAAACTCCCGGCGCGGCGCACTGCCTAACCGGGGCGGAGGAGGTGCCCGTGGAAAACTGGTCCGTGCAGGACGACGATCGGCCTTACGTCCGGCCGGCACGCAGCTTCAATCCCTGGTTTGCAGTGGCGGCGATCGGTGCGGCGGCGTGGCTTGGCGCTTTCTATTTCCGCTACTGGCTCGAGCCGGCGCGGCCGCCGGTGCCGCAAGTGAGTGCTCCTGTCGAGCCTGTGGCGGCGCCGGTACCGGCGCCGCAGCCCGAGCCGGCGATCCGCCATCCGCTCGAACCGGCGGCGCCGGCGCCGGGGTCCCTGCCGACGCTCGACAACAGCGATTCCATGATGCGCGACTCGCTCGCGCACCTGCTCGGCGGCAAGGCATTCGCCGATATCGTCGTTCCCTACCAGCTCATCCGGCGCATCGTCGCGACGGTAGACAACCTGCCGCGGCGCACGGCGCCGACGCGCGCCCTGCCGTTCAATGCGGTGCCGGGCGCCTTTGCCGCCGTCGCCAGCGGTGAGAGCACGGTCGTCGACGAAGCAAACTTCGCGCGCTATGTGCCGTATGTGAATGTTCTGCAGGCGGTGGATGCACATGCCCTCATCACTGCCTATGTGCGCGTGTATCCGCTTTTCCAGCGCGCCTACGAGGAGCTCGGCTACCCGGGCAAGTACTTCAACGACCGCCTGATGGAAGCGATCGACGATCTTCTCGCCACGCCCGACATCGACGCACCGCTCAGGCTCATGCGTCCGCGCGTGCTCTACGAGTTCGCCGATCCGGAGCTCGAGACGCGCTCGGCGGGCGAGAAGACGCTGCTACGCATGGGCCGGCAGAACGCCGCGCGCGTGAAGGAGAAGCTCTGGGAAATCCGCCGCGAGCTTCTCGCGGCGAGCGGCCGCCGCTAAGACAACGCTTTTCCCGCCCAGCCGGCCCACGCGACGAGCGCCATGTCAGCCTCATGGCGGCCGACGAGCTGCACGCCGAGCGGCAGGCCATGCGGGCCACGGCCGTGCGGCAGGGTGACGCAGGGCACACCAAGCAGCGTCCAAGCGCGGTTGAACACCGGGTCGCCCGTGCTGGCGAGCGAGGCCGGCGCCTCGCTCGGCGCGCTCGGCGTGAGCAGGAAATCGATGTGGGCCATCTTCTCGGCGAGCGCGCGGCGTAACCTGCGCGCCTCTTCGCGCATCGCGTCGTAGTCGGCGCGCGCGACCTTCCATCCCTCATCCAGTCGCGCGCGCAGCGTCGCGCTGAGCTGGTCTCCGCGGTTTTGATATTCCCAGCCGAGCGCGCGCGCCGTCTCGTAGCCCATGATCACCTTGTGCCGGTCGAAGAGCTCGGCGCTGCCCGCCGGCATCTCGAAATCCTCAACGCGGGCGCCGGCGCGCGCGAGGGCGCGTGCCGCTTCCTCCAGGTTCGACTGCGTTACGCTGTCGGCGAGCGACCAGCGCGGCGTTCGGCATAAGCCGATGCGCGGTGACGCGGCCACGGATACGGCCGCGCGGCCGGTGAGCACGTCCATGGCAAGCGCGAGGTCCTCGGCGCCGCGCGCGAAGATACCGATCGTGTCGAGCGACTCGGCGAGGAACTTGAGGCCTGCGCGGTTGATCGCGCCAAAGCTGGGCTTGATCGCCCAGGTGCCGCAGTAGGCGGCCGGGCGGATGACCGAGCCGCCGGTCTGCGTGCCGAGCGCAAGCGGCACCATGGCGTCGGCCACCGCTGCGGCGGAGCCGCTCGAGGAACCGCCCGGCGTGTGCGCCGGATTGTGCGGATTGCGCGTCTGCGACGGATGATTGTTCGCGAATTCCGTCGTCACTGTCTTGCCGAGGATCACGCAGCCCGCCTGCCTGAGCAGCGTGACGCAGGCGGCGTCGGCCTTCGGCCGGTGGCCGCGGTAAATGGGCGAGTTGTACTCGCTCGGCAGGTCCCCGGTGTCGATGACATCCTTGACGCCGAAGGGCACGCCATGCAGGCGGGAGCGGCGCGGTTCGCGGTCGAGGGCGCGCGCTGCGGCGAGTGCTTTCTCTCTATCCAAAAATGCCCACGCGCGCACCGTCTCGTCGCGGCCCGCGATGCGCTCGAGGCACGCCGCCACCAGTGCTTCGGACGTGATTTCACGCGCTTCGAGTTGCCGCGCGGCCTCGGCGGCGCGGATTTCGTTCAGCCGCATGGCCGGCAGGGTAGCATCCGCACATGGATTACGAGCTGCTGATTCGCAACGCCACGGTGATCGATGGCACGCGCGCGCCGCGCTACCAGGCCGACATCGGCGTGAGCGGCGGCAGGATCGCGGCCATCGGCCGCCTGGACAGCGCGCATGCGGACGTCGAGCTGGACGCCTCCGGCAAGGTCGCGGCGCCCGGATTCATCGACGCGCACACGCACGACGACCGCTTGATGCTGTCCGCGCCGGACATGGCACCCAAGGTGAGCCAGGGCGTGACGACCGTGGTGGCGGGAAACTGCGGCTGCTCGCTCGCACCGGCGCCGCACGGCATGCGAGCACCGGTGACGCCGCCGCTCGATCTGCTCGACGAGGGCGGCGGCTGGTTCCGGTTCGCCACCTTCCGCGAATACGTCGACGAGCTGAGGGCGCACCCTGCGGCCACCAATTGCGCGCTGCTCGTGGGCCACACGATGCTTCGCGTGCAGACGATGGAAAACCTCGAGCGCGCGGCGACGAAGGCGGAGGTCGCGCGCATGCGCGAGCTCGCCGACGAGGCGCTCGCCTCCGGCGCGATCGGCGTCTCGACGGGCCTCTATTACGAGCCGGCTGCCGATGCGCCGACGGAGGAGGTCGTCGAGGTGTGCCGCCCGCTCGCCAAGCACAACGGGCTCTATGTCACGCACATGCGCGACGAGGGCGCGAATGTGCTCGCCTCGCTCGAGGAGACGTTCCGCATCGGCCGCGAGGTCGGCGTGCCGGTGGTGATCTCGCATCACAAGGTGGCGGGCAGCCCCAACCACGGCCGCTCGAGCGAGACGCTGCCGCTCATCGAGGCGCGCATGAAAAGCCAGCCGATCGGGCTCGACTGCTATCCGTACTGCGCGTCCTCAACGATCCTCTCGGCGAGCCGCGCGGCGGTGGCGACGAAGACGCTCGTCACGTGGTCCAAGCCCCATCCGGAGGTCGCCGGCATGAGCCTCGACGACATCCGCGGCGAGATGAAGCTCTCGATCGAGCAGCTCCTGCCCGCCGGGGCAATCTACTTCTCGATGGACGAGGCGGACGTGCAGCGCATCCTCGCCTTCGAGCGCACCATGATCGGCTCCGACGGCCTGCCGCACGACGCCGCGCCGCATCCGCGCCTCTGGGGCACATTTCCGCGCGTGCTCGGCCATTACGCGCGCGGGCTCGGTCTCTTTCCGCTCGAGACCGCCGTCTACAAGATGACCGGGCTCACGGCGCGCACTTTCGGGCTCAAGGAGCGCGGCACGCTGCGCAGCGGCATGGCCGCCGACATCACCATCTTCGATGCGGGCGAGGTCGAGGACGCGGCGACGTTCGCCAAGCCGATCCAGCCGGCGAAGGGCATCGACACGGTCGTCGTCAACGGCGCTGTCGTGTGGCGCGAGGGTAAGTCGACCGGGGCGCGGCCGGGGCGGGTGCTGACCCGCGGCTAGTCGTACAGGCGCGCCACGGCGCGCCGTAGAAGCTTCAGCTGCCGGCTGAAGTTCGCGCAGGCATCGCAGATGGCGAGATGCAGGCGCAGCCGCGCCCGCTGCCACAGCGGAAGGTGCTGGTCCATTGCCTGCGACAGGAGCCGAGAGGCTTCCTTGCAGCTGATCATCATCGGCCGAGCCATCCTTTTTCCAGGCACTCGCGCAGCGCCATGCGTGCCCGATAGAGCAGCACCCAGCAATGGGTCGCGGTGATGCCGAGTTCTTTACAGATATCGCCGGTCTCGAAGCCGAGGTGCTCGCGCATCAGGAACACCTGGCCGGTACGCGCGGGCAGCATGGCGAGGCATTTGTCGAGCGCTTGCAGGAACTGCTTGTCCTCGAGCGCCTTTTCCGGCCATGCCTGCGGCGCGTCGCGCCAATGGCCGGTCTTGTCGAAGAGCGCCTCCAGGTCTTCGGCGCTCGCCTCGCCATCGACGCCCTCGAGCGGGCGCTCGCGGCTCGAGCGGCGGATGGCATCGACGATCTTGTGCTTGAGAATGCCGGTGAGCCAGGTGCGCAGGTTCGAGCGACCGGCGAAGCTCGATTCGGCGCTGAGCGCCGCCACGAGGGTCTCCTGTACCGCGTCCTCGGCCGCTTCTCGGTTGCGCAGCTGCACCGAGGCGTAGCGGAGCAGGTAAGGCCGCAGCGCCTCGATGTCCGCGCGAAAGCTCAATAGCGCTGCTGGCCCTTGATCGTCCAGGGAATCACGGGACCGTTCTCCGGCTCGCCGCCGTTCGAGCGCGGCGGCGCACCCTTCTTCGGCCGGCCGGGCCGGTAGGTGACCGAGAAGATCTTGAGCGGCGGCACCTTCGGCGGCGCCTCGAGGAAGCGGCAGTCCGATTCGGTCGGCGACGAAAGCAGCGCGCCCAGGCGCCGGCCGTTCAGCAGCACCGTATAGCGCAGCATGTGCATCGACCCGGGCGCGGGCTGCGCCACGATGTCGTACTTGCCCAGCTTGTATTGCTTTCTCTCAACCATTGGCCTTTTCCCCCGCATCCGCGTTGTTGGAAACGTGAAGCACAATCGACAACGAAAAGCAGCTTTGGTTCGCGCTCACGAGAAACTAATCCCTTGACTCGAAAGGGTAATGCCGGTCATGGCTCCGCGAACCTCACCGGCGGGTAGTCGCGGCTGTACTGCGGACCGGCGATGAACGCCTTGGCATCGTATTTCCAGAATTGGCTGACGTTCGGATACGTGGCGACCGTCACGTTCACGAGTTCGCCGTTCTTTCTCTCCGCCTTGCGAATGTAGACGTTGAGGATCGGCTTGCCGTACTCGTCCAGGCGCAGCGGGCCCATCGGGCCGTGATCGAGCTTGACGTCATGCAGCGCTTTCACGAACGCGGACTTGTCCTCGAACCTGCCCTTGATGAGCTTCATCGCCTCCTCGATCCAGAGCCCCGAGGTATAGGTGGCCGCGGTGTAGAAGCCGGGCGTCACGTTGTATTCCTTGCGGATGGAGGCGACGAAACGGTGGTTGTCGGGCGTGTCATGGTCGACCGCGTACCAGCTCGCGGTGTACACACCGAGCGCTTCGTCGCCCATGTTCTTGAGGATGCCCTCGTCGGTGAGCGTCGGGTTGCCGAACACCGTCGGCTTCAGGCCGTACTCGCGGTAGGCGCGCAGGAAGCGCACCGGGTTCGAGCCGGCGAAGCCGGCGTAGATGCCGTCGACGTTGCTGCGTAGCTGGCCGATGAACGAGCCGTAGTCGGGCGCATTGAGCGGCGGCCAGAGTTTCTGCACGATCCTGCCGCCCGCGTCCTCGAAGGTCTTCTGGAACCCGGCAGCGCCCTCATGCCCGTAGGTGAAGTCGTCGGCGATCATGGCCACGCGCTTCATGCCGAGCTTCGTCGCCGCGTAGTCGCCGAGCGCATACATGGCCTGCGCCGCGGTGCCGTACGTATGGATGACGTAGTCACTCTTTTTTTGCTGCGCGAGATCATTCTGCGCCGCGGACATCGGGGGCAGCAGCGGCACCTTGGCCTGCAGCACGTAGTCGTCCAGCGCAAGCGCCTCGAAGGTGGCGAGCGGGCCGACGAG
>Ga0070699_100005991_pt1 | contig 10627 bp, 7 predicted proteins | sample KBSK1503metaG_FD_65473 | JGI IMG/M metagenome (GOLD analysis project Ga0070699, IMG submission 65473) | Corn, switchgrass and miscanthus rhizosphere microbial communities from Kellogg Biological Station, Michigan, USA - KBS K1-50-3 metaG | ecosystem: Host-associated > Plants > Roots >...
CTGGATGTCGCCGGCGCGCGCGCCGGGACGTACTCTGAATTCGTACTTGAGCATCCCCGCGTCTTCGTACAGTCGCAGGTCGACGCCAGGCCAGAGATTCCGATAGACGACCTGGCCGTAGCGCTGCAGGTGCGTGCGCCACTTGGTGGGATCCGCGCCGCGGAAGTCATTGATCTCGCCGGGCGCGAGCTCGGCGCCTTCGGGAATCGATTGCAGGTTGCGCCCGACGAAGCGCAGCGCGATTGCGGTTCCCGGACCGGGCTGCTCCCGTGCGAACGACAGCAGCACTTCCTCCGGCGACAGGTAGAACGCATATCGGCGGCCCTGCGCGTAGAAGTAGACGCTGGAGTCGGTCTGTCCGCGGTTCTCGACGAACGCGAGAGGGATCCTTGCGAAGGCGTTCAAGGCGCGCTCGAATCCTGCAGAGTCGGTCGAGGCGCGCGTCGTTGCGTTCGGGTCGGCGGGTCTCGATTGCTCATTGGCGGACGGCGAGCCGCCCGCAGCGATGACAACAGCGACCACAAACGTACTGAGCCGCATGATGGTTCTCCTCGTTCCTCGCGCGCCGAAGGATCGGCGACGGCAGGCCGCACCTTCCGGCAGGTGCGGCGTCATTAACCAGTGGGCTGAAGTTGGCGGGCAGTTACGCAAAGCCAACGCCAGATGCCACGGTGGTACGAGGACTGCCGAAGCGGCGCGGTGAAGAACTACGGTTCCGACGTGCGGTGCAAACGCGCGTAAGACGTTTTCGAAAGCAGTAACTCGCAACCGATCGCGCGGTTACGTGAGCTCGGAAGCTGCGCCGTGCGAAGCGCTACGGTGCAGCTGAAGCGATCGTCACGCGGAGATCGCGATTGGCGATCGCTTCGTTCCCCCGTACATCTTCTGCCAGCACGCGCAGGATGTAGTTGCCGGGCGGCGTGGCCGCCGTGTCCCAGATGCCGGGCGACGCGACGCCGTCGTGAAATGAGTTGGTGATGTCGTAGAGGAAGCGCGTCGAGCGCCGGCCGTAGAAGGGGATGCCGCTGCCCGGGGCGTAGACGAGCCGCGCAGCATCCGGATCGATCGACAGCCGATCGAACGCGATCGTCACGCGCGGCGATTCGAATCCGAAGGCGGGCGATCCATCCTCGTTGAGCAGTTGATATCCGAGTCGATACAGACCGAGCCGCCGCCGGCTCTCGTTGCCGTTTGCCTGATCCCAGGCGTCGACGACGATGTGCACGCGGTTGCGCGCGACGACGCGGCCCTTCACGCGCTCCTTCAACGCATTGCCGCTCTCGTCGAACAGGCGCACGCCGCCCCGCGCGATCGTGGGCGGCACGGTGTCTTCGAACTGCACGAGCCGGAACAACAGCGGGTTGCGCTCTTCTCCCGGCCATCCGACGCTGAGATGCACGTGGTTGAACGCGTTGACCGTGCCAATCACGTCTGCTGTCGTGAACCGGGCACCGCGTTTGACGCGCATGCCGATGACGACGCCGCGATCGTCGTGGGTAGGAACGAAGCGGGGATCGTCGAACGCGCGGCCGTGCTGATCGCGGCCGACGCGCAGATGCACGTAGGTCACGGCGCCGATGCGCAGCGATTCGTTCAGCGTGCCGAAGTCGGCGACCGCTATCGGTGCGGCCACGAAGCCATCTCGAACGGCGCGCACCGGCGTTCCCTCATCGGCATGAACGTCGATGCCCGCGTGAAACCGCTCGCCGCCCTCGCCGCCGCGCGCCTCGCCCATCGTGCCGGCGATCTCGTGCGGACCGTCCATCGGATCGATCGGCCACAGCAGCGGTTGCCATTGAAACGCGTCGGCGTCGAATCGCGGATCGAGGTGCGGCGACAGCGGCGCGTGGAACGGAGTCCGCGACGGCGCGGCGACGATTCGCACGAGCGAGTTCCCCTCATCGGCCACGATCAGCCGTCCCGGCGCGGCTGCGGCCAGCGCGCCGGGACGGCGGAACCGCGCGTGCGCACCGTCGCCGTCCGCGAATCCCGGACGAGTGCCCGCGACGACTCGCGCGCGTCCATCGGCCCGCATCTCGACGATGCGGCCGCGATCGTCGGTGACGAAGATGTCGCCGTCCGCGACCGACGCAATGCCCGTCGGCCGGAACAGCCCGTCGGTCAGCGACGTCGCCAGCGTCGCAACCGTGCCGGCCGGCGAGATCGTGCGCACGAGGCCGTTGCCGGTGTCGGCGACGTAGATCGTTCCGGTCGACTCAATTGCAACGCCCGACGGTGTATGGAATCGCGCATCGGCCGCGGCACCGTCGATGGCTCCCGGCGCCTGTCCTGAGCGAGCGCGCCCTTCGACAGGCTCAGGGCGAGCGGGTTGAAGGACGGCGTCGCCTGCGATGGTCGTCATCGATCCGTCCGGCGCGATCGCACGAATGCGATCGTTGTAGGTGTCGGCGACGATGACACGCCCCGATCGATCGACGGCGATGCCGATCGGTCCATTCAAGCCGTCGCGCGCGATCGTCGACACGTGCCCGGTCGGGCGTCACGCGTCGGATCGCGTTGTTGCCGGTGTCGGCGACGTACAGCGTTCCGCCGGCGTCGAGCGCGATGGCCGACGGCGAGTCGAACATCGCGTCGGCACCGATGCCGTCCGAGAAACCACGGCGGCCTCCCGCTATGGTCGTCACGACGCCGTCCGGCGAGAGGCGGCGAATGCGCGGCGCGTCTCCGCCGTCGCTGACGAAGATCGTTCCGTCGGACGAGGACGCGACGCCGAACACGTCCGAGAAGCCCGCCTGCGACGCGTCGCCGTCGCGTTCGCCGATCGTCCCGTCGCCCGCGATCGAGGAGACGATGGCCGCCCAATCGCGGTCGAGCGGACGCTCCCGCATCGAGACGCGCCGCGTCAACCACACCACCGCTGCGGCGGCAACCAGCATGGCTGCCGACAGAATCCAGATCGCGCGTCGCACGCTCAAGTTGTAGCGGATCGGCCGAACCGCCGCCGGCAAATCGCCCGGCGTTGTGCGGCCGGCTCAGCGGAGGATTACGTCATGCCCGACGCGTCGCTGACGACGGCGAGTCATTGTCGTCGCGGCCACGCGCCGCCCGCAGCTTGACCTGCAGCGCTTGGATCCGCTGACGATGAAGCAGCTTGCGCTTTCGATCCTTGTGAAATCGTGCTCGATCTCCATTTCGCTGTGACATCAGTCCTCCCGCGGCAGCGTATCTGAAACGAACGACTTGCGCTGTCCCGTTCCGTACATCGGAATCGGCGCAGAAGGGTATGCTTCGCTGGGTGAATGGGATGTGGATCTTGGTTCTGGGTTTTGCGGCACTGGCCGCGCTTTTCATGATGGGGCGGGTGTCGCATGGACGCGGCCGCCAGGCCGATCTCGGATCGGTCAGCGAACACTGGGTGGCCGAACACCGGCTCTCGCAAGCGCAGGATTCTCAACGGTAACGAGCACCGTGCTGTTCTGAACAGTTCCGGATGGTGCGATTGCCTATGCTAGGGGAGTGGATGCCCGCCGTCGGACGCCGGCTGAAGACACCGCCGCGATTCTGCGCGATGCGGTGCAGGCCGGCGTGACCATCCCCATCCCTGGCGCGCGCGAGGCGCGGGCTGGCCGTCTTCATATTCGACCGGTGGGGGCCGTCGTCACGAACTCGTCCGCCGTTCACGCACCGATGGACGCGTTGTCCATTCGCCAACGCCTCGAGTCCGAGCGCGAAGGAGGCGGTGCGCCGAGCCAACGGCGGCCTGCGTCGCAACGGACACCGATCGCGACGCTGGTCCGTTGGCTGACGCGACGACCACGAGAGCCCGAGCACACATGAAACATACGCTTTACGAAGATCCGGTCACCCACAAGTTCGCCCTGATCAGGCTGCCAGAGAAGTTCGCGGACGGCGACGCGCTGCCGATCCCGCCGACGGAAAGATGGTTCAGCACGCGCGAAGAAGCGATCGCCGCGCTGCCCGACTTGTTGAACCAGGACGAATGATTACGCCATTTGCGCGATCGCGGGAGCGGCGATGACTCACGCCGAAATGGTGTCGCTCGTGCGAGACGTCTGTATCCATTATGGGTTTCCGTTCGAGGTGGTGTCGGTCGCGGCTTCGCCGGCGGGGTGGACGGTCAGTGTCCGCGGCCGCACGGACCGAACGGTCGTATTCACCGTCCCCGATGGCCGTCCGCTGGCGATGCGCGTCGCGATTCAAGAGAGACTACAGGCAGAGTCCTAAGCCACCGCGGAATCAGCCCCTGCGCTCCGAGCAGGGGGTGACGTGACGTATACTGCATTCCGTCACACCGCACCGCGCCAGCCAACGTTCGAGCAGTAGCCGTCCCGCCACAGGTACGTTCCGACCAGCCCTGGCCAACGTTCATTTCGGTGTTGCGACGCCAAACCACAAAGTGCTCGAGCACTTCAACGACTTCGCGGATCCCTGGGTGCAGGAGCTCGTCGATCATCCGCCGGTCGTCGCGGCGTCGGACGGCTGCTTCGAGCGGCCGCACCGGTCCGGCCTCGGCGTGCGCCTCAATCACGAGGCCTGCCGCGCGCATCCGCCGACCGGGCGACGTTTGCGTTTGTTCGAAGCTGGATGGGAGCGGCGTGGAACCTCGCTCGCTTGAACGGGAAGCGCGCTCACGCGAAGAGGAGCGCGGGCAACGCGCAATCGCGCGCCTGCGCCGCCGCCTGATCCCGTTTCTCGCCCTTCTGTATCTCGTCGCGTACCTCGATCGCGTCAACGTCGGCTTCGCAGCGCTGCAGATGAACGCGGCGCTCGGTCTGTCGAGCCGGGTGTACGGCTTCGGCGCCGGCATTTTCTTCCTCGGATACTTCCTGTTCGAGGTGCCGAGCAACCTCGTGCTCGCGCGCGTCGGCGCGCGGCGGTGGATCGCGCGCATCGCGATCGTCTGGGGCCTCGTCTCGATCGCGATGCTGTTCGTCAGGGGACCGCGCAGCTTCTACACGATGCGGTTCCTGCTCGGCGCGGCCGAAGCGGGGTTCTTTCCCGGCATCGTGTTGTATTTCACCTACTGGTTTCCGGCGCCCGACCGCGCGCGCGCGGTTGCGCAGTTCTCCACGGCAAGCATGGCGGCGGGCATCGTCGGCGCGCCGCTCTCGGGCGTGCTGCTGTCGCTGCGCGGCATCGGTGATCTCGACGGCTGGCAGTGGTTGTTTCTGATCGAAGGCGTTCCCGCCGTCGTGCTCGGAGCGATCGCGCTGTTCTACCTGACCGATCGTCCGGAGGACGCCGACTGGCTGCCGGCCGACGAAAAGGCGTGGCTGATCGACGCGATGCGCCGGGAGCGCGACGCGGTGGAGCGGACTGGCGCGACCTCCGTGCGCGCCGGACTGTTCGATCCGATGGTGTGGCGTCTCGCGCTGAGCATGTTCCTCGTCGTCACGAGCGGCTACGGCTTCAGCTTCTTCCTGCCGCAGATCGTGAAGGCGTTCTCCGGTGCGTCGGACCTCGCGGTCGGCATGTGGACGGCGATTCCGTTTCTCGTCGCCGCGATCGGGATGGTGACCGTGGCGACGCATTCGGATCGCACCGGCGAGCGGCGGCGGCACGCGGCGGCGTGCGCGTGGCTTGCCGCGCTCGGCCTGACGGCCAGCTCGCTCATGAGCGCGCCGGCGGCGCGCTTCGCGGCGCTGTCGATTGCGGCGATCGGCTTGTACAGCTTCACGCCGCCGTTCTGGTCGCTGCCGACGGCGTTCCTGCGCGGCGACGGCGCGGCGGCGGGCATCGGATTGATCAACGCGGTCGGAAACCTTGGAGGATTTCTCGGACCGTACGTCATGGGATGGATGAAAGACGCGACCGGCGACTACCTCGCGGGCCTGCGGTTCCTCGCCGCAGCCGCGGTCGTCTCGGGCGTCCTCGTCGTCACCGCTCGGGTGAAGCCTCGCTCTCCAGAGAAGTCGTCAGGAGAACGCTCGGCTGAAGCCTCGGGCTCCAGAGAAGGCGTCCGGAGCGCGAGGCTCTAGCCGAGCGTCTTCGGAAAACGCGTCGCCGGCGCCGATCGGATCGACTGCTTCGGTTCGTTCGATCGGGATCGCGTGCCACGATCCGTTCGCCAGCGCGCCAACCGTCGCGCGGCCCCGTACGACGACCTCGCGCGGACCGCAGTCGCTGGCGCGGCGTGCGAGCGTTTCGTCCGATCCAATTTCGTGATTTTCGTCCTTCCGTACGTTTCATGACGCGCTCTCGACGCGTGATGTGCGTTGACTCCCCAGTTCACTCTGCGATATATCATCTCACCCAATGAAACGCCGGCTGAAGGCGGTGCCTGGCGGCCGCTACACGGTCGACGCGGCCGCGAAGGCGCTCGAGCTGCTGAACGCGTTCTCGTTCCGCGAGCCGCGGCTGTCGCTCGCCGAGCTCGCCGAGCGCACCGGCATTCCGCGCGCGACGGCGTTCCGCCTGATGTCGACGCTCGAGCAGTCGGGGTTCGTCGTGAAGCATCACGGCGCGTATCAGCTCGGCATCAAGTGCTTCGTCCTCGGCAACATCGTCGCCGGCGGCCTCGACCTGCGCGAGACGGCGCACCCGCACCTGGTGGCGCTGCGCGACGCGACGCGCGAGACGACGCAGCTCGCCATTCTCGATCACTGGCAGGTCGTCTACCTCGATCGCATTCTCGGACCGTTCCCGGCCGGCTTCATGCGCTCGCGTGCCGGCGCCATCCTGCCGGCGTATTGCACCGGTCTGGGCAAAGCGCTGCTCGCGTACCGTCCGGAAGCCGAGGTCACCGCGTGGGCGGCGACGCAGAAATTCGCGGCGCTGACGGCGCGCACGATCACGTCCGCGAAGCGCCTCCTGAAGGAGCTCCGCATCGTCCGCGAGCGCGGCTACGCCGTCGACGACCAGGAGCGCGAGAAAGGCGTACGGTGCGTCGCGGCTCCCGTGCGTAACCATACCGGCGACGTCGTCGCCGCGATCAGCATCGCCGGACCGATCGATCGCATGCCGCAGCAGCTCGAGCGGAGCGAGCTGGCCGAGGCCGTGATGGCCGCCGCGCGCGCGATTTCCATTGACCTGGGATCCGTGGGCGAAGACATGTCGGACCGCGCCGCCGTGCCGGCGCATGGAGGTCGAAGGTGAAGAGAGCCGTCGTACTGTGTCTCATCGTCGCCGCGAGTCTGTCGCCGCGGCCGGTGGCCGCTCAGGCGGTCACCGGCACCATCCTCGGTTCGGTCACGGATACCACTGGCGCCGCTGTTCCGGGCGCGACCGTTACGCTCACCAACGTGGGCACCGGGCTCTCGCGGACGGTCGTGACCGACTCGGTTGGCGAATACACCGCGCCGTCGCTCCCAACGGGCAAGTACCGGCTCGTCTCCGAGCTCCCTGGCTTCAAGACCGTGACGATTCCCGACATCGATCTCGGCGTCGACCAGCGGGTCCGCATCAACGTGCAGCTGCAGATCGGCGCGGTCGCCGAGAACGTGACCGTCGCCGCGAGCTCGCCGCTCGTGCAGATTGCCTCGTCGGAGCTCGGCACGACCGTTCAGGAAGAGCAGATCAAGACGCTGCCGCTCAACGGCCGCAATTTCGTCAACCTCACGCGGACCGTTCCCGGAGTCGTGCGCGGCATTCCCGGCGCGAACATCGACGGCGCCGGCAGTCTCGCGTGGCGCGCCTCGGCGTCGTTCTCGGCGAACGGGCAGCGTCCGCGCGACAACAACTACATGCTCGACGGCGTCGACAACAACGAGACGTGGCTGCAGACGGTGGTCCTGTTCCCGAGCGTCGATGCGCTCGACGAGTTCAAGATGCAGACGAGCACCTACTCGGCCGAGTTCGGCCATTCGCTCGGCGGCGTCGTGAACCTTCAGATCAAGTCCGGATCGAACGCGATGCACGGCAGCGCCTTCGAGTTCCTCCGGAACGACGCGTTCGACTCGAACAACTTCTTCAACAACCGCGCGGGACGGCCGAAGCCCGACTTCAGCCAGCATCAGTTCGGCGGCACGAGCGGCGGTCCAATCGTCAAGGACAAGACCTTCTATTTCTTCGATTATCAGGGCTACCGCGTGAAGCAGGGGCAGACGTACCTCTCGACCGTACCGTCGGCGAGGATGCGCAGTGGAGATTTCTCCGAGGTCAATCGGGCCATCTACGATCCGGTCACGCACCTGCCGTTCCCGGGAAACGTCATTCCCCAGGACCGCTGGGATCCCGCCGCGAACAACATCCTCAACCAGCTGATTCCTGCGCCGAACACTGCCGGCGTTCCTGGCGCGAACGGCCAGACGATCAACAACTATCTGATCAACCCGACGCTGGAGCGTCAGGACAATCAGATCGACGCGAAGGTCGATCACTCCGTCACCGGCAAGAACCGCTTCTTCGTCCGCTACAGCTACGAGAAGACGCACCGGGTGCTGCCGGCCACGATGCCGCACGGCGACGCCGGCTTCACGTTCGGCGCGGGTGAGGGCAACATCAAAGCGCAGGGGCTCGCGCTGAACGACACGCACACCTTCAGCTCGAACTGGCTGAACGAGTTCCGTCTCGGCTGGAGCTCGATCAAGTTCTTCATGACGCCGGTCGACTACCTGCAGAATCCGGCGAAGACGGTCGGCATCCCGGGCATCAACCTGAACGACGCGACGTCGGCGATGAGCCAGATCATCTTCACGACGACGACGGGCGGAGGCAACGGCTCGAGGAATCTCGGCTCCAACGGCAACCAGCCGCTCATCACGAACCAGAACGACATCCAGTTCTTCGACAACGTGACGCACGTCGCCGGCCGCCACACGCTGAAGGCGGGCGGGAGCGTCACGCACCGGTCGCGCGAGATCCTCAACGCCGACACGATCGTCGGCCGCTTCGACTTCACGCAGAATCTCACGTCGAACTGCGCCGGCATCACCAGCGGCTGCACGCCGATCGCGAACACCGGGTTCGACGTTGCGAGCTTTCTGCTGGGCTACGCGAGCAACGCGAGCCGGGCGCTTTTCGACGCGAACACCTACACCGAGGTACGCCCCGAAGCCGCCGCCTATTTCCAGGACGACATCCGCGCCACCGATCGTCTGACGATCAACGCGGGCCTGCGGTGGGACCTGTTCGTGCCGTGGGTCGAGGTCGACAATCGCCAGTCGAACTTCGACGTCTCGACGGGCCGGTTCATCGTCGCGTCGGACGACGCGGTGATCAACGGGATCAAGGTCGGGCGCTACCTGCAGACCTACTCGCGCAAGGATTTCGGTCCGCGCTTCGGCTTTGCCTACGACGTCACCGGCAACGGCCGCACGATCGTCCGCGGCGGCTACGGTATCTTCTGGAACTTCACGCCGGGCGGCACCTCCTCGTCGAAGGCGCAGAATCAGCCGTTCCTGCAGGCGCAGGCGTTCACCACGACGTTCGGCACGAACATCCATCTGGCCGACGGTCTGCCGGCGCCGCCCGGCGTGCGTCCCGACCTGCCGCCGGCCGGCTCCACGCGATCGGCGTTCGATCCGAACTTCCGCGACGCGCACGCGCACACCTTCAACGTCAACGTGCAGCGGCAGTTCGGCGCCAACTACATGGTCGAAGTGGCGTACTCCGGATCGCGGACGAAGGACGCCGCGCTCAAGACCGATCTCAATCAGGCGCCGCCGATCGTGGGCGTCACCGACCAGAACGTCAACCGTCCGTTCGCGAAGATCGATCCGGCGCTGCGCACGGTCGGCACGCTGTCGAGCACCGGCTACGTGGAATACAACGGGCTGCTGATGAAATTCCAGCGCCGGTCGGCGAACCACGTCTCGTTCCTGAACTCCTACACACTGGGCCGCGCGATCGATCTCAACTCGGACAACGACGGCACGGTGACGCTGACCAACATCTTCAATCCGGAATACAACCGCGGGCCGGCCGACTACGACGTCACGCAGACGTTCAGCTCGAACTGGATCTACGAGCTGCCGTGGGCGGCCGGGCGCGCGTATGGCGGCTGGCAGATCAGCGGCATCCTGTATCTCCGCACCGGCCTGCCGATCACGATCACGCAGTCGCAGACGATGCTGTCGACCGGGATCACGAACAACAGGCCCGACACGACCTGCGACCCGGTGCTCTCGAACCCGACGATCGCGCAGTGGTTCAACACGTCGTGCTTCAGGCAGACGGCCGATGCGACCGGCACGTTCGGCACTACCGGGCGCAACAGCGTGCGCGGTCCGGGTGACTTTAACGTCGACCTCTCGTTGATCAAGAACACGAGGATCGGCGCCGTGCAGACCGAAGCGCGCATCGAAGCGTTCAACATCCTGAATCATCCGCAGTTCGCCAACCCGAACGGACAGCTCGGCAACTCGGCGTTCGGCACGATCTCGGCGATGCTCGCCAGCCCGTCGTGCGCGACGTGCGGGACGACGGAGCGACAGATTCAGCTCGCGGTGAAGCTGAAGTTCTGACCCGTGGAGGGACCGGGGAGTAGGGATTAGGGATTAGAGGGATCAGGGGCGCAGGGATTCGCGTTCGTGGAGCCCTCCTGGTCCCTGGACCCTACTCCCTAAGCGGAACCAATCCCCAATCCCTATTCCCTAATCCCTGACGATGCGCTGGGGACTGATCGGCGCCGGCGACATAGTCCGCAAGCGCGTCGCCGAAGCGCTGCGCGAATGCAGCGGCTGCACGCTCGCCGCCGTCAGCCGCG
>Ga0070699_100005994_pt1 | contig 10623 bp, 10 predicted proteins | sample KBSK1503metaG_FD_65473 | JGI IMG/M metagenome (GOLD analysis project Ga0070699, IMG submission 65473) | Corn, switchgrass and miscanthus rhizosphere microbial communities from Kellogg Biological Station, Michigan, USA - KBS K1-50-3 metaG | ecosystem: Host-associated > Plants > Roots >...
CCGTGGATGCGCCATCCCGTCTTCTGCTCGTCATCGTCCACGAAGCCAATCGGCTGGTAGTCGGACGAGCGGTCGCTCCTCATGTCGCGGACGATCAGCTCGCCGGCACTGCCGGCGCCGAAGATGAGGACGCGCTTGCCGGGACGCATGCGCGAGAACTCGGCGACCATCCGGCGCGAGAGGCGGATGCCGCCGAGCATCAACAGAAGCAACAGCGGATCGATGAGGAGGACCGAGTCCGGATACAGCGGGCCGAACGTGCTGCGGACGATTGCCCAGAACACGAGAGAGCTGGCGGCAACGCCACCAATCAGCGCGCGCAGGTCGTAGATACTCGTGTAGCGCCAGAGCCCTTCGTACAAACGAAACGGAACGAACGTCACACCGCGCACGATCAGCAGCAACGGCAGCATCTGCCAGAACGCGACCGCGACGGAGTTCGGCATGCCGAGGCCGAACCGCACCGCAAAGGCGGCGCGGTTCGAAGCCGCAACGAGCAGCAACTGGATCGCGATGATCAACACGCGGCGATAGCCGACAAGCGTCGCGAACGCGCCCGGTTTGGTTTTAGGCATGGGTAGTTTCACGCACCTACCGCCTCCGCGATCAGCGGATGCGTTCGGTTCGACCGAAGCTGAAGGGGAACCTGCCGAATCTGGTAGCAGAGATCGATTGAGGCCTTCGCGTCCTCGATTCCAAAGCCGCGTCCCCGCAGAATTTCCTCGTACACGCGTGTGTGCAGGTCGGTGAACCCGTCGCTGAACTCGACTTCGTGGCCGTCGACGTTGATCGATCGGAACGTCGTTTTCCGGCCGACCGATGGCTCGAATGGAAGATCCGCGCTGTCGCGTGAGAGAAGCCATCGGACGTTTGCGCGCCGAAGACTGATGAAGCCGCCTGCGCGTTTCGGCTCGCGTACGTGGACCTCCTGTTCGACCACGGGACCGAACAACCAGATCAGCAGATCGAACAGGTGGATGCCGATGTTGGTCACGAGGCCGCCCGATCGTTCATCCGATCCCTTCCACGACACGTCGTACCAGCGGCCGCGACTGGTCACATATGTCAACGACACGTCGTGGATGGTGTTCGTCTGTTTCAGCAGGCGTTCGCGCAACGCGATCAGGTCGGGGTGCAGCCGCAATTGCAGCACTGTGTACACGCGGCGGCCCGTCTCCTCTTCGAGCTCTCTGAGCGCGTCGAGGTTCCACGGGTTGATGACCAGCGGCTTCTCACAGATCGCGTCGGCGCCCACGCGGAGCGCCAGCCGGATGTGCGCATCGTGCAGGTAGTTGGGCGAGCAGATGCTGACAAAGTGCACGCGCTCGGCCTCAGGGCCCCGGCGCAGCTTCTCGAGATGGCGGTCGAAACGCTCGATCTCCGTGAAGAACCTGACGTCGAACGCGTAGCGGTCAAGAATGCCGACGGCATCGTGCGGATCGCATCCCGCCACGATGCGGTTACCGGTGTCGACGATGCTCTTGAGATGGCGCGGCGCGATGTACCCCGCGACGCCGGTCACGGCGAAATTGCGCGGTAATGTCTTGCCGTCATTGGTTGGAGTCATGGGTGAATTCCCTAAACGGACACGGCGACGCGGCATGTGCTTAGTACGAACGGGAAAGGCGTCGACGACGCGCCGGCCCGAATGCGGTCCGCCTGTCCGTCTGAAGAGCCGCAGGAACAGCAGCCAAAAGGGCAGACGCGGTTTGCCTGGCTATGCTGTGCCCATCGAGGCCGTGCTCCTTACGGAGGTAAGCTTGCGATCCCACGGCAGAGACAAATTCCGGCGGCAATCCGAGTCTGAGGAACATACGAGGAAGCCAACCGAAATCCATGCACACTTCCGCAACTGCCGACCCCAACCCGCCATTGAGTCCGTGCTCTTCGACGGTGACAATTCCGCCGGTTTCTTGAGCGGCCTCCCGAATGGTTTCGATGTCGAGCGGCTTTACAGTGTGCATACTCACGACGCGGCACGAGATCTGCTCGCGCGCCAGCAAGTCGGCCGCATCGATCACGTCGGACAGTATCCCTCCCGTACTGACGAGCGTCACGTCGCTACCGTTGCGGACGGTGCGAGCGCGTCCAATTTCGAATCGCTCGACGACGGACGCCGTGGCAGAAGCTGATGAACGATCGAGTCGAAGGTAACAGGTTCCTGGTGTATTCAGGAGCGCCGTTGTGGCGCACGCCGCCTCCCAATCATCGCCAGGCGCGACGACGGTCATGTTCGGCAGTGCCCGTAAGATCGCGAGATCCTCGGTCGCGTGGTGCGACATCCCAAGCGGGCCGTAACTGAACCCGCCACCGATCGCGACAACCTTCACGTTCGCGTTGTGGTAGCACGCATCGTTGCGGATCTGCTCGAGGCAACGCAAGGTTGGAAAATTCGCAATTGAGTATGTGAAGACGATATGCCCGTCGAGCGCCAACCCTGTCGCAACTCCGGTAAGATTCTGTTCCGCGACGCCGACGTTCAGGTATTGGTCGGGATGTTCGTTCGCGAACCGATCCAGGACGCCAAAGCCTAGGTCCCCCGTCAGAAGCATGACGCGCTTATCGGCCGTGGCCGCACGACAAAGCGAATCTACAAACGCGTCTCTCATGCCGTCACTTCAGTTCCATCAATGCGGCGGTCAGTTCCTCGTTTTGCGGCGACCTGTAATGCCACAAGACCGACCGCTCCATGAACGTCACGCCTTTGCCCTTCGTCGTGTGCGCAAGAATGCAGTGCGGTCTTGCCGCTTCGAGCGTCTGATTCGTCAGGACTTCCCGAAGACGTTGGTGATCGTGCCCATCGACTTCACTGACGTACCAACCGAAGGCTCGCCACTTGTCAGCAAACGGTTCGAGGGCAAGAGTCTCCTCGACCGACGTCAAGCTTTGGATTTTGTTGTAGTCGATGATTGCCACGAGGTTGGATAATCGGTGATGACCGGCGAACAGTGCCGCCTCCCAAATTGAGCCCTCGTCGCACTCTCCGTCGCTCATCAAGACAACAATGCGGAACGGCGCTTGCCGATGCTTCGCAGAGTAGCCAAGTCCGCACGCAACGCCCAATCCGTGTCCTAGGGAACCCGTTGAAAATTCCACGCCAGGCACGCCCTTGTGAGAGACATGGCCCGACAAGTGAGAGCCGTCCTGGCAATGCGTGATCAATCTCTCGACCGGGAAGAATCCCTTCTCGGCAAGAGCCGCATAAACAGCTGCGCCCGCGTGTCCTTTGCTGAGAATGAACCGATCGCGCTCCGGCCACTGCGGATCTGCGGGCCTGACACGCAACACTCCACCGTACAGCACAGCAACAATGTCGGCAATCGAGAGGCCTGATGCGACGTGAGAGCTTCGGCCTTTGCTTGTCATCTCGACGACGTGACGGCGAATCCGCGCAGCGAGTTCAAGCGATGTCACGAACCGCTTCCTCCGCATAGAAAGTCTTCACGACCTCAATAACGAAATCGACTTCGTCGTCCGTCAGCTCCGCGTTCAGAGGCAGCGAGCACACCTCCCTGCTCAGCGCCTCGGTCTCTGGAAAGCCACGATCAGCGAGATTCAGGGCCGCATGTTTGTAATAAGGCTTTCGAAACTGTGTCAACACTTCAACACCGTGTGCCTTCAGGTACTCAGAGAACTCGTTACCGTACGACGACCTCACCGTGTAATTCTGGTAAACGTGATTGAATCGACTTTCATCGTAAAGCGGCAACAGGAGACCATCGATCTCACCCAGCGCTTCGCGATAACGAGCAGCGATTTCCTTCCGCCGGGCAATCCACGAAGGCAGGTGCGTCAGCTTGACGTTTAGAAATGCAGCCTGCAGATTGTCCAGCAGGCATGTAAACCCATGGCCGTGGTACTCGCCCGTTGCCCGATCTTCCCCGTTGTAACGCATGCGGCGGACGAACCGGTCAATTTCCTCGTTGTTTGTCGTAATCGCCCCACCGTCCCCGTAACCGCCCAGCATCTTGAATGGGTAAAAACTCCAGCATCCAGTTGCACCCCAGGCACCGGCGGCTTTTCCATCCACAGACCCACCGAGGCTCTGGCACGCGTCTTCGATGACGGCCAGACCTCGACGCCGCGCGATGTCCATGATCCGCGGCATGTCAGCCATCTTGCCGCTCAGATGAACGGGAAGAATCGCACGCGTGCGTAGCGTTATCGCCTCCTCTATGAGATCGACGTCAATATTGAAGTCCTTGCCAACGTCGACGAGAACTGCACGCGCGCCAACGTTCACTACAGCTGAGGCCGTTGCCACGAACGTGTGGGCCGGCACGATGACCTCATCACCGCTACCAACGCCAATGGCGCGCAATGACAAGTGCAGGGCGTCGTACCCGCTGTTGAGGCCGACGGCGTACCTCGTGCCCACAAATGCCGCGAGACGCTCCTCGAAGAGACGCAGATGTGAACGGTCGATCAACTCGCCGTTTCTCATCACATCACGATAGGCAGCATCCAGTTCGTTCTTCAGCGATTCGTACGATCGTTTTGGATTGACGAATGTGACCTTATATGCCATGTTCTCATTCCAGTTGCTCTGATGCCGGCGCGAGGCGCCCGTACCGTACAAGTTCGGCCGGCATCCAATCTCGAACTACGAGTCGAGCCGCCGTGGCGACGAGGATTCGCAGATCAACGAACAGGCTGCACTCGGACGCGTACTTCAGCTGCAAGCGAAGTTTCGTCGGGCGAATCAGCTCCTCGTACGCACGATCCGGATCGCTGCAGCCGGCCAAAACGGCGCCTTCGTCTGAATTCCAGATCGAAGCCCAGTCGGTAATCCCCGGACGCAGTCTCAGAATCGCTGTCTCTTCAGTCGTGTAAAGATCAACGTATTTTTGAACCTCTGGTCGCGGGCCAACGATGCTCATATCGCCAATTAGTACATTGAGCAGCTGTGGCAACTCGTCGAGCTTGAATGCTCGAAGGAACCTACCGACGCGTGTAATCCGTTGGTCTCCGTCAGCTGTGGACGGTCCACCCAGTTTCTCTGCATCCACGACCATCGTGCGAAACTTGAGAATCTTGAACGCTTTGCCGAATCGTCCGACTCGCACTCCGCGATAGAGCGCAGGTCCCTGGCTACTGACTCGCACCGCCACCGCAATAACAAGCAGAGCCGGCGCAAGCATAACGAGTCCGATCCCAGCCAACATAATGTCGCAAACACGCTTTAGAGCGTACTGACTTTGGCTCACGAAACACTCCGCAACTGGTCCGTCATCTGGCCGCCGCACGCTGCGTCGTACTCGAACACTATCGACTTGACGTGCCGATGGATCTCCGTTTCCGCTGACTTCCTGGCACCGACGTGTTCGTAGAAGGCAACTGCGGACCTTTGGTCAGCACCAGTCACGATTCGAACGCCGTTCACGCCAGCCGTCTTAAGCTCGTTCATCATCGCATCGAACAAAAGCCTGCCGACGCCGCGTCCCTGTAAATCGCTCGAGACGCAGAAGTTCAGAATCGCCGCCTTCTCGACCGATGTCGACCGCACTCGCGCCGGATATCTGAGCGTTTCCACGCATCTGAAAATGGCCGTCGGATGTGTCGCAAAATGGCCAAAAAGCCCAAGCGCTAGTTTTGCCCAGTACCGACGGGTAAAGTCTTTGTAGAACGCCGTCGTGCTGAACGCGCCAGCGATGAAGCCAATCACGTCGCCGTCATCGACCGCCGCAATTAACACCGTTTCCGGCGATGTTGCAATCCCCTCGTATAGTTGCCGCAGAAAGGACGACCCAAGGGTCGGCAAAAAGCCGCCTCGAATTTCCGTCTGATGGATCATCGCGATCTGCGCGATCCATTTCCCATTGTCAGTCGTCCTGATTCGTTGGAGGGAAGGAGTTTTAATGACAGTTCGCATTGATAAAGTCGATCGCTTTGTCGACAAATTGCGTCGATGTCTTTCGGTGAGTCGGAAGCGACACGATGCGTCGCGCTGCCGCCTCCGCGGCTGGGCAGCTTCCTAATTCGTAACGCGCTTTGCTCAGCGCGTTCTCTGGGAGAGGATGCACCGGCGTTCGGTACCAGCCCGCGAGCTCTATTCCTGCGTTCTCTGCAGTTTTCAGCAACTGGTCTCGGCCGTTGACGAATAGTGGATAACGTGCGTAAACGGCCGATGCAGTTTGCGGAACCATTATGTGCGTAGCGCCTGAGATCCCTTCGCGGAAACGGGCCGCCACGGCCATGCTGTGTTGTCGATGAAGACTGGCTAATCGCCCAGCATGCCGCAGTCTGCGTCCGCAAGGCCGCGTGATGGTCTGGCTGAACTCCGGTGCAGCGATGTCAATCGAGCTCGTACCGTGATAGTTCGTTTCGGCCATCCCCGTCGCAGCCAGCGTCGTGTAAAGCCGTCTCATCGGCCAGTACAGGGCTGGGTGATAGGCGACTCGAAACGCCAAATATTGGAGCTCCAACCTGGCGGTACGCGAGAACGATGGCCGGCTGAAGGTCTCGTACATCGCCAACAACGTTCTGTCCACCTCCGGATGGCCATTGATACGAAGCGCCCCGCCTAGGCCCACGGTAACGGGCTTGCCCCACTCGAATGAGTAAAAAGCGCCTAGGCCAAATGTCCCAACACACCGGCCGTCATACTCTGACAACAGGGTGTGGCAACAATCCTCGATCACAGGCACGCCACATCTGCTGGTCACCTCGAATATCGCGCCTATGTCCGCCGGAATGCCAAAAGTATGCTGAAGAACGACAGCACGTGTACGTTGCCCGATTTTCAGTGCTAAGTCTTCCGCACTCATTGTGACACCGCCTGCCGATACATCCACGTAAACCGGATGAGCGCCGGCCACCATGATGGCCTCAGGAACCGCAACGCACGTGAATGCCTGGGTGACAACTTCGTCGCCGCTGCGCACACCGATCGCTTTGAGCAGCGCCGCCAGTGCCACCCGGCCGCGCGCGAATGCGAGTTGCTGGAAGTTGGGAGCATTGCTCGGCTTCGCGACCCTCACGCCACACCGTACACTTGAGCGACCACTCGTCTGGCGATGTCTTTCTCGTCGAATTGCTTCTCGGCCATCTGGCGCCCTTCGTTGCCCATTCGCATGCGAAGCGACGAATCACGTAGCAGCCTGCTAATCGCACCGGCCAAGCTCGCCTCGTCTTTGATTGGCACGAGAAAGCCGTTGACCCCGTCGATGACGGCCTCGCGGCAGCCGACCCAGTCCGTCGCCACAATAGGCTTTCCGAGCGACAGTCCTTCCAATAACACTAGCGGGACGCCTTCGCGGTAATACGTAGGGAGTACCACTACGTCTGCGAGCGCCATTAGTTCTTTGACGTCGTGACGGAAGTCCAGCCAGCGGAAGTTGGCATTATTACTATTCAGAAGATACTCGCGCGGGACTGAAAACGGGCTGCCCGGCTGTATCTCGCCGACGAGCACAAACAGTGAGTTCTGACACTGCTTCGCGACGAGTCTTGATGCCTCGACATACTCTCTGACACCCTTCGGCCAATTCATTCGGCCGACGCAGATCACAAATTGTGTTTTGTCAGTGCCGCCGAGCTCGCGCCTCAGTGCTTGTATCGCTTCTGGATCGACGCGATCCGACTTCAGTGAGTTGGTATCGACGCCGCAACTCGCGATCATCACGCCCTTGCCAGGCGTAAGGAGCTGAAGACTCTCGCACTCCCGCAGATCGTCGCGATTGAGAAACCACACTTTGTGACTGAGTAAAAACGCGACTTTGAGGGCGGCGAAGAACAGTCCGCGCAGACACCGCGCCGTCGGGTGAGATCCCTCGCGATATCCGTAGCCAAAACCCTCCACGAGAGAGACGATCTTCGGCACACGAGCGATTCTCGCTGCGACGGTGCCAAACAAGTTTGGTTTAATCGTGAACGTGTGCACCAAATCGCAGCGTTCGCGGCGAAGGATCTTTACCAGTCGGACCAAGTACTTCGCATCGGTAATCGGATCTATGAACCTCGCCACCTGTACAGGGATGAATCTAGCTCCGAGGCTCTCGATCCGAGCGACGTAGTCCTGCCCGGGCGTAACCGAACCGATTGCGACGACCTCCCATCCGCGCTGGATCATTTCGCTGATTAGCGCCTTGCGACCGGTCCAGATCAACCGGTCCCAAGGACCAACCAACGCGAGCTTCGGTTTCATCGCAGCAGCCACAACACGACCTCAAGGTGATTTGGTAGCCGAAAGTCCACGGAGTCCGCGGAGATTACGCCGGCAATTCCTTAACGTGACCGCGGACCGACTGTGTCAGGCCGGTAAGAGCCTTATCAGTTTCGGCGGCCCTACACGCCCACGATGCCTCGCGCAAGACGAATTGCCGACCTCGAGAGCCCATGGCTTGACTAGCGGCTTTAGAGCGCCAAAGCTCGCTCACGGCCGTCGCTATAGCCGGGGCATCTCCGACAGGCACGACAATGCCGCAGCGGTTTAACCGAACCAATTCCGCGTGACCAGGCAGATCTGTCACGATTACAGGAACCGACGCTGCCATCGACTCATAGAGTTTGAGCGCGGCAAGGCCTGTGCTATTTCGCTCTCCGAGGCTGTTCTTAGGGATCACACTCGCAAAACTGCGGGCCACCAATCCTGCAACTTCCGATTGCGTACGCGGGCCCAAATAGCACACTCGGCTATTAGCCGCGGCGCGCTCGACGGTTGGCCGACACGTTCCGTCGCCAACGACAACTAGACGAACGCCATCAGGCCAGCCTGGCTCCTCAGCCGCCTGCAACAACGTCTCGATCCCCTGCCAGCGGGCCAAGCTGCCGAAGAAAATCACGTACGGTTCTGAGAATTCGAACGTTGCTATCGCCTCAGGCCGGAACACGTCGACGTTCGCACCGTTTGGGATCGTTACGGCGTATGTCTGCGGTGCCTCGCGTTCAACCCAATCCCGCAGCTGTTCGGTCACGGTTATGACCGTGTCCGCTCGCTTTAACTGCATCCGCATCGCCGCCGTGATCAACGCCCGGACATGTTGTGCCGCCGGCCATGCCACAAAAACATCCTCATAGGGTCCGTTGACTTCCTGAACGACGGGCACGCCTCTCATACTGAGCCACATTGCAATTGGCCATAGCAGAAAGTGAAAGCGACAATACACGACGTCAACCTCATTTAACCGTCGGACCGCTTTCGCCTGCATCACCAGAGAGTCCACCACACGCCTCAGCGCTCCTCGTCTTGAACGAGCCGGCGGTGCCAGGAGATTCACATTCCAACCAAGATCGCCAAGACCCCTCACAATCTCGTTTACGTGCGTGAAACAGGCCGTTGATTCCAGCAGCGGTGCTGAGCAGAAGTAGAGCAGTCTTCGCTCGGCGCAGAGCGGCGCCGTAGTACCCTCCTGCTCACTTCTCATAATGACCGTGATACCACTTCTGTCCGACGCGCCTCGGCTGCTCCAAGAATGGCAGCCAGCAAAGCCGCGATCTTTTCGCCTGCAGTGCCATCGCCATAGGGATTCGCGGTCCGGCCCTTCACCCCAATATGGTTGGTTAACACATCTGCCACGACCGTCGCGTTCGTCGGTTCCACAAGAGCACTCCAGCCGAGAGTCACCAATTCTGGCCACTCTGTCTCGCGCCGCAGAATTACACACGGTACGCGATGAAAGAACGCCTCTTTCTGGACGCCGCCGGAATCCGTCGCAATGACGCACGCGTGCCTCTCTAAGCGTTGCATGTCGCGATATCCAACAGGGTCGATGAAAGAAATTGTCTCGTTCTCGAAGTCATGACCCGCAACATCCAATCTCGCACGCGTCCGGGGGTGAATAGGAAAGACAACGCGCCGTCTTTTGCCGACGAGCCTCAGTGCGTCCAGGATTGTCCGTAGGCGAGTGATATCATCCGTGTTGCCGGCGCGATGCACTGTGGCCAGTATGTACTCGCCACACTTCAAGTCGAGGCGCTCCACAATGTCGCTACCGGCGTCCGCGCGCCTTCCAAAAACCAGCGCCGCGTCGTACATGACATCGCCGACATTATGGCAACGATCCCCGGTGATGCCCTCTTTCGCCAGATTCTTGATGGCTCCACAATTAGGAGCGAAGAGCAAGTCGGCAAGGTGGTCGGTGGCAACGCGGTTAAGCTCCTCCGGCATGCAACGATTGAACGAGCGCAGTCCCGCTTCAACATGAGCACAGCGAATACCGCCTTTTGTCGCGGCCAGCGCGCCGGCAAGCGTCGAGTTTGTGTCGCCGTACACAATCACAAGGTCTGGCCGGAGTCGTTGCAACACCTGCTCAATTCCCGCAAGCATTCTGGCTGTCTGGACGCCATGAGTCCCTGAACCGACTCCTAGATGAAAGTGTGGTGGCTGGAGATCCAACTCGTGAAAGAACACGTCGCTTAGTTGCGTATCGTAATGCTGTCCCGTGTGAAGCAGGTACTCCTCAAAGCCTCCATGCGCGCTAAGGGCGCGCGCCACGACTGCAGCCTTCACAAATTGTGGGCGCGCGCCGACGACGGTCAACACACGTTTCGTCACACTAGATGGTTCCGCCGCTTGACACGATCGAGCCACCAACCTGCGCCCGCAGCTGCGTCGCCGACAGGGACGCGTCGGTGCCTAAAGCGCAAAGGTCCCGCACGTGCTCGGCCGCCGCTCGATTCGCA
>Ga0070699_100005995_pt1 | contig 10622 bp, 1 predicted proteins | sample KBSK1503metaG_FD_65473 | JGI IMG/M metagenome (GOLD analysis project Ga0070699, IMG submission 65473) | Corn, switchgrass and miscanthus rhizosphere microbial communities from Kellogg Biological Station, Michigan, USA - KBS K1-50-3 metaG | ecosystem: Host-associated > Plants > Roots >...
CTGGACTATCACTAACGAAGCGGTGCCGGACTGCGGTAGCTAAATCAACTGGATGACTCGTTTGCGGTGCGTACTAGCGCGGGGTGCAGGCATTGTCTGCACCCCGCGTCTGCCTTCGAACGTCAGAATCTAAACCCCAGTTTTCTGAGGTCTCACCTTCAACTCCCCAGGCCTGATTCGAAACGCTAGTTTTTGGCTGAAATACTATTGACCGTGCGTCAAACCCAACGTAAAGTATCTGGCGAATCGATTGAGAGTTATCGTAGAGTGTTCACACCAACCACTCTTCCGACCACCCTGATGGTTTGCTCGGCCTTGTAACAACCGCTAAATAGAACAAGGAGATCCTCGATGTATCCCGTTACTCGCCAAACGCGCGTCTTACTTTCTCCAACAACAGCCTGGGCATTAATTAAGCTGGCAGCAGTATGTCTCCTGACAGCTTCCGTACCTTTCGCTTTCTACGTGCGGGTCGATTCCAGGGCTTCACAAGCAGCGGTTACAGTCGAGGCTGCCGGAAGAGGCAAGCCATACTTTAACTTTAAGGACGGCCGGGTAATTCCCTTGGATTATCGAGGTGGACAGAATCTGAGAGAGGCGTTGCAAGCGGGTCAGGCTCAACCACGATCGCTTGCATCAATTGTTCTGGCCGCCGACGCGGTGCCGGATCTGATTGCCGGCTATGCCTACAATGGTATGGGAATCGTGACTGTGCAACGCGGCAATCCGGACGCGTTTGCGCCCAGGGACGAATCGGTCTACGCGCGTATGCAGCAAGGATACAACCCGGACTCGTTGTTGCCGGATGTGAACACCTATTTGGTTCCCGAAAGTCCCGACTTTCTCCAGGTTGGCGACTTCAATCACGACAATCGCAAAGACGTGTTGATGGCAGCGCGCGGCGGCAATCTGTTTCTGCTGGCTGGTGATGGTCAAGGCGGATTGAACGCCGTGAAGCAAATATCTTTGCCGGGCAGAGTCACGGCTATGACTGCCGGTGAGTTTCGTGCGTTGGACGGATGGACGGATGTGGTGATCGGTGTCGAAACACCCAGTGGTCCGGCACTACTGATCTACGACGGCACAGCGGGACTCGCTGGCGAGCCGATGAGTTTTCAATTAAATGCTCCGGCCACCGCGATAGAAATCGCCGCGCTGGATAACGATTCTTTTATGGACGTGGCCGTGGCGGCGGGCAGCGAAGTGAACATTATTCATGGCTGGGGCAGAAAAGTAGAAGTCGATCTGAAATCGCGCGTCGAGCGAATCAGCCTCAACAGCAACGCCCGAGATCTAGCCCTGGGTTTCTTCCTTTGGAATCGCGCGGGCAGTAACCAAATCGCCGTGCTATCAGATGGCGGGACTGTCACCATACTAGATCGAGGGGGATCGGATACACGTCCCTTTACTCCCGAGGAAACGGCCGGCAAGCGACTCGCGCGATTAAGGATTAATAAGGAGCAGGTCGATACAGACTCCCTTTTGGGCTGGGAACCGGCAAAGGCGGCTGGATGGACATCGGCGCGCGAATTCAGCACCAACAGTTCGTTGGCCAATGATCCGTCTTCTCAAAATGTAATGCAGCGCTCCCATATTTCTTTCCGCGAAACAGATGACTTGCTGATGCTCAATGCCAGCCAGAGCAAGCTCGACATCGTTCGCCAGGTTGATAGTCAAGCTGCAACTCAACCGCAATCACTTTCAAGCGGAGATCTGTCCACGACCAGTCTGGACGTTACCGCGGCGCCAATGGCCGCTCTCCTTCTGCCACAGAAACTAAATGGTGAACGCAATCTCGTCGTGATGCAGAGTGGAAGTGCAGCGCCAACCATAGTGCCTCTGGCGCCGACGGCTACGCCGATTGTTGACCGTTTCGATGATCCTGTCGGAGCCTCGCTGGCCGCTGCTTCAGTATGTGGCGCTGGAGCAAGCGATTGCAGCTTGCGTGGTGCCGTCCAGGTTGCCAATGCGAATCCCGGGTCGACCATCACCATTCCAGCGGGAACCGTCATCCTGACCAGTAATGGCTCGGGCGGTGGGGGATGTGACGGCAACACCATTGGAGATCTGGGAATCAACGCGAGCACAACGATCAACGGTGCTGGATCTGCGTCGACAATTATTCTTCAGAATGGCAGCAACCCAGCCACCAATAACGATCGAGTCATGTGTCTGAACGAGCCTTTCGCGATCAATTTTATTTATAGTTTTTCAGGCATGACCATTTCCGGTGGACGCGACAACACCTCGTTCGGCGCCGCCGCAATCGTAGCCGGAGAATTGGGCAATGCGCTGACGCTGACCAACGTGGTCATCTCTAACAATCAGTCCACCGCCGCGACTGTCGGCGGCGGGGCTATCCAGATTCTCGGCGGCAACCTGACGATAACAAACTCCACTATTGGCGGCACGGCCGTCCCTGGTGCGTTTGGCGCTCGGAGTAATTCAGCTGCCGATCTAGCCAAAGGTAACTCGCACAACCTCTCCAGCGGCGGCGGAGTCGGTTTCGATCCGTCGGCTCCCACGCACGATGCTTCGACCGGAGTTTTTACCACGACTGGTGCCACGTTTGGTTTTAACAACGCCGGCAATAACGGCGGCGGGCTTACGATGTTTACCTCTAGCTTCAACGGTCACACGGCTGGGACGGGTAATTTCAGTTTCGGCACTTCCACTTTCAACAACAACACGACGACGGGTGCCGGCGGCGCGGTCGAAAATGAGAGTTTTAACGGTACCGTGGCAACGAGTTCTTTTAATTCCAATTCCGCCGGTGGGCGCGGTGGGGGACTCCATACTGGTGGCGGCACTGGTGTTACGCTGGACGGCACCACTCCCAGCCTAACCTTCGCGAGCAACAACACGGCGCCGAATGGAAGCAGTGTTTCATGTGGGGGCATCATGACCGTCTCAGGTGCGAACACCACGATCGGCGGTACCTCTGAAATAACTACAAATGGAACCTGGACCAACAACGCCGGCGTTACGCTGAATCCCACGAATTTCAGTGTCCTGGGTGGGACCTTCACAGCCAACAGCAGCACCATGAACATCTCTGGCAATCTCACCATTGCACCAGAGACAACCAAGGGAGCGATCTATAACGCCAACACGGGCACCGTAAACATTCAGGGAAACATGAGTGTGAATTTGAACAACGGCGGATCGGGTGCTGTTGGTCAGTTTAATCAAGGCACCAGTACGTTCAATTTCAACGGTTCGGCTGCGCAGAGTATTACCAATGTCAGCGCGTTCAACTTTTTCAATCTAACCGATTCGAATACTACGCAGCCGGTGACGGCAAACAACAGCTTCGGTGCTACCGGCACTTTAACCGTCAACGCCAGCGCGATCTTCGCGCCGGTTGCGGGCGCTGTCATCAGCGGCGCAGGAGGAACACTCACCGGCAACGGAACCGCGCGAGTCACCCGCACGGGTGCGGATGCCTTCTTTAGCCAGTACACGATGACCACCAGGACCTTGACTAATTTGACGGTGGAATACATCGGGGCCGCCGCGCAAACGGCTAGTGTAACTACCTACGGCAACCTCAAGATCAACAATGGCAGCGGCGTAAGTTTAGGAGCCGGTACTACGACGGTTGACGGCCTATTGACTTTGACAGCGGGAGCATTTGGAGTCGGGACGAACACACTCGTCATCAACAACGGCACCTCAGTCGGCGCTGGTAGTATCACGAGCGGCGCAGCCGGCACAGTCAATTACAACCAGGGTAGCGCAGGTCAAAATGTTCTTGCCTTCAACTACGGCAATTTGACTTTCAGTGCGTTTACCAAGGTGCTCGCGTCGAGCGGCACGATTGGAATTGCCGGGACCTTTAATCCCAATGGGGTCACGTCCGGCCACACCATCACCGGCAGCACCATGGATTTCAATGGTACGGGCGCGCAAACTGTCCCTGTCTTCAACTACAACAATCTGACCATCAGCGGCGCGCGTGGGGGCGCGACCGTGACGCTAGCTTCGGGAACCATCGGCGTTGCCGGCACCTTCAATCCCAGCGCGACGGCAGTTGTTTATTCGATTACCGGGAACACGTTTGATTTCAATGGCGCCGGCGCGCAGACGATACCCGCGTTTAATTACAACAACCTGACGATCAGCGGTAACCGTGCGGTGGCAATAACACTGGGCAACGGTAACGTTGGGGTGGCGGGCACCTTCAATCCCAGCATCACCGGCAACACCTGGACGGCGAACGCGGCTAACGTCGTAGTGTTTAATGGTTCAGCGCTTCAGTCAATTCCGGCATTTGCATTCTTTAACGGCCTGACACTTAGCAATGCGGCCGGTGCAAATCTCGCCGGCAATGTCACGGTCCTTAATGGCCTGTCATTGAATGCTGGAGCACTTGGGGTCGGAACAAACACGCTCACTCTGAATGGCGCTGCCTCGTTCGGCGCCGGCACACTGACCAGCGGCGCGACTGGAACCGTAAACTACAATCAACAGTCGAACGGACAAGCGACCGTACTGGCCGCCAACTACGGCAACCTGACGTTCAGCAACTTCAATAAGACGCTGGCCTCGAGCGGCACGATTGGCATTGCGGGAACGTTCACACCCGGCACTGCCACCGGTCACACCATTACCGGCAGCACGATAAATTTCAATGGCGCCGGTTCACAAAATATTCCCGGATTTAATTACAACAACCTGACCAGCAGCGGTGGCGGTGTCGCTCGTGTTCTCGACCCGGTCAACACGATCAGGATCGCCGGAGTATTTACGCCGGGGACCGACATCTATACGATCACCGGCAGCACCGTCGAATACAACGGCGGCGTCGCGCAAACGCTCCCTGCTGGGTTCACCACCTACAACAATCTGACGTTGAATAATCCAACCACCGTTGCCGGTTTTGCCGGTCTGACGGTTCAGGGATTGTTGCGGGTGCAGCAAGGCACCTTCAACAGCAGCAGCACTTACAACAACGTGCAGATTGACCTCGGCGCAACCCTTAACGGGACTGCGGCGACGACGATTAACGTCTCCGGCAACTGGACCAACAACGGCACGTTTACCGGTGCCGCCGGCAACACTGTGAATTTCAACGGTGGCGCGGGACAAACGATTGGAGGAACTCCGACAAGCCAGACCTTCGCTAACTTTGCAATGAACAAGGCCGGCGGGGTATTGAGCACAACGGGAGGCACTACCAGTCTGGACATCAACGGCAACCTGACGCTTACAGCCGGGTCGTTCACCGCTCCGGCAACGATAACGCTGGCCGGCAATTTCACGCAGGACACCGGCACAACGTTTACTACTGGAACGGGCACGGTCACATTTGATGGCGGCGCCGGGCAAAGCATTGATGGCACCCTGGCGACCAAGTCTTTCTTTAACTTCACTGTGAATAAAGGCGGCGGCACCTTGAGTCCCGCGGCCAGCACCACCGCCCTCGACATTAATGGCGTCGTAACGCACACGGCAGGTACTTTTGCGGCAGGCACTGCCACCGCGATCAATGTCGCCGGAAACTGGACCCACAATGGCGGGACGTTCACGCCGGGAGTCGCTACGGAAACAGTGACCTTCGATGGCGGAGCCGGTCAGACTATCGGTGGGACAGTAGCGACCACCTTCAACAATCTCACTAACGCCAATGCAAGTGGCCTGGCGATGGCGAACGACAACTCGGTCAGCGGCGTACTTGCCTTGAACGCCAGCGACATTACGGTGGCGGCGACGAAGATCCTGACACAGCCGAGTACGATTGCTTCAACCGGCACCTTTGACGCAATCGGAGCTGTGAAGCGCACCGGTGGTCCATTTGCGGCGGCCACGATCCTGACCTTTGGCAATCCCAACAACCAGATCTCCTTCGGCGCTGTGGGCACGAATCCCACCGATCTGACGGTGAACTTGGCGAAAACTGCACCACCCAACCCGAACGGTTACGCAGCGGCGGTGCTGCGGACCTACACCATCTCAAAGACCGGCGGGGCTGGTTTTACTGCCACGCTTCGCTTGCACTATCTCGATCCTGAGTTGAACAGTAACGCCGAACCGCTCCTGAGTTTGCGCTTTGAGAGGACTAGCGACCTGCACTGGGTGGCAGCGGTGCCAAGCGTAGTGGATCAAACCAACAACTGGGTGGAGAGCAACACGGTATCAGACACAATGCTGCCGGTGCGATGGACCTTCAGCTCGCTGGTACCAACCGCCACGCCTGGCGCGATCACCGGACGCATCGTTGACGGCAACGGCAATCCGATCGAAGGCGCGGTAGTGAAATTGAGCGGCACGCAGAGCCGCAAATTCATCACCGACGCGAACGGCTACTATCGCTTCGACAATGTAGAGATCAACGGCTTCTACACCGTTACGCCTTCGCGCGCTAACTACACCTTCAATCCTGCCGAACGTTCGTTCAGTCCGGCTGGCCAGACGACGGAAGCAACCTTCGGCGCGACGCTGGCGAGTAGTGGATTGGTTAATCCGTTAGACACGCCCGAATATTTCGTGCGTCAACACTACGTCGATTTCCTGGGACGCGAACCGGATGAAGCGGGCTTCAACTTCTGGAGCGATCAGATAAACGAATGTGGCGCTGACACAAACTGCAGCTCGCGCAGACGAGAAAATGTTTCAGCAGCCTACTTCCTGTCTATCGAGTTCCAGAAGACGGGCGGCCTGGTAGATAAACTCTATCGCGCGAGTTTCGGAGCCCAACCTTCGTTTGCACAGTTCATGCCGGATGCTCGAACGGTTGGGCAGGGCGTGCAGGTTGGCAAAGAAGGCTGGGAGGAATTGTTGCTGGCGAACAAGTTGGCCTTTGTTAATGCCTTCGTCAACCGGCCGGCGTTCCTGGCTGTCTATGGCAGCATGGACAGCAGCCAGTATGTGGATACGCTGATCAGTCACACAGATGTTGCGTTTACAGCAGCGGAGCGCGATGCCTTAGTGAGTGGCCTGGTCAATGGCACACAAACTCGGGCTGACACGCTCAGGAGTATTGCGGAGAACGGACGCTTCGTGGATGCGAAGTTCAACGAAACGTTTGTGATGATGGAATACTACGGCTATCTCCGACGCGACTATGACGCCAGCGGCTACGCCTTCTGGCTGAACAAACTGAATCAGTTCAACGGCAACTTTGAACAAGCGGAAATGGTTAAGGCGTTCATCGTCTCTGGTGAATACCGCGACCGCTTCCCGCGGTAAGAACGGGAGCAGGGGCAGGAGGCAGGAGCAGCGCGGGGCTGATTGCCCACCTGCCTCCTGCGACTGCAGTCTGCTCCGATTTTAACCTTCGACTCTCCCCTTCGAGCCTACTGTCCGCGGCGGCAAATGTGGTATAAAAAGCCCGACGCCAGATCCCGATAGTAATTTGCAACAGTTCTACACCGTCTAGTCGTTTCGTTTTCAACTCAGCGCGCAATGATGTGTTATTCCACACGTTTGGGCCTGGCTCGACGCCTGCTGGCTTCATCCGTTTCCTTTGCGGTAATCATCTCCGGTTGTGCGTTCGCCGTCGCGTCTCCAGCCAAACCTGCGACTAACTCCACTGGCACAAACGCGCCCCCCGCGAATTCCCAGGACAGTGAGCTGACCCTGACATCGTTAAGCGCAACCGCGACCAGGACGGGAGTTCTCTTGCGATGGACTACCAACTCGGTTGCCGACAATCTTGGGTTCAGCGTTTATCGCGTGAAAGACGGTCGGCGCACGCGCGCTAACAAAGAGATCATTCCAGGTGCGCTGTTCGCGCCGGGCACACCGGATCAAAGACGTGGCGGCTATTCGTATGCGTGGTTTGATCGCGGTGGTTCCGCGGATTCAACCTACTTCATCGAGTCGGTGAATGTTAACGGCGCCACGAAACTGCATAACGCTATCATTCCCGTCAGTAGCAAGGTTGTTTCTGAGTTTGACCAGGCGCCGGAAGCGCTGAGCACGGCAGCGAACGAGAGCACGGACACGTTTGAAAAACGTTACCCTGCTGAGCAGGCGCAGCAGACGAATCTCGCGCCCAACACCATTGAAACGCAGTGGGAAATAGCCTCGCAGACTGCGCTTAAGATCGCGATCAATAGAGAGGGCTGGTATCGAGTTACGCAGCCACAAATGGTCGCTGCCGGATTCAACCCCGTTGTTGACATCAGGAACCTGCGTCTGTTTGTTGATGCGAATGAAGTAGCGATCAATACGAGCCAGGTCACCGGCCAGTTTGGCAGCAGCGACTACATTGAGTTTTACGGACGCGGTGTCGATACGCCTACGACTGACAAGCACATCTATTACCTGATCGCGGGAACAATTCCCGGTAAACGCGTCATTGGCGGAATTCAACTCGACGGCGATCCACCTCCGCCCCCTGTGCCTTCGCCTACTCCTGTTACGGATCCGCCGGTGAATACCGGGTCAGCATCCGGGAGCCCGGTGCTACGTGATCCGATCTTCTATAGTTGGGCACAGAACGACCTAAGTTATTTGATGGGGTCACTGGAACCACGCAATGCGCCTGACCAGCGTGAGGCCAAAGAGCCTGCGACGTCGAATTCGTCGCTTGCAAATTTAAACGCCGGCAATACCCGTCCTGATTATTCTACTGAGTATGCAAAGCCGAGCGATGCGGGTCCGGTTGCCAGCGACTCGTCGGCAGCAAAACATGAGCAGGAGTCAACCACAAACGATCGCGGCACCAATACGCCTGCATCAATTGCTTTGGTTAAGCCAGCGCCCTCTGTTATCAATCCCGCGCCAAAGCTCGCGACGCCTTTGCCGCAGCCGGCTTTCAAAGCTTCCCGTCAACTGCGCAAACGCTCGCGTGCTCGCAAGCGGACCCGACGCACTCTCAAGCGCCAACCAAAACAGGAGGAGCATAGTCATGCTCTGGTTGCTGCCGCTGCAGCGCAAGCAAATTATGATTACACAATTCAGATTAAGGAGCGCCTTGTCTATTTTTCCAACCTGTTGAATGGCGATGAGGAAAACTTCTTCGGACGCGTGATCTCCAACCCGGTAACGCAAACCCTGAACGTTTCAAATCCTGACCTGGCCACCACTAAGCCAGCGACGCTCGAATTTGCCTTGCAAGGTGTTTTGAATACACAGACCGGTGCCAGCCATTCAGTCAGCGTGTCTTTCAACGGCGTCACGATTGGATCGCTGGACTTCGCCCCCCTCGAACATCCCGTGCGGACCTACTCGATTCCGATAGCGCTAATTCAAAATGGAAACAACAGCCTGACGTTTACGAAAACATCAACGGGGGAAGTCTGCATTGTCGATTATATCCGGTTAACCTACCCGCATAGCTTTAAGGCCGACACCAACTCCCTGAAATTCAATCTGCGCGGTTCTCAAACTATAAAGGTGGACGGTTTTTCAGCGTCGTCGGTACGACTGATCGATTACACGGATCCTTTGAACGTCCGCATTAGCAAACCGCCTTCCGAGACGAGTCCATTGGGATATGCGATCACGGTGCCACCGATCGAATCTCGCTCCAAAGCCCAGCGATTGTTGTACGCATTTCCGCAGGGGCAATTTGATCAGCCGGCTGCGCTCTCTTTGAGTCAGCCTTCAAGTCTTAATCAGGGAGATCTGTCGCCTACCATCACCAGCGGCGCTAATTTCCTGATCATCGCTCACAAGAATTTTATTGCGAGCATGGCGCCACTCGTGAATAAGAGACAAAGCGAAGGCAAGATTGCGGCGGTCGTTGACGTTGACGACATCTACGATGAATTTAGTTATGGCGCCCACGGGCCGCAGGCAATCAAGGATTTCCTCGCGTATACGTTGACTTCGACAAACTGGGTCACGAAGCCGCTCTACATAATATTTGCCGGGGACGCTTCCCTTGATCCGCGAAACTACTTCGGTATCGCCGGCGGCGACTTCGATTTCGTGCCCACGAAGCTGGTGGATGCAACCTACAGCGAAGCCGCTACCGATGACTGGGTGGCAGACTTCCACGGCGGACCTGGTGATTCTCCCGACGGCATCTCGGATATTCCGGTAGGCCGTTTGCCGTTCAGGACCGCGGCGGAGGCTAATCTGGTCGTTTCCAAGATAGTAAATTTTGTCCCGCAATCGCAGCCACAAAGTGCCATGCTGGTGGCTGATGAAGATCCGTTTAATACTTTTGGTTTCGCCACGACGAACGATGTGTTTCAAAGTTTGCTGCCTGCCAATATGAGCGTGCAGCGACTTAACCGCGCACCGCAGCCGCCGGGAACTCCGTCTCAACCGTTAACCAAGGCTGACATCGTTAACGGCTTTAATGCAGGACCCGCCCTGGTAGGTTACTCAGGACATGGAAGTGTAGACGTGTGGACTGGCGCCTCGTTGTTTACGTCTCCGGATGCTCTTTTATTGACCAATGGAACCAACAAACTTTCCTTCGTGGTGGTGATGGACTGCCTGAACGGCTACTTCCAGGATCCGAGCTTGCTGTCGCTATCTGAAGCGATGCTGAAAGCGCCTAACGGGGGCGCGGTCGCGGCGTTTGCTTCCTCCGGCTTAACTATCGCCCAGGGACAGCATCAGATGGGAGAGGAGTTATATACCCAGCTTTACTCCGGTTCGCCCATGGCGCTCGGTGATGCGATCAAGATCGCCAAGGGTTCAACTTTCGACATCGACGT
>Ga0070699_100005996_pt1 | contig 10622 bp, 11 predicted proteins | sample KBSK1503metaG_FD_65473 | JGI IMG/M metagenome (GOLD analysis project Ga0070699, IMG submission 65473) | Corn, switchgrass and miscanthus rhizosphere microbial communities from Kellogg Biological Station, Michigan, USA - KBS K1-50-3 metaG | ecosystem: Host-associated > Plants > Roots >...
ATTTCACTGAGCACATCTATCACCGTCACAACCTCCCACCGACGGTCACTCGCCGCGGCCTATTGAAGACCGGCGCCGTTGTCGTTGCCGGTGGCGCGGTCGCCGCGCTCGGGCAGCCACGGCTGGTCGCGCAGGTGCCGACCGGCATTCAGGCTGGCGCACCGCAGGCGCCTCCGGCTCCGGGGCTCGCCACCAACAACCGCGGCGTGATCTTCTGGGGGCAGAACACCGGTAACGTTGACCCGGCCTCGATTCTTGCCGAGCGGCAGGGGCCAACGAAGACATCCGGGATGAAGTTTCGCGCCTTGGTCCGGCATGGCACGACGCTGGCGACCGAGACGCTGACGCTGCTGCCGATTCACCCGCTGCACGTCGTCATCCGCATGCAGGCCTCGCAGACGTGCTATTCCTCGACCGGTCAGCTGATGACGAATAACCCGGCGCAGTTCGCCGCCGTCGCCGGACATGGCGGCATCGGCATCGTCGAGGAAGTGGGCCGCCTCGTGAAACGCGTCAAGGTCGGCGATCAGGTCATGCTCGCGACGACGCCGAACTGCGGCGTGTGCCAGAACTGTCTGAGCGGGCGCGGCGATCTCTGTAACACGCGCCTGCCGGCGATCCCGTCGGCAACCATGGCCGACAACACGCCGGTCTACATGACGGCGCCGCCGATGGGGCCAGCCGGTTACTCGGAAATCATCGTCTCGGATGAAGACTGGGTCGTGCCGCTGTTCACCCGGGTGTCACCGCTGGAGACCTCGATTCTCGCCTGTGTCGGCGGCACCGGTCTCGGACTGGCGATGTGCCGGTTCCCGATCGAAGCGGGAACCGATGTCGCCGTGTTTGGGCTCGGGCCGATCGGCGTCAGCGCGGTGCAGGGGGCCCGAATTCAGGGCGCTCGCACCATCATCGGCATCGAGCCGATTCGCTATCGTCGCGAGCTGGCGATGAAGCTTGGCGCGACGCACGTGCTCGATCCGAACGAGCTGCGCGGCAACGATCTCCTCAACCGGATTCGACAGTTGACCCCGGACGAAGTCCCCGCCGCCCGGCGCTATGCCGGTGAGCGACAGGCGGGGCCGATGTACGTCCTCGAAGCGGTCGGCGGCACGCGGCTGCCGTTGCCCGCCGGTGTGGAAGCGCCGGCAGACATGACGGGCATCGAGGCGTTGCAGCAGGCGTGGACCGTTGCGCGTGCGTCAGGCTACGTGCGGACGTGTAGCATCGGCCATCCGCAGGGTGCGATGGTGAGCTTCCCGGCCGGAGCGTGGGCGAACGCGAACAAGACGCACGTCCCTGGCAACTACGCTGGGGTGCAGGCGCTGCGTGATCTGCCCAAGTTCGTCCGGTTGATCGAGCGCGGCCAATTCGATGCGAAGGCGCTGGTGGGCAAAGTCTTCAAACCGGATCACATGAAGGAAGCGGTGCAGGTGGCGGCGGACCGCTCGGCGATCACATCGGTGATCGATTTCACATAGCCGTAAGGCTATCCTTGCAACCGGCTGACTCTCTTCTGAGTCCGAGGAGTGAGGATCGATGAAACGCCGCGATCTGCTCAAGCGCACCGCAGCCGCGATGGGTACAGCCGTCGTCGCCACACGCAGCGTCGTCACGCCCGCACAGCAGGTGAGCGGACCGACAGGAACCGCGCAGGCGGGTCGCCGGTTTCGCGCGTTCATCAGAACCGCGGGTGGCGCGTCGGTGCGCGAGGTGCGCCTGCACCCACTGCGAGACGACATGGTCCTGATCCGCACCGAGGCGACTCAGTGCTGCTACACCATCGTCAACCAAGCGCTTGGGACCGGCGCTGTTGGAGGTGCCGGCGGAACGGTGCCAGCGCGTATTCTCGGGCACGGTGGCGTCGGCGTGCGCCGTCATGGTCGCGTGATCCTGTCAATAGGGTCCAGCGTGGCTCTTAGAGGCCAAGGCTGCGGCGTTCGCGAGCGCACATTGGTTGGAAGCGGCAGGCGTGCAACAGCGTGCGAGGGCCCACGGCATCGCCGGCACTCACGGCAACGATGGCCTTGTGGAATCTGTACGAATTCCATTGAACGCCTTAAGAAGAGTTCGAATGCCCACTCTCTCCGCCAGCTCACAAGTTGTTGACACGAATATGATCCGGCGAATTGTAAGGATCCCGCTTGCAAGCTATTGCGCTATGGAGAACTCCGCTGCGAATGATATCACCAGCTACCTAAGCCTACGAACAGGGCGTCCGGCGCACACTACGCTTGTTGATTGGGCGTGAGGAGCCCCGTGCAGGCCAGATCCTGCAGCTGTCGAGTGATCTCTGCGGTCGCAGCGCGATCGCGAGGTCGTTGCACCTTTGTCAATTGGAAGCACATGCCAAAAACCGCTAGGCCGAGCACGTCCACCGGCACCGGTTTGAAGTAGCCGGCGGCGATACCCCTGCCGTACAACTCGTCAAGCGTGGCCCGGATCTTTCCCTCAAGCCGCCCGATGTCCTTCTGATGCTCTTCGCTCAGATGCGCCCGCTCCCGGAACCATACGAGCATGGTTGCCCGCCGGTCGAACATCAGCGACACGTAAAACTCAACCAGCGCCCGCAACTGGTCGGGGATCGGGCGATCGCTCCTGACGATCTCCTCGATGTGACGCAGGCTGTACTCCAGCGTGTCGACGAAGATGTCGTAGAGCAGCTGCTCCTTGCTGTCGATGTGGTGGTAGAAGTTCGCCTTGCTGAACTCCAGCGCGTCGGCGACGTGCTGTATCGACGTCGCCGCGAACCCTTTCTCCTCCATGAGGCGCACGGCTTCATTGAAAATTTCGCGATGACGCGTTTCGGTGACCGGCGCCTCGGTTCTGCGGCGGCGGCTCCGTCGCGGAGCCGCGGGGGGACGATTCTGGGAAGACGGCATAGACACAGTATAGCTTGACACTGACCGGTCGGTCGGTTAGTGTTGGCGTCGGTCGGGCGTTACTGGGCACCATTTCGGGATCCGCGACTGCTGCCGGCATCGTGTCTGACCGTCGACCAACCATCTGCCGGTCTTGTCACGGACCTGAAGCAGCGCGGGTTGCTCGATGACACGCTGGTGATCTTTGGCGCGGAGTTCGGGCGTACCTCGTTCGCGCAAGGCGCCCTCAAGGGAGACTACGGCCGCGATCATGATGGGCCCGCATTCACCCTCTGGATGGCCGGCGGCGGGATCAAAGGGGACTCGTGTACGGCGAGACCGACGACTTCAGCTTCAACATCGTCAAGGATGGCGTCCACATCCACGATTTCAACGCCACGGTTCTGCGCACACTTGGCATCGACCACACCAAGCTCACATACCGCTCACAGGCACGCGATTTTCGCCTGACGGACGTCGGCCGCAAGGTCGTCGGCGACATTCTGGTCTAAGGAGAAGAATACATGGCTTGCCGATCTATGTCGGTTGTGTTCCTGGCGGCGGTGGTCCTGGTCGGCGCCGTTCCGTACGTCTCTGCACAAACGGCCGACAGCGCCGTCACATTCCACCGTGACGTGATGCCCGTCTTGCAGAAGAACTGCCAAAACTGTCATCGTCCGGGGCAGATTGCGCCGATGTCCCTGCTGTCGTACAAGGACGCGCGCCCATGGGCGCGCGCGATCAAGAACGCGGTGACCGCGCGGATAATGCCGCCGTGGTTTGCCGATCCGGCGTACGGACACTTCCTCAATGAGCGGCGTTTGAAGCAGGGCGACATCGACACGCTCGTCAAGTGGGTGGATGCGGGTGCGCCCGAGGGCGATCCGAAGGACGCGCCGCCACCGGTCCAGTGGCCGGAAGATGGCTGGCAGATCAAGCCTGACTACATCGTCGATGGGCCAACCTACGATGTTCCGGTCAAAGGCGTCGTGGAGTGGACCTGGTTCATCGTGCCCGGAGGGTTCAACAAGGACACGTGGGTCACGTCGATCGAAGTGTTGCCCAGCGCGCTGTCGGTGACGCATCACGTGTGCCTGTCGTATATCAAGCACAACCCGCAGGTCGAGTACTTCAAGGCGATGCTGCCCCGACCAATCGAGCGCGACGCCGAAGGCAATGAGATCCGAACGCCTCAGGGAGAGCGTGGAGGACCACCGCCGGACGGCGCTGTCGGAGGTGCGCGCGGCGGTGGCGGGCGCGCCGGCGGCCAGCCGGGCGGTGGTGGTTTTCCTGGCATCGTCGGTCTTCTGTTCTCGCAAAGCGTCGGCACCGCGTTGATTGAAGAGTGCTACGAGCCGGGCCGGCCGCCTGCCGATTTTCGCCCATACAATGCGGCGAAGTTGATCCCGGCGGGCACGGACATCGCCGTCAACGTGCACTACACGCCGAATGGCAAGCCGATCACCGATCACGTGCGGATTGGCTTTACGCTCGCCAAGGAACCGCCGAAGCGTCGGTACATTGCGATGAGCGCCTCGGCGCCGTCCGATCCCAAGCAGTTCGCGGTTCCTCCTAATGCACCGAACTGGCTGGCTCCTCCCGCGGTCGTCACCTTCGATCATGACGTCGAACTCGTGGGCCTGATGCCGCATATGCACGTGCGTGGCAAAGCCGCCAGATTCGAACTGGAATATCCCAACGGCGAGAAACAGACGATCCTCAACGTCCCGCGGTACGACTTCAATTGGCAGTTGTGGTACGACACCTCGCTCAAGATCCCGAAAGGGACGACGATGAAGGTCTACGCCTGGTACGACAACTCGACCGCCAACAAGTTCAACCCCAATCCGAACGCGACGGTGTTTTACGGCGACCAGACGTGGGAAGAAATGCATTTCCCCTCCTACGGTCTGGTGCTCGACGATCTCAGCATCGACCCGCGGAGGGTCGTGCGCGGACCTGGAACTCCGCAGCCACCGGCTAATTAGAGCGGATCGGAGTCCGCCTCGTTCGCGCGAGAGGCGTTGAATGAAGAAGCCGATGCGAACGGCATGAAGATGGAGAGCCGGTACAAGAGGCTGCCCATAGGCATCTTGCGATCGCGTTGATCCGTCTCCGTGGAGAACCTACATCGAGTCGCTGACGACCTCGCTCCAACCCGTTGACTATCGTGACTCGCTTCGTTGAACGGTGGACCTGGCGGCCATCGAGTCTTCCCCTGTTCAACTGTCTCTTCGATGATCGGGCATGGAATCACCTCCGACAGACCGGCTGCCTTCCGAATGGAGCGCCAGGCTGTCCGCCACGATGTGATCGGCTTGCTTGGATCGATCTGTTTGTCGCGGGCGTGCCATGGAAAGACGAAGTGACCCGGTTCACCGTAGCCGGGCTGTGCGGCACGATCCCGAGGCTCTCGCTATCAGCATGCGGTTCAGCCCCTGACGCTCGGGCAGTCGTCGATACGGCCGCTTCTCAGCGTCGGCCGCCGACTGATGGTGCGTGGAAGGTGAACAGGCCGGCCGAGCGTGGAGCGTCGTGACTATCGTCAACGTAGCTTTCCAGTGTTACGCCGCGCGAGACTCCACTTCAGCGCTGGAGGCGTGACCATCGTTGTCACAATCACCATGATGACGACGGCAGAAAAAATGTCTGGGTCAACCCCCGTCATCGCTGGTGATCTCGCCGTTCCCGCCGCCTCCACGACGTTCGAGCGTATCTGCGAGGGCTCGGTACGGATGCGCTCGTCGACCTCGTGACCGACCATGCCCAGCAGAACGAGCGTCTGCAGCGGCGGCTGCTGTTGGAGGCTGCCAAGAAGAGACCCACGGGTCCCGACCTGGCCACCTACCGTGCCTCGATCGACCACGCCGTCGAGATCCGCGGATTCGTCGACTTCCGCAGCTCGTACCTACACGTCCGCGGCATCGAGGACACAATCGATGCAATCGAACGACTGCTCAAGGACCGCTATGCGACCGCGGTGATTGACCTGACGGAGTACGCGCTCAACGCCATCGAGCGCGCGCTTGGCTCTGTCGACGACTCCGACGGGCACCTGGGCGACATTCTTCGGCACTTGCAGGACATCCATCTCGCCGCCTGCAAGCAGGCGAAGCCAGATCCTGAAGCGCTTGCACGACGTCTCTTCGAGTGGGAGCTGCGCACGGATTGGGACACGTTTTTCGGCGCGGTCGACACGTACGCCCCGGTCCTCGGCGAGAAGGGTCTTGCCATCTACAGGCGTCTGGCTGAGGCTGAGTGGGCTGACGTCCCGCCTCTCGACGCAGGCGTCGCCGATCGAGACAAGTACGGGCGTCGCTTCCGCATCACCCACATCATGGAGACGCTGGCGCGACGCGCAGGCGACGTCGAAGCCATCGTCGCGGTCAAGAAACGCGACCTGTCACTTCCGTACGGCTACCTTCAGATTGCCGAAACGTATCGTGACGCGGGCAAGCACGATGCGTCTCTTGAATGGGCGGAGCGTGGCATGAAGGCGTTTCCTCAGCGGCAGGACCCGCGGCTGCGTGAGTTTCTAGCGGCCGAATATCACGGGCGTGGACGGCACGATGAGGCGATGGCGCTTGTCTGGGCTGCGTTCGCCGCACGCCCTATCCTCGATGAGTATCGAAACCTGAAGCAGCACGCTGACCGCATCGACCGGTGGACGGTCTGGAGGGAGAAGGCACTCGAGCGCCTTCGCGAGGAGATTGGGCGGCGCAAGCGTGAGGGGCAGAAGGATCGTTCGGGCCTGTTTGGCAGGCCGGATCATTCCGAACTAGTACGCGTCCTCCTGTGGGAGCGCAATGTCGAGGCCGCATGGCGTGAAGCCGTCGCCGGCGGCTGCACGAACGATCTGTGGCTCGAGCTCGCACCAAGCGCGAGAAGTCCCACCCTGAGGAGGTCCTGCCGATCTACCAACGGCAGATTGAACCCACGCTGGCACGCACCAACAACGACGCCTATCGCGCCGCCGTCGCGCTCTTGCGCAAGGTGCACGCCCTGCTGCGACAGCTCGGTCGGGACGTCGAGTTCGGCCCGTACCTCGAGTCGGTTCGCGCGCGTTTCAAGATGAAGCGTAACTTCGTGAAGCTGCTGGATCGGGCACGATGGGCCTAGAGCACCCCAGCGCGCACAGTCCGCGCGCTGGGGACCCCGCTAGACGGCCAGAATCCGCACGCCAAGCTTACCTCCGAGTAAGTTGAAGTCTTCGCGATTGGCCGTCACCACCGTCGCCCCATGCCGTCTCGCAGTCAACGCGATCAGCGCGTCGTTCTGGAAGTCTCGGCGCTTGTTGCGGTCCCAATCGTGTGCGTCGCCGATCGTTCGAATGAGGCGGCCTGCCTCCCACCAGTCGTTTTGATTAGGAGTCCACCAATCACGGGCCAGGGCATGCAGCTTGGCGACTGTGCGCTCCGCCGCGCGACTGCGGGCGCCGCGCCGCAGCTCGGACAGTACTACCGCGGAATGCCGGACGATGAACGCACGGCGAACCTGCTCGAGCGCCTCATCATAGAGGCCGCGCTCCCAGTGGCCGATGTACACGCTCGTATCAATGATGGCCCACACGGTTCACGGGAGCTCAATGCTGTCGGGTTTGAGACTTGCGCGACTCCCAGTCATGAAACGCCAGAACTCCTCCATCTCGACGACGCGCTCGACCGCAAGACGCACGGCCTCCGCATTCGTGTGGACTCCCAGTACTCGACGGGCACGGCGAATTGCCCCCTCGTCGACGAAGAAAGAGCGGCGAGTGAATCGGGCCGAGCGCTGCCTGGAGATTCGCCTCATAGGCATATCGTACGCCTCGAATAGGCATACTTCAACTGCCCGGAGTTCACGCAGGCGGCGGGAACGGTGTCCCGCCGCCTCCAAAATGCCTCCACGACCCAGGTCGATTCCAGGGGACTCCAGTGGACGTGAGTAGAGGCGATGAGGGCGTCGAACTGCTTGCCGGTCAGCGAGATAAATTCAGAAGTCGTGCGCCGTCAGCACGTTAACGAGATCGACGTCCCTAAGTTCAACTCCCGCCGCCTCCACCAACGCTCGCGGCGCGAGCGTTGGTTGAAGGCGCCCGGCCTTCGTCTCTCAGCCTTCGCGCTTCGCGCTCGGCTTTCGAGCGCAACTCCCGCCGCCTTCACTAACTTTCCTCAGGAAATCAGCGAATTCACCCCTGATTTCCCGCCGCCTCCATTATTTCTCCACGGCCGGATGGCCCTGTTTCTCCACCGTCGGAGAGCCCGCCGTGGGTGTGCTGGTTCAGTCCAGCGGCTCCGTCCAGCAACCGAATCGCGGCATCGAGCGCTGCCGGACCTCAAATGCATGTACCGCTGGGTCGTCAGCAGGTCTTGATGGCCCGCGAGCTCCTGAATGGCTCGCGCGGGCGCGCCGCGCATCGCGAGATGCGAGCAGCAAGCGGCGGCGATGCGGCGTACCTCAGCTCGATCGGAGCCAGCCGGGTTATCGATTGCTGAGAGGCGCAGTTCGAGAAGGTTCTGCGAGAGAAGGTCGATGTGGTCTTCGACTTGATCGGTGGCGACACACAGAAGCGGTCGTGCCTCGTCTTGAAGGAAGGCGGCCATCTCGTCTCCGCCACCCAGCCCGTATCGCCGGAATTGGCCGCGAGCCACCGGGTGTCGGGCGAGATGATGAGGCTCGCGCCGTCGAGCGACGTTCTCGGCAGAATCGCGCGACTGCTGGAAGAGGGGACGATACGGCCAGACGTCGCGACCGTGTACGCGGTCCAGGATGCGCCCCATGCCTGGAAGGACATCACCGGGAACCTGCCAGGGGTTCATGGAATGTCGCCCGGTGGGCCGCGAGGGGCAAGACGCACGTCACACGGCAAGATCGTGCTTCGTGTGGCCTCGCAGCCCGTAGCGAAAGTCGATGACCTCCTGGAGACTCAGGGCGCAGTGTTCGACGCGTGAAACGAGACGACCTGCCAACGGCTCGCACGTCGGAGGTAGACCTTGGTGAATCTCCAGTCGTCGTCGACGGTCGCACCAGCGACCACGCGCGTACGCTGGAGGCGGCCGGTCACGATGGCGGTCGCGTCATAGACGCGGAATGTCGTTTCTGACGTCTCGTATCGATCGAACTTCATCCTGCCTGACGTAAACATGCCGACCGCGTCCGCTTTGGTCATCACACGCATGCCAGGAACAAGCACGACGAGATCGTCGGCAAAGAGGTGCTCCAAGACAGCCGCGTCGCCGCGCACGTGAGCGGCATTCCAGTCGGCTTCCAGGCGCGTCAGCGTTGTAACGTCAGCGTCAGCTGGCGCATTGCCGACTGGCGCGTAGACCAAAGCCAAAGCGACGAGCCACGCGAGGATCATCGGCATCGGTGGAGACCTGATCGAGAATCGAATGTACTACACCCGGCGCATGGTCGATGGGCAAACGACGGCGGGCACGCCAGCCGGCGATGTGGGTCACGATCACGGCGCTGCCGACGTGCTGGTCAAAGAACTCGCGGGCGATGAGGCTATCAAGGCGGCCGATACGTTGCTGCTCACGATCCCGAACCAGTTGGGTGTGGACTACAACGCCCACGTGCTCGAAAGCATCCTCAAATACGTCGCTCCGGAACTCGGCTGGCGCTGAGCGCGAACTCTGGTGACGCAGCGCTCAGGATCGACCGGCGCTCTGCTTAGGCGTGACTTGGTGTGCGAAGGTACGTGTCGTCTGAAGTGGAAAAGAAAACTGAAAGTGACGTAGCGTCGCAGACATTTCCGCCACCCGCTGACGTGGCGAGATCTGTTGCTCTGGTCGATGCGACCGGCATGATTACTCCTCTTACGGCCGAAGCACTTGATGCACGAGCGCGACGGCGATCGACCCCTCGCCGACCGCCGACGCCACGCGCTTGACGTTGCCGCCGCGCACGTCGCCAACCGCGAAGATTCCCGGGCGATTCGTCTCGAGCAGGTACGGTGAACGCGTGTGTGGCCATTTCGCGGCCGCCAGCTCCTCGGACGAGAGATCCGCGCCGGTTTTCACAAATCCCTTGTCGTCGAGAGCGATACACTCATCGAGCCAGCGCGTGTTGGGGACCGCCCCGGTCATCATGAAGACGTGGCGGATGTCGTGCGTCTCGACGGCTCCGGTTCCCTCGTCGCGCCACCGGATACGCTCGAGCCGTCCTTCCCCTTCCAAGCCAACAATCTCGGTACGGGTCCGCAGCACGATCGATGGCGTCTCTTCGATCCGCCGAATGAGATAGCGGGACATGGTGTCCGCCAGTCCATCTTTCCGGACCAGGACGTGGACGCGCCGTGTGGTCTGCGCGAGAAACACGGCGGCCTGTCCGGCCGAATTCCCACCGCCGACGACCACGACCTCCTCGCCCAAACAGAGCTGCGCTTCCATGGGCGTGGCACCGTAATAGACGCCCGCGCCTTCGAACATCGACAGGTTCTCGAGGGCTGGTCTCCGGTACTCTGCGCCGGTCGCGATGATGACCGCCCGTGCGAGGACTTTCGGCCCCCCATCGATTTCCACGGTGTATCGCTGCCCGTCGCACGACAACCGCGTCGCGCCTTTCGCGACCATCAACTGGGCCCCGAACTTCAATGCCTGCGCATAGGCACGGCCTGTCAGGTCTAGCCCAGAAATCCCCGTAGGAAACCCGAGATAATTCTCGATGCGGGAGCTGGACCCCGCCTGTCCGCCGGGCACGTTCGATTCGAGGACGAGCACATTGAGCCCTTCCGACGCGCCATACACCGCCGCGGCGAGTCCGGCCGGCCCCGCCCCGACG